>Ga0302127_10002144_pt1 | contig 11941 bp, 8 predicted proteins | sample CB4_SCM_MG_FD_204452 | JGI IMG/M metagenome (GOLD analysis project Ga0302127, IMG submission 204452) | Marine microbial communities from Western Arctic Ocean, Canada - CB4_SCM | ecosystem: Environmental > Aquatic > Marine > Oceanic | place: Canada: Western Arctic Ocean | collected 2017-09-24
TACAGGCGCTGCGATCCAACTGGACACTTCTACTACTTTAAGACCTTCGAATATCAGCTCTTCCACAAATCCCTCTTGCTGCCAACGATGATGGGATAGTTGGTATCCTCATATCCAGTTGGAGTATTTGCTGGATGATCTCAAATTCGGTGTATGCAATCCATCCCAATCTTCAGGACGGCCATGACGCCGACTAATACTGATACGGCTAACCCAATGTGTTTTAAAGCGATTACGTCATCCTGAGACTGAAAAATCATTACTTATACCCATGTGGAAAAGCACCCAGTGTTCCACATCAGCAAAGCCGGTACATTTTGATGCGCTAATCGCAAGAGCTGCAATTCAAATTGAACCGGTAACCAGGGAGCAGGCTGACATTGCCAGACAAGCGTACCTTGAATTTGGTAAAGGAAAACATCCAGCTGAACTGAACTTCGGTGACTGTTTTTCATACGCCTTAGCCAGGTCACTTCATCTCCCTCTGCTGTATAAGGGCAACGACTTTTTTCTGACTGATATTGAGTCGGCGTTGAGCGGTTAACTTGTCCATCCTTCATTTGCACCGGTGACCTCGGCTGGTATCCTGCATTTCTCGCCAGCTCTTGGAGAACAACGTGAACAACCTCAGTGGTTCTATGTCACTTGTCGGTCCGGATGTGCAGGATGTGATTGATGAGTCCGCAGTACTAGAACGTATGCTACCAATTGATGGTGCACGGGTTCTCGAACTGGGTTGTGGTGCTGCGGAAAAAACGCAAATCCTTGCGGAGCGAAAAGATGTTGCCGCAATCGTTGCGGCAGAAGTCGACACCGTTCAGCACAGCAAAAACCTGGATCTCACCGGTCTCGACAAAATCTCCTTCAAGTCTTACGGCGCTGAGAATATTCAGGAGCCGGATGCTAGTTTTGATATCGTCTTGATGTTTAAGTCACTACATCACGTACCGCTTGAGAATATGGACGACGCACTAATGGAGATCCATCGGGTGCTAAAGCCTGGGGGTTTTGCCTATATTTCGGAGCCGGTATTCGCTGGTGCTTTCAACGAGGTCATGCGTGTGTACCATGATGAAGAGGACGTTCGCCGAGGTGCATTTGAGGCCATGCAACGGGCTGTCTCTGAGCGTCTGTTTGACCTTCGTGAGGAGTACTTCTTTCGTAACCGGATACGGATGGAGTCCTGGGAGCAGTATAAGCAGAATATCATCAATGTAACGTACACAGAGCACCGCCTCGACCCGGCGCTACTAGCTGAGGTTGAACGGCGATTCTATGCGAACCGATCTTCAGAGGGCTTCGTCTTTGAAATCCCTAACCGCGTGGATCTTCTGGTCAGGTTATCGTAGAAACAGAGAAATGGTGGGACTCCGCCCTATGCTTTAGCTTCACCGAACAGTGTAGCAATCCCTTCTTAAATGTTAGGGTCTATAACTGAATGTTATGAGAAAGGACTAATCAATGCGTTTAAATGAAATTACCGTTGCCGATCAGCCAGATGCCTGGCGCGCCGCCGGGTTTACCGTCGAAAACGATCGGGTCTGTATCGGTAACAGTTTTGTTATTCATCTATCGGGTCAGTCGGGTGGCGGCATCAAAGAGTGGGCATTAGGCGTTGATGGGCGTGTAACGCCTACGACCAGTTGTCCCGGCGGGATGCCTCTGTCCGTGACTGCACCGGCTCGGATTGATGCATCAACGCAGCATGAAAACGGTGTTATTCACACAATCAAGGTAGCCATCCTTACCGCGGAAACAACAGCTTCAATCCAACGCTTGCAAGACGAGGTGCCTGAATTAGGTCCGCCGCCAAGAGAGGGTAAGAGCGACGACGGAGCACACTATGCTATCTGGCCGCTAGAGGATATGGACGTTGGCTTGGAGGTGGTTTGTATCGATCCGAATCAGGGCGATGATGTCATGGCTGCTATCTTCCTTGAGGTGGCAGATTTGGACGAGACCATTGAACGCATTGGGGTTAATGATGTAACACCAGTCGACATCTATAGTGGACGACGACGTGTCATCATCAAACCGAGAATTGGTGTGACAGCAGGTATTCACCTGCTCGCGAAGGATGCAGAACCCACGACATGAGAGGGTTGGTAACGTGGTTCTCTAACTGCCAGGTGTATACCAGATAGGAGAGGTATAGGCTCTCTGCTGCGTTACCATCTCCACTTCTTCCGGTAGGTCTTTCATCGCAAAGAATTTTGCGTCATAGGCCGTCCAGCGTGGTGTAGGAATTTCCAGTACGCGCAAGTAGTAAAACGCCAGTTCATCGCGATCAAAATCCGGGTCGGTCCAGACCGCGACCAGTTCCGGATCACCGATGCTGTTGTCATAGGTCGCCTCAGTGACGTCAACTGTGCTGCCAACGGGGGGTACCTTGCCATCTTCATCTGCACGTCTGCTATCAGATAGTGCAACATCGTGAATCTTTTCATGCAGCTGCCCATCCTTGTCCCGCCAACCTTTGATGACCTGCACTCGATCCAGATTGGCACCGTCAGGATCCCGGACTGCGCGGATCAGGAAGCAGGGTGATTTTCCGGCAGGCGCCTGGGTTAGGTCGCCACCCATTGGCACGCCGTTGGCATAGCCCACCCTGGCAAGATCAGGACGTTCCGCGTCGTTGCTGGTGTAATCCCAGCCAGCGAAGAAACGTAGTTTGATTCTGGGTCCTGTGGTTGCGTAGACCTCTTTGCGTTGCATTGCCGCGAACAGTGCCTGTCGTGTGTTCTCAGTCGCCCAGATTCCCGCATAGCCAGCGGCTGAGTAATCCCAACGACGCAACTTGGCGCTGGGGTACTCACGGGAAAACTTGCCCCAGAAGTTATTGCTGTCCGCAGTTGATAGTGACGTGTGTGAATCGGTACTACCGATAAGACCATACTTGAATGGATTAACCTGCATTGTCGCCTTAAGGGCGAGGCCCATTTTTAAGGCTTCCCGCGCGTATTCTCCCTTCTTGAGTTCTAGCTCTTCCTGCTGTGAGCGTGCAGCGGTTTTCGCGTCAGGCTGGCGACCGCTCCAACCGTTCCAGGTTTCGAAATCCGCAAACTCATCGGTGGGTGACAATAGCGGATGGGCTTCACTGTCGCCTTTAAACTGGGTGATTTCCATCAGCGGCTCGAACTGGCTGCGCAGACGCAGCCAATCGGCATTAAGTGGTGCACCGCCAAATTTGTGCGTCGCAAACATTTCGCCACTGCTGACATTGGAGTTGTGCGGAATGGCGAGCACCTGACCCTTGCTCTCAGTTTGATAACGCTCAAGATAATTCCACAAGTCCTCGGGTTTGTTACTGTCCGATTGGGAAAAAGGTGTGGTCTGGGCTGTCTTATCGGCGCCATCCTTAAAGATAACCACCCGATGCAGATTCAGTAGTCCTGCCGCCGACCACTCGAAGCCGGCAAAGGCGGTGAACTTTCCGGGCTCGTTAAATTTATCTGCATTACCCACCACGCGTTGCCACAGTGTTTGCCGATAGGGTGGATCGATCGGTGTACCCCATAGGAGGGATCGGAGGGTGCGGTCCTTTTCGTCAGATTCGATATACCGTATATAGGCATCACGGAATTTCTTCCCCGTTTCGCTCCTGGGAAAATCGGGATCACCGGACTGTAATGCGAAGGCGACGCCCATGCCTTCTGCATGATCGGCGACCACCAGGAAATCCAGTGGTCGTTGCAATCGCACGGTACTGCCATTGATGGCGGTTACTGACTCGCCGCGCGCAAACCGATAGGCAATCTCTGGGCTAACGCGGTTCTTACCGCCAATATTGGCGTCGTGTGACGAGAAACTGGTATGGACGTGCGTATCGCCCCAATAGACGTTGTCGGGGAATACTGCGTTGACGTTAGAGGAGTAAGATCCCTGGGCGAAAGCAACACTGCTCAGCATCAGGGAACCCGCTAGCAATATTGTTGAGGTGCGGCATGTCATGAACTAGTCCTTGTGAAGGCTGAAAAATATGTAGTCTCAGAATACACCTGTTCTAGTTCGACGGATACGACGCAACTTTATGGGGGAAAATGCCTGAACCTATTTTATGAGGTAAGCAAAAAAAAGAGGGGCCCCTAAGGACCCCTCTTCGTTATCAGATGAACTCTCTGAATTTACTACATACTAAAGCCATCGTAGGTCACCTGGAGCTGGAATGTCCGTGGTGTTGGCAAAGTACCATTTACCGTATCGAGACTGGACCCGGGTGTAAATGCCCGGTACTGATCAGTCAGGTTCGTTCCTGAAAAGTCGATCGTGTAGGGCCCCTTGCTGACAGCAAGCGTTAGGCTAACGCTATCCCAGTTGTCATCCGCGGGAACGCTCGCCGCCGCATAAGCGGCGTACGGCCGTGACCGATGAGCCCAATTGGCGGAGCTGTAGAAGTTCCAGCCGCTATCCATCAGAGGTGCCGAATAGCGTGCGCCGAGTACATGGCTCCACTTCGCGACGTTGGGAGTCGGGTTTCCTGCCAGAAGCATCTGTGGAAATGAAGTAACCACATCGGATTTATCGGCGACGATCACACCATCAATGTATGCACCCGCGTAGCTCAAGGTCAGGTGATCGGTGGCATTTAAGGAAAGGTCCCACTCATAGGAAGTAATCTCTACATCACCGCCCGGGATAGGAGCACCGGCGGTTCTGTCATCCTCGCCGTCACCGTTGTCGTCTATCCCGAAGGTAACGCCGATCGGCACGCCGTTCCAATTTGCCTTGGCGATTGCTACCTGAACAGTCAGACGACTATCAAGTAGCGTCCATTTGGTTCCGATCTCAGTACTGGTCACCTCTGTGCCTTCGTTCGTCGCGAAATTGCTGAATCCGCCAAGTTCGAGATTAATCTTCTGCTCCGATCGATGGAAGATGGGGGCACGAAAACCAGTTGCCGCATTCAGATAGACCATCCCATTCTCGCTCGGGTAGTAGGTCACATTGATACGGGGGTTCAAGTTACTGTATGTAAAGGCATATGGGTCCCTGCTGGTGGAGCCGGTATAGGTACCGGAACCAAACGGTAGGGGCTGACCACCGAAGTTTCCTTCGGGTGGATCGTTGGCAGGATCGCGGTTAACGCGATCGTTGCCAAGCCGGCGTTCGTCTTCCTTATACCGTAATCCGGCCAGTACAAGCCACTGGTCGTTAAACTGATAACTGACCTCTCCGTAGATAGAGTTGGCCTCAGACGCTCTGAGAGTGGTTTCAGCATAGGTTGACTGATAGTTGAAGCCATCTCTTGAGGCGTTGTAGTCTACGTCGACGATTCCGGTAAACTCCTGGAACGAGTCGTGCCAATAAAGACCGGCAAGCCATTGAAACGGACTGTCCGTCGTAGAGACAAGTCGGAACTCCTGTGAATCAGTGTTGTTGGGCCAGTCGAAAAGAATCCCGACATTTATTCCGCCACTGTCATAGTTAAAGTAGCCGATAGATTCGGCATGAGACGTTGAGCTCGAGAACTCGGCAAAGCCGAGATCCCACTTTAGATTAAGAGTGGTCCAATCGGTGGTGGCCGAATTATCGGGTACCTTACTGGGGAATCTTGCGACAGTCGACCGATTCCCTAATGGACGCAATAGCGTGTTGCCCTCCACGTTAGAGATGGTTTGAGTACTGATAAAAAACGAGGTCTCCCAGTCCCACGCCGAGTGAGTTAAAGTAACATCGACAGCATCACTTATCCGCCAGAGTGCTTTTATTCGCCAGTTGTTAGCAGTGACAGCCGTTGGATCATCGATCTCAGGCATCCCGTCTACGGCGCCATGACCAGGGTCGTACGAACGATTGTAATTCACGCGGACGCCGAACGTATTCTCAATGACCGGAAAACTTCCGACGAAGCCGGCATTGTAACCATTGTTTTGAGCCCGAGCCCTATTCTTGTAACCGACCTTTACCTTGTAGCCGGGTTCGTTCAGGTCCGGATCATTGGTATAGACCCGGAATGTGCCTCCCATGGCGTCCTGGCCGAAACTCGTCCCTTGTGGCCCGCGTAAGACTTCGACTCGCTTGACGTCAAAGTAATCAATATTGGGCGATACCTGACTACTGACACTGACCCAGGGCACATCATCGACGTAGTAGCCCACTGCACTTTGCCCGTCGTCAGCGCTCGCGCTGGTAATACTGCTGCCGCGCATATGGACCGTATGGTCATTCCTGGAGTTCTCGTCCGTGACGACCAATCCCGGGATGTGGTCGTATAGGTCACGGGTATCCAGTATGTTCTCTTCTTCGAGTTGCGCACCACTGAAGGCCTGCATCGCAAAAGGCGTTTCCATGACATTGGTTGCGCGCCTTGTGGCCATAACAGTGACTTCTTCCATTTCTTCGTTGTTTTCTTCTTCGTCCTCGGCCGCCATTGTTGGCGCGGTCGAAAGGGCTGCTGTGAGGATTCCCACAGTCAGACCATATAGTCTTGTTTTCAATCGGTTTTTTGATTGCATTATTATTCATCTCCCATTGATTGTGTTGGTCGTGCAAGTTCAGCTTGTCCAGCAGTAGTATTGTATTACGTCAACTCCCGGTTTAGTACCCGATGGGGGCCTGCGGGTTCTAAGGGCGGTTTACGAAATACCCCATTTTTGGTAAGGTTTTGGGCTTGGATACAGGGGGAGTAGATGACAGAAGTTAAGAATTCCACAACCAGGGTGGATCTGGAATGTCGGGTAGACTCTCTGGCCACTGATCTGAGCCACGGTCTCGGCAAGGTTGCAGCTGGTTTTGTAAAGGACATGCTCTTCGGGATGGAGCTCGCGCATTCACCCAGGTTATCTGATATTGCTCGCGCGCTCGAAGAAAAGATCGGACTGCGTGCAACACACAAGCGATTAAGCCGCAATGCGGCGCGAAGTGGGCTGGCACCGGTCTTATCCGACAATCTACTCCAGCAGGCAGCAAGTCGTGTGCATGAAGATACGCTACTGATTCTCGACTGGCCGAATCTGTTGAAGAACCGCGCCGAGAAAATGGAGAACCTAAATGTCATTACCGACACAAAGGGGAACCGGGTCGGCAGGGGATACCATCTCGCTGAGGTGGTCGCAGCGGAAGTCGGCAGTGACCAAATCACGCCGCTCGCGCAATCGATTTGGCCAGAGATCAATCCAGAGGCTGACTTTCTAGGTCACACACTGGAACTGGTGGCGCGCGTGCGCAATGCCATCGGCGGGAATAGGGGGATAATTGTTGCCGACCGCAGTGCCGATCATATGGGCCTGCTGGACCCCTGGACAAAAGATAGTAACAGCCGGTACCTCGTGCGTCTGCGCGGGCACACCGAGCTGCTTTTCGGGCGACAAATAGTGACCGCGTCTGAGCTCGCAGACGGATGCGATACACCCTATGGCAAAAATGTGGTGAATATTGGGCAGCATGGGCCGAAGCCTGAGTTCCTGCATTTTGGCTTCAGACCGGTACGACTACCTGTTGCGCCTGATCGATCATTGTCGCTGGTTGTTGTGCTTGGAGTTTGGCCCGAACCTGTGACGTTGCTAACCACTGAACCGGTGCGGAACAACCGCGCTATTTTGACCGCACTTGTTGAGGCCTATTGCAGACGTTGGCGCATCATGTCCACCAAATTACGTTATTACGAACGACATCAGCTTTCGAAGATTCGAGTGCTGGGTTACGATCGGATACGTAATCTTGCGATACTGGAATTTGCCCTTGTCTACCTGCACGCGATACTGCATAGCGAAGCGGGGAGTGACGTCTGGGGTTTCGACGGTATCCGCATTATTAATCAAGGTATAGATCTTTACAGATCTCCCTGACTGAAAACCAGTTCATCTCTAACCTGACCTGGTTGAAATATGGGTGATGTGTTGGCGAGGTAATTTTAGGTGACAGGTCTCGTTGTGGTAAGCTGCGCAACTTTTCTCAAATTCAAGAACCTGTTGGAGGTTACTAATGTCCCATGATCTGATTATCCGTGATGGCTTGCTTGTTGATGGTAACGGCGGCGAACCTTATGCCGGCGATGTTGCCGTTGATGGCGATACGATTGTTGCCGTTGGCAAGGTCGATGGTAAAGGTAAGCAGGAGATAAACGCCGCTGGCGCCGCCGTCACACCTGGCTTTATCGATCTGCATACGCACCTTGATGCGCAGGTTGGCTGGGACCCACTGCTAACGCCAACATCCTGTCATGGTATCTCTACTGTTCTTACGGGCAATTGCGCGGTCAGCTTCGCGCCCTGTAAGAAAGCCGATCGAACATTTTTAGCCGAAATGATGGAAACTGTTGAAGATATTCCAAGAGAGGCAATTCTTACCGGATTGCCCTGGGACTGGGAGTCCTATGGTGAGTATCTGGATTCTGTCGAGCGTATGCGTCCTGCGATAAATATGGCGGGGATGGCGGGCCATGCAGCCATACGCTATAACGTGATGGGTGAGCGTGGCATTGATGAAAATCCGAATGCCGAAGAGATTGCCCAGATTGCCGAGATTGCGGCACAGTCGGTCAGAGAAGGTGCGGTCGGATTTTCCACCAATCGTATTCCTGGTCACCGGGTGCCCGATGGTCGAGCGATTCCTGGAACCTATGCGGAAGCTGAAGAACTGGAAGCTATTGCGCGTGCTGTCGCGGCTGAAGGTGGGTTGATGCAAAATGTGCCCTCATACACAAAGGAAACGATCGAGCGTGACCTGGATCTGATCGGCAAACAAGCCAAGGCTGGTGGTGGTCGAGTGCTGTTCAGCGTGGTGGAGTCAAAAACCTTTGGTATTGATGACCCGCACCACATTATTGAAAAATATCGGGCAGAGGGTTGTGAGATCTATGGCACTACTGTGCCGCGATGTGGCGGCAATGTTTCTAACATCCAGACCGTTATTCTGTTCCCAGGTTGGGAAAAACTGCGCGCCATGGCACCGGAGGATCGCCTGACAGCAATTCGTGATGATGCGTTCCGCACAGAACTGATCGATGCCGCCAAAGCAAACCCGGGCAGTATTGCATTCGCAGAAAGATTGCGCTGGCTAGGCGCTGGTGACCGACCGATTTATACCAAGAGCAAAGAGGACAACCTCGCTAAGATGGCCAAGGAATTGGGCGAACATCCAGCTGAAACCTGGCTACGAATGATGCTCGAAACCGACGGTAAGGCAGTATTCCATATGCCCTTTTTCAACATGGACTTTGACGAAGTTGAGGACCTGATGAATCGCGATTGGGTGGTACCAGGTTTGGGTGATGCGGGTGCGCATGTGTCTGTGATCATCGACGCTGGCTGGCCTTCATTTTTGTTGAGCCACTGGGTTCGAGATGAAAAGAAATTGGATCTTGCTACAGCGGTTCATCGCATGACTGCGAGGGCAGCAAAAGTGCTCGCCCTGAACGACCGTGGTGTTCTTGCTCCGGGCAAACGTGCGGATATCAACGTTATTGATGTCGATCGCGTAGAGGAACAGCTACCTAGAGTGGTGCAGGATTTTCCACTTGGAAGTAGTCGACTGACTCAAAACGCTACGGGATACATTGCAACAATGGTCAATGGTGAGGTAATCGTGCGCAACGACGAACACACGGGTAATCGATCCGGTCGAATTTTAAGGACCAATACATAGGTAACACCGGCTAGCTGCGCGGGCAAGGTGCCCGCGCTTGCCGTTCTAGTCCTCAGGTGCCTCAAAGAACATACTGGTGCGTCCACCGTCGACGACGAGATCGTGACAGTTCACGAATCTGCCCTCATCGCTGGCTAGATAAAGTGCCGCCGTTGCGATATCCACGGCCAATCCGGAACGTTTCAGTGGTGTTGCTTTGGCCAGATTGCGCTGTAGCTTAGTCATTTTTTTCTCGTAGTGTTCTTCCGTAAGCTCAATGGCATTGCCACCCCAGAAAATTGGTGTGGCGACAGCCCCGGGTGAAATACAGTTGACCCGAATATCAAAGGCGCCGAGTTGTGTTCCTGCTAACTTGGTGTAGTGCGTGACTGCGGCCTTGGTGGCTGAGTATAGCGGTGAGCCCTGGTTATCGCGGATCGCGGCAATGCTCGAGTTGTTGATGATTGATCCGCCGCCGCTTTTTTTCAAATGTGGGATGGCATGTTTGATACCGAGAACCGTACTGGTGAATAGCAGCTGAATGGCGTGCTGAACATCCTCCCCGGTTATGTCAGTTAACGTGCCATGGACGCCTGCACCGGCATTGTTAAACAAAATATCCAACCCGCCGAATCTATCAACAGCGATATCGATGGTGTTCTTAATATCATCTTCTGACATGACATCGGCTTTTACAAAAACTGCGTTGTCACCCAAACGGTCTGCCAGTGCGTTGCCTTTGTCCTCTGTTCGGCCTGACAGCACTACACGGGCGCCCTCATTGACAAACAATTCTGCTGTGGCTTCACCGATTCCGCTAGTTCCACCCGTTATGACTGCGACCTTGTTTGCTAATCTATCGCCCATTTTATTTCTCCTGTTCATTTATTAACCCGGCAGTTTATACCAAGTGTAATTGTTAGTATCTAGCGACGATTCAGGCAGTCTCTAGCCATAGTTTGCGATGGATTTCATCCGGGTCCAGCGCTACATGACTTGTCGCATCCAGCAGCATGACTGGGCGGCTTTCCTCTCCGTAGGGCTCCCATTGCGGCAGTCCTGCACCGTTAGGATTTCCCGTCCAGGCGAATCTGGCCAAGGTTTGTGACCACTGTTCTGATAATTGCAGCACGCCCGGTGCTGCCGGGTCATGTATTGCGAACACATGACAGTCGGGATCGGCGTACGCATTGTAGGTAAAGGCCATTTCGCAGGCGTGGGTTGCCTCAGTAAGTTTGCCGTTGTATTCAAGTGTAGTGGCAAGATCAAAACGGTACAGCCAGCCCCCGGGGCCAGCAGCTGTTGCGCACTTGGCAGCTTCAATCGCGGTCCTTAGAAAATTATCGGTGCTGATCATTTCCATTAGTCGTTTCGCATTCTGATCCGGGTGTGCCTTCTTTATACCTTCAACAAAGGCCGTGCTGTCGGCACCCTGCATCACGCCCCTTGCGACGCCATGCAACGACTTCTCGTAACCGCTGAGATCCTCATCCTCGGTATCCGGCGGTGTGAACAGGGTACCCTCCGTTCGATTCGTACCGACGATCAGGGGAACACCATTATTAGCTCGATCGAGAATGGCAGCATTATAGGCGCGGGTTACCACCGTACCATCTATCTCGCAGCCCGCCGGCAGCCCAGCGTCATGTAATTTTTCCGCGGACATCCCCCGTAAGGTCTCGAGCAGTTGCGATCTATCGATGCCCAACTTCTCCGCCATCATTTCCGTCTTATCACCGTTAGGCGCCTTGGGTGAGCCAGGGCTGTGTATGATTGCCTTACGGTAGAGTCCGTCTGCAGAGGGCGTTGCTAACAAAGCCAGTATGGCGATACCACCTGCCGATTCACCAAAAATCGTTACGTTTTCAGCATTTCCACCATAGTCGGCGATGTTGTCTTTAACCCACTGTAAAGCCAGGATCATGTCTCGATAACCGTTAGATGCTGAACCCTTAAATTCATCGCCGAGTGGTTCGAGATTCAAAAATCCAAATGGTCCGAGGCGGTAGTTAATGGTCACCACCACGACGTCATTCTGCTTTGCGAGTACCCGACCGTCATATTCGTTAGCACTACCGGCGCTAAATCCACCCCCGTGAATCCAGAACATCACGGGTCGTGTGGCATCTACTACCGACGGCGTGTAGATATTGAGAAACAGGCAGTCTTCACTGAGCGCGCCTGGCGTTTCCTGACCCATGGTGCCAAGGAGTCTTCCCTGTATCGGTCGATTTGGATGCTCTGTCGCATCAAGGACTCCAGACCATGCCCCTGCGGCAACCGGCGGCATAAAGCGCAATGCCCCGGTGGGCGACTCGCCATATCGGATACCCAAAAATGCCAGCGCACCGTCGGTATCAATACCGTTAATCTTGCC
>Ga0302127_10002147_pt1 | contig 11934 bp, 15 predicted proteins | sample CB4_SCM_MG_FD_204452 | JGI IMG/M metagenome (GOLD analysis project Ga0302127, IMG submission 204452) | Marine microbial communities from Western Arctic Ocean, Canada - CB4_SCM | ecosystem: Environmental > Aquatic > Marine > Oceanic | place: Canada: Western Arctic Ocean | collected 2017-09-24
TAGGGAAGTTAAGTCAGCAGGCTCGGGAAGGAAAACTTGGCCCTAAGGATATGCAAGGGGGCGTTTTTACTGTTTCGAGTCTTGGAGGAATAGGTGGTACGGGATTTACACCGATTATTAATGCACCAGAGGTTGCCATACTGGGAGTATCTAGAAGCCAGTTTCAACCTGTCTATGAGAATGGTGAATTCGTAGCACGTCTTATATTGCCTTTGTCCCTTTCTTACGATCACCGCGTGATAGATGGTGCTGCTGCGGTACGATTTACAACCTATGTTTCCAAACTTCTTAAAGATGTAGACCCTCTTATAGAGGGATTAGGTCTATGACAGCCCAAGCCAAGGCCCAGCTTCTGGTTCTAGGTGCTGGCCCTGGCGGGTATACCGCAGCATTTCGTGCGGCTGATTTGGGATTGAGCGTGGTTTTGGTTGAGCGTTGGCCCACTTTGGGCGGTGTTTGTTTGAATGTAGGATGCATACCTTCTAAAGCCTTGCTACATGCCGCTAGTGTGATACAAGAAGCGGCGGAGATGAGTACGCGTGGAATTGATTTTGGAGTTCCAAAAATTGATGCGTCGCAACTGAATGGCTGGAAGGATGAGATTGTTCGTAAGTTGACGAGTGGTCTAGATGGATTAGCTAAGCAACGTTCAGTTACGGTATTGCACGGTATCGGCCAGTTTGTTTCTGCTAATGAATTAGACGTTGAGAAGGATGGTGAGATTACTCGCATAGCATTTGAAAAGTGCATTATTGCTGCGGGCTCGGAACCTTCTAAGTTACAAGGTTTTCCTGATGATCCGAGGATCATGGATTCTACTGGAGCCTTACAGTTAGATCCATTGCCCAAAAGTTTGTTAGTCATCGGCGGCGGAATTATTGGTTTAGAAATGGCTACCGTATATGACGCTCTTGGGGTGAGCGTGTCGGTTGTAGAAATGACAAACACACTTATACCGGGATGTGATCGTGATCTTATAAGGCCATTTCAGAAGCGCATTGAGTCCAATTATGAGGCAATCATGCTTGGGACAAAGGTTACATCCATTATTCCTGGCAGCGATGGTCTAAGCGTCACTTTTGACGGTGATGCGGCGCCGGATGAGGAAAAAGTTTACGATCGAGTTTTAGTGTCAGTTGGTCGACTCGCCAATGGTAGCAAGATAGCAGCAGATAAAGCAGGAGTTGCTGTTGATCCTAAAGGAATCATTAAGGTTGACAAGCAGATGCGTACAAACGTGCCGCATATTTTTGCGATTGGAGATATCGTTGGCGAACCTATGCTTGCACATAAGGCTTCGTATGAAGGCCGAATAGCCGCTGAAGTAGCTGCTGGTCAAAAAAGCTTCTTTGATGCCCGTGTAATTCCATCCGTTGCCTATACTGATCCCGAAATTGCATGGGTTGGATTGAATGAGAATGAAGCAAAAGCAAAAAATATTCCTTATGAGAAAGGTGTTTTCCCATGGGCGGCTAGTGGACGTTCACTTTCGACTGGTCGTTCAGAAGGTGTGACTAAGCTCTTGTTTGATAAAAATACTGGTCGACTTTTGGGCGCTGGAATAGTCGGATCAAATGCTGGTGATTTGATTGCTGAGGCTACTTTGGCTATTGAGATGGGTGCTGACGCTACAGATATTGGTATGACTATACATCCGCATCCAACACTAGCGGAGACGATAAGTTTTGCAGCAGAGGCTTCTGAGGGAGTTATAACTGACCTCTATATGCCAAAGCGTTGATTTTGTGATCCGTTATGATAGAAGGGAGGCAGGACGGTCTTTTTGAATGTTTTGATGAAGACGGAATCCTGATTAGTATAGAGACATGCGAGAATGGGGTGCTGGTCGAATGAGACTTCTTACCATCCTTTGTCTGGTTCTTCTGAGTATCTATTTTTATTGTAATGCACAATTCCCACCACAGAGGAGCGCCTAGAGAAAATGCCGTCATTTGATATTGTCTCTGAAGTTAACGGGCACGAACTAACCAACGCAGTTGACCAGGCCAGTCGCGAGCTCGAAACCCGTTTTGATTTTCGTGGATCGGGAGCTACGTTCGAACTTAGCGATTTTGTCGTGACGCTTAGCGCGCCGAATGAATTTCAAGTGCAGCAGATGCGGCCGATCCTAACGGGCAATCTCGCGCGCCGTAAAATTGATATTGGCGCTATGGATTCGGAGGAGCCTGAGGTCGCACTTAATAAGACGCAGCAGAAAATCGTACTACGAAACGGTATCGATACGGATCAGGCCCGTAAGATCGTCAAGTCGATCAAGGAATCCAAGATCAAAGTGCAGGCATCTATCCAAGGCGAGCAAGTCCGCGTGACTGGAAAGAAACGCGATGATCTTCAGGCCGTCATGCAGTTGCTCAAGAAGGCGGATCTTGGTCAGCCGCTGCAATTCACAAACTTTCGCGACTGAGTAGCGAGTTACGAGCAGTTATTCGCACCGTCTCGCCGCGATTTCGTGAACTCCATATTTTTAGGTGTTTAAACAGAAGAGATGATTTTAACTGACAATAAATGGTTCCTTCAGCAGGCCTCTTGAAGCCCAATGAAACTAGAATTGAATGTTCTAGTTCCTAGATATAAATTCTGCTTATATATGTAACATATCTATTTGAATTATAAGGGTTTTTTATATAAGTTTGACATTTATTTTATCCTAATAAATCTATGTAACCGTCTTGTAACCGCTATATCTTTATTTTTTAAGTGTAATTAACTTAAAACCTGTGCTTATCTAAAGGGGTAGGGCAGAAGACCACCCCACCCCATATATATCTAGTGGTCGAACATTTCTAGCCAATTCCCACTGTAAACCAATGTATGCTTAGCCAGACTTAGCAGACCTGGGGAGGTCTTTGATGAAAAAGTTATTAATTCTTTTGCTATTCACTTCTACAGCGTTTGCCGCTACTGCATTTTTAGTAGATGAGGAAGTTACGGGTATGACAAAGCAATGCTATTACGAGTTTGCTGGTAGCAGATACACTAGAACCATTCAGTCTTTTCAGCTTTGTCCCCTATCAATACAGGTATAAATTTCCTTTAGAGCCAGCAATGGAAAGAACAACACACACAACTTCTAACCTTCGCCTACTTAGGCAATGCCTCTTGTTAAGTTTTTTCCTAACGCCTGTCATGGCTGTTGGGCAGAGCTTGGCTGAACAGGAGGATAAAAATGCACAAAGCATTCTTAGCTTCATATATCAAAATGGTGAAGGCCAGAGCTTGGCTGAACAGGGGGATGCAAATGCTCAATACGGTCTTGGCGTTATTTATGCCAGAGGAGACGGTGTACCTCAAGACTTTGCAGAAGCGGCCAAATGGTTCCGACTAGCTGCTGAACAGGGGGATAAAGACGCCCAATACATTCTTGGCGTTAGTTATGCCAATGGTGAAGGTGTGCCGCAAGATTATGCAGAAGCAGCTAAGTTGTATCGCCTTGCTGCATCTCAAGGAGATGTACGTGCCCAAAACAGTCTTGGACTTATGTATAGCGACGGTGAAGGTGTATCTCAAGACTTTAGAGAAGCGTTGAAGTGGTATCGCTTGGCGGCTGAACAAGGGCATCCAGCTGCCCAATACAGTCTTGGCAGCAAGTATAACCATGGTCGAGGTGCACCTAGAAATTATGTGACAGCATATGCATGGCTCAATGTAGCTGTAGCTTCTGGATATAGGTTTGCTACTGAACTTAGGTCAACCGTAGAAGAAAGCATGACCCCTGCCCAAATTGCCGAAGCACAACAACTCTCGACAGAGATCTTTGAAAGGATTCAGCAGGGGAGTCAATAAGTTTAAGCAGATGAAAAATCTAACTAACAAACTCTTAAATAGTAAGTGGACAGCAGTAAATCCAGAAAACAAAGAGAAGCACTTCATAGTAACAAGCGTAGATTACGATGAGGACTACGTAGTTCTTTCTTGCATATTAGAAGCAGTCTTTACCAAAAGAGAGCAAGCTATAGATTGGAAAAGTCTAAGGGATGAGCAAGTTTGGAAACAGGGATGGCTTTAATAATCTATGTCAACAACTAAGACACCCCAGCCTCAACAACCCTCGACAGAGATCTTTGAAAGGATTCAGCAGGGGAATTGAAAAGATTTAGCAGATGAAAAAGCTAACTAACAAACTCTCAAAACTTCGCCTACTTGGGCTAGTTCTTTGTGGGTTGGTTCTGAGTGCTTGTGGCTATTCTGAATCTACACTCGAAGATGAATGGTGGGCCGGATATGACACAGTATGTGAAGAATTTAGAAGAAATATGAACCCTGCGCTTTACTCTAGATCAAAACCTAGAGATTGCAGGTAACATTCAACCAAGAGAAGCTTGAACAGATCAAGCCAGAGTTAGCAAACTTGGGGGAAGACATGCCAAAATTTATAAATTGGATTTTTTATGTTAATTAAATATCAAACATGAAATTGATACAGAGTCTCTGGAGAGGCGATGTTCCTTTATGGAAAACATATTGGCTCTATTCTTTTCTTGTCACAATAGGTGCAAATTCATTAGTAATTTTTTGGCAAAAAAATGCGCTCAAACTCTTCCTTGTTCTAGGTGATAGATCGGACCTGATAAGGATTGCTATTTTATGCAGTCTTATCATTTATTCATATTTTATTTGTATTGCCATATGGCGAAGTGCTGCTAAATATACAGGCCCTAAGGCTAATGCATGGCTAGCGCGTATAGTTGTAATTTTTGGAATATTGCAAACATCCATGCTTGTTGTTGAAGAGCTTAGCTCACAAGTCACTCCAACTTCCTTACAACAGGAAGCAGAGCTAGCTAATCTTGGTGTCCCTGTATTTGTAGATGAAATGACTCGACTTGATCGAGTCAGTGCAGATGGGATGAGCCTGACATATTACTATACCGTATTCGATCCTGAAGAAAACTCAATCGATGATTTTAATGATTTTCAAAAAGAATTATTTCTTGATGAAATACTAGTTAGCACTATGCCAGATCAGTGTAGAGACTTAGAAAATTACTTTAGATCCGGCGTAGTTATTACTTGGAGTTATAGTGCAGTTAACGATATACCTATTGGTCAAAATCAACTGCAACAAGAAAATTGTCTTGACATGCTAAGCTTACCAATTTCATCTGGTAGAGAATTAAACACTACTGAAATTGCATCACTTGCATCTGAAGCTTTTGCCACAATAACAGTAGATGATGGCAACTCAAATGAATCTTTCGGTAGTGGATTTGTAATTAGAAGCGATGGCGTTTTAGTTACTAACCTACACATAGTTGAAAACGCTGAAAACATAGTAGTACAACTCTCATCTGGTGAAACTTATGAAAGTGTTAGCGTGATCGGAGCTGATGAACTAAGAGATCTGTTAATTCTTCAAATTCCAGCAACTGGTCTAGATACTTTGAACCTAGCAAATGATGAAACAGTCCAGCTTGGAGAAGATATCTACGTACTTGGAAACCCACTTGGATATGGTCAAACCTTCAGCGATGGTGTTATTAGCGCCAGAAGATTTCTTGATGGTGCATCGAGCGAAATGTTTCAAATATCCGCACCTATTTCGCCGGGTTCGTCTGGCGGACCAGTATTAAACAGAAGAGGTGAAGTTATTGGAGTAGCAACATCAGTTGTCCCAGACGGTCAAAACCTTAATTTTGCAGTACCTATTCGTTACGTCTATGGAATCATAGCTAAAAATACCGAATTAGTAACATTCAGCGATTTCATAAGCGATGCTGACTTTAGTAATGTAACCGACAATACAGCAGATACTATATTCCGAACTGAAAAGTCTAATGCGTTACGGGAGAAGGCCACACCTGAGTTAATCGATTTGCTATCTGAACTGCCACCTTGGCAGCAACAAATCTGGCTTCGATTACTAGACGAAGACTCTCCGCCTTCAGCACCTTCTAATTTTAACCCCTACGGTGATGCCTTTGGATGGGAACCCTTACCATCCAGCCAGTCTCATACAACTGATATTTCGCTCGAAGCAGGGGAATATTTTGCATTAGGAGAATGCGATGATGATTGCACGGACTTTGACATTGCTATTTATGATGAAAACTTAGAACTGTTAGTGTCTGATACCTTACCTGACGCTAGTCCAATCATAAACTTTAAAGTAAAAGATGCAGCCCAGCACTCAATTGAAGCAACCATGTATACATGCGTTACAACCCTCTGTGGTTACGCAATTCAATTGTACAAGAACCCTTAGTTAGACCTAAATAAGAGCTTGAACAGACTTAGCAGACTTAGGAAGCTTGTGATGAGAGCAACACGATCACTAATATCTAACAAGCATTCAGAGTATAGATTTAAATAATGCTTATGACGTGAACCAATCGCCATAATTCATCATCCAGAGATTTGACAGATACGATCCCTATCTATAGGGTACCCCCCATGGGTAATAGATTTATAGTAATAATTATTTGCTTAGTTCCGCTAGGACTTGATGCCAGACCCATATCATACTCTGGCGGTTCAACCCTTATGGTACTTACAGATAATATGAAAGATTCTGTCTATTACCACTACTCTCCTTCATACAAATATTCTATTGGGATTGAAAATATCAACGATAAGGTTTTCGATAATAATTATTCATATGCAAGATTTACTTATCTTCTTGATAGAAAAAATACTGAATACTCTCAAAGAAATTTGTACTTTCAATCTGGTATAAGTTTAAAAGGTCTTAATAATCATTTTTATGGTATTCACGGAGATTGGGAAACAAGAAGATGGTTTTCAGGTTTTGGGGTGAAGCAAGTTATAAACAAAATTAAAAACTATAAAGAGCAATATTATCAATTAGGAATTGCACCTTATCTTGGTGATTATGGTGATTTCCACACTTGGATAATGATAAAGACCAAACAAAATTCTTTAGACAATAAATGGTCTACTTATCCGGTATTAAAGTTTTTTAAAGGCAATGTTCTTTTGGAGTTTGGTTATAACACTGATACAGAGTGGGATGCGCATCTAATGTATAGATTTTAGGAAAAAATTATGAATAGAACTTTTATTTTATTAATTATGTTTACTTCATTTTCATGGGCAAACAACGCTGATGATGAAATGCATCTCTCACATGAAGGCCATCTTCATGAAGAAATGGTTGATGGAGAAAAGCTAGAAGTTGACCCTGAAAGGTTTGATAGATTTGTTGAGAACCTTAAAAATATGCAAGTTGCAGTTGTCAATGTTCATGGAATTGTATGTGATTTTTGCGCACAAGGCATTCAGAGAACTTTCGAAAAAGATATCAATGTAAAAAAAATAGATGTTGACTTAAGAAATGGAAAAGTTCTAGTTGCTTACGCTCGTGAAGAAAATATTAATTTTGATGATATTAAACAAAAAATTCTTATAAATGGTCAAAATGCAGTTGGTATGAAAATTATTATTCTTTAAAAATTATGAACCATAAATCTGCTAATTTTTTGTCTTTGTTTGCTTCCTCCTCAACCTTGATATGTTGTGCTTTACCAGCATTGTTTGTTGCAATTGGGGCAGGGGCATCTTTTGCAAGTTTAATCACAGTTTTCCCATTTATTGTGGTGCTTTCACAATATAAGATTTATATAACATTCTTTGCATTAGTGATGATTCTTATTGCTGGTTATGCAAATTATAAAACCTACCATTTACCATGCCCTGTGGACCCTGAAGTTGGCAGAATTTGCATGAAAACAAGACAAAATTTAAGATATATTTACTACTTTTCAGTAGTATTATTTATGTTTTCTACAACATTAACTTACCTGATTCCAAAATTATTATGAAACACCCATGTCATACAAAACAACTGCCGAATCTTAAAAGAATAGATGGTCAGATTCGTGGAATCATGAAGATGATAGAGGAAGAGAAATATTGTATTGATATACTTAACCAAATCAAAGCAGTTAGAGGTGCTATATCAACGGTTGAAGGAAAAATCCTAAAAACTCATTTGAAAGCATGTGTTAAGGACACTTTAAGCAGTGAGAAGGATTTTGATGAGAAAGTAGAAGAAATGCTTAAACTTTTAAAACGATAGAAAGATTACTCAATAACTTCAGAGTTAGGCGTATAACTAGTGTCTTATATGGGGAAGAGGGAGAAAGCTGGTGAAAATTATTTTTCTGCGTATTGTTTTGCGCTTTGCCTTTTTAATACCTTGTGCTTTTCTTGTTAGGGTTGCTTTGTATTCTTTAGGATACGGTGATCTTTCATTGAACTGGGTGCTTGGTATTTCTATTGCTTTAACGCTGACGATTGGTGATTACATTACCAAGTCTGCTTTTCCAAAACTTTATAAATTAAGTAAACAGTAGAACTAGTGTCTGCTATTGAGAGAGTTAGTTAGATGCTTAAGAAATTCTTTTCAAATATGAATGCCGCTCAAAAGGTATTTGTTTTGTTTGTGTTTGGGTATGCTCTCTATGGTTGTGGGGCAAGTGAACCGACGTTTGACGGAAGCTCAGAAACAGCAGCTATCGCATCACTGGCTGCAATGTTTCCAGAACATAATTTTTCTCCAGAGGAACCGACCGACGACCATATTCCACCAGCATTAGAGACATATACATGTGCGGTGATGGCAATGGCTGCTCAAGAGCTTTTTGGAGAAGGCCTTTTTAGCGATACCAGTGACACTTCAGGAATTACTAATGAAGATTGGCCGTTTCCAAGTGTGTTTCCAACATTTGATGGTATGACAGTCGTTGAGATGGAAGCATACGGTGTCGAAAATGAATTGATAGGATGTCTACAGAAATTTAGAGAAGCCTTTGAATGAGAACAGCAGACTTGGAAGCTTGTGATGAGAACAAAACAATTACTGACTTCTAACCTTCGCCTACTTGGGCAATGCCTACTATTAGGGTTTCTTCTGACGCCTATTATGGCTGTTGGGCAGGGTACTGACTTTGAAGAGATGTTCGAGTCTGCATCTCAAGGTAATGCAGGAGCCCAATTCAATATTGGTCTCATGTATCGCAATGGTGACGGCGTACCTCAAGACTATGCAGAAGCGATGAAATGGCATCGCCTTGCTGCTGATCAGGGGGATGCAAACGCCCAAAACAGTCTTGGCGCCATGTATGACAGTGGTGAAGGTGTACCTGAAGACGCTGCAGAAGCGGTGAAGTGGTATCGACTAGCCGCTGATCAAGGTCATGCAACTGCCCAAAACAATCTTGGCGGCATGTATGGCAATGGTGAAGGTGTGCCTAGGAATTATGTAACAGCTTATGCGTGGTGGAATATCGCTGCAGTTTTTGGACATGAAGGTGCGATTGCTAATCGGTCAGCCGTAGAACAAGCAATGACCCCTGCCCAAATTGACGAATCACAACAACTCTCGACAGAGATCTTTGAAAGAATTCAGCAGGGAAATTAGTCAGCTAGATGTTTTGTGCTTATCTAAAGGGGTAGGGCAGAAGGCTATGTCGTGTACTAGGGATATATGTCTAGTGTAAAAACTATTGCTCTTCTCTTGCTTTTGCTCTTGCTTTTTCTTGTAATTTACTAAAGTACATTATCCACCAACAACAAACCCAACCAAGAAAAAAACCTCCTGCCACTATTTGTTTTGGAGTCTCAAGATGATTAGGGATTTCGTTGAAAATATAAAATATGACAACGCATCCGAATAATAATATTCCAGTATTTTTCATAGTCTCTTCCTTTGTTTCTTAAACAACTACGCACTCACCTTCGGTTGTTAATTGAACCGGATTCATGGGGCTGATAAGAATTTGAACAAAACGGTTCTCACCATTTTTTTCAATCTGAGTTATCGATGTGAAAAAGTATCCTCCAACAGCGTTACCTGTTGTTGTTGTTGAGTGCAAAACTAATGCTCTCTCATCTTCATAGACAATCTCCCAAGTGAATGTCAAAGCATCTCCATCCCGTGGTTCGTCAAAACCATTGGCAGCTCTTATATATGTATCATTAAAAATCTCACCATTATTATCCGACCAAGAACATAGCCAAGTCTCTCCAAACACAGGACTAGACAGCAGTAATACTAGGAGTGTTGTAAGTATTCTCATTTGCTTTTCCCCTTACAGATTCTTTATCTGATTTATCAAAGAGTAGTGAACATGAAATCTTTAACCATCGGATAGTGTTCCTCTGAAACTATAAACTCATCATAGACCGTTAAGCCTGGAAAGTTATACTGCTGCTGAAAGTAATTAGTTTCATGCTACATGGTGATTCCACCATCTAGTGTACCCTTGAACAGATCAAGCCAGACTTAGCAGATTTGAGGAAGATGTTATGTATACATTAGATAATATTCGACGGTTCCTGAGACAAATTTTTATTTTGCTTCTATTAGCGTCACTGCCTATAGCAGTTTTTGCTGATAGGAATGAATTTTGTGATGGTTTTGAAGGAGGCTACATTACAGGGTATAAGCAATCTTCTGGTTCTAGTTTTGATCCGTTTGCTCCATTTTGCCCGTTTCAACCATTTAAGGGGTTTAATGACCCTGAATCTGACTTTGAGCATGGCTATATAATTGGCTATGAAAAGGGACTTATAGACGGATGAAGTTAAAACAGATCTAACTAGAGTTAGCAAACCTTTGAAAAAACGCACGCTTGGAAAATTTAAAATGAATATTCGAAATATAGTAAAACTTTTTACGCTTGTATTAGCCACAGTGGTTTCGATCAACACACATGCGCAGGATTCGCGGACATACATTGACGGTCGGTCAGCGTCTGACCCTAATGTACCTCCATACAGTGGCGCTGTATTGATCGGGGATACGCTCTATTTATCAGGATCAATTGGCCTTGATGAAAATTCAGAAATACCAGATGATCCTGCCGATGAGGCACGTAACGTTTTGAATGCGATTAAGCTTAATGTTGAAGCGGCTGGCATGACGATGAATGATCTCGTATCCGTTCAGGTATTTTGCTCTGACGTGTCTTATTACCAAGTATTTAATGACGTTTATCGGGCGTTTTTTACGCAAGAATATCCGGCGCGTGCATTCATTGGTTCGGGTACATTGTTGTTTAACGCACGATTTGAAGTTCAGGGAATTGCAGTCAAAAGATGAAGTTGAGACAACGCTAAAAATTAGCATCTCTATAAGTGTAACTTTAGAAGTACAAATAAGAGCTTAAACAGATCAAACCAGACTTAGCAGACTTGGGGAGTTAGTTAGATGTTAAAAAAAATTCTTTCAAACATGAATGCTACTCAAAGGATGTTCGTCTTTATTCCGATTGTTTTCACAATTACAACGTTAGCTCTCAAAAATTTCTACCCTAACTTTCCAGAGGATTTCGGTGGGTTCATTGATTTTTTGGCCGGAAGTCTGGGAATGGAGTTTGAATTCAGCAGCTTACAGAGCGCCTATGCTGACATCGCAGGTTTTTCAATAATTGTCTCTTGCCTCATAGGCTTTTTCTTTTTCAAGACTAACGAAACTCCTGAGACCAAAGAAAAACACTAAGAAAAAATGACGGCCGGAGAGGAACCATAGGAGTGCTAAGTTGGAGTCCTGTTCAACAAGAGATTCAAGAGACAGTATTGCAAGAGGTCGAGGAGTCTGCTCGCAGTCAGCGACAAGCAGAGGAATTAATTCGTATGGGTGAAAGTATTTCTAGAGGGTGTGTGGCTGTTGACCACCGTTTGCATGGGAATTAGCAGTATGGAATGATCTTTTTGCTGACGCTAGCACGCAGCAAATCAACTGGAGATCATAGTTGTGGCCAAGCATCCAACAATAAAGATTTGTGTACGGGGTATTATTATCACACTCCTAGAACAGAAAATTATATTCACACGAATGAAGGCGACCACGAGTCAAATGTGGACTGACCAGTCTTTGGTAGTAACTTGGGGAAAGTTAGCTTTGAGATCAACACAATCGTTACCTTTTGAGCTTCGCCTACTTCGGCAATG
>Ga0302127_10002148_pt1 | contig 11928 bp, 10 predicted proteins | sample CB4_SCM_MG_FD_204452 | JGI IMG/M metagenome (GOLD analysis project Ga0302127, IMG submission 204452) | Marine microbial communities from Western Arctic Ocean, Canada - CB4_SCM | ecosystem: Environmental > Aquatic > Marine > Oceanic | place: Canada: Western Arctic Ocean | collected 2017-09-24
TGCATCACCACCAATGGTATCAGCAAGCGCCATCAACTTCCCAACCTTGCACGCATCCTCACTGCCAAGGCCCGCAGCTTCGAGTGCCCTTGTTATAAACGTTGCAAGATCTTCAACACTTACTCTCCGACCTGTCTCACTCATGGTCTATTTCCTCAAAATTATGCATCTGACAATGATAAAAAATACCTGCATACCGGCTGGCAATGAACACATAAGCTCTTGTACAACTTTCGAAAACCGCACCGCCACTGGCGTGAGCGCGAATAACATACTAGGAGAATCTTATGCCCGCATATTGGATTGCCCGTGCCAGAATAAATAAGCCCACTGCGTATAAGCTCTACACCGACATCGCCGGTGACGTTATCAAAAAATTTGGCGGCCATTTTCTGGCCCGCGGTGGTGACTACAAAATAGTTGAAGGTGAGACAATTTACACACGCCATGTCGTTGCTGAGTTTCCAAGCATGGATGATGCGGTTGCCTGCCACTCATCAAACGCTTATCAAGATGCTGCAGCAAATCGCAAAAATGGTGGCGGCGATGTTGAAATCATCATTGTCAACGGCATATGACATACATATCCGGTAAAGCTGCACGCCAGTACGTAGTTGAAGGAGCAAGCATGTCCACAGCAACAATCATTAAATTTGATGACCGGCCAAATTTTGATCGCGGTGATGGCGTCTCTACCGCCCTTCTAGTTGGCAAGGCCAACGCCGAAGGAACGCTTTTTACATCCGGATACACCACATTTCCTGCAGGACGAGCGGCTCCAATGCACCATCACAATTGCTGTGAGCAGGTACTCATTATCGAAGGAGATGCGGAGGTTGAATGTGGTGGACAGAAAACGCTACTTAAGCCAATGGATACTTCCTATATTCCAGCCGAAGTTCCCCATCGCTTTAACAATGTCGGTGATGGCCCCCTCACTATTTTCTGGATCTATGGTGCAACCCATGTCACACGCACATTCACCGAGACCGGCAAAACCGTCGATCATCTCTCACCCGGAGACAAGGTCACGTGAGTACTAGGATGCGAGATGTCGCCGTATTAGGACTGGGACAAATGGGGAGTGGCATTGCCCGGCACCTGGATGAGGCCGGCTATCTTGGCGCGGCTTGGGACCCGCGCCCGCAGGCCATTATAACCTTCGCAAACCGTAATGATGTTCGGGTTGGAGAACCAGCACAGATTGCATCGTCTAGCCGATGCATAATTTTTGTGGTCCCGAGTACCAAGGAGATTGAGGAAACGCTTACCGGCCCACACGCCATGTTAGATAAAATCGAGCCACAAAGTGTGATCTTTGATCTAACCACATCCGATCCGACAGAAAGCCGCCGGCTTGCGAGCAAGGCCAAAGAGCGCGGGATCGACTATATTGATTGCGGGATGACGGGCGGAGCCACTGGTGCTGATGCTGGAACTCTAACCTTGATGGCGGGCGGTGATTCAGAGGTGATCGAGCACTACGGTGATATTCTAGCCACTTTTACCAAACAGGTCATTCATGTCGGCCCACAAGGCGCCGGCCATGCCCTAAAACTAATTCACAACATGGTGCTGCACACATCTTTTCTTGCTAATTGCGAGGGCGTTCGTGCTGCCGAGCGTTTCGGTATAGATGCCCAAACGGTGATCGATGTCTTCAATGCCGGAAATGCAAGAAGCTACTCATCTGAGGTTCGTTTTCCCAAGCACATCCTGTCTGGCACGTGGGATGCACGCTCGCGTGTTTCTAATTTGGAAAAAGACGTACGCATGGCGGCTCAAATGTCGAAAACACTGGGTGCACCCACACCTTATGGTAACCTGACCGCAGATCTTCTCAAGCGAGCGCTTGACGCAGGTATGGCCGACACAGATTTTTCGCATCTGTTCAAAGTGTTTGACGATCTGACCGACGAATAAGCCTTATTAATCGAAAAGTTCCGACACAACCCTACTCCACCGGCGGCCACAGGCGCTGGCCAACAGTAGGTGATCCCGGTGCGTGTATCGTGTACTCAACTACCCGCGAGGTCCACTCACCCTTCTGCAGCGCTAGGGATTCGTGAGGTTCTTCGAAATTCTTCATCCGCGCCTCAATTGACGTGAACTCATAAAGCACAGAGTGCGTTGCCCAGCCTGCTATACAAGAGAGTTTTCGCGTGCGCATCGCACCAGGCATCCGCGCCATGTGAGGAAGGCGGTATTGTGCATACCAGCCCCCAAGATCTATCTCGTCTTCAGTTGTTGCCACCCTGAAACTCCCGGTCTGGATGGCAGGTCCCGGGGTTCCCCCAGGATCACACTGGCCATATTCAGGGCCCGTGACACGCTCCTCTTCAACAAACACGCAAGCTCTTACACCCTCGCGTTCAGACAGTTTATAACGAGTTTCATCGTTCTGTTCAGATTCATAGAACGGAGATCCGGATCTAAAAAAAACATGAGGCGATACAGCGCCTACTAAAACCACAAACTGGGTACCTGTACCCATTTCTTCACCTGGCCCCCGCGGCAGCCTCTCGCCCAATGCCTCCATCGCCTCACCACCACCTACATGCTGGTAGTGAGCGGCCCAGGCAATTCCTGGATGCTGTAAAAGCCCGGGCAGATAGGTGCCATGCAACCACTTATGATGCTCTACACGCATGTCCTCAGGCAAATCATACCAAGTAGACCAAATACCATTATCCACGATGTCTATCTCCTGCTCTGATGCGGTTTCATATTTTTTCTATCTGCCAATCAATATAGCACGAACCTCGAACAGACAGTAATATAACCAGCAACATGATCGCCGATGCGGTCTTTTCTGCCATATTAGCGAGAAAAAAATTCATTGTAAGAGATATATCCATTGCCTACTCGCACGAGATAGGGTGGTGACAAGAGCATTTCAGGAACATCACATGGCACCAATTAAAATCCATTTCGTTGGCTATCATCCAGAAACCTCGGTCCAGGCCCGTGCAGTGCGAATTATGGAAGATCATCTAAAAAGCTATCTTGGAGACGAAATTGACTTTCGTTTTGATCCAGACATTGGCTTGCTTGGCGGCAAAGCCGTCGACCTTTTAGACAAAGTTGAAACTGGTGAATTCGACCTTTGCTACTTTTATTCTAGCTATCTGACCGAGCGGGTGCCTGAACTTGGGCTGTTCGAACTACCATTTCAGATTTCCGACCGACAAAGCGCCTATGAAATGTTGGACGGTGATTTGGGCTCAGTGCTTGGAGCTGCCATTAAAAAGAACACCGGCTACCGTTTGCTTGCCTCATGGGATAACGGCATTAGACATCTCTCAAACGGCTGTCATACAATTCGCACTCCAGCCGATTGTAACGGCCTTAAAATACGTACTGCACGCAATAAAATCCATCAAGCAGCTTTTAGCTCTATGGGATTTGACCCTATATTTATCGACGTAAAGGACTTAAAAACCGCGGCTGCAAACGGAACTATCGATGCACAGGAAAACCCACTTACCAACATCGTCAATTACGGTCTGGAGGACCATCACCCCTATGTAACTCTGACCGGACACCTGTTCGGCATCTCTGCGGTGCTCGCCAATGCAAAAGCCTATGATGCATGGCCTACCAAAGTGCGCATAGCTATTGAACACGCACTATCCCATGCCACTGCCGCCCAACGTAAGTTTGCCGAGGAAATTGACGAGACCTGCTCGCTACACCTCATGTCAAAAGGTATCGAAATCACTGAGCTTACCAACGATGAGCAAGCCTCTTTTTCTGATGCAGTGAACCCCATCGTTCAAACAGCCCGGGAACTCTTTGACGAAGACCTTCTGGCAGTATTCGATGCCACTCGCAGCAGTGCTTAACATCAGATCGCATAGGTCAGCCAAAGAAGTACTATCTTAAATGCAAACAGAACCTAGCTCTGCCCCCGTCTCCGCTACCAAACAATTTTCCAAAATATCTGCGTAGATTATAGTTCGGTAACGAACTGCCACCACCACATGATGCTTATTATAAATTAGCCATGAGCTCTTCGGGCTCGAGTGGGAAATTGACAACCTCCCCGCGCCTTGCCGAAAGATCCATTGCCATTGTCATCATCAAATTGCGATGTCCATCTGCGGCAGTTGCATGGGGTGTCGACTGTCCAGTACATAAATGCTGATACCAGGAGTTTGTCTCTTCGCGCATTGGTCCCCAAAGCTGCCCGCCCTGCATATCGCCCGGCGGATAGGATGTGAGAAAATCAACATGGCGAGCAACCGGCGGAGTGTAATCACGAGTTGCATAGCCAGCACCCTGCGCCACATTTGAAGCGAGGACGAGATCGCGGTGTGTATCTTCAATATCGATTACCCCCTCCGTGCCGACAATGCCAATCTCCAGCCCATAGACAGACCCTGGCCAAACTTCCGGTAGCGCCCAGGAGATATTCATGCTCCAGATCGTGCCATCATCCATAGTAAAGATACCAAATGTGGAATCCTTTGTTCCCCAGCGCGAGAGCACTTTATCAACCGAGCAGGCATAGACAGAGACCGGGCTTTTCCCCTCCATCAGCCACATGGACATATCGAGGCTATGGGTGCCGGAAACCACCATCGGCGTCAGATTGGAACGCTCGTTAGTTTTGGAAACAGTCGCTATTGGAACCATGCGGTTCATGAAAGCTCGGGTAACAACGGAGTGGACATCGCCGATCTGACCAGTATCAAGTTTTTCCTTAATCGCCAGAAATCTGCGGCGGAACCTCTGAGTATAACCGATCACACAATCTATATTCGCAGCCTCAATAGCTTTGAGTATATTGGCCGACTCCACAGCGTCCGTTGCCAGCGGTTTCTCTATAAAAATGGCATGCCCCCTCTCAATTGCTGCCATGGTCGGACCGACATGGAGGTTTTCCTCCGTCGCGATAATAACTGCATTGACCTCGGGGCGGTTGATTAGCTCCTGATAGTTCGTAGTAAAAAAATCAGCCTGAGTATCCTTCAAAAGCTCCTCGCCAACATCTGATTTAATATCGCACAGACCAATCCAACCTACCCCTGGATAATCCCGTGCAAGTTCAGCCCGGATACGCCCGATTGTCCCGCAGCCGATAACAGCAAGACCAACTTCCTTCTTCACAGATGTCACTTTATCACCTCTTTTTTTGAGATTTAGCTTTTATGCCTTCGCGAGACCCATTAGCCCTCAAGCCACCTTATCTCTGACCGAAGGATCATCATTAAAAGGCAGCGAAACAGGCTCACCGCGTTCAGCTGAAAGATCGGCGGCTATATAGACTTCCATCACCTTCCGCGCTTCTGACGGCTTAACCACGACTTCGCGATCAAGCGCGATGGCTTCAAGGAAGCTGATGGTCTCCTGAACCATCGGTCCGGCAAAGGTATGGCCAACCTGCTCGCCAGGCATCGACGACATCGGAAATTCAATGCCGCGCTCCATACTCATCAGCGTAACATCTCTGTGGGTATCATCAATAATGAGCGCGCCCTCGGAGCCAACAATCTCCATCACGGTTGAGGAATAGTTCGGATAGCTAGGTGGCAGCACCCAACCTGCTCCCACGCTGATCACCGTTCCATCGTCCATCGTAACCATGATGAATTGACAGTCGGGCGAATTAAACTCCTTGATAAGAACTTTTTCCACCTGCTGAGAATAAACGCGCACAGGTTGGCGTGGTGCCAGGCACCACAGCGCATAATCAAGGTCGTGGGTCGCCTCCATCGCCGCAGGAGAAAGCCGGGTACGGCCAACAATACGCTTAGATAGCTCGCGCGTGATGTGGCGTGAAATCATGATACTAACCGGCTCACCAATCGTACCATCGAGCAGCTTTTCGCGGGTATAAACATATTTTGAGCGAAACCTCTGAGAGTAGCCGATGGTGAATTTAAGATTCTTCTCGATCGCGATCGCAATCAGTTCATCAGCCTGGGCCAACGTCTGCGCTACCGGCTTTTCGAGCAGCACATGCTTGCCCGCAAGCAGGGCCGCTTTTGCCATTGGGAAATGCACATCTTCCGGAGTAGCCGAAATCATCACAGCACTGACTGAACCATCGTCAATGATGCGACGATAATCATCTGTTGCTACCTTGGCATCAGTGGCCTTAGCCATTTCGGCCAATCTATCCGGTCTGATCTCTGCAATATGCAGATCCTTTACCAAAGGATTAAGCGCACAGGTCTCTGCACGAATACCTCCACACCACCCGACACCGATTACGCCAACATTTATCTGTTTCATCCTAACTCCAATTGCATCGGCCGGGTTAACACCCAATCCCGATATTATCCGCCAGTAGTACTGTCAGGCGTAAAAATTGTTTTCCAACCATCCTGTTGTCAAGTACCGACAATGAATCGTGCTCAATCTTCCGCTAGGTTATGTATAGGGCCGCGTTCAGATAGATTCCAAATCTTGTCGTCAAATATTGGGCAAATATTTTTGAATACGATCTTGCCAGCATTTATACCACACTTATGTGGCGTACCGCGTTGCTCATACAGCTAACATTTTCCTCGGATGTTATCTTAACCGGTCTCAAACATTAAGCGCATTGCTGAGACAGCCAGAAAACTAAATCTGCGTCAACGCTTGCAGGAAAGGTCGATTGGGCTTAAGAATTAATAAATCTCGCAGCGTATTTTTAGTAATTTCATGTTCAAAAACTATAATTACACAAAAATGAGCATTGATCTGTGAACCTCCTAGAATTGTAGTGATCAGCGCTGGATTTGTTTGGAAAGTATGCTAGGCATTCTTGTCGATATTAATTACCTAAAGCCTTTGACATCATTTAGCGTTGTTCTCGAAAGGGATCGGTGCTCGTTGTAGATATGAACAGAAATTACCAGCCAATAGCATCGATCTTACCGATGCAGCGCGTATAGCAGGCAAATGCAACCTACTGACATCAAAGATCCTGAATACTTCCACAAGGTGGTGGACTGCCAATGGGCATGTCCCACGCATACACCCGTTCCCGAATATATTCGTTTGGTCGCGCAGAAACGATACACTGAGGCGTTTCTGATCAATTGGGAATCAAACGTGTTTCCCGGCATTCTTGGACGCACCTGCGATCGTCCATGCGAGCCTGCCTGCCGGCGTGTCCGAGTTGAGGAAAAACCCGTCGCGATCTGCCGCTTGAAACGCGCAGCTGCTGATAACAAGGGTGACGTCTCACCCTACATGCCCACAATACCGACCGAGAAAAATGGTAAACGCATCGCCCTCATTGGCGCTGGCCCGGCCTCACTCACTGTTGCCAGAGATCTAATGCCGCTTGGCTATGAATGCATCTTATTTGACAAAGACCCATGCGCCGGCGGTTTGATGCGCACCAATATTCCTTCTTTCCGCCTTCCAGAGTCGGTGCTCGACGAAGAGGTTGAGCGCGTGCTAGAATTTGGCGTCGAGACCCGTTTTGGCACTGAGATTACTAGTTTAAAGTCTCTTAAAGACGAAGCATTCGATGCAATTTTCATAGGCACTGGCGCCCCAAAAGGCAAAGAGTTGAACATTCCAGGCCGCGTGGAAGCTAACGCCAACATCCATATCGGAATTGATTGGCTGACCAGTGTCGCCTTTGAGCATGTCGATAAGGTTGGCAAGAAGGTCGTAGTGATCGGCGGCGGCAACACTGCAATGGATTGCTGCCGCACAGCACTGCGCCTTGGAGGCAAAGACGTCCGCGTCACAGTGCGCAGCCCTCGCTCTGATATGAAAGCATCGGACTGGGAGATTGAGGAAGCTGAAGACGAAGGCGTTCCTATTTTCGACAATCATACTCCGCTCAGATTTGAGCTTGAAAATGGTAAACTGAAAGGTGTTCTATTTCAAAAAGTGCGCGCTGAATACGATGCTAATGGCAAACGCTCCCTGATTCCAACAGGCGAATCTCCGGTATTATTTGAGTGCGATGACGTATTGCTAGCAATAGGTCAAGACAATGCTTTCCCCTGGATTGAACGCGACATCGGCATCGAATTTGATGAGTGGGGATTGCCCGCAGTTGACCGCCAGACCTTTGCTTCCTCTCTGCCTGGCGTGTTTTTCGGCGGCGATGCAGCTTGGGGACCAGAGAATATCATCTGGGCAGTGGCCCATGGACATCAGGCGGCAATATCAATTGATTTATTCTGCCGCGGCGAACCGTTAAACAACCGCCCTGATTCCCAATCATCACTCATAAGTCAGAAAATGGGAATACATGAATGGTCATATGACAACGACATCGACACCGCACTGAGAAAGAATGTGCCCCATGCCGACATGACCAAGGCACTCGGAGATATCAAGGTAGAAGTTGAACTTGGGTTTGATGAGGCACTCGCCTTTAGCGAAGCCATGCGCTGCCTTAATTGCGATATTCAGACCGTATTCCAACCCGGCCTGTGCATCGAGTGCGATGCATGCATGGATATTTGTCCGGTTGATTGCATAAATTTCATAGGAAATGACGAAGAAACCGGCCTGCGCAATAGTATGCGCGTACCAGCGCGCAATCTTGAACAGGACGTATACGTGTCTGACGTTCTAAATACCGGACGCATCATGGCCAAGGATGAAGACGTCTGCCTTCACTGCGGACTATGCGCCGAACGATGTCCAACAGGTGCATGGGATATGCAGAAATTCACCTACGTGGATGCCCATGTTACCGAGAGTAGAATCCCAGCCTATGTCGACTGACCCTCTATACAACGAATTTGTCATTAAATTTGGCAACGTGAACGGCTCTGGTTCAGCTAGCGCAAATACATTTGCTGCCCGCGCTCTATTCCGCATGGGTATTCCGGTCTCGGCAAAAAATATATTTCCATCCAACATTCAAGGAATGCCTACGTGGTATGAAATTAGGGCGTCGGAAGCCGGAAATCTGGCACGCAGAGATGGTATCGACGTAATGGTTGCGATGAACCCGCAGACCTATGAGCGGGATATAAAGGATGTGATTCCTGGTGGCACTCTGCTTTATGATTCAAGTTGGCCAAGGCAGTTTGGCCGCACCGATATCGAAATCCTCGGCATACCTTTTGCCAAGTTGGTTGCCAAAGTCTATCAAGATCCACGCCAGCGTCAGCTATTCAAGAATATTGCCTATCTTGGTGCGATGACCCTGTTGCTCAATATTGATGTTGATGTTGTTACCGGCCTTCTGGCCGAGCAGTTCCGCTCCAAGCCGCAGCTTATCGGGCCGAATGTGCAGGCACTGGAAATCGGGCGTGAGTATCTACGAGCCAATCCTCCTTCTACCCTGCCGGTTCAGGCGCGCGCCAGTCAGGCCGCAGCCGGAAAAATCCTTATCAACGGCAATGAGGCGGCAGCTCTTGGTGCCATCTATGCGGGTGCAACCGTTGCCAGCTGGTATCCGATCACGCCCTCGACTTCACTTGCCGAAGCGTTCGAAAAGCATACAAATCTCCTGCGCCGCAACGACGATGGAACGCTGCGTGCCGCTGTTATACAGGCTGAAGACGAGCTTTCAGCCATCGGCATGGCAATCGGTGCGAACTGGAACGGTGCGCGCGCCTTCACTGCCACCTCAGGTCCTGGTATTTCGTTGATGAGTGAGTTTCTCGGCCTTGCGTATTTCGCCGAAATTCCTCTTGTCTTATTCGATATTCAGCGCGGTGGACCATCGACAGGTATGCCGACTAGAACCCAGCAATCTGACATTCTGGCCTGCGCCTATGCCTCTCATGGCGATACTAAGCACGTGCTCTTGTTCCCTGCAGATCCTGGTGAATGTTTTACCTTCAGTGCCGATGCATTCGATCTCTCTGATCGCCTGCAAACACCCGTTATTGTTCTTTCCGATCTCGACATTGGCATGAATGACTGGGTGGTCGACGAGTTCAACTGGAGCAAAAACCGCCGCCATGACCGTGGAAAATTGCTAAGCTCGTCTGAACTTGAAAATCTAGAGGATTTTGCAAGGTACCGCGATGTCGATGGTGATGCCATCCCGTATCGCACCATACCTGGCACCCACGCCGATAAAGGCTCGTATTTCACCCGGGGCACTTCTCATAATGAATATGGGGGGTACACCGAAGATGGTGTTCTCCATGCCGAGACGCTCAAACGCCTGTCACGTAAATTTGAGACCGCTGCGACAATCGTGCCAAAACCGGTAATCTATACCCGAAGCACAAAATCACGCCTCGGGGTTATCAATATTGGAAGTACTGATCACGCCGTGCGCGAAGCTCTCGAGCACTTTGCCGCTGATGGCCAAGGCATAAATCATATGCGTATTCGGTCATTTCCCTTCACTGATGAAGTCATCTCGTTTGCACATGAGCACGATTTTATCTTTGTCATCGAGCAGAACCGCGATGCTCAATTACGCACTCTTCTGATCATCGAGGCTGATATTTCTAGCAAAAAGCTTGTTCCAATACTAAATTTTGATGGCATGCCACTCACCGCCGTCGGCATCTATGAGGCAATAACCCTCGTCCTGCAATCAAACCCGAGTGTAGTCAAAGCAATTTCCGCCCCTTTATCGCTCGTCTGAGGACACAATGACCCACATCGTTAAACCGGCATTCAAGCATCCCAACCTGCCTCGCAACGCATTGGGATTCACTCACCGAGAATATGAGGGTGTTGTTTCAACTCTGTGCGCCGGATGCGGGCACGATTCAGTTACTGCAGCCATTATTGAAGCGTGTTTTGAACTTTCAATCGCGCCTCATAGGGTTGCTAAATTATCAGGGATAGGCTGCTCATCGAAGACCCCCAACTACTTTCTCAACCGCGCGCATGGTTTTAACACGGTGCACGGGCGTATGCCCTCAATTGCAACCGGAGCTAATCTTGCTAATCGCGATTTGGTCTATATTGGCGTATCAGGTGACGGCGATTCAGCATCGATTGGCCTTGGACAATTCTGCCATGTCATTCGTCGCCAGCTAGACATGACCTATATTATCGAAAACAATGGTACCTATGGGCTTACCAAAGGTCAGTTTTCCGCTACTAATGACCGGGCATCCAAAAGCCGGCGTGGCACGGAAAATCCATTTGGGGCGATCGATCTAGCCGTAATTGCCATCGAACTCGGTGCCGGGTTCGTCGCCAGATCATTTTCCGGTGACAAGACACAGCTCGTACCTCTGATAAAAGCTGCCATGGCCTATAACGGGTTTGCTCTAATCGATGTGATTTCACCATGCGTGACCTTCAACAATCACGCTGCCTCGACCAAGAGTTACGACTATGTACGCCAGCACAACGAAATCGTCGATCATATTGATTTTGTGCCCGATGCCGATGCCATCACGGTCAATTACGCCGAAGGAGAGACGGTTTCGGTTGCACTCCATGATGGTTCGCGAATAGCCCTTCATAAAATTTCCGATGACTACGACCCACGAGATCAACTAAATGTCTTAACCTCTCTGCGCCGTGATCGCGGCGAGGGTAAGGTAACTACTGGCTTGCTCTATATCGATGAAGCTGGAGGAGATCTTCACTCCGCCATGAGGACAAGCACTGAGCCCTTAAACGCCTATGCAATGGAAGATCTATGCCCGGGCAGCGATAAGCTAACCGAAATCAACGCGCAGTTCCGCTAGCAGTCGATCTGAGGTAATGGCAGAACAAGTTCGGCGCTCACGCCGACTTAGTAGGAACAGATATGTCACTTTGGCTAGTTAAGTCGGCGATTGCGACCGTTGCGGTTATTCCCGTCTTTATTGCCATTCCCTATTTTCGACGCAATTTTGGGGTCGACCCTCTGGTATATCTTTGCTGGTATTTCACCGCCGCAGCAATATCGGTAGCAACCTATCTCTCATTATCAGGCCGAGCCAACGAATTAATAATGCCAGGCCCCGGTGTTATCGCGGCAATCATTGCCATTGGATTGACATTGGGTGCAATTGCCAATGGCGCCCTATTTCAAGCTGTGATTGCTGC
>Ga0302127_10002154_pt1 | contig 11901 bp, 6 predicted proteins | sample CB4_SCM_MG_FD_204452 | JGI IMG/M metagenome (GOLD analysis project Ga0302127, IMG submission 204452) | Marine microbial communities from Western Arctic Ocean, Canada - CB4_SCM | ecosystem: Environmental > Aquatic > Marine > Oceanic | place: Canada: Western Arctic Ocean | collected 2017-09-24
CTTTGCCGTCGTAGACATGGTGGTCATACTGCAGCCCGTCGTAGAGGTCGCGGATGTGCTCACGCAACAAGGTGAGGCTGTTGAGGACGCCTTCACGAATCGCAACGCTTGGCACAACGATCACGAACTTGCGGAGCCCGTAGTTCTCATGGAGTTCCGCGATGGTCCGCAGGTAGACGTAGGTCTTGCCGGTACCGGTCTCCATCTCGACCTTGAAGTGGGTCGGCATCTCCCCATCCTCGAGATCCTGCCGCAGCGGTTCGGCGATCGCCGGAACCTCAAACCCACCCTCGAGATGCACCGGGCGGTCTTGGACGCGCCGGAGGTTCTTGCGAACAGTCTCCGGGCTCAGCTCGAGCGAGTTCCCGAAGACGAATTCCTCAAATAGACCTCCACCCTCCGTAAGGCTCGGCATGCCCAACCTTTGCTCAAGCCCCTCTTGCCCAGCGAAGAGCTCGACGACGCTGTCGATCGCCTCACGCTGGTACTGCTGGTTCGGATCGAAGCGGATCTTGACCGACATCAGACCGTCTTCATGGTGATGCCGAGCTCACGAGCCCGGCCGAACGCGTTGGCTTTGACGGCATCCTTCCCAGCGAACCCATCCTCGAGGAAGACCGCGACTCGGGGCCTTAGATTGAAAACCGCCTCCACTACCTCGTCTGATATGTCAAGTGATTGGGCCACCGCCACCCCATCAGCCAACACCAGGGATGTCGCCCCAACCGACTTTCGGTTGAGAGGGCTACCGAGCGAGGCACCTTCCTTGACCAGGATCTCCGCGGACACGGCTTCCAAGTCGGACTCACTACTGAGGAGCGTCCGATCGCTCATGTCGAACAGCGAGTCCGAATCGAGTTGGTCGTCACTGCGGAAGTGGCTCGGAGCCAAGGTGAAGACTCGAAGTCCGACATCTGACGCTCCTTCTACGGCAGACATGACGCCCACTATCCGGCTAAGCGTGATCTCCGACACTGTTTTGAAGCCAGCCGCTGCCGCTGCCGACTCAGGATCTACCGCCTCCGGCAAGTTCACACAAATGCATCGCCGGGTCCCTCCATCAGCCGCGTTTTGCGCGGCGACAGCATGAGCTGTGGTTCCAGACCCCGCGAAGAAGTCCAGTACGAGCGAGTCCTTGTCAGTCGCAAAGCCGCACAGGAACTGAATCAGCGAGACCGGCTTTGGGTAGTCGAACAAGGCGGGATCCACGCCTGCCGCTTCTAGTCCCTTGGCCCCCTGGTTCGTGCTGATGTCCATGACCAGGTCCTTGACCGCGGTGGAATCTACATCCCGAACCTTCGTGTAGATTCGGAAACCGTCATCTCGCTCAACGAACTCAAGGTCATGAGATTCCGCCTCAACCTTGGGCCGACCCCAGCGGTAGGCGTGAAACCTGTGGGTTCCGTTGTTGTTCTTCCTTGGGGGGATCTTGACGTAGCCGTCGAAGACGTGTTCATCAGAGAACTCGGAGGTCTTGACCGATCCGTCGCTCGATCGGTAGTAGATGTCGTAAACCAAATTGGGGCGGGTCTCTTCGTTGAATTTCGAGTTGGTGTTGTAGAGCTCATTCTTCGTGACATATGGCCCAAACTCGTCTTCCTTCAGTTCGTAGTCGAAGCCTTTGTAGATACTGGGCATCAGTTCTTTCAGAAGACGAGCGGAGGCACGGAAGGCCTCAAGCGAAGGGGCGTCTCGGGCATATACGACTATGTATTCCTTTGTTCTCGCCGCGCCAGAGCCCGAGATCTGGCGACCTTTGATGTTGCTAACCCAGACGAAGGTGTTGAGAAAGTTCTCGAAACCGAATACCTCGTCAAGCACGGATCGGAGATTTGCAAGCTCGTTGTCATCAATCGATACAGCGAGAACACCATCTTGAGTCAGGAGGTTTCGCGCCAGAACGAGGCGGGGATACATCATCGATAGCCACTTGCTGTGTCGGCGACCGGAGGTATCGGCCGACGCCGAGATCCGATTCCCCTCTTCGTCCATCTGCCCCGTGTACTCGAGGTAACCACGCAACCCATCGGTGAAGTCGTCGTTGTAGACGAAGTCATTTCCGGTGTTGTACGGCGGGTCAATGTAGATCAGCTTGAGCTTGTCGTTGTAGGCCTTCTGTAGAAGCTTGAGGACCTCGAGATTGTCGCCCTCGATGAAGACGTTCTCTGCCGTGTCGAACTCAACCGACTTCCCAAGGTCGGGCACCAATGTTCCACGGCTCGGCGTCAGCAGCGACCGGATCGCCTCATGCTTTCCCGCCCACGTCAGACCGAATCGCTCGCGGCCATCGACTGGCGCCGTCACCTCGACATCGAGCATCTCACCGAGGCGGGTGGCGTCGAGCACCCCGTCGGCGAGTACCCCTGGGAACAGCGCTGCGAGGGCCTCCCGGCTATCCGCTGCAATGTCTGGTGTCGACAGGTCGACCCGCTCCGGCTCCTCCGCCATACCCGTTCCTTCTGTTCGTCGGCCTCGGTCGCGCCACCGTAATTGAGGCGATTACCCTCTGTAGGGTTGTGATGTGACTAATGGCACAGCGAGCAACATACCGGTTCTCGAGGGCGAGGCCGCCGACGCCGTGGCCCACCGCGGGTCACACGTCCAGATCATCGCCGCAGCAGGTGCCGGCAAGACCGAGGTTGTATCGCAACGGGTCGCGTCGCTCTTGGCGACGGAGCCTCCTGAGAGCGTTGTGGCGTTCACCTTCACGGCAAAGGCCGCGGAGGAGCTCAAAGAACGAATTCGACAGCGGGTTACCGCGACGCTCGGCGAGGACGCGACCGATCAGCTCGGACGGTTGTTCGTCGGCACGATCCACGCCTACTGCTTCCGACTCCTGCAGACGCACGTCCCGCGGTACGAGACTTACACGCCGCTCGATGCCAACCAGCTCGTCAACTTCCTGTACCGGGAAGGCACACAGCTGCAACTAAAGCAGCGGTTCGGCACCGGGAGGCTGTTTGGAGGGATCAGCAACTTCCTCCGCAGCGTCGACGTGGTCGAAAACGAGCTGCTGGATCCGTCGGCGTTGCCGGACGGGGACTTCAAGACGGCCCTGCACGACTACTACGCCCGTCTAGACGCGTACCGGTTCATGTCGTTCGGGACCCAGATCGTCCGTGCCGTCCAGGCACTCGACGATCCCGAGGTCCACCGCAGAGTCACAGCGGAGCTGCGTCATCTGATCGTGGACGAGTACCAGGACGTCAATCCGGCCCAGGAGCGGCTCATCGAGCTGCTGGCGAAGCCGGCCGGCACTGCCGACTTGGTCGTCGTCGGCGACGACGACCAAGCCATTTACCAGTGGCGCGGATCGAACGTCTCCAACATCGTTACCTTCACCGACCGCTACGACGGCGTGGAAGAGTTCCGGCTGCTGGCTAACCGCCGGTCGCGGACACCGATCGTCGAGCTCGCCAATCAGTTTGCCCACTCGATCCCGGGCCGTCTCGACAAGCAGATGCTCACACACCGGCCCGAGGACGGCGACGCCATCTCGATCGCCTCCGGCCACCTCGACGAGCAGACCGAGGCGGACACGATCGCTGTCGACATCGTCACGCTGCACAGCCAAGGAGTGCCGTATAAGGACATTGCGATACTGGTGAGGGGCAAGGTCGCCTACCCCTGCATCCTCGACGCATTGGAGGTCTACGGCGTCCCAGTTCAGCCCGGCGGACGGTCGGGTCTGTTCGAGCAATTGGAGGCTGCAGTCTTTGGCGCCACCTACGCCTGGTTGGCGGGCATCGACTGGTCGTCCCGACGCTGGACACAGCGAGAGGCCGTCGAGCTCGACGACCTCGTCGACACCTATCGCGAGACGTTCGAGCTCGACGGGGACAGCGCAGACGCGCTCCGAGAACATCTCGAGTCGTGGAAACCCAAGACGCTCGAGGAGGACTTCGGCGTCAGCTTGGTCGGAGACTTCTACGATCTGCTGGCTGTGCTCGGCGTCTCCGAGTGGGACACGACCGACGAGCTCACCCGGAACCGGCTGGGCACCATCGCACGCTTCGGCACCGTTCTGGGCGACTACGAAGCGGTCGCAGGACGAGCCCGCAGCGATGCCGACAACCCCGGGGAACAGGTCGGTGGGCGCCTCGGCGGCGAGTGGTTCTACCGGAACCTTGCGTTGATCATGGTCAACCACTCGATCAGCGGCTACGACGACTTCGACGGTGAGGAGAGCCTCGAAGCCGACGCCGTTGCCCTCGGCACCGTCCACGGCGCAAAGGGCCTTGAATGGCCAGTGGTCTTCCTCCCGTCGCTGACCGCCGGCCGCTTCCCGTCCAGCCGGACCGGACAGGCGCAGAGCTGGCTCGTGCCGCCTAGCGACTTCGACGCTGCCCGGTACGAAGGCTCCGACGCCGACGAGCGACGCCTTTTCTATGTGGCGCTCACGCGCGCTCGAGACTGGGTCTCAATGTCATCCCACCAGAAGGTCAACAAGCAGGGACGTCGGCCCTCGCCGTACTTGGTCGAGTGTTCGGCGCACGCATCCAGTGGGGGCTACCCGACCAGGGTCGACCCGAAGGGGGCGTCGACGCCGGACCTGGCGATCACGTACAGCGAACTGGCCGCCTACCTCTCGTGCCCACAGAGCTATCTGCTGCGCAACCAGCTCGGGTTCCAGGCACCCATCCAGGGCGAGGTCGGCTACGGCAACGCCGTGCACCACGTCATGCGCCTCATAGCCGAGCAGACGAAGGCGACGCGCAAGCTCCCGACGCCCCGACAGATCAACGAACTGCTCACGCATGAGTTCTTCTTACCGTTCGCAAACAAGCCGGCCCACAAGCAAATGCGCGAGAACGCCCGGAAGTTGGTCTTTAAGTACGTCAACGACCACCAGGACGATCTGCGCAAGACCTGGGCAACCGAGCGTCCGTTCGAGCTCTACCTGCCCGGCATCGTCGTCAGCGGCCGGGCCGACGTCATTTATGACGGCGACCAGACCGGTCCGGAGAACCTCGTCATCGTCGATTACAAGACTTCGACGAGCGGGGCGATCGAGCCGCTCCAGCTCCAGGTCTATGCCGATGCCGGCCGCCGAGAGGGTCTGACAGTGGAGGCTGCCTTCGTCCACGACATGGGCCAGACCCAGCGGCACAGCGTCGATATCGATGACAGCGCTATTGCCGCTGCGGAGGCCACCGTCCTGGACGTTGCGGAAGCGATACGAGACCGGGACTACACACCGACGCCAGAGCCCTTGAAGTGCGGCTTGTGCGACATGCGAACGGTGTGCAGGTCGGCTGTTAGTTGAGCGGCCGGACACGTCCTTGATCGTCGAGGGATGACCAGAAGCGGATGTGCGCATCGTGGCCGCGTCCAACCACATCGGGCCGGCCCGGTGCCTGCTCGGCGTTGGGGACGTAGTCAGCGAGGGTCGAGCCCACGTGATCCCTGGACAGAACCACGAGGCCTGCTTGGTGCCGCGACGCCATGACACACAGTCGACCTGTTTCCAGGTCGAACGCCGACGGGTTGACCACACCGGACAGGGGGTGCACGACGATCATTATCGGTCGCTCCAGCCCCTGCCAGCGTTCGGGGGTATCGACCCGGATTTCGCCGTTCCAGACCGCCAGTTCTCGGGCGATCGCAGCGTTCATCACTCGATGGCTGCTCGACACGCCGACATCGGCTGGCGTGAGAGGCCGGGCGGGATCGCCAGCGGAGCCGAGACGGACCTGTGCTCCCGGCGTCAGCAGTTGCGCTGCGACTTCCGCCACGGCCCTTGCCACTTCGTGATCGACCTCGAGCGGCGGCCCGTGAGGCGGCGTCGGAACGGTAAGTATGAGAGGTCTGCCATCGGCGAGGTCGGCGAGGTCGCAGCCAGCGGGTAGGTCGAGGCCACGGGCGCCTGGATCGACGAAGGAGTGAAAGTCGAAGTCGTAGAAAGGGCGCACGAACTCCACGGCCTCGTGGGGAAGCCGCCAGCAGCCGGGGAGTGAGCCAACAAATCGGTCCGCTACAAGAGAGGGTTCAGCGAGCACAATCTCGGGAGCGGCCTGGTGCGGGGCACGGGGCGAGGTTTCCCAACGGCGGACGTCGATGGTGACGACGGGTGGGATCTGGCCGGGGTCGCCGATCATCAGGAAGCGTTCGCTCAGGAGTGCGCATTGCATGAGGCCGGCCCAGCTCAGCTGCCATGCCTCGTCGAAGGCGAGGAGGTCGAACGGAAAGCCGGCGTCGGTCAACGACCACTTGGCCGTGGTTGCCACGGTCACGCCGGGGGTCGTCGGTAGTTCGGCCGTAGCGGTCAGCCACGAAACGCTCGTCGGAAAGCTTGCAGGCGGCAGCGAGCCCTTGCTCGAGAAACGAGCGGTCGACACCTCGGGGTGGTCGGCGGCGAACCGGACGCAGATGTCGTCCGCCTGGCTATTGGTCTGGGCGGCAACGGCAACCCGCTGGCCGGCGGTGACGAGCTCTGAAAGCACTTCGATCAGGGTGTACGTCTTTCCCGATCCGGGCGGGGCTTTCACGACAGCGAGGCGACCGAGTCCGGACAAATGGGCGACGAGGTCGCTACGCAGTATCGTGGATTGCTGCTGGATTTCCTCAATCACGCCGGCTCCCCGGCGATCTGCGTGATGTCGTCCACAAGTAAGTCGTAGGTGTCATCTTCATAGGTAATCTGCAGGGGTGCTGGAGCCTTGCCGTGGGTCAGCCATGCGCCGGGGCCGTCCTTCGCCGCCCAGACTCGCTGGCTCCGTCGCCGGGTGAGGTCAGCGGCGTCTGAGAGGACGAACGCAACCTCCTCGCCGATCCAGGCGTCGTCAACTGGCTTGGCGCCGATTCCACAGCTCAACGCCCTGGTTTTCCGGGTCGTCCACTCCAGTTGCAGTTCGGTGCGGTCCTCGAGCACCGATATGGACGTCACCGTGGCCTGATGGCCTCGGGACTCATAGGGCACGAGGCGGCTGTTCTCCCGGATTCGGTTCGGGACTTCGCCGTCCAGGACGACGACCCAGACCGGTACTGTCGAACGCCCACTGCCGAGGTTCGCGACCTGCTCGACCGCGACGACGAACGCCCGCCCGTCGGCCAATGACTCACTGAACAGCGCTGGGTCGTGGTGGATGAGGTGCCCGCCGTACCCTTCATCGTTCGACGCATGGATCAGGTACCGAGATGCAGCGGAGGAACCGTGGTAGTCGGTTTCGGGGTGGGCGATAAACGCCGGGCCTTGCGACGGGTCGTTCTGGCGAAGCTCGATCCGCTGGTGCTGGAACCAGAACTCGCTGTGTGCCTGGTCGATCAGCGAATCGACTCCGGGATTGACCGGGATCGGGCCGTTGGCGAGCAGTTGGTAGGCCTTCTCGGTGAGACGCCAACGCCGCGCGAGCTCCTCCTCGAGAACGTCGCTGATCCCTACTTCGGCATCCGCTGGCGGAGCACCTTCTCGCCGACCTGCCTGCCAGCTCTCGACCAGGTCGGACAGCTCCTCACGTTCGACTGATGGGTCCATCGTCGGCGACACCGTGAGTTGCTCGGCGCCATTTGCTGCCGCCATACGAGAGTCGCGTTCGCCCGGCGTTTCGAGCCACGCCAATTGGTAGCCGAGGTGCGCCGTCCGGGCGCCCTGGGCAGGGAAGGCGAACGCGCTCGACAGCGCCCGAGTCGCGTCGACGACGTGCTGGTGCCCGGTACGGCTGCAGTCGCGGAACATCCACCCCGAAAGCCGGCCGAGCGCCTGCAGGATGTTCTGGTTTGTACCGCCGAACTTGGTCTGCGAGTAGGTGTAGTTGAGCTGGTGGAGCATGGCCAGGTGTTGACCATTGGGGAGCCAGATCTGGCGAAGCTCGCCCGCTGCGGCGCTCTTGCCGACAGGGTCGTAGGTCCAGTTGTGAACGCGCATGTGAGTCAGCAGACCCTCGGCGAAGTCTGCACAGAGGACTGCCACGTCATCGCGCACACGACCATCGGGGACGTTCTCGATCCGAGGCTCGGCCCCTACTACGCCCCAGGCAACTCCCCAAGGGCGAGACTCGCCGGCCATTCGGACAAAGGCGACGACCATCGCTTGGTCCGGCGGGACGACGGCCTGGTGCAAGGTCTCGTACCGGGCAACAGGAGCTCCCTTGTCCCATGCCTGGAGCTTCTGGGCAACCGTCCGAAGGATCATGGCTCGCTCAACTGCCGTTGCAGGTCAGCCTCGCGGTTATCGGCAGGCGTAGCACCGCCTAGCAACTCGATCGCTCGGGACAAAGACGTGTTGCCGAGAGCTCGCTTCACCTCTGCACCGAGGACGATCGGGTCGTCTGCGCCAAGGGCAACTTGGTGGCAGCGTGGCGCAAGATCACAGAACGAGAGGCACGACTCCGAGTAGTCCGTGTCAGCGTCGAGTACTCGTTGTATGAGCGTTGGGTTGTCGGCGGAGAAGTCGTCGTCTCGAACGATCAACTGAGCTACCTCCTCGAGGCGCAGGAACCCGCGCTCGGCTCGGATGGACTGGTAAGTCAGGTCTTCGTCGGGGCGCACCGATGGCGAGTTGGAACCTGGCCAGGTGAACACGAGAAAGCCTGTAGAAACGATGTCCAGCTCCTCGATGAGTCCAAGCGCCTCGACCGTCAGCGTCAGAGCATGTTTGTATACGCCAGCCTGGGCCCGGGCAGTTGCGAGTTGGCGCGGGTCGGTGTGGCCACCCCGGTCGGGGAAGACCTTGATTTCGCCGACCTGGAGGCGTGCATGGCCCTCGGCCACTTGAACTGCGATGACATCGATGATCAGCAGCGCCTCCGGCAAGATGACCCCCCTCGGGATCTTGATCATCGGTGCTGCAACGATTGACGATGCGCCGGAAGGATTCGAGGCAAGGTTCCGAAGCCACTCCTCGGTGCGCTGCAACGCCTCGTCGACGGAGGTCACCTTCGTGCCGCCGTTCATCCTCAGTCGCAGGTCGAGTAATCCCGTCGACCCCTCGGGTAGGCAGCCCTTCCGTTCGAGGGCAGCGCGCAACCGTGCTGCCTCGTCGTAGAAGAGGCCCGCTTCGAAGCGGTTGCCCCTTGCGATCGCAAACGGTGACTGACCAAAGCTTGGCGTTAGTCCGATTGCCCGCGCTGCTATGTCAATTCTGACGTTGTGGACCGCCGACAGCGTGTTCGCCGCACAGGTGGGGTTCTTAGCCCACTGCTCAAAGCGGCCGCGCGTGTTGCGGCGCGCCTCCTGCCGGACCTCGTCAATCTCTGACACGGAGCGCGTCCCTCAACAACTGGGTTTGTAGCTCGAGGTCACTGTCCCAGCGCCCTTCCTGTGGTTCGGCCGGATCAGTCATCACTATCACGCCGCCAGTCTAGGAACGAGAGAGGACGGCCTGAACCAGAAGAGACGACGTCGGGTCGTTCTGGCAGCGCTTCAATGCTGGTCCCGACCAGCAGGTCGATCAGTACCGGGCCCTTGCCGAGGTATTCCTGCAGCGCTGACCCGGCGCTGCAGCCAACGAATTTCGGGCCACGGTCGACGAGATCGCTGCCCTCGTGTCGGAGGTTGATTGAGGCCTGCTATTCCTCGACGTCATCCAGGGGCCGGGAAATTGGAGGACTCAATTTCCTGGCGGGGCCGGCCGTCCACAGCGAGGCGGGCCTGCCGCCCCTCTCTCCGGATCGGACCGGGGCGCTTTCGAGCTTCGTCAGGAAGCCATCAGCGGTGGTGACCTTGCGTTGGAAGTTGCCGGCGTCGAGTTCGGTGTTCCAGACGGTGTTGTACACCTGTCGAAGAGCGCTGACCTTGAAGCTGGGTTCGCAGAACAGCGTGCCGACGGTCCGGTCCTCGAGGCTGGAACGTGCAGTTTCGAGGGCCTCGGAGAAGATGTGCTGGTGGTCGAAGGCAAGGCGCATCCGTTCGCTCTCCACCTCGGCGACGGACACCAACTCCGCATGTCTTGCGTCGCTCCCGCCCATGGGGGAGGGGAGGTCCGGGACTATGGCCCAGTATCCGACGGTCACGACCCGCATCCGGGGGTCACGGCCGGGGTCGCCGTACGAGCCGAACTGTTCGAGGAGGCCGACTTTCTGGTGGATGCCCGTTTCCTCGGCGAGTTCGCGGACAGCTGCCCGGTCCAGGTCCTCGTCCGCCCTGATGAATCCACCCGGCAGCGCCCACCGTCCCAGGAAGGGCGGCTCACCCCGTTGGATCAGCAGTACGCGCAGGTCGTCGTCGACGATGGTGAAGACCACGATGTCGACGGTGACGGCCACGCGCGGGTAGTCGTCGGGGTCGTAGCCGGGTATGGCCTGATCGGTCTGCTCTGAAGATGGCATAACTCGTCCGCATCAGTAAGAGTGGAATTGACAATAACATTTGTTTATAATAAATGTCACTATAGGAGAAACCGTAACGAGGAGAGGCGCATGATGCAAGCACCACACGACATCGAAGCAAGGTTCGGCCCCGAGGCGGCCGCAGCCGTAGCCCCCAGGATCGGTACACCAGCCCTAGGCGACCCCACGCGGAGCCCTGCCCCGGAGGACCGTATCAACGGCTCTCTGGTGGGATCCGCCATAGGCGATGCCCTCGGCGAGCCGGTCGAGGATCGGTCACGTCGGTGGATAGCCAAGCAGTATGGCGACGTGACGGGTTACCTGGTGCCGTCCCCGACGACCAGTTCCGACACCCTGCTGACCCTCATCACGGCCGACAGCATCCTGGCCGACCCGGTCGACCACCCCGCCCGACTCGCCTCGCGCCTCCTCGGTGCCCAGGTTCCCACCAGGGGACGCTCTATGAAGCACGCCCGGACGGAGCTCCTGGCAGGTCGGCCCTGGTGGCAGGCGGCGATGCCAAAGTCGGCAGGCACCGCTGGTGCGGCCCGGTGCACTGCATTCGGACTCATGTGGGCCGGCGATCCGCAACGTGCCGCCTATGAGGCCGCACTGTCAGCCTCCGTGACCCACGGCCATCCGGTTGCGACCACGGCAGCGGCAGCTTTCGCCGCGGCTGTGGCCCTCGCCGCCAGTGGGGACGGGCCCCTGGACGGTTCATGGATAGAAGCAGTCACCAGGATCGCCTCCGGCTTCGAACAGGGGGCCGTACCCGGAAAGACGATCGTCGACCGCCTGAGCCTCCTCCCGGCCCTCCTCGACCAGCCAGCGGAGTCGGTACTGGCCATCATCGGAACGGGAGTCATCGCCAACGAGACCGTCCCCGCGGCCCTCTGGTGCGCAGCGGCACATGCAGTGCCGGTCGACGGCGTCTACGCGGCAGTCAACGCCGGTGGCGACACCGACACGATTGCGTCGATGGCCGGCGCCTGCATAGGTGCACGCCACGGCGAGGCGGCATGGCCTTCGCATCTGACCAACCTCGCCGGTCTCGACGAGGTCCGCATGGTGGCCGCTCGGATCAGCATCAGGGCGGCCGACGGGAGCGACACCCGGGAGGCGACGGCTGCCCCCGGACAGGCCGAGATGCCCACCGCCGGTCCGAGCGGAGACCTGCCCGTGCACGTGTCGTTCCTCATAGACCGGTCCGGCTCCATGTCCGGCCTCCAGGGTGACGTGGTCGGAGGCTTCAACTCGTTCGTGGCCAACCAGCGGAACCAGCCGGGTGGTTGCCGCCTGACGGCGGTGCAGTTTGACGGACAGAACCCGTACGAGGTGTTCCGCGACGGAGTCGACATTGGCGTCGTCCTCGACCTGACTGTTCAGGAGTATCAGCCCCGGGGCAGCACGCCGTTGTTCGACGCCCTCGGCAACCTGATCCGGTCAGCCGAGAAACGCCTTGCCGGCCTCGGAACCGCCGAGGACCAGATCGTCGTGGTGTTCACCGACGGTTACGAGAACGCCAGCAGTACCTGGACCCGGGAGGCCCTGTTCGAGCTCGTCGAGGCGAAGAAGAAGGAAGGCTGGACCTTCGTATTCATGGGCGCCAACCAGGACGCCTACGCCACCGGTGATG
>Ga0302127_10002155_pt1 | contig 11899 bp, 9 predicted proteins | sample CB4_SCM_MG_FD_204452 | JGI IMG/M metagenome (GOLD analysis project Ga0302127, IMG submission 204452) | Marine microbial communities from Western Arctic Ocean, Canada - CB4_SCM | ecosystem: Environmental > Aquatic > Marine > Oceanic | place: Canada: Western Arctic Ocean | collected 2017-09-24
ATGAGAATCAAATCAAAATGGAAAGCGGCAATGTTAGTCGCTTGCCTTATTAACCAGGGTACACTTCCGTTGAACGTCCGCTGTTGGCCGATGGCTGCCCCTTTGACATCTGGAATTTAGGTTAATGAATTATTCCTCCATCCTGTTTTTTCGCTTTTGACAGCTGGTTCTTAGTGGTATCGTCTTATTCTAGGCCAATATAGGAGAAACACCATGTCATCTAAAGAAAGAAGAACAGTTCCAACTGAAGCAATTGAAATCTACAACAAGTACATCCACGGTGAAATTAGTCGCCGGTCATTTCTGAGCCGTGCGAAAAAGTTTGCTGTAGCTGGTCTCACTGCCACCGCCATTGTTGAGGCGCTGATGCCGAATTACGCGATGGGACAGCAAGTGTCGCGCGATGACGAACGAATTATTACCAGCTATGTGACCTTGCCGTCACCGCAAGGCAACGGATTTATAAGAGGTTATCTGGTACGCCCATTCAGTGCCGACAGTCGCAGTGAAACGTCAGCCCAGCTTCCGGGTATTGTTGTGGTGCACGAAAATCGCGGGCTTAATCCCCACACTGAAGACGTTGCCCGCCGGTTTGCACTGGCCAACTTCATGGCTTTTGCCCCGGATGTGCTCACCTCCGTTGGTGGCTATCCAGGCGATGACTATGAGGGTGGGCAGCTTTTCAGGCAAATCGACACAGGCGCAAAGTTCGAAGACATTGTGGCTAGCGCGCTGTGGCTAAAAAATCGTGCAGACTGCACGGGAAAAATTGGCGTGACCGGTTTCTGTTATGGCGGCGGTGTTTCGAATCAACTTGCAGTTAGGTTAGGTGATGATCTTGCGGCGGCGGTACCGTTTTACGGTGGAGCAGCAGCTGCCGTGGATGTGCCGAAAATCAAGGCGGCAATCCTGGCGCAGCATGGGGCACTCGACACCCGTCTGGCTGAAGCTTGGCCGGCCTACGACGAAGCCTTAACTGCCGCAAATGTCACACATGAAGGCCATCTTTACCCTAACTCGGTGCACGGCTTCTTCAACGACGCGACGCCTGAACGCTACAATGAAGCGACGGCGACCGAGGCGTGGACTCGCACCATTGATTGGTTTAATACGTATGTAAGGGGGTAAGTAGACGGTTTGTGCCGGGTCAGCTTCTTTCCGGAAGCTGACCTTCACAGGGCTGAATTGCAGAGATAACATGAGTGTGTCATGCCGTTAGTCAACCTAATATGCAAATCATCACCATATAACTACAAGATCGTGAAAAGTATGAGCAATCAGTGCCGCAGTTTTAATACAGGAAATTAAAATGAATAGACAGTCCGTAACCCGAGAACAATTGAAATCGATTATCAATGAAGAATTCAGCAAAATACCTGACGTAGAGGGAGTGCATATCTCGGGAGTCTCACCCCTCGCTGGTACCGATGCCGAGGGTTGTAATTGGTCAACTGCTAACATTGGCTGCAGTCTTGGGAACAGTACCGAGGAAATCCTTGATCCAATAGTTAGTAAAATTGTTCATGACATCAACTGCAAGTATAATTTAAAACCTAAATAGTAATTGACCGGCTTAGCTTTCGTTTCAAACGGCATAGCAGGAGAGTTAATTTACCCAAATCTTTGGTACAACTTGAGCGCGAGATCGGACTGTGCGATGGATTTAAGTCAAAAAATTGATATGCGTCTGTTTTATTGCCATTTTCTGGTATTCTATTGGGCGCTCGTGCTAGGTTACGTACTTTTCTAGGCTGGGAAACTGGCAGCCACTCAATACTGTATTGGCATTATGAAGGAGAATATTATGTTTCGTTTTTTGTTAAAGCTTGCGATTAGCTGCTTGCTCGTTACTGCGGCGACAGCGGCCGTTTCGCAGTCCGATATTTACTACGCGGCACACCATGACTATCGGGTCGTGACGGTTGCCGAGGGCATGGTGCAACCCTGGTCTATGGCGTGGCTGCCCAACGGGGACATGCTGATTACGGAAAAACCTGGTCGCTTGAGAATCATTCGAGAGGGTCAACTGTTGCCGGAAGCGATTCCAGGTACGCCGGAAGTATTTTACGAAGGCCAGGGCGGGCTATTCGATGTCTTGCCTCACCCGGATTTCAACGAGAATCAATGGATTTACCTGAGTTTTTCCAAGCCCGTAGGGGACGGATCCACCACTGCGATAGTTCGGGGACGATTGGAGAACGACCGGCTGACTAATGTGGTGGAAATCTTTTCTGCTCAGGCCGTAGGCAGGAGCCACTATGGTGGTAAAATGGTTATCGACGATGACGGTTATCTTTTTCTCACTGCCGGAGATCGTCAAGTGCCTTCTACCGGTGATCTCAACGCTCATCCAGCACAGGATTTGAGCAATCATCATGGGGTCATTGTGCGTCTGCATGATGATGGCAGCGTGCCCACTGACAACCCTTTCGTAGGTCGCGACGATGCGCTTCCAGAAATTTGGAGTTTTGGCCACCGTAGCCCCCAGGGATTAGCGATACACCCGGAAACCGGTGATCTATGGATGACAGAGCACGGCCCTTTCGGTGGAGACGAGCTTAACCGAGTTCTGCCCGGGCTTAATTATGGCTGGCCTGTTGTTGGTTACGGTGTGAATTATGTGTCAAGCACACCGATTCATGCCCGCCAGAGTCTGACCGGCATCGAGCGACCGGCCCACTTCTGGGTACCTTCAATTGCCACTTCCGGCCTTATGGTCTACACCGGTGACAAGTTCCCCATGTGGCAGGGTAGTATCATTGCCGGTGGCTTGGTCGGCGAGCAGCTTGCACGGCTTCAGATGAGCGACGATGACCGAGAAGTGATGGTGGAAGAAACGCTGGCCTATGGCATGGGACGCCTTCGTGACGTGCGTCAGGGGCCGGATGGTTATATCTACATAGCCATTTCTGAGAGGGCTGGTGGCGACCCGACTGAAATTGTTCGGCTGGAGCCGATAGATTGATTTGAATCGTAACGAGAACTGCAGGGGCCACTCGCAGTTTAACAATTTAATATTGTGAATGTGTAGTCGAGAGATGGAGCAACTCAAAGTGGTGCCCAGGGATGGACATCGACACGAGGGTTTTCAGTCCGCAGCTTCACCTCGGCTTATCACAGATTAATCAGAGGTTCTCTAACAAGAAAATCCCATTGGTTTCACCAACGCCTCAAGGTTCCACCCAATCAGCTGATACCAACAGGACAATCAATGCGCTCGCCGGTCCTGGGATTTTTTTGTTGTTCTTGTTTGCACCGCTAGGTGGCCTGCCTTACGAAATACGTTGCAGCATCGGGCTACTTGTATGGATGGCTTGGTGGTGGATTACTCGCCCGGTCCATCTTGCTGTAACCGGGTTTCTTCCTCTGGTCATTGTTGCTATTTTCGATTTCGCGCCTATGGATCGCATTTTGCCAGCCTATGCCTCGGAGTTAGTGATTCTGCTGCTATCGGCAAACGTATTAACCACTTGCTGGAGTCGCTGGGGACTGGACCGACGGATCGCCTTGGCGTCCCTGATCGGAGTAGGTACCAACACCACAAGACAGATCCTCTCCTGGTTCGCCATTGGCATGGCACTGAGCGCCTTTCTGCCTAATACAATTGTTGCAGCAACAATGATTCCCATCGTGGTTGCCATGTTACGTTTTATTGGCATAGAGGATCTGTGGGAGAGCAAATTGGGCACGGCACTGGTGATTGCCGTCGCCTGGGGTACTAGCGCTGGCGGTGCCATGACCCCGCTCGGTGGTGCACCCAACCTTTTAACCGTGGACTATATACAGGAGATGATAACCGGAGAGGAGTTCCTCTTTACCACCTGGGTGTCACGATTTTTGCCCCTGAGCCTCGCGGTCATGGTGGTGACGTTTCTTTATGTCAGCGTCGCCTTTAAGCCCGAGATAAAAGAGGTTCAGGGCACACGCGAGTTTTTCCGTGGTGAACTCAAGTCTCTTGGATCGATGAGTGTGCATGAGAAATGGGGGTTCTTTCTGTTCGCTGCGGCTGCTGTGCTGGCGTTCACCCGGCCGTTATACGCGAACTGGTTGCCCGGGCTAACACCAGCCTACGCTTTTCTGAGTTTTGCGATTCTAAGTTTCCTACTGCGCCCGAAAGGTGAAGACCTGATGACCTGGGAGTATGCCCAGGGCAGGATGATGTGGGGCCTGTTCTATCTCTTCGCCGGTGGCACTGCGCTTGGTCGGGTACTTGGTGAAACAGGGACGGCGGCATATGTTGCCGAGGCCTTATTACCCTTGGCCAGCGGGGGTGGATTTGGAGCTGTTGTTATATTTGCGACGTTAACACTAATTTTAACTCAAATCACCAATAATACGGCGGCGGTGGCTATTACGGTCCCGATCACGATAACCACTTTTCAAAGTCTTGGTCTGAATCCATTGCCCTTCGTCTATATCGTGACCACGGTGGCTAACTGTGGCTTCATGCTGCCTACATCCGCTGGCGGGCCTGCTATTGCAGCCGGATATGGAATCAATTTGAAGACAATGGCAGTCAAGGGATTCTGGGCCTGTTTATTTGCTTTGCTGGCCGTGGTCATTGTCGGTTATCTGTTGGCTTTATACTGGCCGGCTTTTAGTGAACTTTCTTAAATAAATTGAATAGAACCTGTTTCATTTGGCACTTTTGAATTACTGGTATTGCTATTGAAGAGAATCCTACGGTTAGCAATTTTGTAAACTCTGATTTGAAAATTCTGGCGCTAAAGAATCGTGGTTTAAGTTGCTTTCTGAAATTGAAAATTATCGAGAATTCTTTCCATCAGATCCTTGTCCAGGGGTGTTAAACTTTCCAGTCTAAAATGGGTATCAAAAAACATAATTACGATACTGTTGAGCAAAAACCGAGATGAAATCAGGAATCGTACTTTCGGCTCTAATGGCGCTATTGACTGGCTGCACTAACCTTAACACCGAAATACCCGTAGATTTCCCCGGCGACGTTCCTATCATTAGCGGAGAAGTCTACAGCGCAAAACACGGGAATTTCGAAGACGGACTAGGATTCGTGATCGATGTCCTCACCACACTGTCGTGCGAGGAGGTCTTTGCATTCTATGCCGGCATTGTTAGTCCTCCCAGGAATGGTGATGTGCGTATCGAGACTACCTGCGGCAACACAGCGACGCGCTGCGTGTCTATCGCTGTTCGCCTGGGACAGAAGGGATTAAATATGGATCAGTACAATCAATTATTAAAAGGAGACATAGGGATTAAGTATTGGTGAGTTTCATGAGCTGAATTAGTTTGCGTTGGTGGAGAGAAAGTAGATTAGAAAGCCCTCAATAGATTCTCCGACACTAGGAACAAGCAATAGGATGAGCACAGCAAGCAACGATCCGGCGGCGCAGAGAATAAGATAATTTCGTAGTTCCATGGTTCGTTTCCTCTAGTTTTAGCGTGGGGCAAGTTCGAATATCCAGCTGTTGCCGTCTTCGATGCCTGCCCTGGCTCTGGCGATAGCTTGCGCTGGAACTGGTACGGGCACACCGCTGTATTTGGCGAGTAACTTGGCAGATATACCATTCAGTACATCCCCCTCCTTAATCCGAATCAGCTTTCTGGGGTAACGTACACTCTTTACGCGCAGTACCCCTTCGTCGTTACCTTCGTCCGCGTCGAATGCCCATTCCTTCCAGATTTTGCCAAGGAAGGATTTCATGTAGCCAGAGACGACGTAAATCTTACCCTCGCTCTCCAGTATGTAGATGCGGCGCGTGGCCATCGGGTCGTTGAGCTGTAGCTCGATGGTAAAGATATCATCGGTGAAACTCCAGTCTGGTTCGGGCCCTGAGTATAGCTCTCCCGCCACCATCTCGCCGCCGGGGAAAACGACTGTTGCACCGTCAGCAGTGCTGCGTTGGATACGTAGCATACTGATTGAGACTGCACCAATCAGCACAACGAAACCAACCACCTGTAGCACGATCTTGAGAATATTCACTGCTAGTCTCCGAAGAATCAAAGTGATCGAAATGATATGCGATTTGTGACAGCGCGTCTATTTTTCGAGATAGCGTTGATCAAAGGGGCGCAGGCTAATTTAGTATGGTCGAGCGGGGGGGGTGCTTCAAGCGCTCAATTCTACTCCAAAGATAGCGATTAATGAGGTAATCAGAGCCTTATGCTAGACTCGTTCGCATAACAGGCGTGTATGCCGTTTTTAGCTGGGTGCCGGCATAAATGGCTGCCTTTGTAGTTAAGATATTCGCTGTACAACAATGGACATTGTAGGCAATCGACAGCGTAGCGGAAGAAACTGGGTAGACGAATAATAAAAAACCAATGCATCTAGGTAAAAGGAAGCCTAAAATATGAAGCGTAGAAAGTTCATTGAGAACAGTGGTCTCGTGTCGGGCTCCTTGTTACTTCCCTCTTTCTCTGGCGCGGCTGACGCATGGTCAGGCGGCAGAGTTCAACATCTTATCCCTCTGGTAAATTCTGATTCCTTAATGCTCAAGGTTTCCTTTTCGGAACCGCAATCATCACCAGTTCTGCGCGTAGGACAGAATCGATTTCCAGGGCAGCAAACGGATACACTTGGAAGGTTTTGGTCATTTCGTGCAACAGGTTTGGAAAGTAATCAAGAATACGAACTTACTCTTCTTGGTCAGGATGAAGTAAGTTTTGCCGAACCTTGGCCACTCAAAACAGCTCCTTCGGAAAACAATAATACGGAAAGTGTGCGGCTGCTAATATTTAGTTGCGCAGGCGGCCCGGATAACGCCATTCTGAATAATGGGGACTGGCGGTATCTGCCGGTTTCAATCAGGCAGAGGATTTTTCGACGGGCCTTGTCCTTCGCTCCCGACCTTGCTATTGGAATTGGCGATCAGGTCTACTGGGACCAAACTATCAATGCCCGCCGTAGAAATCCTACTGGCGACGCAGTTCGAGAACTCATCTGGGGAAAGTACGGAAATTTTAACGAAGACCTCCCAGTTTTTGGTTCCGACAACGAATCGATATTAACCGGTTGCCTCGATGAGCAATTGGCTTCGCTTTACAGTACAGACTTCCGCTCGGTTCCACTAATTCTTACGCAAGATGATCACGATTATTTCGAGAATGATGAGGGTACCGATGATTCCATTACATTTCCGCCGCGCAATTTTTCTGCGCAATTAGCCAAAGCCTCCCAGTCTCTGTATTTTCCTGAATTTTTGCCGGATCAGTATCGACCGACGAATTTGGCAGGATCTACTACGGATGGTTTAAACGAATCCTATGGCTCTTACCGCTGGGGTTCCTTACTGGAGGTGTTGATGTACGACTGCCGCCGATTCCTGAGTCTAAAAGGACCTACGGCAAATTTCGTCGAGGAACAGGCTGAAAGGTGGTTGGCCGGGAGAACCGAGCAGGAGCAAAGTGCGCGACACCTTATTCACATTCCCTCCACGCCTTTTGGTTGGTCGGCCGGCAAGTGGGGTGAGTGGTATCCGGATTACTTACAGCCCAATGGTCAATTGGGTCTGGAAAATCCCAAACCTTATTGGCAAAGCGGATGGTTTCAACAACACCAACGCATACTGAGTTCGCTTGCGGCACAGGATGAGAGAATACCGTTGATTATCTCTGGTGATCTTCATGCTATAGGCTCTGGTTTGATTACGCGCAGCGGTGATCTCAATTTCGATCGACCAGTCAATACGATTCTTGCAGGCCCGATTGGCACCGGAACTGGCTGGCCCAGCAACGGTCGGGGTATTGCATCCACCGTGCCTTCGAGCATGACCGTGGAAGAGCGGGTTTCTCCTATCGAAAATAACGGCTTTTCAATTCTCGATATCGATCAGGACAGCATTGAAGTCAAACAGTTCGCGTGGCTGCCAGAGCAGGGATTGGATGCACTTGATAGTCTGCAACCCTTCTCGACCTTCAGACTTAATCGTTGAATTCCTTCAGTCCTTGCTGAGGATCAACGTCTTAATAAATGAGGTCAGAGTAAAATGCAGTATCCACAGAACTACAGGAAACTCAGTTAGAATTATGTTTGATTGGAATACAATTTACCGGCTGAAGTCCTCGTTATCTCGCTTTGTGCTAGGCATTGGGATGGTGTTGATAATGGGTATGCCTCATCAAAGGGTTTGATGATATGCCTGACTACATCACCCCTAAGTTGGTTTTCGAACGCGGACTTTCTTGATTTCCTGTTTAATTTACTTATCAGCGGGCTCAGCTGACGAAATCAAAGTGTGTTACAGATTTCCATCTGCATGGCCGAAGTCCCTACTGAATAGCTGGTGTAAATTTGTGCTGACCCCGTTAGTATGCACACCACTGTGAGTGTCTGTTTTGATCAGAATTTGCCAAACGGGAAATTGAAAAATGCATAAGCCCAAGAAAATTTTCTCACTACAATTCCCTAATACAAAATCTGTATACCTGATTCTATGGGCCCTTTTCCTGGCCCCGGTGGTTGCGCAGGACCAGGATCAGTCAACAGTCATTTACGATACATCCTATTTCGCACAATACAGCCCAGTTACCCTAGGGGATATGATCCGAAATATACCCGGTGGTGCGACCATACTCAGTGGCGGTGGTGGTCCAGGGGGTAGCAATAACCGAGGGTTTGGTTCTTCCGATGTGCAGGTCTTGATTGATGGCCGACGCATGTCTGGCAAGGTAAACAATATGACCACATCCCTGGCGCGAATTCAGGCTGGCCAGGTGGAAAGAATTGAATTGATTCGGGGTAATGCGGAAGGTCTTGATATCCGCAATGAAGGGATTATTTACAATGTGATTCTGCGGGAAGGGGCAAGTAATTCATCTTCCAGTTTCCTGGATGTTGGGGTCGCCGAAATAGATGGCCTGTCTATGGAGCCGAAGATGTTGGCTTCCTATAATGCGAGTCGCGGTGTAATTGAGTACGGCCTAAGTTATCAATATGACACATCTCCGCGGCGCAGAAAAATTAATGAGGACGTTCTGGATGCGGATCGTGCGCCTATCGAGTACCGGGCCCTAATCTCAGAAGAACTTGCCGCTAATCATATATTCACCGGTACGCTAGGTTACGAATTTGAAAATGGCGTACTGTTGCGTTTGAATGGGCTCTATTCCGACAATGAAAGAGTTCAAGACAAGCTGGAAGACCAGTTCCTTGTTGGTACCGGAGCTATGCGAGTCCCGAATGCTATTGAGGACGGTGACTTCAGCTTTGACAATCAAGAACTTGAAATTGGCGGTGACCTGGAATTTGAAGTCGGAAATATTGGTCGGCTTAAGACTCTGTTCGTAGCGAATCGCACTAACGATGACGATAAGATTATTCAGGATTCGATAGTGAATAGTATGACCACTCGCTTGTTCTCAAGCACCGCTGATTATGATGAGAGCGAAACTATTTTGCGCTCTGCCATGACCAGTACTTTTGGCCGTCATACCCTGGAATATGGCGCTGAAGCTGCCTTTAATACATTGGATAGAACCTTCGCCTTTAACAACGATCCTCTGGAAAATGCTGTCGTCGAAGAGGACCGCTATGAATTCTTCGTTACTCACAGTATTCTCCTATCAGATAAGCTCAGTTTGCAAACCGCTCTCACCTATGAATCCTCTACTATATTTCAAGACCGGGATGGAGAGACTAACGAACGAAGTTTTAATTATCTTAAGCCGCGAGTTGAGCTTCGCTTCGATCAAACTGCGTCCGACCAATACCGCCTGTTAGTCGAGCGAACCGCAAGTCAGCTCAACCTCAATGATTTCGTTGCCAGTCGTAACGTTGACGATGACGTCATTAATTTTGGTAATCCCAACCTTGAACCGGAGTCGACCTGGTCCTATTCGCTGGGTTACGAACGGCGCTTTGCCAATGATGGTGGCTCATTGGAATTGCAGGTTCTGTATGACGATGTTTCTGAGCATATCGACAAAATACTAATTGGAACAGATGATTCTGGCGTGGGAAATGTTGGTTCAGCCTGGAGAAGGAGCTTTCAGGCTGATCTTAGTACCCGCTTCGGGTTTATTGGTTTTCCATCAGCGGTGTTGACGCTAACTTACATCAATGAAGAGTCAGAGCTTAGTGATCCATTCACTGGTGGTAAGCGTTCAATGCGCAGATCAACTCCTGACAACATCAGGATGAGTTTCCGTCATGATGTTGAGAATACCAACTTCGCCTATGGTGTAGCCGCTCACCGGCGCAGTGGTTGGATACGCCAGGATGTATCTCTATATGAGGTCACTGATTTCGAAATTCATTTGTCTAGCGCCTTTGCCGAATACAATATCAGTCCAAGTATGAGAGTTCGTTTCGAAGCGGCGCATTTTTTAAATGAGGATGGGCGTACCTTTGACAAAACATTTTATGACGGCAATATTGCTGATGGACTTATAAGGAGGATAGATTTTCAGGATAGCAGAGTAGTCCCCGATTATGTGCTTAGTCTGCAGGCAACGTTTTAAATAGAGCGAGGAGTCCTATTCTCCGTCTCTAAAAAGCTAGGAGTGTCTGCTATTGGCCAAAAGCTGCCGTTCGCAAAACTGAAATCTAGCGATAACAGAGGGTCCGCTTTGCACCCGAAAGCAGACATTAAAGAAAAGCTGGAAAAATCGTTGTAGAGAGATTGTGGTGCTGGGACTCTATGTCGACCCTACACCCGTCTGGGATTCGATAGGGGGGAGTACTTGTAGAAGCAGACCTCGGGGAAAATAAAAATATTCTAACCTCGGGTCAGGCTTGAAACCTAAAATCTAGGATGCACTGCGTAGCGGTTTTTGGCGACGATATATGGAGAATTATTCGTTCTAAAGTGACCGCAGGGTAACCCGAAGGCATTTTCAAGAATTGGGATAAAGAGGTAGGTTTATATAATCCATTGTTTATTATATATAATATAGCAGAAATGGGTAGGCTTGAACTACTGACCCCAGCATTATGAATTCTCTTAAAGCACTTCCCCTGACTTCCTTGTAGCACATTAAATAGGCTGTATAATCATATATATAAGCGTATTTCGTGAATATGACTTCACTGAAACTCCTTTCAACCTCTTTCTGATTCTCGCTATACGGTGACCCTAGGGAGACCCCGATTATGAGTGCCAATGTGCTTAAGTTTACGATCAAACGGCTAAAGGAGCTTCTTGGGCCTAAAAATGGCCGTGACACATACTACGACACTCTGCAGCGCGGTTTGCAATTGAGGATGACTCCTGCAGGTACTAAATCGTTTGCTGTCCGTAAGAAGATAAACGGTAAATCATCTCTCGCGGTAGCAAATACACAGAGAATGAGAGACGGGCTATTATGCGTTTGCGCGCTGGCAATTGCTGGCCTCACGGCCTGCTCACCAAACGCCAAGTTGCTAAATGATACGACCGCTTTGCCGAAAGAAATAATTGATGTGCGCTGGACCGAGCACGGCATCCCGCACATCACTGCGCAAAGTTGGAGGGGTTTGGGCTTTGGCTTCGCTCACTCTGTAGCTTATGATGGCGTCTGTGTGCTCGCCAAGGAACTCGTTACTGTAAACGGCGAGCTCTCGAAGTACTTTGGTGCAGACTCAAAGAATATAAACAGTGACGCCTTCCATCTTGCATTGCTAAACGAAGCGAAGATTGACCAATATCTTAATGCGACCTCTGCGAACAACAGCGAAATGGATAGCGGTTATGCGCAAGGGTATAACCGCTTTATTGAGACTCATGCTGATTCACTGCCGGCTTCCTGTGCAGGCGCTGACTGGGTTAAGCCGATAGATGAGAAGGACCTCGCGCGCCTAGGTATCGGTGTAGGTATTCGCTACGGCCTCGGTCGAGTAACTTCGCAAATCGTAACTGCGCAGCCCAATCAGGAGGTTGCAGCGCTTGAGCCGTTAGACTTATTTATTGATGTGGACAAAATCGGCAGTAATGCCTAC
>Ga0302127_10002157_pt1 | contig 11896 bp, 11 predicted proteins | sample CB4_SCM_MG_FD_204452 | JGI IMG/M metagenome (GOLD analysis project Ga0302127, IMG submission 204452) | Marine microbial communities from Western Arctic Ocean, Canada - CB4_SCM | ecosystem: Environmental > Aquatic > Marine > Oceanic | place: Canada: Western Arctic Ocean | collected 2017-09-24
CAGGTCCGAATACAACAGCACTTTGATTTCTTAACTGCACAGGAACACTGAGGGTTAGCTCGTATTCACCAGCCCTGGCATTGGAGTTGACCGAAAGAACACGTTCTTCGCTATTTTCGCTACCTATATCAAGCCTGTAAGCATCACTACCGGGATTATCCAGAATGGTGATGTCGTTGGAGATGAGAGCGAGGCGTAATTCCCGGTAAATATCACTTTCGTCATTTGCACTTTCCAGATAAATATTTTGCAACGTTGAAGAGAAATCGAAAGAGCCACGCAGAGTAAAGCCGCAGCCAGATAAAGTTACTGCAATCAGAATGATAAAAAATTGTTTCAGGTGTTGGTGCATTCGGGAAAGTATAACGTGAAGTGAGGAATCAGTCTCAGTTCGCCACAACATTAACGAGTTTACCTGGGACAACAATAACTTTTCTGATACTCAGGCCTTCAGTAAACCTTTGTACATTGGCATCGGCAAGGGCGGTAGCTTCCATGTCCTCTTTACTGATGTCCACAGATACATCAAGTTTGGCGCGGACTTTACCGTTAACCTGGAGAACTATCTGAATGCTGTCTTTTACCAGCGCATCTTCTTCATAGGTGGGCCAGGTAGCATCGATAACAGCGCCGGTTTTTCCCAGATGCTGCCAAAGAACGTGACTCATGTGGGGAACAATGGGCGCCAGTAGCAAGACGATGGCTTCGACAGCTTCCTGAAAAATTGCCTGGTTCTGGCCGTTATCCTGTATGTCGTTGTTGTTGGTAAACGCGTTTATTTCGTTATACAGCTCCATGACAGCAGCAATGGCCGTGTTAAATACTTGTCTGCGATCATAATCATCAGTGACTTTTTTTATTGTGCTGTGTGTTTTCAGGCGTATAGATTTTTGGGCATCATCAAGTGAAGCGATGTCGATAGTCACTTCAGCACATTGGTATTCCCCAATTAGTTTCCATAGGCGTTTCAAAAAGCGGTAGGCACCTTCCACGCCGGAATCAGACCATTCCAGGCTTTGATCCGGGGGGGAGGTAAACATCATATACATGCGTACTGTATCGGCACCGTACCTATCTATCATGCCTTCCGGGTCTACCGTGTTTCCAAGAGACTTGGACATTTTGGCGCCGTCTTTCAATACCATGCCCTGAGTTAACAGGCGATTAAAAGGCTCATCTGTAGAAACCAGACCTTCATCTCTTAGTAATTTGTGAAAAAAGCGGGCATAAAGCAGGTGCAGGATGGCGTGCTCAATGCCACCAATGTATTGATCCACATTCAGCCAGTAATCCATGGCTTCTTTGTTCAGCATGGCGCCGTCTTCACGGGGTGAGGCAAACCGAGCGTAATACCAGGAGCTTTCCATGAAGGTATCGAAAGTATCTGTTTCCCTTTCTGCTTTGTCACCACATTCCGGGCAGGTAGTTTCAATAAAATCGGTCATCTTTTTGATGGGTGAGCCACTGCCTTCAATTTCAACATTTTCTGGCAACACGATGGGCAGCTCACTTTCCGGAACAGGGATGCTGCCGCAAGATGTGCAATTGATCATCGGGATAGGGGCGCCCCAGTAACGTTGGCGACTAACACCCCAGTCACGCAGTCGAAAATTAACAGTCTTTCGTCCAGTGCCCTGATCGGCAAAGTAATTCACCATATGAGCAAAGGCAGCATTGAAGTCGAGGTTATCCATATCACCGGAATTGATACAAATTCCTTTTTCTGTGAAAGCCTGTTTCTCCAAATCACATTCAGTGGAACTATCATTTGCACTATTAGTTTCACTATCAGCGTGTGCAATCACCTGTTTTATTTCAATACCGTATTTGCGCGCAAACTCCCAGTCACGCTGGTCGTGACCAGGTACCGACATCACCGCACCTGAGCCATAACTCATCAATACAAAATTTCCGACCCAGATAGGTATTTCTGAACCTGTGACAGGATGGATTGCCTTGAAACCGGTATCGATACCTTCTTTCTCGATGGTGGCCATGTCGGCCTCCGATACACCACCTAATTTCAATGAACTGAGCCAATCCTTAACTTTAGGATCGTTTGCGGCGGCTTTTTGAGCAAGTTCATGTTCTGGTGCTACGGCGCAATAGGTGACTCCCATGATGGTGTCCGGTCGAGTTGTATATACTTGCATTGGTTTATCAAATCCCTGTACTGCAAACTCAAACTCCAGACCTTCACTGCGTCCAATCCAGTTTTTCTGCATGACCTGTACACGCTCTGGCCACTCGTCTAGTTTCCCAAGGTCATCCAACAGTTCCTGTGCATAATCGGTAATCTTGATAAACCATTGTGGAATCTTGCGCCGTTCTACTGCGGCTCCACTGCGCCAGCCTTTTCCATCAATAACCTGTTCATTGGCAAGTACTGTCTGGTCAACTGGATCCCAGTTCACTTCAGATTCTTTTTTATAAACTAGTCCTTTGTTATAGAGCTGGATGAAAAACCATTGTTCCCACTTGTAATAATCCACATGACAAGTAGCTATCTCCCGGTGCCAGTCATAGGCATAACCAAGTTGCTGGAGCTGTGAGCGCATGTCGTCAATATTGCTGTATGTCCACTGGGCTGGTGGAACCTTGTTTTTCATTGCAGCGTTTTCGGCCGGCAGACCAAAAGCATCCCAACCCATGGGCTGTAGCACATTCTTACCTAGCATTCGCTGAAAACGGCTGACCACATCACCAATGGTGTAGTTGCGCACATGACCCATATGTAGCTTGCCACTTGGATAAGGGAACATGCACAGGCAATAAAATTTTTCCCTTGAATGGTCTATTTCCACACGAAAACTGTCGTTGGTATCCCAATATTTCTGCGCCTCGGTCTCTACTGCGGCGGGGTTGTAATCATCTTTAAATGTGACGGTCATCGCGTTTTCTTCTTATCCTGATTTAGGGACTTAATGATTGCTTCTGTTCCAGCAATCTGAAGACCTCATTGCTGGTCTAATTCTATAAGGGGTGCGTAACTGGAATACGCATTTAAAAAAGGCGCCTAGGATACCAGAGAAGGCAGCAAAGAAGGAGGGGTAGGCTGTATTTGAAGCAGAGGAATGTAATGATAGCGATGGATTCTAAAACAGATTTAAAGCGGGAAAAGTCGATGACCTATATTGCAGAAATTTTGTCGGATGATGTGATCTGGCTGATTAACCAAAACAGGCGTCTTATATAAATTCATCAGAGCATAGATGAAATCACTTATTACTGCCAGAGACACTTCCAGATGGCTCCAGTTGTGATTGACAGATGCAAAGGGGCTATTAACTGATGTTGTAAAAACCGGCAGGAATTTTGATTTGCAGCGATATACCTTGCCGTCGATTTGTACTCTTTCCAAGGACATTATTTTTGGGTGCGCAACCCTTTTCCTTTATGCTTCTCTTTTCCATGCTATGTTCATGACAGAAAAAATAGAAAGAGATGTTCCTATGACTGATAAAGAGAACCAAAAAGAGAATAATAACAAAGATCAAAAAATTGCTCTCATTACCGGTGCTGGAAGCGGTATTGGTCGAACTGTAGCCCTGGCGCTTGCTGAAAATAAATATTACCTGGTACTTGCTGGTCGCCGAGCTGAAGCTCTGGATGAAACTTTAGCGCTATTACCAAGTGACACTATTAAAGTGTCGTGTATTCCCACAGATGTAACGGACAAAACCGCTGTTGATAATTTGTTTAAGAAAATCCAGAATGACTATGGGCGTCTGGACTTGCTGTTTAATAATGCTGGTACAGGGCTTGGTGCACCCATTGAAGATTTGGCAACCGATGACTGGTTAGAAGTCATGGATACGAATGTGAACGGGGCTTTCTATTGTTTGCAAGGCGCTTTCAGGATGATGAAAGAACAGGACCCCATGGGTGGGCGCATCATTAACAATGGATCAATTTCTGCCGACCGGCCACGTCCAAATTCAATTGCCTATACCGCCAGTAAGCATGCTATTTCTGGTATGACCAAGTCGGCTTCTCTGGAAGGACGCCCCTGGAATATTGCCTGTGGTCAGATTGATATTGGTAATGCAACGACAGATATGGGGAATGCCGTTTCCCAGGGAGCGAAACAAGCTGATGGTTCGCTAAAAAGCGAGCCCCTGATGAATGTAAAACATGTCGGTGAAGCCATTGTCTATATGGACAGTCTGCCATTGGAAGCCAATGTACAGTCTATGACTGTGATGGCCAGTGCGATGCCTTATATTGGACGTGGATAAAGTGTTTTCTCAAGTCGAAAAGTTTAATTTACTGCCTGCTGATCCAGCAATAACTCCATCTCATCCATGATGGCATTCATACGATCAACTACCGCTCGATAGGGTTCCGGAGTTGTCATGTCGACACCGGCAGCTTTTAAGAGTTCATAGGGATAGTCAGAACCACCAGCACGGAGCAAGTTCTTGTAGTTTTCTACACCAACATCTCCATTTTCAACAATGTTGGCATACAGCGCCGTACCAGCAGTCAGTGACGTCGCATACTGAAACACGTACATGTTGTAGTAGAAGTGAGGAACGAACATCCATTCGTTGGTATATAGATCATCAATAATGACGACCCCTTCGTCATGACCATGATAACGGCGCACAATGTCGGCATAGATTTCGGTGATGCCGGCGCCGCTCAAGGCTTCGCCTCTTTCCACGGCTTCATACAGGGCCAATTCAAATTCTGCGAACATGGTTTGGCGATAGTAAGTACCGCGCAATGTTTCAAGCCCCTGGCCCAGGTAGAAAAGTTTTTCATCAACTGATGTGGCGTTTTCCACCATGTACTGCTCGAGAATCAACTCCAGGGATGTAGAAGGAATTTCTGCGATAAAAGTGGAGTAGTCAGCCATTTCAAATGGCTGTTCCTGTTTAGCATAGAGGGTGTGCATGGCATGCCCCCATTCATGGGCAAAAGTGGACAGTGAATCGTAGTCGTCATTGTGATTTAGCAACATAAAAGGGTGCAAATCGTAGACGCTGCCATTCATGTAGGCGCCAGACCGTTTGCCTTCCTGCGGATAGACATGCACCCAGCGCTTATCTATAGCTTCCCTCTGCATACTAACCCAGTCATCGCCAAGTACGGACATGGCATCGAGTGTAATAGTTTTTGTGCTTTCAATATCAAACACCTTGTCCAGTGAAACCAGGGAGGGATAGATATCGTAGTAATGTAATTGTTCAACACCAAGCATGCGGCCGCGTAATTTGAAATACCGGTGCAAGGTGGGCAGAGATTTGTTGACCTCTTCGACTAACGTGCGATAGATACTTTCAGGCAGGTTGTCATTAAAGAATTCCCGTTGCAGAACACTGTCATATTTCCTGGCCTTGGCCGCAGCAATCTGCATTTGGATGTGGGAATTGAGTACCATGCCGACACTGGAGTTATATTCAGACCATTTGTTCCAGTAAGCATTAAAAGCTTGTTCGCGATCTTCGCGATTATAACTACCGCGCCAATAACTGTAGCCCTGGGAGTTGATGAGCACTTCTTCACCAGTAGACATGGTTAGTGTTGGCCAGGGTATATCAGAATTAGCAATTAGTGAGTAAATGTTGGTAGGCGCATCAAATGACTGTGAGAAAAATGACAGTGCTTGCTCGGTTTCATCACTGAGCGTGTGTTCACTCTGGCGCAACGTGTCTTCCAGCATGAATGTAAACGGGGCTAGATCTGCATTGTCCTGGATAAAAGCATTGATGCGCTCTTCACCGATGGCAACCAATTCCGGATCAACAAAGGCTTTGGCCTGACTGTATCGGGCAAACAGGCCTTCACCCAATTGGTTGCGCTCTTGAGATTGAGTAACACGAAGATCCTGATCCTGCTCCATACTGGCATAGGAATAAACCCTAAGTAGTTCCTTGTAGGTATCAGATAAATAACTCAATGCAGCATGCAGTGAGTCAGAATTATCACCAAGAGTGCCGCGGAATGCCTCAATGCCATCAATGTCTGATAAAAGGCGCTGACGTTCAGCTTCCCAAGCTTCTAGGCTGGGATAGAGCTCGGTGAGATCCCATTCATAAGGTGAAAAATCATCACCCTGTGCGTAAACCAATGACAGCCCAAACAGTAGCGTTGTAAATACAAGGGTCTTCAAGAGCTTGATAATCATAAGTAATCCTTATTGCAGGTCTAACCATTTCCCGATCTGATTGACAAGTGTAATTGACAGGTGAGTAGCCGCCAAGTTTTCCCCGGTACAGCTTGTGTTGGCGAGTGCTTTTCAGCATTATTAGCAGTCCGAATTAACCATCCAATACTATTTGTACTTTTTTAGGAGTAAATAATGACAATACAAGCAGGAGATAAGATTCCTTCAGTGACATTGAAGGTCATGGGCGCGGAAGGCCCGCAGAACGTCACCACCGACGAGTTGTTTGGTGGCAAGAAAGTTGTGCTGTTTGCTGTACCTGGTGCTTTCACACCTGGTTGCTCCATGACTCATTTGCCAGGGTATGTCGTTAATGCCGATGCTATTCTGGAAAAGGTCGACAGTATTGTCTGTCTCTCAGTGAATGATGCCTTTGTCATGGGCGCGTGGGGGGATGCGCAGAATGCTGAAAAGATCACCATGTTGGCGGACGGCAATGGAGAACTAACTAAAGCCATGGGTACTGAGTTGGACGGGAGTGGTTTTGGTCTGGGTACTCGTTGTTTGCGTCTTGCTCTGGTTGCTGAAGATGGTGTTGTTTCTCATTTGGCTATTGAGCCGCCAGGAGAAATGGGCATTTCAACTGCAGAAGAAATTCTTCAAGTAATCTGAAACCGCTATAGATTAGACCTTGTTTCCTGTTCAGGGAAACAAGGTATTCAGTCCACGGCAGTGGTAAATAGGTTCGTTATATTGGAGAGTTGCCCTGTCTTTAAATTTAGTAAATAGTGAAATTATATTTTTCGTTCGTCATTGATAGCCGATAAATTAACCGTAACTTGAAAGTGGGCCTGTAGCTTAATGGTCAACGATTGCGAATACGGTTCAATTTCTCAAGTAAAAGGTAGGAATAACGCCGGACAAAAATCAGAATCCCAGAACATATAATTAATATCGGCCAGGAACCCCACCAGGAAAATGGTGTGCGTCCACTATAGACCTGCACTTCACCCCGTAATACTTCAGCCTGGAACTGCTCAGTTCTGGCAACTATTCCCCCTTTTTCATTGATGATGGCAGAAACGCCGTTGTTAGTGGCTCGCACCATGTAACGGCCATTCTCCAACGCACGCATGGATGCCATCTCAAGATGCTGCAGAGGCCCCCAGGAAGCCCCAAACCAGGTGTCATTGCTGATAGTGACAAGAAAATCGGCACCACGGGCGCCTCGGCGCACAAAATCCGGGTAAACCACTTCATAGCAAATGAAAGGCGATACTTTATAGGAACCCGCTGTCAACAGATCTTGTTGTCCCGGGCCCTTTTCCAGAGAGGACATGGGCAGGTTAAAAACCTGTAGCAAAGTGGAGAAAATAAAACGCAGTGGAACGTATTCGCCAAAGGGCACCAGTTTTTGTTTGTGATAAATGCCGTCACCAATGCCCAGGCTGGTGATGCTGTTATGCAGGCCAGCTTCAGAGCGCCCGAATATGCCGGTAATCAACGTCGTATCTGTTTGAGCTGCCTGGAGTTGGAAAAAACGTACTGTGTCGGCTGATTCTGAATAGATAGAAGGGATAGCCGTTTCCGGCCAGACGATGACATCGGCATCCCACATTGAAGCACTCAACTGGTCATATAAGTCCAGGTTTTTCTGAATGAAGTTTGCATCGAATTTTTGGCTCTGGCCGATATTAGCCTGCACCAGACCTACATCAATTACGGCATCTTCAACCGGTTCAACCCAGGTAATTTTTCCGCTTAGATTAGCAACGATCCACAGGAAAAAAAGTGCCGTAGGAATATAGGAATGTGCCGCAGCATAGGCTTTTCTTTCACTATGCCGATTCCAGATCAGGGTCATTTCGCCAAAAGCAGCACCAGTAATTGCAACCACCAGACTAATGCCAAGTACGCCAAAAATAGGAGCCAGACCTGAGAATGTGGATTCAACGTGTGGATAGCCTAGATAGAGCCATGGAAAGCCGGTCAGAAACCAGCTGCGAAACCATTCGCCAAGCACCCACATTGCAGAAAAACTGAGCAGGTAAAAGGAGCGGTTAAAAAAACGTTGGGTTAACCAACCCTGCAGCGCAAAAAGCAATCCCAGTCCTGATACGAATAACCCTGTAAGCAAACCTGCAAGGAAAATACTGGCGTTACCGTAGGTGTAAATACTGACATAGACCCAGGAAGTTCCAACCCCAAAAAATCCCAGGCCAAAGAACCAGCTAGTGATACCGCCCTGGCGAGGAGTTGCATATTTGAGTGCAATGTACAGGCCCATTACTGATAAAAAGCCTAGCAGCCACATATGATTAGGACTGAAAGCCAATGGTCCAATAGCGCCAGCGGCCAGGGCAATGATGCAGCGCGAAATTATCGAAGGATTGAATCGTGGAAGGAGGGTGACTGTGTCTGCTGGCTCCACAGACATTGAGTTACTCTGCTGTCTCTTCAGCAAATACGGTGGTGACTAATAATAGCCTGATTTGTCTGCTGTCGGCATTTAATACTTTGAAAACATAGGGGCCAATACCAACGGTTTCATCGCGTTCGGGGATGTGGCTAAACTGGTCCAGAATCAGGCCGCCTATGGTGTCGAATTCATTGTCAGGCAGCTTACTGTGAAAAAAGGTATTAAAGTCCTCAATAGGGGTCAATGCTTTAACGGTATAGCTGTCAGTATCGTAGGCCTTGATGTAATCTTCTTCATCAACATCATATTCATCCTCGATTTCTCCGACTATTTGTTCGAGAACATCTTCAATTGTAACTACACCACCAAGTCCGCCGTATTCATCAATGACGATAGCCATGTGATTGTGATTTTCCCGGAATTCTTTTAGCAGTACATTGAGGCGTTTTGATTCTGGAACAAAAGTAGCAGGTCTGAGTGCATCTTTTAAGTTAAAACGATTTTCAGAATCAAGAACCAAGGGGAGCAAGTCCTTAGCTAGTAGTATGCCCACTACATCATCTGCGTTCTCTCCAATAACAGGAAAGCGCGAGTGACCGGCCTCAACAACTTTGGGAATAATGTCTGCAGGTGAATCAGTGATGTCTATGGTGGCAACTTGCGATCGGGGGATCATAATTTCGCGAACATGCATGTCATTCACTTGCAGAGCGCCTTCGATAATGCTTAGACCATCTGCATCAATAACTTTATTTTTCTCAGCGGTACGCAGAGTTTCCACCAGGCTTCTGGTGTCTTTTATAGAGTAGGAAAAGTGATTTGTCAGTTTACCGATCCAGGAATTACGTCCTGAATCGCTGCCTGAATGGTCGTCACTCATTTTCCTTTATATCCTGTTCGTAGGGGTTCTCATATCCCAGAGTATCCAGGATACTGATTTCCATTGTTTCCATTTTAATTGCTGCCTGTTCTTCTTCATGGTCAAAGTCATGTAGGTGTAATACGCCATGCACTGTTAGATGAGCCCAGTGTGCTTCAAGAGTTTTATTCTGTTCTGTTGCCTCTTTTGTTACCAGGGGCACGCAGATAGCAAGATCGCCGAGCAGGCTTGTTTCTGTAATCCTATTTTCTGAACAAGGGAAAGAAAGGATATTAGTAGGCCCTTTTTTCTGCCTGAAATTTTCATTCAGCGCGGCTGATTCATCTTCATCCACAAGACGAATACTCAATTCTACGTTCTTCTGGACTCTTGCACTTTTTTCTTCGGCTAATGCAAAAAGAGCAGCTTCAGCCCAGTGCTGAAAATCCTGTTTTGTGGGATGCTTGGATTCAGAGCAGGCGTTTATCAATTCAATGGTCACTTTCATTGAAACGATCGTTATCTTTGTTGAGCTCAGTGATGGACTGTCGATCGAACTGTTCATAGGCATCCACGACTTTCTGAACGATCGGGTGTCGTACCACATCCTTTGATTTGAAATAGGTAAAACTCACCCCGGCAGTTTCCTTTAGAATTTTACTGGACTGAACTAGTCCGCTGCCAACACCTTTTGGTAAATCAATCTGGGTGATATCTCCGGTAATGACGGCAGTGGAGCCAAAACCGATACGGGTCAAAAACATTTTCATCTGTGATGTTGTTGTATTCTGGCTTTCATCAAGAATGATGTAGGCATTATTCAGAGTACGCCCGCGCATAAATGCAAGCGGAGCTACCTCGATGACATTTTTTTCCATTAGCTTGCTTACCTTTTCAAAACCCAACATCTCGTACAGGGCATCATATAAAGGACGCAGGTATGGATCGACTTTCTGGGTAAGGTCACCAGGTAAGAACCCCAGTTTTTCTCCGGCTTCAACTGCTGGACGGACCAAAAGAATACGGCTGATTTGATCCTTCATCAATGCTTCTACTGCGCATGCTACGGCCAGATAGGTTTTACCTGTACCAGCCGGACCGATACCAAAATTAATATCATGGTGCATAATGTCGCGCACATAATTGTTTTGATTACGCCCTCTGGGTTTGATGGATGTCTTTGGCGTCCTGAGAAGAATGAAATCGATGTCGTGATCACTTTGTTCACTATCCTGTTCGCCATATTGTTTACTATCTTGCACAACGATGAGGCCTTCCTGAATAGCCATGTGGATGGTATCTGGAAAAAGATTGTCACCGCTGCGAGTAAGATCGTATAAAGCAAGGATAATGCTGAACGAATTTTTCACGGCTTCAGGTTCACCTGTCACCATAAATTCACTGCCCCTGTTCTGTATTTTCACGAGCAAGCGCTGTTCGATTTGTTTCAGGTGTTCATTCAGGCGTCCGCAAAGATTGGCCAGACGTTGAGGGTTGTCGGGTTCCAGCACTAGGCGCTGGGAGAGGGATTGACTAGTCATTTAGTGAAAAAAAAAGCCTCCAAAGGCTAAAAACATGGGGGCAGTATACCAAGGGGGAAGGGGATTTGTATTAATTTTTAAGCAAGGTTTGGAATTTATTAAAATGTAAGTTATTGAATTAATTATTAATAAAAATTGTATAAGCGACCATAGACAGTAAGGCTATGGCAAATCCAACGGATTTTGGATTGAATTCGGTAAAAAGCTTTTCAGCTTCATTCAGATCTTTTAAAGATTCTTCATCTAAATGTTTGGTAATAAACCTTGGAATTTCGCCCAATATACAACTTGATAAAACTATCGGAATAAAAAAAGCTGAAGAAATAATAAAAAAAATACCTTGATCACTTTTTACTGGATTTTCACCAAAAAACATAAAAGGTATAGCGATAAGAAAACATAAGCATACTGCTATGCCTAAAATTCTGAAAAAATAACTAATTTTTATTTCCATAACTTTATCATTCACCAAGCGAGTTATCGCTTGGTGAATGCAGATATTTATTTAGTAATAGCCAGATATCCAAGAGCCAAAAGCATAGCCACTACCAAATGCAAATCCTAACGCACCTCCGGCCAATCCGCCTCTTGCAGCACCTTGTATAGTGCCTGCAGTTACATAACCCCAGGCAGTGCCTGCTGTTGCGCCAAAAGTAGACCATTCCTGAATTGCTGCAAGAATATTAGATCCACCACTTACCTGATCAACTTCACTTATTGTTAATTCGCGCATATAAACCTCCATATTTTTTATGCAAAAGAATAAATAACACCAGAATCTCTCTGGTAACACTAAGAATAGTACAAGCTTGAATATTTGCTAGAAAAGCTTTAAGTAAGTTCGCCGCGCAGCGAATTGGGGAGGGCATCAATTATCTTCATGTCTACGATTTGTCCGATGACGTCCATGGTGTCGGTGCGAAAATTAACTATCCGATTATTTTCTGTGCGCCCTTGGAGTTCTC
>Ga0302127_10002160_pt1 | contig 11893 bp, 12 predicted proteins | sample CB4_SCM_MG_FD_204452 | JGI IMG/M metagenome (GOLD analysis project Ga0302127, IMG submission 204452) | Marine microbial communities from Western Arctic Ocean, Canada - CB4_SCM | ecosystem: Environmental > Aquatic > Marine > Oceanic | place: Canada: Western Arctic Ocean | collected 2017-09-24
CCGCAGCAATGGCCGAGGCCATCGCCGGCGGTGCCACACCATTGGCAATCATGTTGGGCACCACCCAGGACGGCCGCGATACTGCGGGACGTCTGGCGGTCAAGCTTGATGCCCCGGTCATCACCAACATCGTCGAACTCGATGATGATGGCGGCCTCGTGGGTACCGAGCCGGTCTTCGGTGGGGTCACGAACGTCAAGACCAAGTTCACCTCTGACAAGCCGGGGATTTTCCTGATCCGGCCCAAGTCCTTTGCAGCCGAACCGTCCGGCGGCAGCGCGGCTGCGGTTGAGGCCCTTGCCGTTCCCGACCTGGGAGCTACCGGCGGCGCCAAGGTATCCAACCGGTTCATCGAGGAGTCCGATGGGCCCAAGCTCGACGAGGCCGGCGTGGTCGTGTCTGGCGGACGTGGCCTCGGCGAAGCGGAGAAGTACCAGATGATCGAAGATCTGGCCAAGGCCTTGGGCGGCGCCGCTGGCGCCTCACGTGCCATTGTCGATGCCGGCTGGGTGCCCTACAGCTACCAGGTCGGCCAAACCGGCAAGGTCGTCAAGCCTGATGTCTACATCGCGTGTGGCATCTCCGGTGCCACGCAGCACATGGTGGGTATGAAGGGTTCGAAGACGATCATCGCCATCAACAAGGATCCCGAGGCACCCATCTTCTCCATCGCCGATCTCGGCATCATCGGTGATGTCCACAAGGTGTTGCCTGCGCTGCTCGAAGCGCTCAGCGCACGCTGAGTACTGCAAACCCGGGAGTCACCGGCACGCACGAAGTGAATGGACCCCGGCGCTCAGGCGCCGGGGTCCTTCGCGTTTGCGCCAACCTGGGCGGGCGGTGCCGCGGTGGTGCTCCGGTCACCTCTGGTGGGCGAATAGGGTCCCCATGCCTCGGACTACTCAGGCGAGGAGCGCCTAGAATTTGGGCGTGTCTGCAGTCGTGTTGAACGTGGTGGCGTTTCTCCTCGTCGTGGGGATCTCTTGGATCGCCATGCTGTGGCTCGCGGGCAAGGTCCACAGCGACGGGGTCGGTCAGGACGAAGAGTGGGCGGTCTCCACGATCCACGTCGGCGACCCGTGCCCCGAGTGCAGCGGTGTGGGCGCGATGCAAGCCTTCGAGGGGCTTCAGGCTTGCGGCTTGTGTGAGGGCAGAGGCGAGATCACCTCGCTGCCCGGCTGAGCCAGCCAACGCGACACACGGCGGGTCAGGTGCATGCCAAGGCCGCTAGCTCGCCAGCATTGGGTTGACCACACGGGTGCCAGCACAGCGCGTCCATGACGGTCACCGCCAGGAATGTCTTCGGATTTAGCCGAAAACGACGAACGCCCGGCCAGGCGGCCGAGCGAGTGAATAGAGAAATCATAACACACCCTGAGTTTCGTTTCCGGCCAAACCGGCTTGGGAGACCAGAAATCGGAGAAACATGCCGAAACTGTGGCTGGTCGTGGGTCGAGCGCCCCCAGCCGGCCCATTTGGAGGGGCTTCCTAATCGCCTTGGGTGATGGATTCTTCGCGCGTCTATCTGATTCGACGATTGATGACGGCGAAAGGCCTCCGCCAAAGCAATCCTGGGTGGGGCTAGACCAGTGGCCACGGATGGCGTCGACCGGTCGGATCGGTCGGGAACTCACCAACGCGAACAAGCGCCCGGGCCCGAGTGAGGACGGCATCTCGCTCGAACGGGTCGAGGAGGTCGGCTAGATCGTCAGGCAAGCCGGCTTCGAGGAACGCTTGGAGGTCCTCGCGGATATCGGCAGGGATCTCCTGGCCCGCCCAATCCCAGATGACCGTGCGGAGCTTGAACTCGGCATGGAAGGTCAAGCCGTTGTCGATGCCCCACAATGCATCTTGGCCATCAACCACCAGGTGGCCGCCCTTGCGGTCGGTGCTGTTGGCGGCGACATCGAAGGCACAGAAGCGCTTGAGGGAGTGGTGATGTTGCTCGTCCTCGAGAAAGTGGAAGTAGTGCTGTTGGAAGTCGCATGGGACGAACAGTTGGATCGATCCGATCCCCAGCGGGCCATCGCGCAAGACGGTTGGGGGGATCAGGGACCAGCCCAGCGCCTCGGAGAGCCGATAGCTCGCGACCTCGCGCATATAGAGGCCCGACGGGAAATCCCACAGCGGCTGCTCGCCCTGGAGTGGCTTGTATACCCCTTGCAGCAGGGTGCCGTCGGCCTCGATGTCGCACAACAGGGTCGCGTTGGAACTCCACGGCATCCGTCCGAGAATCTCGATGTCACCGTTGAGGAGGACGGACTCAGCGTCAACATTGGGTATCGGCCCGCGATCGCGGAATGGCTCTTGCGTCACGTTGCCCGACGGACCTTCAGTTGTGGCATGGGCACCAACCGTCGTCGTGATCGAGTGGCCGGCCGCAGTAGTCGCACGGCGGTCGACCCGACGACATGAGGTCTCGCGCCCGGGTGACAAACGCCTGGACTTGCCCATGGCTGAGGCGGAGTTCGGCGGTGGCGGGCGTTGGCGCCTCGTCATCGTCTTCCTCGTCGATAAGTTCCTCGGCGACGAAGACAAAGCTGGCTGAGTCTTCTTCGTACGCAATGCCGATGCTGGAGACCACCCAGGCCGACTCGATGGGCTCGATCAGGTCGAGGGCAAGCGGGACATCATCGATGGCAATGGGTTCGACGTCGTCCAGAAGACGATTGAAGAACTCGGCCAATGCACTGACCTGGCCCTTCTCGAGCTTCAGCGAGATCAGTTCGCCGGGGTTCCCGAATTGGATGTAGAACGTCCGCTGCCCCTTGGGGCCGACGGTCCCCGCGGTGAAATGCTGGATGTGTTCGTATCGGAACGACTCGGACACTAGCTGGGCACCAAGGCCAACAGATCGTCGCCCGTTGAGTTGACTGCCAGAACCATGGGCCCCTCGGTGGTGTACCTGATGGCCGTCACCGAGCACGGCGAGATCACGATGCGTTGGAACAGATCCAGGTGGGTCCCCATGGCCGAGGCCACTGCCGCTTTGATGGTGTCAGCGTGAGAGACAGCGACCACCGTTTCGCCGGGGTGGCGTGAAACCAGGTCGGAGATGGCATCAACCATTCGGGTTTGCATCTCGCTGAACGACTCGCCTTTGGGGAAGCGGAACCCGCTTGGATAGCGCTGAACAGTTGTCCATTCGGGCAACTTCCGGAGTGCCGAGAGTTTCTTGCCCGTCCAGTCGCCAAAGTCGCATTCGATGAGGCCCTTGTGGGTCCGGACCCTTTTGCCGCAAGCCTTGGCAATAGGCGCTGCTGTTTCTTGGGTCCGTTCCATTGGCGACGCGTACACCGCGCTCACCTTCTCGAGGCCGCCGATTCGGTCGCCGGCGCGCTGTGCCTGTCCCACCCCGGTCTTGCCGAGGTGTAGGCCCTTGGCGCGACCCGGCAGGACCGAGCCTGTCGTGGGAGTTTGGCCGTGGCGGACCATGAGGACCAGCGTGGGTTTTGGTGGCGCCGCCTGTTTGGAGGTGCGGGAGCGCTTGGGGGAGCTACTTCGTGTCGCCATGAGCATTCAACATATCGGCCGAGTCAGATGTGAGCGTGATTGGCTGGGCCGGCGCTACGTTTCAGCCAATGGAATCCCTCACCGTGATTGCCGACGAAGTGGCCACATGTCACCGCTGCCCTCGGCTTGTTGCATGGCGCGAGCAAGTAGCTGCCGAAAAGCGAGCGGCGTACCGAGACGACGATTACTGGGGTCGCGGCGTCCCGGGCTTCGGTGACCCCGATGCCCAGCTTGTCGTCATCGGGCTCGCTCCCGCGGCGCACGGAGCTAACCGTACGGGCCGCATGTTCACCGGCGACCGCAGCGGCGACTTCTTGTTTGCTGCGCTCCACCGGGCCGGTTACGCCAATCAACCCGAGGCCGTGGCCCTGGGCGACGGCCTCCACCTCGATGGTGCCTACATCACCTCGCCGGTGAAGTGCGCCCCGCCGGCCAACAAGCCAACGGCCGAGGAGAAGACCGCGTGCCGCCCGTTCTTCGAGCGTGAAGTGTCGCTCCTTGCGAATGCCCGCGTGTACTTGGTTCTGGGCAATATCGGGTACGCGGCAGCGTGTCAGGAGTTCGGCGTGTCACCGCGCCCCCGCTTTGGTCATGGCGTCGAAGTCGACCTCCCAAATGGAGCCACACTGTTGTGTTCGTATCACGTCAGCCAGCAGAACACCTTCACGGGACGGCTCACGCCCGACATGTTCGACGCCGTCCTCGTTCGGGCGCGCGAGATCGTGGCAGCCGATCGGTGAAAGTAGCCCGCGGGCGATAGCGTTGCGTTCCATGATGCGTCATCTGGCCGTTGCGGCCATTGTGTTGGTTGTTGCTGCGGGCTGCGGCAGTAGTGGCCACCCCGAAACATTCAACGAGCAGTCCACGGACCTCAGCGCCGAGGAACAAGCCCGGTACGGGATCAGCGATGCCTCGATTCCCGTCGAACTTCGGAACTGGATGGAAGGCTGCGTCGCAGGCGCAGGCGACCCGCCGTCGGTCTCCAACCCTGCCCGCTCATGTCGCTGCTCCTTCGATAAAATCGTGACCTTCTTGTTGGACTTCTCGGCCGGCGCCACCGAAGAGGAGCGCCAGCGCATCGCCTTCGAGTCGTTCGCTGATCTGGACGACGCTGCCGAGGACGCTGATCCCTTCCAGACTCAAGTCCGAGAGATCATCGAGAACTGCAACGCGTGAATCTGCGTCGCTCCGCTGTGGTCTGCATCGCGATGTTGATGCTGACCGCATGCGGAAGTGACCGCACTGCCAGTTCGTTCGACGAGAACCCGCAGCCGATCGATCCCGATCTTTCTTCAGCGTTGGCCGACGATGATGACCCCTCTGCCATTGCCGAGGTTCAGCGCAACTTCTTGAATGGTTGCGTCAAGGGTTTCGGGGAGACGATCCCAGATCTCGATGTCGTCCAGCGCTCTGGGCTGCTTGAGGTTTGCGGCTGTTCGTACCGTCAGCTTGTCGGCTTCAGCTACAACGAGGCGATTGCTGCCGGCGAGGACGACTCGACCGGCGCGGTTGATCGCGAAGAACTCGACGATGTGGCCTTTGAGTTCTTCGCCACGATCGAAGATGATCTCCGCTCGGGTGCTCAGGATCTCCCGAGCGACGTGTTGGATCTCATCCGCACCTGCGTTCGCAGCGAAGCCGGCCTATAACGCCTGGTCGTTTATGTCCATCGAGATCGATGGTCGGTGCTATTTCGCTATTTCTTCTTTTCGGGGAGGCCTAGCCTTGCCTCGCCGGCGGCCCACTCAGGCCAGCGTGCCCGGCTCTTGGCAGCGAGTTTGTGCATGAGGGCAATGGCGCCCGGGTCGTCGTCGCCGGGGCGAGTCTCGAGCACGCCGTCTTTGATCATCGCTTCCATCACGGCGCGTCCCAATTCGGTCCGGACGATCGTGAGCGTCCAATCGGTCAGCTCGCCAATGCCGCCGGTGGAGATGTCGGCATGCTCTGCGGCGAAGTCGGGGCAATGGACACATCCCTCGCGGGTCCAAGCGTGGCATTCCTTGAGATTGATCTCGTGGTAGTCGTCATTCTTCATCCACACCTGGAAGACGCCCTTGATGTTCATCTTCGCGATCTCATCTTTGTGGAGCCCGTACTTGACCCAGAAGAGCTCGTCGAACATGGCGTCGTCGAAGCTCTTCGAGCAGAGCAGGCCAATGTTGAGCTTGATGGGCTTGGAGACCTTGCCCACTTTGCGGTGCCACATCACGGGACCGATGCTCGTCTGGCAGCTCATACCCACCAGAGCAAGCGCTTTGAGGCCCATTTCCATGGCTTCGGGGTATGCCATGGTGTTTGCCGAGTAGGTATAGCGAGACCCGGCGCCGGCCATGACCTCTTCTCGATTGGTTGCGACCATTGGCTTGGCTTTCCAGCCACCCTCGCCGCCCTCGAGGCCACTGACAAGCGCTCCGTCGATGACGTTGTTCTCCAGGCACCAGATGAGGATCGCGGACACCAGACCGCCGTCTTGGCCGGTGTCAAAGACGAACTGGTCCGACGCCCGGACCAACATGATGTCTTTGAAGACGCCAGCCATCTCGTCGTCTTCGCGGCGGCGACCGAAGAGGTGTTCGTCGGCCTCGGGCTCCCAGTCACGAAACCTCGGACAGGCGCGGGTGCAGCTCGTGCAACCCTTCTCGCCGTGACCGCAGTTGGACAGGCCCAGTTCTTCTTCGAGGTGGAAAGGCTTGTATTGGCCAGGTTCGTGTTTGTAACCAATGACGTCGTGCGGGCATGCAATCACGCAGCCCGCGCAGCCGGTACAGAGCCCTGAGGTGATGACCTCGTCGTAGAGCTCCTTCCATTGGAAGGTCCAGCGTTCCTTCTTCTTCGGTGTTGCTGCTGTGTCAGTGACGGCCATGAGGTGACGTTAGCGGAGCATCGTCAGTGAGTCGGTGCTGGAAGCGCAGGCATTGCATCGTCGGTCGGTCGTGGGCCGCGCGATCAGATATCAGCAGCGGTGAGATCGGCGTCTTGTGCGGGATCGCCGTCGGCTGCCTGTGGTGCATCGCCATTGATGGGCTAGGAGACAGGTGAAGCTTCGTTTGGTGCGGCAGCAGAATCGTCTGGCAATTCGGGGTCGAGCATCGTGCCTTCGATCGAGGCAGGAACAGCGACCTCATGGATCGGCGACAGGGTTTCAGTAGAGGCCGGTTCGAATGCCTTTATGGGGCTCGACAGATCGGCATTGGGCGTCATTGCTTCGGGCGGGGTCGTGGCGACCTCTGGGACGGTTCCGGGTGGAGGCTCCGTGTCAGCTAACGCAGCCGCAGGTGATACGACTGCCGTCTTTTCGGCGATTGCGGGCACGTGGGCCGCGGTGCTCGCGGCATTGGCTCGGGTCTTGTTTGGCATCGCCGCTTGCGCCGACTGAGGTCGTGGTCCGGGACCTCTTCGGTCGTCCGAATGCTCAGCCGGCCGATGATGGTGGTGGCCTCGACGGAGATGGGGGGCAGATCGCATGCTGCCCCGCTGATCGGCACAGTGCTCTTGGATGATCCGAGAATGGCCATGCCTGAAGGTCGGACTTCGGCGCCTTCGGGCACGATGAAGGTGATGTTTCCGAAGACAGACAGGCAGGTGAACTCGAGCTCTTCAGCGCTGCTGCTAGCGTCGCGGAGATCGATGACGGCGCGGCCGAGCAGCGTCATCATGTTGGTCTGTGCAGGGACCAGCCAGCGGCCCGAACGGCGACAACCGCCGATGACCGAGAAGATTTTGGCGTTCGAATCAGTGCTCATCCTGCGGCCCCGCGTCTGGGACCCGTCCGTTGGTTCGGCGGTGGTACGTGATGAGCCATCGGCAGATCATGCCCAGCCATGAGCGTTGCCCGCAGGGGACCACTAACGTCGTGTGCATGCCAGATCGCGGCGTCGTGAACGGGAGGCCAGGCGTTGTTGCCGAAACCTCCGATGTTGGTGCGGCGCGAGCCCTGGCCAGCGAGCTGGCGGGTATCGACGCGGTCGATGCGGTTGCGGTCCACATCGGCAAGCCGGGCGAGCCCGTCGTTCTCCGGGCAACGGGCCCGGTCCGGTCGCTGACCGAGGCCGCCAGTGCGTTACCCGATGCTGCGATACGAGAGACACGAAGTCGGCACCTGCGGCGTCATCGGGTGGGTTGGGCTCTGGGCGAGGCATCGCCGGGTGTGAGCGTGGTGTATCGGGTCCGTCGTCATCGCGACCTCGACCCGGCAGCGTTTCACGACCACTGGGAGCGGACCCATGCCCCAATCGCGCTGCGCCACCACATGGGAATGTGGGACTACGAGCAGGTGTCCGCGGTCGCCGACGACGGCGCCGGCGACGGCGTAGGCGGGTTCGATGGTCTCGCGATCGTGCAGTTTGCCGTCGCCGAAGATCTGCGCGATCGGTTCTTCGATGGCCCCGAAGGTCTCGAAGTGATCTCCGCCGACGCGGCGTCGTTCACCGACTCCGCCGCAACCCGACGCCAGCGCACCATCGAAGAGGTGTTCAAGGTCGCCGCCGTGCAACCATCGACGACCTACGACGCCGCCGATCATCGGTCCCTGAACTTCACAGCCAGTTGTGACGAGGTCTGGGCCACTCTTGGCGACTTCTCGGCGTTCTTGGATTGGTGGCCCAGCGGATTCGTGGCATGTGACATCACCCCCGGTGATCCAATCACTCGAACCTTGACTCGCAACGATGGTTCAGCTGCAGTCGAGTCGCTGCTTCGTCACGATGATGGCGACCACATGTTCCAATTGGCGGTGATTCAGGGCCTCCCCGCTGGGATCGGCTCATACACCTGCCGCTACGAGCTTCGTGAGACGCCCGACGGCTGCCGTCTGGACTGGTCTCCACGAGCGATTGTTCGCGGCGACGCGTGGCCGACGCTGGGCGCAATGGTCGATCGTGGTTGGGAGCGAGTCAGCGCTGGGCTTGGAGCCGTATTCTCAACGGTCGATCCGGTGGGGGAGCGCTAGCCGCTTCCCCGTCTTGCTAGCCGTCCTCGGCCTCGGGGGGCGCTGCTGTTGTTGCTTGGGCTTCCCCCAGGTTGGTGTCAGTGCCCGGCGAGCGCTGCTTGCCGATATATAGCTTGGCCTGGTCGAAGCGTTCGCGATACCTCACTGGTTGTTGCGCTACGCCGGCTCGACGAGACAGCACGTCGTTCAGCTCGGCGCCGACCAACATCACGATGCTCAGGAGGTACATCAGCGTAAGTCCCAGCAACACTGCTCCCACGGTGGTCTGGACCTGGTTGCCCTGGTCGCTGACGCGGACGTAGAAGGCAAAGCCTTGTGTGCACGCAACCCAGCCGACTGCGGTCACCACCGCCCCGGGAAGGTCGTAACGCCAGGGAGTACGATGGTATGGGCCCACATGGAACAAGGTTGCCGACCAGCTGACCAATACGAGGAACGCCGTCGGCCCAGCGAGCACCTGAAAGGCCGTGCCTCCGGGTAGCTCGGGCAGGATCGCCAGCACCACGGCAGCTCCGGCAGCGACGAGCACCGTGCCAGCGCCGAGCAGAATGGCAACGATGCGAACATGCCACCAAGTCCGGCCCTCTTCGATCTCATAGGCCTGGTCGAGCGCTCGGATCAGGCCCGCAAATCCTCGGCTGAGTGAGAACAAGGCAACAAACGTCGCGATCGTGATCACGCCGGCGTTGCTGCCGTCGAACAACTCGGCGACAGCCTCGTTGAGTGTTGTTGTGTCCGCGAACGTGTCCCTGATGAACTGCTGGATCTCGCCTTGGAGGTCGTCCGCCGCGCTGGTATTCACGATCGACTTGACCGAACTAAGCGCGCTGACGAGGGCCAGAATCGCCGCAGGGATCGAGAGCAGCGTCCAGAAAGTGATGCTGGCTGCGAGGTCGCCGACGCCGTCGTGTCGGTACTCGTTGACGACGTCTTTCGCGAGCTGCCACACCCAACGTGCAAATGGCAGCGGTCGCATCGGCGGCCGCGCCGGGTGGCTGATGTCCAGCTGGTGACCGCTCAACTGACTGAGGTGGGGGTCGGAGACCCCGGGGCAGCTAGCTGGGTTGGCACGAACACCAAACTACCGTGCCACGAATAGCAGGCAGCACTCGGCGTCAGCTTTGGGCCCCGTTGAGGTCAAGATCGATGTCCACCATGCGTTTGTTGGCGAACGCGTCGAGCGGAGGCGTTGCGGATCGAGGCCGCTTGGAATCGAAACGGTGGCACTGGCTTCGAACAACTGCCCTGGCCGGTGGCAGGGCGCGTCTGCCATCTACAGCTCGCGGCACTCTGATATCGAGCAGGCTCTCGTGAGCCGCTCGCTCGTGGCTACAGGGTGGCTTGTGCCACCATGCCGGTCTTCTCCGCGAACTCGTCCATGATCTCGAGGGCATGTCCGAGGTTGTCTGTCCACAGCGGGACTGGCGCGAGGAACGAGTCGTAGCCAAGATCGACGTAGCGCTCCATTTCGGTCATGAAGTCATCAACGGTTCCGACATGGTTCGGCGTAATGGTGATCTCGATGTCGCTCATGTCACGGCCACATGCTTCAGCGGCGCGTTCAAGATGGCCCCGGCTCTCGAGGAAGGCGCTGTAGTCGTTTGCCGAAGCAAGCCAGCCGTCGCCATAGGTGGCGACTCGCTGCATCGCGCGAGCCGAGTGTCCGCCGACCCAGATCGGTAGCCGTTCTTGGACGGGCTTCGGTTCACATTTGAACCCATTGAAGTTGCAGAACTCGCCTTCGAACACGGGGTCCGGGTTGGTCCAGAGTTCTCGGCATGCGGCCAGATACTCGTCACTCAATGCTCCCCGTCGATGAAATGGCGCCCCCAACAGTTCGATCTCCTCTTCGAGCCAACCAATCCCGGCCCCCATCATCATTCGGCCGCGCGACAACACATCGAGTGTGGCGAACATCTTGGCGGTGACGATCGGGTTGCGATGGGCCAAGACGAGGACCCATGTACCGAGACGAACACGACTGGTTACCCCGGCGAGGTACCCCAATGTGGCTAGTGGGTCGAGCATGCCGTGGCGGGGGTCGACCGGGAACTGGCCATCTGCCGAATACGGATACTGGGACCCGATCGAGGTCGGAATCACGACATGATCGGCCACCCAAAGCGAGTCGAACCCGAGCACTTCGCCCCGCTGGGCGATGGTTTGAAGTGTGTCCAGCGCGTCGTCGCCTGTGGCCAGGGGCCCGATATTGGGGAGCAGCATCCCGAATTTCATGGCTATGGACCTCCCGGCCCGACTCGACTGGCAGCGCGCACTGTGCCAGCGCTCATCATGAGTGTTTCTCCATGTAGTTGCCGACCGCTTTAGTCATCTCTGCGAGGTTGTCGGCGCGGCCCGCCTTGGCGCTGTCGTAGGAGGCCTGGGGGCGATCTATCTGATTCTGGAAGTGCGGCATCACGTACTGGGCAAAGAGTTCGTGGTGACGCATCTTGGCCTCGCGGTTCACCCACTCGTGCTCGAACTGGAGGTGGCAACCGAAGCCTCCGGTCATCTCCTCGAATGCCGCGATCTCAGCGATCGCGTCGTCTGGCGTGCCGACGACGATGGCGCCCGCCTCCATCAAGAAGTCGAACCGTTCCTGGAACGTTTTTCCCTCGAGGACGAAGGCGGGGTGGGCGGTGTTTTCCGCGAAGTAGTCGAACCAGGTCATGAAGCCATGCTCCATGTCGGCAATGGCCTGCTCTTTGCTCTCGGCGATGTGCATGTGGCTCGTGAGGCGCCACTGCGTGCGTGAGACGGTCTGTTCGAACTCCTCCGCCCGAGATTGCAAGAGGTCCCAGTGGCCTGTGAGGGCATCGGCGGCGAGTTTGCTGCTCGAGCCGAGGGAGATGATTCCTCCGCCGTATTTGCCCGCGAGGCGCGGAGCAATAGGAGACGCGACTCCAGGGACGGCGATCTCGAAGCACGGATCCGTGTAGGGCCGGAGCTGACATTTTGCATTCACGAGCTCGTACCGGTCCGTCTTGACGCTCAGCGGCTCGTCGTTCAACAGGAGATGCATCAACACGTCGAGGTCCTCCTCGAGTGCGTCGCGGAGCGCGGTCGCGGGAAGTCCGATCATGTGGGCGTCGCTTGGGAGCGAGCCGGGCCCAACTCCCATGATTGTTCGTCCGCGCGTGAGGTGGTCGAGGAGAATCATCCGGTCCGCCACCCACAACGGGTTGTGGTATGGCAGCGATATCGCGCCTGTGCCCAACTTGATGCGGCTGGTCTGCGCGGCCACGTACCCGATGAAGATTTCAGGTGATGAGATCCACTCGGTTCCCGCCGAGTGATGCTCGCCGAACCAGACTTCGTCATAGCCCAGTCTCTCGGCGGCAACTGCGAGCTCAACGTCGCGGTGAAGGGCGAGAGTCGGATTCTGCCCAATGTTGTGGATGGGCGCTACGAAAAGCCCGAACTGAATTCTTG
>Ga0302127_10002161_pt1 | contig 11892 bp, 9 predicted proteins | sample CB4_SCM_MG_FD_204452 | JGI IMG/M metagenome (GOLD analysis project Ga0302127, IMG submission 204452) | Marine microbial communities from Western Arctic Ocean, Canada - CB4_SCM | ecosystem: Environmental > Aquatic > Marine > Oceanic | place: Canada: Western Arctic Ocean | collected 2017-09-24
CATGATCCGCACCGGCGGGGAAAACGTCTACGCCAAAGAGGTCGAGGTCGCTCTCCTCGAACATCCCGGCGTCGAGGATGTCGCCGTCGTTGGCGTGCCCGACGACCGTTGGGATGAGAAAGTCGTGGCGGCGGTCCAGCCGAAGGCCCGGACCGTTCTTGACACCGCTGGCCTCCACGAGTTCTGCACCGAGTACCTCGCCCGGTACAAGATCCCGCAGGTCTTCGTCGTCGTCGATGAGTTCCCACGCACCGGGCTCGGCAAGATATCCAACCACGTCCTGAAGGCAGACCTCATCGCGTCGGGCCGCGTCGAACGCTTGGGTCGGGCGACTATCTCGACCACCACGCCCCGACGGGTCGAGCTGCTCCGTCGAAGCCAGTATGGGTCGCTATGTGGCCGGCAGCGGGCAGACGACGTCGAGCCAGCAGCCGGGCAGACCAATCACGGCAATAGGGTGAGTCGGTGCAGATGTAGGGAGTGCGCTGGGGCGAGCGGTTCCCGGCGATGGCGTATCGGGATTTTCGACGCCTCTTCGCGAACGGTTTCTTCAGCACGGGGTCGCGATGGGCTCAGGTACTCGCTCGCGGCTGGTTGGTCCACGATCTGAGTGGCGGTTCAACAGCCGCCGTGGGCTGGGTCACGTTTGCGAGCTTTATCCCTTTCGTCGTAGTTGGCCCGCTGGCTGGCGCGATCGCCGACCGATTCGACCGGCGCCGGCTTCTCATCGTCGCCACCATGTTCGGTGTCTTCGGCGCCGTGGTACTGGCAGCGATCACGATCAGCGGCGTCGTTGAGGTCTGGCATGTTGGCGTTCTCGCCTTCGCCACCGGATCTGCACAGGCTGCCACGGTCCCCACCCGCCAGGCTCTGATCGCCAATGTTGTCCCCGCCGAGCACCTCCTCAACGCAGTTGCACTGGGCGGCATATCCCAACACGGATCCCGGGTGGTGGGCCCGCTCTTCGGCGCCGCGTTCCTGAGCACCCTAGGGACCGGATCGGTGTTCGCCCTATCGGCGGTGCTATTGACCTTCGCCGTCATCGAAGCCGTCCGCCTCCAGTACCGCTCCGAGGTCGATGCCTCGTCGCCGTCAGTTGAGGAGGGCCTGGCGCCAGTGATAAAGCGGCTCGGTTCGGACCTCGTGGAGGCTGGGGGGTATGTCCGCGCCGATCGCCGGTTGCTGACCGTGATCGGTCTTGTAGGCGCCCACTGCAGTCTCACGATGGCGTTCGACTCGATGATGCCCGCGCTGGCCGAGAAAGTGGGTGGGGCGTCCACGCTGTACAGCGCGATCCTCATCGGGCTGGGGGCCGGCGCCATCACCGGGACGTTGACCGTGTCCCAGCTCCGCAGCGAACGATCCCGAGGGGCAGTGTTCGCGTTTGTTGGGCTCGGGTCAGGCTTGGCCATGATCGTGCTCGGCACCGCGTCGACACCCGTCGCCGTCGTGCTCGGCGCGGCTCTCGCCGGTCTCACTCAAGCCAGCTACATGACCATGTCCGCGGCGCTCATCCAGCAGATCGTTACCGACGAGTTCCGCGGCCGAGTGATGTCGCTCTACATCATGATCGCCGCCGGACACATGGCCATCCTCAATCTCGGGTTCGGACGTGTGGCTGAAAACATCGACGTCCGGGTCCTGCTGGTCGTTCCAGGGATCGTATGGGCGGCTGTCTTTGCCACCTCAATGCTCGGGCTGGTCGAGGTGCGCACCCTGATACGGCACGGCCGCTTCGAGTCAATGGCCAAGGCTGGCCTCATGCCTACCCGCTAGTGCCCTCGGGCGAACTCGGACGCGGCTGCTGGGCCCGGATTGACCAATAGTGACGATGAGGTCAGATCCAGGACATCCCCGATGGCCGGTTGGGAGGCTCCTACCTTGAATGTTGCTGCGAACGGCCGACCGGGAGCGGAACATGCCAAACGGATCAAACAAGCCACCTAAGTTGCCGCCAGGTGCGCCGAAGGCCCTGCAGGACTTCGTCGCCTGCACCTCATCGAGCGTTGAGCTGGACAGCACGAAGCTCGACTGGGTTCCCAAGGGCCCGTTGGGCGACTTCGCTCCATCGCCGACACTCACTCCTGGGTCGGCGCCGAACACTGGGACCATCAGCATGGGCCCCTCGACATGGCGGCTTCTATCGGGCCCAACGGCGAGCTTGTCGTCGACACCTCTGGCGTTCCCGGATTCCTCAGTCCAGTCAAGGACGGAGTCGACAAATGGGTCAACCGCCTGAACGACTTCTTGAAGTCCAACGACAAGAAGCTCGACGGGTTCAGCGTCAACGGGAATGCGATCACACTCACCAAGGCCTCGGCGACTGCGGCGACAGACGAAACGGCAGCGACCACCCCGGGGACCATGCCCGCGCAGCCTCAACCCGAGCCAGAACCCCCGTCGACGCCAGCGCCCGGGCAGGTTCCCGAACACGCTGAGGAATCCGGAAACGGTGGATGCGCGCCGTGGATGTTCGGCGTCCTGATCATCGCGGCCGCTGCCCTGCTGACCGCCGTTCTTCTGTTCACCGTCGGTGGCGGCAATGAGATCGCGGTTGGAGGCGGCGGCGATGGAACAACAGACGAGCCGTCTGTCGATGACACCCCCGGCCCGGAACCCGAAGGATCTGGCGAGAACACGGACCCCCTCGATGGCGAGGATCCAGACGACGATGTCGGTTCAGAAGACGAAGTCGATCCAGAAGACAATGTTGATCCGGAAGACGAAGCGGGCGAGGAAGAAGACGAGGAACCGCCCTACGACGTGACGGCGGGCTTCTATCCACTCGAACCGCTGACCGGTGGTACGGCGTGGGACGTCGCAAACGAGGAACCACTCGGCGACTCTGACTTCGACCAGCCCGTGACCATGGACTTCTTTCTCGGGAATCAATCGGCCAACGGCAGGACTCCTTTCATGGCGCTGGTGTCTCCATTCACAGAAGGTGGGTTCGAGGCCTGGTTCTTCGATGAGGAGGCAAGCGAGCAGATCGGGAGCACAACGTTGTTCCCGAGCAAATCGACCCTGAATCACTTCGGCGCCGGTGCTGGACAGGGCACTGCCGTTCCCTGCGGAAACGGGCTGGTCTTCCTCGGTACGCTCCCCGATGATCCACGCAACCATTCCTCGTGGGGTATCGGGACATACACCGATGCGGGCGAGGACTTCCCCGACGGCACGACGCTCAGCGCAGGGGCGTTCATCGGCGACAGCCCTCAGTCCCCCACGACATTCGAGGTCAACCGCGGCGCCGGTACGATTCGGTCCGACCAGTGGACAACGAACCTCCCTGTAGACGAGTGCATCAACGACCCAGAAGTCCGCGACCAAGTAATGAACTCGGGCTTCTTCTCTCCCCTAGGTGAAGGTGATGAGGTCGCTCTGCCGCCACCGTCGACAGGCGAGTTCATCCAGAACTCCGACATCTTCACTCCAACTGTGAGGGATCTGTTTCCTCAGGTCCCCGACTCAGGCGACTTCATAGCTGTGGGCACCGACCGATCTGATGGCCGAATCGTCTGCAACGAAGGGACCCCGAGCGACGATCCTGCGATAGCCATGCAAGGCTTCATCGCAGCCACGAGCCCCAATGGGTTCGATGTCCTGGTCCAATTCGACGGGCTGGCTCCAATGCAACGCCTCGACCAGTTCAGTTGGGCGACGAATGTCAATACGTTCACCTCCCAGAGTAGGGAGCTGAGCTTTGGCGTGGAAGTACACGATGGCGATCGTTCAGGCGGCGAGCGGCTACCTGATGGCACCGTGGATCCGGATGGAGCAGGGATAACAATCCTGGAGGACGGGATCCTCTTCAACATCGTCCATGACCCCAACGACCCGCCCGCGATGATCATCATTGAGATCTTCAGCATGCCCGAAGAGGGTGGTCAGTTCAGCTGCAATACAGTCATCGCTCCATCGCTCGACTTCCCCGTGGCTCCCTCACCCACAGCCGGCAGCTGTAGCGCCGGCCCACCCATTGCATGTGTCGACAACAACCGCTTCCAGATCGAGATCACCGGTCCCAGTGGGCCGTTGACACCGGTCGGGCTGGACAATCCATTCATCGAGGGGTTCGAGTCTGGTGACACTTCGGCGTGGGCCGGGGTCGTGCCGCTTTGTGAACTCGGTGGCGACCACGCGGTACACGCAACGGCCAACTCGCTTCCGCCAGAGGGCCTGGATGTGGTGGTCACCGATACGAGTACGGGCGAAACTCAGAGCTACCCGCTCGGACCATCGACCCCAGCGATCACCGATACTTCAGCGTTCGCCACGTGCCCATAGTCCCGTAGGTTCCAGGCTGGGTTGAGGGCGTGACCCCACGACAGATACTGGCGCCAGCCACTGTGGCCGGCATCGCTCTGCTCTCAGTTGCGTGTGGCGCAGCCGGGGGCGCAGTGCGCGTTCCATCAGCTTCTCTCCCTGTTTTGTGGACACCGACGGTGACCGGCACCCCGAGCCCCTGTTGGTCGCGGACTTCGGCACCAGTCGGTACTTCAAGAACCTGGGAGACGGGAGCTTCGTGGACCACACCGAGAAGGCCGGCGTCGGGCTCGAGTGGAGCGGCATGGGAACTGCGATCAGCGACTTCGACCGGGACGGCAGGGTCGACTGGTTCGCGACGGCGATCTTCGACGATGAAGCTGCAGCCCGCGCTGATGGCAACAAGCTGTACCTGAACCAGGGTGACCATCGGTTTGTCGAAGTTGCTGTGGCCTCGGGTGTCGACGACGGCGGTTGGGGTTGGGGGACGGCGGCGGTCGACCTGGACCTCGATGGCAGGCTCGACCTGGTCGAGGTAAACGGCTGGGGTCGTCCTGCTTACGAAAACGAGATGGCCCAGCTTGTTCCGGGTGGTGCTGGACACCTCCGGCAATCCTGCCCTGGCGCCCAACGGGTTCGGTTCGGTTGTCCGCGTGGACACCGCCGGCAGCTCCCAGCACGACCAAGTTGTGGGGTGCTCCTTCACGGTCCTGTCCATGGTCCCGATCGGGTGGATATCACCCCGAAACACGAATGAGAACATTGGCAGCGGGTCACCGCGATCAGTCCTGCCCGCCATCGCTCGCGGCATCATCGCGATCGACGAGATAGTGGTCGATCAGCTGTGGCACTCGCAGCTCCTCGGGAACGCGGTCGATGCCGATGAGGCGATCGACGGCGGCCTCGTGGTGATAGATCCGGCGCTCGTGGTAGCTGGTCAGAATTCCGGGGAATGCTCCGGCCTGGAGCGACTTCTGCACCGGTTCGTTGCTCTCGGTGTCCTCGTCCATCACCTTGTCGAACCACTCGTTGCGCTTCTGAGTCCACTCGGGCGGGTCGCCCTCGCCCCAGTCGGGCACCATTGTCCACCACTCCAGCAATGTCTTGTCGACGTCGATGGGCCAAAATGTCTGCAGGGTCATCCCCTGGTCGCCTGATGGCGTCAGATGGAACGGGAACAACAAGAACGACACGTTCGAGTTGTCCACCAGCGCTTCGAAGGCATCACCCTCCTCGGCGGCCTTTCGGGTGGCAGCTGCGTCGTAGTTGAGCTCGGGCACGATCATCCGGCTGTGGCCGGTGGTGTAGAGTTCATGGGCCGAACCCCGGTAGTCGAGGCCGCGAGCAACGGTCGTTGGGTGCACAGTGGTGAGGTGGTACACCTCGATATTCGCCTCAATGCAGATCTTCCAGTTGCAGTTGAGAACGGCCTCGCTCCTGGCCGCAGCGCGAAGGCCGTCGAACCACACGGCCTGATCTGCCACCGGGCCCAGCCAGTCGATGAGATCGGGGGCGTCGGGGTCGAGATTCACGAAGACGAAGCCCCGCCACTCCTGGCAACCCACCTGCTTGAGCGCGACGGCATCTTCGTCGAGGTCATCGTGGAAGTCCCGGCGACCCGGGATGTTCACGAGAGTGCCGTCCAGTGCGTACTGCCATGAATGCCACTGACAGCGCAGCTTGTTGACCCGACCACAGTCCTCGCGGACGACCGGGGCCCCACGGTGCTGGCAGGTGTTGTAGAACGCTCGGAGCTTGTCATCTTCGCCGCGGATCACGACCACGCTGGCGCTTCCCCACCGATCCACGACCTTGAAGCTCCCTTGATATGGCCACTCATGGACGGTTCCGACGATGACCCAGCATCTGCGGATGGCTTCCATCTCGAGTTTGAAGAAGTCCGGGTCAAAATGACGGGCAGCGGGGATGCGAGGCAGGTTCGGGAATTCATCGGGCGGCGCGTCCCGCTCGAACTCGTAGTCGACCTGGTCAAGGATCTCGAAAACGGTTTCTCGCTGCATAGTCAGCCTCGGCCGAACTCGAGGAACTTGCCAGGCACAGCGCCAGTGCATTCGGTGCCCTCGAAGGTGACCTCACCGTTGACCATCGTGTAGTGGAGCCCATGGGCTTTCTGCGTCCATCGCCAACCGCCCGCCGGCCAGTCATAGGTGCGCTCGGCCTGGTCCCAACGCGGAGCCCGGGCGATGGTCTCGGGGTCATAGACGACAATGTCGGCCGGCCCGCCTGCGCGCAGCACACCTCGGTCGCTGAATCCGGCCATGTGCGCAGGCAGCCGGCTGAGCGCATAGTGAGCCTGCTCGTAGGTGATGAGATTGTTCTCACGGACTGCCCACTCCAGCAGATCGGTGGGATAGGCGCCCTGCACGATGAAATGACAATGTGCTCCGCCGTCAGAGATGCCGGGAACCGCGTAGGGGGACTGGAGTATCTCACCGACAACATCGGGTTCGATGTCCATGCAGTCGCCCTTGAACTCGACCTTGAACTCGCCCTCGATGGACATGTCGAGCAACACGTCGGTGACGGTGCAGTCCCACTCTTCGGCCAGGTCGCCGATCCGGCGGCCGAGGAGATCGTCGAAACGTTCGACACCGCCAGTGCCATGCACGATGAGATCTTCGGCGTATCCAGCACCGCCCGGCCCGGGCACGACGCCTTTGTCGATCTCGGTCTGGAGCGACTTGCGGATGTCGGCATCCTGCATGAGTTCAACGCGCTCTTCGAAGGTTCCGTTCATCACCCTGTTCCAGGTGCGCGCACCGTCCCACAGGCTCCAATCCTCAAAGGTCAAGAACGTGGGAGCCCGAACGGTAAACGCCATGCCGTAGTGCTGCAGTCCTTTGGCGTGTCCCGCCGCCAACCAGTCAAGAAACCGGGTGTGCTGCTCGGGTCGCCGCACGTCACCCATCAAGATGTTGCGCACGATCGGTCGGCCCGATGCCTCGCCGAGGGCATCCAGGAACTCCTCGATCGTGGCGTAGCTGCTGGGCTTCTGATCGAACATTTCGATGAACCCCTCACCACGCTTCTTCAGCTCAGCGCCGAAGAACAAGATCTCCTCGTCGGGCAACAGGTCGGTGATCATGGGCGAGCCGTCGAAGTCCGGCTGGGTGGAGGTTGGACCACATCGCTGGTATGAGAAGCCCACGGCGCCGAGGTCCATGGCCTCGTGCAGCAACGCGGCTATCTCCTCCAACTGCTGCTGGCTGGGCCGACTGAGCTTTGCTTCGTCCCAGCCACCCATGACCCACGCGTAGGCCGGATTCAGCGGAAACAGTGTCATTGCATTGACACCCTTGGGAATGTTCTTCAGATGCTCGAGCCAGTCCGGGAAGGTCACCCAGCCATGTTTCTCCCACTCCATCCCCTCTCGCATTGTCTCGAAAGGAATGGCTTCGTTTCGTGTCATCGACAACATCGCCCGATCACGCAACTCTGGCGGGATCGGCGCGAAACCGAAGCCGCAGTTGCCAAGCACGACCGACGTGACGCCATGCCAGCCACCAATCGTGCAGTACGGGTCCCAGAGAATCTGGGCGTCGTAGTGGGTGTGGATGTCGATGTAGCCCGGCACCACGTGACACCCGGTCGCATCGATGACCCGATCCGCTGTCGCGTCGGGACCGATGCCATCAATCTTCGCCACCTTGTCGCCCGTAACGCCGACATCGGCCTTGAACCGGGGCACCCCTGTGCCATCGATCACCGTGCCGCCCCGAATCAGAATGTCGTAGTCAGCCATCTGTCGGATCCTTCTCTCGTTCGCGATTGTCCGTCAACGTCAGCCGTGGCGCCTCAGTAATGCCTAGCTCGTCGAGCTCGGCGGCGATGCGGTCACGCAGAACATGCTTCTTGATCTTGGTCCCCGACATTGGCCACTCCTCGACGAAGCGGACGTAACGCGGGACCTTGAAGTTGGCCATCCGACCAACACAATGGCTGATGACCTCATCCTCGGTTGCCGTGGATTCGGGCCGCAGCATGACGTAGGCCGCGGGCACCTCGATGTAGTGCGCGTCTGGCGCGGCGACTACTTGGGCCATGAGGACGGACGGGTGCTCGAGCAGGTGACCTTCAACCTCGGGAGCCGCCACGTTCTCGCCTCCGACTTTCAACATGTCCTTGCGTCTCGACGTGAACGTGATCCGACCTTCGCCGTCCATGAAACCAAGGTCGCCTGAATGAAACCAGCCGTCGCTGTCGATGGCGTCGGCGGTGGCCTGCGGATCGTTGTAGTACCCCTCGAAACGTGACCAGCCGCCGCACAGGATCTCCCCGACTTCGTTGGGTGCGACGTCCGCGCCGGTCTCGACGTCGATGATACGCGCCCGGAGCCCGGGGAGAAGTTGACCGGTCGTGGTCATCCTTGCTTCGACAGGGTCGGCGGGGTCGCTCAGCGTGAAGAACGATGCCGTCTCGGTACTGCCGTAGGTGGAGATCAGGGGGGCATCAGGGAGCTGTGCCTGCATCTCGCGCATGCGCTCCGGGACTCCCAGGCAAAAGACGATGCGTAGGTTGGTGAGCGCAGCTGCGTCGAACTCGGTCTGGTTGAGGATCGGGATCCAAATCGTTTCGAAGCCGGCCAGAGCCACCGTGCACCGTTCTTCGACCAGCTGACGCAACGCCACGTCTGGCCTGAAGTCACCCGTGTGGCAGTAGGTGGCTGCAGCGTCGAAGCACGCCATTGCGTAGATGATCCCGCCAATGTGAAAGAGCGGCAGGACCGACCAGACTCGGTCGGCGGACGTCAGGCCCATTCGGGTCCGAGCCACCATCATTGCTACCCGGACCAGCCCCTCATGGGTGAGCATCACGCCCTTGGGCGCCGCGGTTGTCCCCGACGTATAGACGATGGCAGCAATGTCTCTGACAGCCACGCCGTAGCGGCAGGCGAGCAGTTCGTCTTCGCTGACTCCGACTGACGCCGCCTCAAAGTCCGCGGCCGGGAGAGCGAAGGGAGGCGGACTCGACCCGTATGCCACCACGTGGCGGAGTCGTGGTGCCTCATCGACCGCTAGCTCTGCGCCGGCGTCGCCGAGCCCGGGGAACGCCCGGGTGAACTCGTCGAATGCATCGAGCTCGGTGCTGGCCAGAAGGACACCCATGTCCGATTGCCGGACAACGTGATGAAGCTCCCGAGCCCTGAACCGGAGGTTGATGGGGACAACAACGCCACTGATCTTCGTGACCGCAACGAAGGCCGCCAGGTTCGTGATACACGGCGGCAGCAGGATCCCAACCTTGTCGCCGGGCTCTACGCCGAGGCCGACCAAGGATCGAGCGAGCACGTCGGTACGCGAGGCCAGCTGGGCATAGGTCATGCGTTCGTTGGGGAAGACAATCGCCTCGCCATCGGGACGTTCCGCGGCCGCTCGCTCGAGGCTGTCGCCGATGGTGGCAACCGTGATGATGCCAGCCCGCCGATTCGCCTCGGGGAAGCCATGTTGGTCTTCGTGCCCCCGCAATACCGGCAATACCTTCTCCTCGACCAAGCGCAAGCGCTCCCACGTTAGGCCTGGGCGGCAAACCCTGCCAGCGGGTGCATGCTGATCACCAGCGGCGACTCGGCGCGGCGGGTCGAGTCAGCCGTCGCTGGTGGACTTCGCTTCGTGGGCCGTCCGCAGTGAACAGAGATGGGTGCTCATCATCTCGGCGGCCGCGTCCTGATAGCGATCGGCCACCGCCTCGGTGATGGCCCGGTGCTCTTCGGCAACGAGCCGATAGAGCTCGGGCGGATCATCCTGCATGTATCGCAGTGACAAAGCTTTGAACACCGGCGGGGTCAAAATCGACAGCAACGGGTTGCCCGCCGCGTGCAGCAGCGCCTCGAGCCCGGCGACCTCTTGGTGGCTGCCATCATCGACCCCGCGTGGACACCACTCTTCGTTTCCGCAGGCGCGGTCGTCGTCGAGATCGGCGCCCCCATGAGCCATGCCATGATCGTCAGCCGCGAGCTCGGCGTCCCGTGCGTGACCGGCATACAGAACGCCGCACAACGCATCAAAGACGGCATGCTCCTCGAGGTCAACGGCGGCACCGTCACCATCCTCAGCGACGACTGAGTTCTACTCAGGCGGTACGCCGCATACTCATGCGGTTGTCCCCGCGCCCCAGTATGTCCAGGCCGTGTTCTCATCGATGGATCCGAGATGGTTCCAAACCATCGAGGCGTCCACATCCATGCCGCCGTGGTGGATGCAATCGGCTAACTTCGCTTCGAGGTCTTCGATGACGAGATTGGATGCCGTGCCCCGATTGGTCATCCGATCGACGCGAGCCTCGAAGACGCCCCGATCGGTCTCCAGTTTCACATCGGTGAACTCGGCATCGAGAAATGTCTCACCACCGTGAAGATCGGGGTGGACCCCATAGTTGACCCGCCGGCCCAGTTCCACCACCTCGGATCGGACGGTATCGAAACTGCCCAAGCCAACACTTCCGTCGATGAGGCCAGTTGCAATGCAGTACGGGATCGAGAACTTGGCAGCGTATCCCGATTGTGGAACGTCGATGTGCATCACTCGCGGCACGAACTCGTGAACCAACACCTCGATGGAGCGCACCTCCGAAGCATCGATGCCGTTCTCGGTTCGCAACCTGACGACGGCATCGAGAGCTGAATGAATCAGGCCGCAGCACGGGTAAACCTTGAAGATCGGGCCTGGGTCGAGCAGGTCCCACTTCACACCCAAGCCAGAGACGATGGCGTCGATGTCGTAGTTGCCTGGGCCGTTAAAGAGGTTGAGGAATCCCTGGTCGGCTTCTAGAGCGGCGGGATGCGCGACGAAGCCTTGCGCCGCGAGTTGGGCAGCGATCACGCCATTCCGTGCGCCGGTACCGACGTGCCACGCATTGATCATGTTGCCGATCATCGTCTTCACGCCTGATGCCTCCGACACCGCAATACCGATTGCCATTGCGGTGGCTTCTGCGTCGAGGCCGAGAAAGCGGCATGCGGCCAATGTGGCGGCGAAGCCGCCCATGGTCGAGGTCGGGTGCCATCCTTTCGAGTAGTGCAGAGGATTGATACCGCGGGACAGGGCCGCAGCGCCCTCCCACCCCAGGCAGTAGGCGGTGAGCACGTCGTATCCAAGCGGCGCCGTGTCAGCGGCATCGGCGAGTGCCGCGAGCGCGCACGCCGTTGCTGACCCGATGAAACCGCTCACCGCGAAGCTGATGCTGTCGTAGTCGAGCGTATGGGCCGCCGCGGCGTTGAGGAGGGCGGCCGTTGCCGGGTCGGTGCGGTGGTCCGGGAAGCCTGCCACGATGCTGGGTCCTGGCGCCGACCAGGGAAGCAGACTGTCGCGGATCACTCGGGGAGCATCATCGGAGATTCCGGCAATCGTGGTGCCGTAGGTGTCGGCCAGAGTGAGCATTGCTCGCTGGCGAGCGCCCGCTGGAATGGCGTCGGCATGCGTCTCGGCCACGAACTGGGCAATGGCGGCCGTCGGCGGTGAAGTGAAGCTGCTCATCCGGGGTCCCCCCCACCGAACCCGTAGACAGTTGCTGCGCTGGCCTCGCTGATCTTGCCGTCGCGAATGTCATCACGGAGTCTGGCAGGGTCACGACCCACAGGTGGTCCGACACCACCACCCGAAGCGGTGG
>Ga0302127_10002162_pt1 | contig 11890 bp, 7 predicted proteins | sample CB4_SCM_MG_FD_204452 | JGI IMG/M metagenome (GOLD analysis project Ga0302127, IMG submission 204452) | Marine microbial communities from Western Arctic Ocean, Canada - CB4_SCM | ecosystem: Environmental > Aquatic > Marine > Oceanic | place: Canada: Western Arctic Ocean | collected 2017-09-24
GTTCGTCGAACCCAGCGCCATCAAGAAGACCGCCCACAACAGGTACCGTTCGCTTCCGGGCTGATCGTGTTGATCTCGCCACCGGACCGCCAGCCACGAGACGGCTGCGATGATGAAGACACTGACGGTATAGACCTTCTCGTTGACCGTCGACTGGCCCCAAACGGTGTACGCGGTCGCTCCGATCATCACCGATGCGAGAGCACCGAATATGGCCTTGTCCTTCTGATCGAACAGGGCCCAGAGCACCCGATGCGACACAAGGAAGAAGAACCCTGAGGCGCCTGCGCTCGTGACCGCAGCCAAGAGATTCACCCTCACGGCAACAGAGAGCCCGAGGGGAGCCAACAAGATCGTCCAGACTCGGCCGACCATGACGAAGAGAGAGTTCCCTGGTGGGTGGGGGATCCCGACGATGTGGGCCGTGGCGATGTACTCACTAGTGTCCCAAAACGCCGTGGTGGGCGCCAGGGTGAGGACGTATAGCATCAATACACCGAGGCTCGCCGCCAGCGCCACCCGGTAGGGCGGGGTGTATTCGTCGCCCGTGCCCCCAGCGAAGAACGTGCCGAGGGCTGCTGTGGCGTCTGCCACAGAACGTCTGATCATCCGGTCTCCGTTGGGGCGCATGGCTGTTTTAGGGTCGGCCGTCTCGAGCAGGAACACCATTTCGCGCCGCATCATCCAGCAGTTCCAACACTCGCTCCACGTCGCCCGGAGAATTGTAGATGTGCGTGGAGAGGCGCATCCAACCGTAGTCGTACTCTCCGATCACTCTGGTGCGAACCTTGGCGGCACGCGAAAGGTGGGCCTGCAAGTCCAAGGACTCCACCCCGTCTATACGGAATGAGACCATCGCAGCATTCAGAGCGTTGTCCGACGGTGTGGCCAAAGACAGTCCAGGGATGTGCATGAGGCCGTCTTGAAGCATGCCCCGCAGGTACCTCACGCGACCCTCGACACGCTGCATGCCGAGGGCGTGGAAGAATTCGGTAGCGGCGAGTAGACCAGCGATTCGGGACTCGTCCATCGTCCCCATGTGGTTGAACCGATGAGCCCCCAACGTCATGTCGTCCCACCCCCCGGAAGCCAAGGTCGGCCACAACTTCTCTCTCCAGGGCTCCGCGATGTACAGGAGCCCTGTGCCCTGGGGTGCCAACAGCCACTTGTGTGGCGAACTGGCGTAGAAGTCGCCGCCGAGCGTGTTCAGGTCCATCTGGATCATCCCGGGCGGATGCGCACCATCCACAGCAAGGACGATGTCACGCTCAGCGCAGCGTGCCGACAGCTCAGTGATCGGTAGGATCGTCCCCGTGGTGAACGTGATGTGGGACACACACACGACCCTGGTCCGGTCCGTCACGCCTGACCACACGGCCTCGAGTAGCTCCTCACTGGAGGCAGCCGGCGCGGGCAATGACACCGTCCTCAGCGGTAGAGCCCGGCGGCGGGTCACCAGCTTCCACGGCTCGAGTCCGCCGATATGCTCGTGGTCCGTTGAAAGCACCTCTGCGCCGTCCGGGAGATCAAGGCCGTTCGCCACGAAGTTCATGGCTTCCGTCGTATTCCGAGGAAAGACGAAGCCCTCCGGATCTCCTCCGATCAGGCCGGCGAGAGACGACTTCACGTCATCCCACGAGACTCGCGGCGGGTACGTGGCTGCGACCCGACGGGCATGTTCGGTGACCGCATCTACGACCACGCGTGGGGGAGCCCCCAGCGTGCCGTTGTTCATGTAGATCCTGTCTGGCGGGATGAGGAACTGCCCGCGGACCACACCCCAGAACGCCTCGTCGTCGGGTGCTCCGCCAGGAGCAAGCTCTAGAGCCAAGGCCTCTACCGCCCTGGGCCACGCCAATGAAGCGCCACCCAGGACGGAGAAGAAGGCTCTGCGGTCCAAGCTCACGTCAACAACCGAACGACGTGTGAACGAGCTGGATCAGTTCTTCACCGCGATAAAACTGATCTCGATGGCCGCGCCGGCTACCAGATTCGAGACTTCCAACGTGACGCGCGAAGGCGCGTCGGTCGGGAAATAGGACCCATACGCCTCGTTCATCTCGGCGTAGGCGTCGAGATCCGTGAGGTAGACGACGCCGCGAACAACGTTGCTGAGATCCATGTCGTGTTCCGCGAGCAGTTCTTCGAACTGACCCATGATGTTGTGGGTCTCGGCGGCCGTGCGGCCCTCCGTCATGCCCCTCGTCTCCCCGGTAGCTCCAATCTTGCCGGACAACCAGAAAATGTTGCCGACTTGGACGGCTGGGCTGTACGGAACACCGGCGCGCGAACCGTGCGAGATCTTAGGACCTTCCTGGGCGGCCGCGGGCATTGCTACGAAAGCCGTGAGGAACGCGACTACAAACGCTGAACGTTTCAAGATGAACTCCTGATGGTGACTCGGGTTGGATCTGGCCGATGATGCTGGGAGGACGCCCGCAGAGCAAGACGCTCAGGCGAACTACGCCAACTCAAGGGTGGTTCTACGTCGCATTCCGACTGGCCCTGCGCATCGTGCCTCGGGTAGCTTCATTCATGTCATCCGCCTTGATACGAACCACACGCTACGTACGGACCTGGCTCACCGGCCGGGCCGACGTGACCGAAGAGGACGTCGTCCTAGACCGGGACGGCACCCCGATTCCGGCGACGCTGCTCCGGCGGAGAGGGGCCCGGGAGCCACTTCCCGGCTGGATTGTCATGCATGGCATCACCCGCCCAGGTCGCTCGCACCCGCAGTTGGTCCGCTTCACACGAGCGCTCGCGGCGACAGGTGCCGCGGTGCTCGTGCCCGACGTGCCGGAATGGCGGAAACTGGATCTCGCACCCACCCTCACGCGACCCACGATCTTGCGCGCGATCCAGGCCTTCGACGGCATGTCAGACGTGCGCACGGAGGGGTACGGCCTGATCGGCTTCTCGTTCGGAGCTCCTCATACCATCGCCTCCATGGCGGATCCGGCCATCCGTGATCGTGTGCTCGGTGCGATCGGCTTCGGCGGGTACTGTCACCTTGAGAGCACGATCGATTTCATGTTCACGGGTGAGCATGAGTACGGCGGCCAGAGCCACACGCTCCGCCCAGATCCCTACGGACGCTGGATCGTAGCCGCGAACTATCTCACTTCGGTCCCCGGGTACGAGGACGCGGGCGACGTGGCCAGAGAGTTGAGACGCCTGGCAGCGCTAGCTGGCGATACTGGAGCCGTGGCGTGGGATCCGATATACGATCCCGCCAAGGTCGAAGCCCGGAGTCGCATCGAGCCGGACCGGCTGCCTCTGCTCGACCTCATTGCCCCGGCGTCCAACGAGGAGCCGGATCTCGAAGAGGGCCGACGGATGGCCGGCTTGTTGACCGAAGCTGGATCGCGGATCGAGCCCGGGATGGAAGCGGGACCTGACCTCGCCGAAGTGGAGCGCCCCGTGCACATCATTCACGGGTATAAGGATCATCTCATCCCATACACCGAGGGTCACCGCCTCCAAGACGCCCTGGTGTCGTCCTCGGATGTCCGAGCGACTGTGACTCGGCTCTTCGGGCATTCCGCTCAAGACCCCTTCCCGTCTCCAGCTCAGGCGATTCGAGAGGTACCGCTCTTCCTTCGGGCTATAGGTCGAGCACTGGAAACGATCTAGCTCATCCCGATCATGTCGCGGACAGCAGCTTTGACATCGGGATCCTTGTCGTCTACCGCCTGATTGATCAGACGCTTGGCGTGCGGGGTCCCAATGCTGTAGAGCGCTCGGTACGCTGCGATGCGAACATCAAGCGGCGATTTCGAGAAGAACGACACCGTTGCGCGTTTCTCGATCGAGTTGACCGCCCCGGGATCGCCCAGCTTCCCAAGCGCCTGCAGGATCGCCACGGTCACACTCTCATCCGACTCTGAATCGAGAATCCCCAAAAGGGGCTTCAACGGCCGGTCCACCTTCAGCTCACCGGCCGCCATCGCTGCGGCCAGGCGCGCATCCGGATCGGGATCCTCAAGCATCCCATAAACAAGCATGCCAGCATCTTCGCCGCCAAGCTTGGCCAAAGCGAGAAGGGCCTCTCGTCTGACTCGCCCGTCCGTGTGTGCGAGCGTACTCGTGATCAATTCTACGGCTCGATCGCCGCCGACCTCACCGAGAATCGCAACAGCATTCCGAATCACGAACCAGCGATTGTCGTCGACCATCTGCTCAACTACGACCATACCGGTACTGCCGAGCATCACCATCGCGTCCATGAAACTGCGTCGAGCGAAACGGTCGTTCGTGTCCGAGAGGGCGTCCGAAATCGCGATCGCCATTTCGGGCCCAACAGCCTTACACACGGCGAACAGATGCTGTCGGCGCTCTTCGTCACGCTCCGCGCCCAACCGGGCCGCGATTCGACTCGCCACGCCCGCAGTGACCATCAGGTCGGCCAAGGCGAGGCTCGCCTCATCGTCCGACGCTTCGGTAACGAGGCGTTCTACAGCGTCGGCGAGCGCGTCGAGAGCGTTCGCTGCTCGCAGCGCGCCCACCATCTCGCGGATCTCTCTCGCCTGCCCCTCTCTTTCGAGTCGTGGGCTGGCGAGGAACGCATCAAGCGCAGCCGAGAGCGCGTCCGGGTCGGCCGGAACTGGCACCGGCTCGTCCTCCGCCACCTCATCCGGCACTTCTGCCCACATGACATCGGCGGCGGCTCCACCCTCGAGCGGCTCGCTCTCCGGCGCGAGCAAGACCTCTTCGGCCTGATCGGGGGCCAGCGAAGCGAAGTCGACCACTATGTCCTCGGGCTCATCCGGAGTCAGAGCATCGAACGACATCTCCGGCTCCAACGCTGCCCCTACGCCGGAGACAGCGGCGCCTTCCAAATCAATAAATGGGTCGATATCAGCGTCAAGAACTTCGACTTCAGGCGCAGGTTCGGGCTCAGAAGCACCCGAAAAAAGGGCGTCAATCGAGCGCGCAAACCCGCCCAGCTCCTTTTTGTCTCCCGATTCGTACATGGGCCCCGCGGACGCGACAAGAAGAAACCCAACACAGGACAAATTAATCTATTGCATTTCTGCCCTGAAAAGCGAGAAGCTCCTCGACTCCGCGTCCATTATCCGATCGGCAGGCCTCTCTTACTTCGATCCACAATGCCGCCGTCAATGTTCCGTACGTCGGTGAATCCCTCAGCCTGAAGCACGCTGGTTCCGATTCCAGAGCGGTGTCCGGTCCGGCAGTAGAGGAGGACAGGGCGATCCAGTGGCACTTCTTTCGTGCGCCCTCGGAGGTGCCCCAGGTGGATATGTGTGGCGCCTGGAGCGTGCCCTTCGTTCCACTCCGTGAGCTTCCTCACGTCGAGCAGAAACGCATCTTCCTCAACCATTGCCAGCTCCGCGGCCTCCCAGTCGATGACAGTCGTCATCTCGAGAGGACCATGGTTGGCAGCCCAATACTCCAGTGCCGCCGCGTCGAAGTACCCCGCCGAGTTATCGATCCCGATAAACGCAAGATCGCGAGCAGCTTCATTGGCTTGGTCCTCCCCATCCACGATGAAGCAGATGGGTCGGTCGAACGGTAACATCCACCCGCACCAATTCGGAAACCCTTTGTCCAGCGGAACGTTGATCGTGCCTGGTATGTGGCCTTGGGCAAATCGATCTCGCGATCGTGTATCAACTACGATGCCGCCTTCCGCGAGCAGCCCATGGAGATCCTCGGGAGCCATGGGAGTCGGCTCCGGTAGCCGATCGAGGATGGCCGGACCGTCGCGGTTCATTCGCTTCATTTCAGCGAAGTAGGCCGGTGGCTCAGGCTGGTCCTCTAACACCTTGGAAACGAAGTCGTCCTCGCCGTCCACCTGAAACGCCCAATTCACGAGCCTCTCGTACCCTAGGGTCGAGGACGGGACCGACCCGAGCGCCTTTCCACATGCGGACCCGGCGCCATGGCCCGGCAACACCTGTAGGTACCCCGGCATGTCTTTGAAACGCTCGAGCGCGTTGTACAACACCCGGGCTCCAGCCTCCATCGTGTCCGCTACTCCGGCAGCTTTTTCGAGCAAGTCCGGCCGCCCGACGTCTCCCACGAAGATGAAGTCGCCAGTAAGCAGCCCCATGGGCTCGCTGGAGGCGGCGCCGTCGATGACCATGAATGAGATGTGCTCGGGAGTATGTCCCGGCGTGTGGAACACCTTGATCACAATGTTGCCGAGCTTCACCTCGTCACCGTCATGTAGGAGTTTTGCCCCGTCCTCATCTACAAAGCCGTACTGCCAGCTGTCGTCCCCGTCCCCTGAAAGGAGGAGCTTGGCTCCGGTCTTCTTCGCGAGCTGGCGAGACCCTGACAGGTAGTCCGCATGGATGTGGGTCTCGGAGACATACGTGATCGCGAGTCCCTCCTCGTCCGCCGCCTCAAGGTACACATCAGTGTCCCGGTGCGGATCAATCACGATCGCCTGGCCATTGGCCTGACACCCGATCATGTAACTGGCCTGGGCGAGTTTGTCGTCGTAGAAGCGTCGAAGAAGCATAGTCCTCAGGATCGGCTCGGGTTCGTCTTCAATGCAGTATATCAATTTAACAATTCTCGGGCCGGCTTTGCTTGCTCGGCCTGCAAGCCACCGGCATCTTCCGCGGCCCATAGAAACGTACGTCATGTATGGAGAACACGATGCGCAACGCGCTCCGATTGCTCGCTCTCGCCTTCCTTTGGGTGGCGGCCCCGTCCCCCCTGGCAGGTCAGCTGGCCACGGCTGATTTCGATGGTCTCGCTCCGCGAAACATCGGACCCGCCACCATGAGTGGGAGGCTCGTCGATATCGCGGTCGTGAACTCGAACCCCAAGGTTTTCTACATCGCGTCGGCTACCGGCGGCGTGTGGAAGACGACGGACAACGGCGTCCGGTTCGAACCGGTATTTCAAAACGAAGCGGTTCACTCCGTGGGTGACATCGTTGTCCACCAAAAGGAGACCGACATCGTTTGGGTCGGTACGGGCGAGCGTGCCAATCGACAAAGCACGGGGTGGGGCGACGGCGTCTACAAGTCGATCAACGGTGGCGAGACGTGGACGAACATGGGGCTCCCCGAAAGCCATCACATCGGCCGAATCGTGATGCACCCGGATGACGCCGACATCGTCTACGTAGCAGCCCTGGGACATCTCTGGGGCCCGAATGAAGAGCGCGGCCTCTACAAAACAACCGATGGCGGAGAAAACTGGGAACTCGTCCTCTACGCAGACGAACTCACTGGCGTCGTAGACATCGCGATGGACCCGAACGCGCCCGGCGTACTCTACGCAGCCACCTACCAGCGGCAGCGTCGCCCGTGGGGGTTTCATGGCGGTGGCCCCGGAAGCGCGATGTGGAAGTCCATGGACGCTGGAGCGACGTGGGCCAAGCTCACCAATGCGGGGCTCGACAACGGCCTGCCGACCGGTGATATCGGTCGCATCGGGATCTCGATCTTCGAGGCGGATCCACGGATCCTCTACGCCTCCGTAGAGCAGGGCAAACGGTTCAACGCCGCGACCGCGTACGAACAGCGTGTGGCCGGTCTCTATCGCTCCGAAGACCACGGTGAGACGTGGACCTTCCAGAGCGATTGGAACCCTCGCCCGATGTACGCGAGCCAGCCCCTCGTCGATCCGAACGACGACCAGCGGGTCTACATGCTGAACGCCTACAGTTACTCGGACGATGCCGGAAAGACGTTCACCGTGCCACGCCAGCACAGGACGCACGGCGACGACCGCTTCGTTTGGGTGAACCCGCACGATTCCGAACACATCATGAAGGCAGACGATGGAGGGCTCGGTATCAGCTACGACCGCGGTGACCATTTCCTCTACATCACGAGCCTCCCGCTAAGCCAGTTCTACCAGGTCTCCGTAGACCTGGCTCACCCGTATAACGTCTACGGTGGGCTCCAGGACAACGGATCGTGGAGGGGCCCGAACGCGGTGTACCGGGCCGAGGGCATCCTGAACGAAGACTGGGTACGCTGGGGCGGCGGCGACGGGTTCTGGAACGTGGTCGACACGACCAACAACAGGATCCTCTATTCTGAGAGCCAGTACCTCGGGCTCACCCGAAACGACATGGCGACCGGCGAGAGCCGTAGCATCAGACCCAACCAGCCGGAGGGCTTCATCGGTGCCCGCCGCAACTGGACGACGTGGCCGGATCTCGGGGACCCGGATCAGCGACTGGGGAACGCCATGACACCCGGGAACTGGGAAGGCCCGTTCATCCTCAGCCCGCACGACCCGAACACCTTGTACGCCGGATTGGTCGAGCTCTATAAGAGCACCGACCGAGGTGACACATGGACTGGCCTTGGAGATCTGACGACGGGAACGGACCGGCGGACACTGGCGATCATGGAGCAGATGCCGGATTCGTTCGTGCTGTCGCTCGATGACGGAATCCCATACTGGCCCACGCTCACGGCCGTAGCCGAATCAGAGTTCACCCCTGGGCTCCTCTACGCCGGTACTGACGACGGTAACGTGCAGATCTCCACGAACGACGGCCAAAGCTGGACGTTGGTCACCGATCGCATGGACGGTGCACCTGAGATGATGTGGGTGAACCGCATCCATGCGTCGAAGAGTGTCGAAGGCCGGGTCTATGCGGTCGCGAACAACTACCGGAACGACGACTACAACAACTACATCTGGCGCTCCGACGACAACGGAATGTCCTGGATGTCGATCACGGGCGACCTGCCTGCCGAACGCGTGGTCCGCGCTGTGAAAGAAGACCTGCGGAACCCAGAAGTTCTGTGGATGGGCACCGAGTTCGGCGTATGGTGGTCATGGAATAGCGGAAGCAACTGGGTCGAACTGAAGGGCGGCATGCCGACCATGGCTGTGAACGACCTCGTTGTGCATCCGCGGGATAATGACCTCGTGCTGGGCACACATGGACGCGGAGTGTGGATCCTCGATCAGGTCAACGCGCTCCAGGAAATGACACCGGCCATTGCCGCGACGTCTGCACACCTCTTCGGTATCGAGGATGCGGAGCAGATTCGGTATCGGAACGAACGAGCCCATACCGGAAACATGATCTTTGAAGGTGAGAACCCACCCGCCGGTGCGATCCTCGACTACTGGCTGGCTTCGACAGGCACGGACGTATCCATCACAGTTCATGACGGAATGGGAGTGGAAATCGCTCAGGTGAACGGGGGCTCGGAACGTGGAATGAACCGCGCGGTCTGGAATCTCCGGCACGGTGCAGCGGGTGGTGGCGGTGGCGGTCGCGGCGGCTTCGGTGGTGGCGGCGGGCCCTGGGTGGTGCCGGGTCTGTACACGGTCCGCTTCTCCGCGGGCGCTATAACCCACGAACAGACGCTGCGGGTGAAAGAGGATCCACGGATTGATGTGGATCCACTCGTTCGTCGCCAATGGACCGAGACGCTCGTTCGGATCGGGGAACTGGCGACGAGCGCCCAGGAACTGAGTCGCGAGGTGGGCCAGGTCGCTCGACGACTCGATGCCGACACCGACCCACTCCAACTCGCTGCTGATCTCGAAGCCAAGGTGCGCGATATGGCCAGAGAAAGTCAGGAACTCAGTGGACGCATTGCGCGGCTGCGCGGTTCCGCCGGCGGATGGGTCGGGCCCCTGTCAGCCGACCAAGCCTCGCAGCTGGCCTTCTTCACCGAGATGCTGGCGACGTTGGGCGCGGAATGGCGCACGACGTCTGAGCGGCTACCGGGCTGAGGGGGAGCCGATGCCTGTCTTCTCTAAGCTCACCAAGGGTACTCTCGTCATTACCGTGGACGGGGACTACACCTCGAACGAGGTTCGCCGCGTAGGGGCCGCAGGGCTCGAGGATCCGGAGCGGGCGGTGCCTGGTCCTGTCCTCGTAGACATGTCGGGCGCCGCTGGCATGCGCCATAAGTCAGCCGAACAGATTGATGACAGCGCACGCTTTTTCGCCGAACACAGTGACTCAATAACCCGGGTCGCCGTCATCGCGCCGTCCGACCTCGTCTTCGGGATGATGAACCAGGCGGGGGCCAGGGCCCAGGCGCCGGGCCTCGAGACCCGGCCGTTCAGGGATCGTAACGAAGCTCTCTCGTGGCTGACGGGAATGGCGCCGGAATAACTCCGGCGCCATCCGCTCAGTTCGTGTCAGCCCGGGCCCAATCCCAGCCCGCCGTGCCGCGCTGTGACACTGCTCGGGCCCGAATCTCACCAACCGCACCGGCGGTCGTCGCCGAATTCGACGTCACGGTAGTGGCGGCCCAGCCGTCTTCAGTCTGCCACTCGACCACGTAGTGCGCGATGTCGGACTCGGGCGATGCATCCCATGTAACCGACTCGCCATCCACGACCATGCCGGTGAGTCGTGCGGGACTCGATGCTAAAAGCATGAGCGTGGCGGCGGTCGTTTTCGAGACCTCCGCGACGAGCTGCTGACTGATCGTCTCGAGACGATCAGTCCACTGGTGATAGTGCGGGTTGCCCAGAACCGGGTACGAGCCGATTCCACCGACGATGTCTCCATACGCCTCATAGTACGCGGCAGCGTCAGTGCTCTTGTAGTACAGCGCGTCGTAGGTGATCAGGTCACTGAACTGCATCGCCGCGGCATGCTGGATGTCCCGAATTCCGGGATTGGAGTATCGGATCGTGTTGTCGAGTCGGTGGTCGTTCTTCCACCCGACCATGTCGTTGTTCAGGGCGCCAACGATGCGCTTTCCGCTCGCGACGGCACGCCGGACATACTCACGGCTACCCAGAAGACCCGCTTCCTCGCCGGTGAAGAAGGCAAGCTCGATGGTCGACGGCATAGGATGGTCCTTCAGGACTCTCGCGACCTCGAGGAGTGCAGTCGCTCCAGACGAATCGTCGTCAGCACCTGGGCCTCGCACCGTAGAGTCGAAATGGCTGCTCGCGACATAGACCAGATCTGGATCCACCGTGCCAGGTATCCGCACGATCACGTTGGCGGTCCGCTGCCCACGACCCTCGAACCACTCGAGTTCGGGCTCATATCCGAATGAGCGGAGCTTCTCCGCATAGTACTCGATAGCCAGTGCGTTGCCCGGCTGCGTCACGTGCTTGGATCCAAAGCCGTACACGTCCCGTGCGTACTGGAAGATTCTTCCTGTCGAGATCTGCTGAGTGACCCGCGTGACGTCCGCAGCGATCGGGGCGAACGTCGCCTCCCCCCTTAGACGGAGGTCCACTTCGTTCGCTAGGGCGGTCTCGAGGCGGGCCTCTACATCAGCCTGCTCAACTCGGGTATTTAGGTCGAGGAGATACACCCCACGTTCCGGAGACACCGTGTCACCGTCGCGCTCCGCGATCATCAAGATCTTCCCGGAACCCGGAGCAACCGCCCACTCGTACTCCGGCGCGATGGTCCGGACGGAGTTGTTGTGGAAGAGCTTGAGCGGCTCACTCCCGCTGAGGTCATACAAGTAGGAGCGCATGTGCCGCCCCTCTCCCTTGGCTGCCATGATGTGCTCGGCATCGACCCACCGGAGGCGCCGGTCGTGCTGAATTTCCATGGACAAGCGGCGGTCACCGCTCCCGTCCGATGCGGCCACCCAGATCTCCCAGTCGTGGAGATCCATCAACTCGAACGCGACGTGAGCGCCATCAGGCGACACCTGAGGATTCTGGATGCGCTTCGCAGTCTCATATACCGATCGGGGTGCTGACTCGTCCGCGCCGAGATCGATGACATGAACGGTGGTGTTGGTACCGTTCTGACGGGTGAACGCCAGGACACCATTTGCGGAGAGCGACGCGTTCGAAGCGCCCGGAAGCATGACCGGCCCCCCCCCTCTAGAGAGCCCGGCGACCGCGTTCTCAAGGACGCCGACTAGGGCGCTTCCGTCAGCCGATACGAGGAGGCTACGAATGCCGACACCGAAGTCGATCTGGGTCACACGGCTCGATGTGA
>Ga0302127_10002163_pt1 | contig 11887 bp, 11 predicted proteins | sample CB4_SCM_MG_FD_204452 | JGI IMG/M metagenome (GOLD analysis project Ga0302127, IMG submission 204452) | Marine microbial communities from Western Arctic Ocean, Canada - CB4_SCM | ecosystem: Environmental > Aquatic > Marine > Oceanic | place: Canada: Western Arctic Ocean | collected 2017-09-24
TTGCGAATTTGACCCTTGGTCAGAGTGGAATGGTCGATGGGCATAGAGGTTCCTTGTGGTGATGCGGTTGAGGATGAGTAATCTGTTCATAGGGGAAGTCTAAGACGAAATGTCTGCGGTGGATAGAGTGGGGGAGTTCTGGGTGGATGCAGGAGAATGACCCCTAACCAGAACTGACAACCAAATCCTAATCTATACCTATTCATCTAAGTTAGAGAGAAATCTCAGGGGAAAGATGCCACCCCTTAGACTGAGCACCTTTTGCTTCCTTAACTCGGAAAAAAAATACGGGGGTGGCTCAAATCCTCACAGACCTTTGCTGACTTAACGGGTAGATCGACCAATGAGGGGTGCTATCTCTGTTGAGAACATCTCATAAGTTGGTATAAACGAACCCAATGGAGAGGTGGCAGAGTGGTTGAATGCGCCAGTCTCGAAAACTGGTATACCTGCAAGGGTATCGAGAGTTCGAATCTCTCTCTCTCCGCCAAACCCTTTTTCTGTATAATTTACCGTTGTCGCACTGTGTTTGGTGACTCGACTTACCAACACTATTACCAACAATGTAAATCATTCCATATATATCAATGACTTACATATATCTCAGTAGTCTCGAAAACTGGTATACCTGCAAGGGTATCGAGAGTTCGAATCTCTCTCCCTCCGCCACCGACCCCCTACACTTGTCTCCGAACAGTGTCGCGCGACCTAACTGCCAGTAACAGGGGTGGTATTGGCGCCCATTCCTATTCCGCGTCGGTCTATGAGGCTCCCGTTTGGAGACTCCGTGGCCAACTTCAGCGCCGCGTCTCAGGCGGTCCGCTGCACGGGTGAGTTTCCCTGTTAACAGGAAAAAAACAGGGAACTTCTTGCATTTTCGCCCCAAGAACAGGGCAAATCTGGATTTGGCCAGCCGTGCACTGTCTGTTTTCTACCGCTGTTTCAGTGCATTGGGTGGCGATAGAGCCACTTTCCTGTTATTGGCGATAACAGGGTATTTGTTGGCGCATTACAGGGAGTTGTTTCGTCATAACAGGGTGCCGCTTCGCATTAACAGGAAGACGGAATGATGAGGTTAGCGACTCCGCATACTCACTGTGGTGGGCCTGCCAGATATGCTGAGAGAGTTGAACATGTCGGCCTGCTCGGACCATAGCAACGGTAACGGTGCCCGCATCAACTGCTCGAGAGTGAGTCCTGGCGGCTGGGTCCCGGCGAGGATGGCTCGCTGGAGGTCGGGCGCCAGGAACGCCAGCCGGATCAGCCGGCGGAGGTAGGGTGATGGGGGAGAGACGTCGAGCATCGGTAGTCCGGCGGTGTCGGTGCCCAGCATAGCATGCGCTTTGCGCAATGCCCTGATTAAGACCGGGTCCCGACGTGATGGGGACTCGGTGCTGCCGAGGATCCAAGTCCGCCCACCGCGAAGGCGCATCCGGACGGGGACTGTCAGACGCAGCATCGTAGTATCTGCGGCATCCGGTTCTACCACTTCTCCGGGCGCAAGCCGCGATCGCACGGTGGCAAGAAGCCCGATCGGCATCAGCATCTGCAACGTCTCGGCATGCACTTCAATACGCTCCAGGATCGACAATGAATCTGCAGCTGTGGCCGGTGCGAGGCGCTGGATTGCTTCACCAACCAGGGCTTCGAGTGCCGGACCAGCGACACGGCGGAAGTCGCTATCGTTCAATGGCCGGCGACCCTGTTGCAGAGCTGCTAACACGTAGTAGCGATAGACCTGACCGCGCTTGCCATGGGTGAACGACGGGCTCATGCGCTGACCGTCACCATTGAATATGCGCCCGGTGAGGGGCGCCCGTGCGACGTGGTCGCTGCGCGCCTCGTGACGCCGGGCATTGGCGTTGAGCTTTGCTTGCACGGCGTCGAATAGTACTCCGTCGATGATCGCCGGATGCAGCCCGGGATGCGCTTGGTCCTTGTGGACGATCTGACCCAGATATGTGCGGTTGCGCAGCAAGTGGAACAGCGAACCGCGGCTGAAGCTCTTTGCACCGGTCGGCCTGCCGGCAAGCGTGGTTCGCTGCTTCGGCTGGATTTCGCGTTCGTCCAGCCAGCGCTGCAGCAGATGCACCGAGCCCAGTTCAATATAGGCGGCAAAAATTGTCCGAACAGAATCGGCTTCGGCCTCGTTGACGACCAGCGAACGCTCGGGTCCGTTGGGAATGTCGTAGCCGAGGGGCACATTGCCACCCATCCACATTCCCTTCTGCTTCGACGCAGCGATCTTGTCACGGATGCGCTCGCCCGTGACCTCGCGCTCGAACTGGGCGAAGGACAGCAGCACATTCAAGGTCAGGCGCCCCATGCTCGAGGTAGTGTTGAAGGCCTGCGTGACGCTGACGAAGCTGACCTGGTGATGGTCGAACAGTTCGACCATGCGGGCGAAGTCGGCAAGGGACCGGGTCAGTCGGTCGATCTTGTAAACGACGACCACGTCGATCCTCCCGGCAGCGATGTCGGCGAGCAGACGCTCCAGCGATGGGCGACCCATGGATCCGCCGGAATAGCCGCCATCATCGTAGCGCGCTCCGAGACCGCGCCAGCCCTCGCTCTTCTGGCTCTTCACGTAGGCGTCGCAAGCTTCGCGCTGAGCATCGAGACTGTTGAACGCCTGATCCAACCCTTCTTGCGAGCTCTTGCGGGTATAAATCGCGCAGCGCTGCACCTGCTTCATGAGGGCTTCTCGCGCAGTCCGAAGAAGCGCGGCCCGTTCCAGCGGGTGCCGGCAATGGCTGTTGCTGCCGCCGACAGGCTGGAATAAAGCTGCCCATTCCAGCGGAAGCCTTCGGCCTCCACCGCGACTTCGACGGTGTGGCCCTGCCACTCCCGGCGCAGGCGTGCGCCGACGCCAAGGGCCAGTCCTTCAGCTTCGAGCGCACCGCGCCGCTTCAACTGACGGCGCGTCTCTCGATCAAGACCGCCAAGGGCATCGGCCTGGATACGCCAGGCTAGAACCAGGCGCAGAAGCTCGACAGAGCGTAAGGGTGGTGGCGCGCCGTAACGGTGCCGCCAGACGGCGCGCAATCCCTCGAGGTCAAGGCCCGTCAGGGCCCCGACCTCCCGTGTTGTCACCTCGCTCACTGCTCCGTGCCGCCCCGGTAGCGGCGACCGCTGTTGATCTTCTCGGACGTGATGATGAGTCCGCGCCGCCTCAGCGATCCAGCCATCGCCCCACGTACCGAATGCGCCTGCCAGCCGGTGGCTGCCATCATCTCTGCGATGCCGGCGCCATTAGTTTGTGCAAGCAGGGCAGCAATCTGATCGAGCTTGGTGGTCGAAAGGACGCTCGCCGGAAGGGCCCCTGCCTTGCGGCTGGTCTTGGTCTTCGTCGCCATGTCGTTCTCCTCGCTGTTGCGGCAGCAAGAGCACCGCCGCTACCGCAAAGAGCCCGGGAACGCCGAGCAGATGGCCACTGACGCTCTGTTGCGGCAGTAAGTCCAGTCCGTTTGGCTTCGTTGTTGTTCTTGTTATGTTCTGATACCATGGCGCGATGTTGACCGATTCTATTGCCCTCTCTGATCGCCCGCTCGCGGTCACCTATCGGCCCACGGATGCGCTTGTCCCTGACCCGCGCAACGCGCGCACGCATCCGAAGCGGCAAGTCGACCTGATCGTCGCTTCGATCCGTGCCTTCGGCTTCACCAATCCCATCCTGGTTGACCCTGAATGCGGGGTCATCGCCGGGCACGGTCGGTTGCTCGCTGCAAGGGCCCTAACATTCTCTGAAGTGCCGACCATTGTCCTTGCTGGACTAAGTGAGTCGCAGAAGCGGGCATTGCGGCTTGCCGACAACAAGATCGCCCTCGGTGCCGGCTGGGACGTTGATCTTCTGAAGCTGGAGCTTGCCGAGTTGTCGGTGCTTGACGTCGATCTGTCGCTCACCGGGTTCTCGACAGGGGAGATTGATGTCGCGCTGATGGATGGTCCTGATCCGGATGACGAAGCGATACCCGCTGTTCCGAAGACACCGCGGACCAAGCCTGGCGACCTCTGGATCCTGGGAGATCATCGTGTCGGCTGCGGTGACGGCCGCGACACCTCATTCCTGCAAGCCGTGATCGGTGAGGACACCAAGATCGACGCTGCGTTCCTCGATCCGCCTTACAACGTGCGCATCAATGGCCACGCCAATACTCGGGGACGGCACCGGGAGTTCGCTATGGCGTCAGGTGAGATGACCGATGCTGCATTCCGTACGTTTCTTGCAGAGAGCCTCGGTGCCTGCGCATCCGTCTCGCGCGATGGTGCGGTCCACTTCGTCTGCATGGACTGGCGTCACATGGAAGAGGTCAAGGCTGTCGGTAACGAGGTCTATGACAGCCTGTTGAACCTCTGCGTCTGGAACAAGTCCAACGCTGGTATGGGCTCGCTCTATCGTTCGAAGCATGAGCTGGTGTTCGTGTTCAAGGTGGGCGCCTCTCCGCACATCAATGCGGTCGAGCTCGGCAAGCATGGCCGCAACCGCACCAACGTCTGGGACTACGCCTCGGTCAACTCGCTCGCCAGCAGCCGCCGCGACGACCTGGCACTACATCCTACGGTCAAACCGACGGCCCTCGTTGCTGATGCGATCCAAGACGTCACCCGTCGTGGTGACCGCATCCTCGACACATTCCTCGGCTCGGGCACCACGCTGATCGCGGCGGAGCGGTGCGGACGACAGTTCCGCGGCCTCGATATCGACCCGGCCTACGTGGATGTGGCGGTCGAGCGCTGGGCAATGATGACAGGTGGGACGCCACGCCTTGAGCTGAGGGGTGACACATGAGCGACAAGGCGGCCCAGCATCCAACCCGGTTCCGCAAGGGACAGAGTGGAAATCCTAAGGGCCGCCCGAGAAAGCAGCCGATCAAACAAGCTTCCGCCTTCGATGTGGTGATCGACCGTACACTCACCATCATCCAGGACGGTATGCCACGCGAGGTGACGGTCGACGAGGCGTTACAGCACAGAACGTATCTGGATGCCATCGCCGGCAATCGCGCTGCTCGGCGGGAAGTTCTGAAGATGATCGCCAGGCGTGAGAAGGCGATCACGCAGCGCAAGAGCAGGCCGAGGCCACAAACGATCAATCTGTGGGACTGGGTCAAGCAAGAGCCGGATCCGTCGAACGCCGATGAGGCTGTACTCATCCTTGGCATCGCCTGCTGTGATCCGCGATGGATCGACAAGCCAGCCGGTGATCGCGAGCGGCTATTACTTGAACCGTGGGCGGTCAAGGCGGCCCTCTCCCGGCGCGCGACCCGAAAGCTTGACGGGAAGGAACTGGACGAGGCTCGGCGTTGCACGCGCGATGCCCGAACGCTGCGCTGGCCTGATCCCGTCGAGACATGAGCCGGATCGGTCGCTCTGTTGACGGAGATGTCGGCTATCGCAAGCCACCGAAGTCGACACGTTTCCAGAAGGGCCGGAGCGGCAATGACAAGGGTCGGCCGCGCGGGCGCAAGAAGGGACTACCCTACGATGCCGTGCTCGGGCAGATGGTAACGATCCGAGAGGAGGGCATTGAGCGCAAGGTCACCGCAGCCCAGGCGTTCTTGTTGCATATGACCAAGAGCGGGCTTGAGGGCGACGGCCCTGCGGCACGAGCCGCGATGATCGCGATAGAAGAAGCTCGAGCCGCTCGTGGCTCGGAAGATGATGACGGGTTTAACGTGGTGGTCAGTATTGTAACGCCGGGCAGTGTCAGCGGCGCGCTCGCTGCGCTCCGCATGGCCGTGAAACTCGATAAGTACCGCCCTTCGGCGCGGATGGCGCTTGAGTCATGGATAGTGGAGCGGGCGCTGGAGCTGCTTGGCGACCGAAGGCTGTCGCCGGGCGAGCAGGAGATAGTGGTGCGAGCAACACGCATACCGAAGAAAGTGAAGTGGCCAAAATGGTGGGAGGTAAAGAGTTGAAGAAGGTATCAGTGCTACTGACTCATAATCTGAGGTCGAAGGTTAAAACCCTGCCCCTGCAACCAGATAGGCCCCTCAACTCAACGAGTTGTGGGGATACTGTACATCTAAGGAAATTATAAAATCAGCTGTGTCCGAAAATTGTCCGGAGTTGAGGTCACGGAGCGTGAAGTGGCCTGCGTGTCTGAAGCTACGGACGCGCCAAGGCGAATTTAGCAATAGCATCGACATCCACGAGCTGTACGGCGAGAACCACTCACGGGCGCGGCACTCTCGGTCTCTACGTGGCCAAAAGGAAACCTGCTTGAATTGCTACACGAACATCCCGACCTTCCGCCGGATCATCCTCTTCTACGGAGAGACTGGATCAAGGTTTTCGGCCATAGCCATGTATTTGTCATCGATGATGAACATTGCGTGTGGCCTTCACACGGTTAGTCCGATTTTGGCTATTAGGGTCGGTATGAGGCACCCGCCGGGAATGTCCGTTTCCGCCGGATAAGCATACTTATCCGACCACATCGTCTGCTATGCGGCATAAAGCGGTCGTCCTGGAGGTCGCTGCAGGTGGTCCGCTAATGACCCGAAGCGGATAGGCAATGATTCATGGCAAACATTGATGCCACACTCAGACGGCAATTCTTCGAACTGGCGCAGCGACAGTGGACAATGGATCTATATCATCACCATCAGGCGGATGATCCTGGGGGAACTGTTGGAATGCGGAAATTATCAAACGACATCGCTTGGCTGGCGATGTCGACGAGTGCCGCTTAAGAAATTGTGATCTTTGCGGGCGTTGTCTGCACCTTCCGTGCGTTTGTTCCCCGCGTTGTCAGAATGTCGGCAACTTAATGTACATCAACTCACTTGGCTCGATGGCGGTAAGCGTCACGGGCGCTTCGTCTGCCTCGGTACCCAAAGCGGTCAGATCGTCATAGGTGCTATTGTCGTGGGCGAGAAGACCGGATTTAAGGAATAAGAGCTCGGCGGATTTCTCCAAACCCAGGGGCAGGTTGGCGCCTTTGTCCATATTGATGAATTGCACGCGGACATCACGCTCGGTAAAGCTGCCCAGCCGCTTTCGCGACACACCGCTAAGCTCGCTGTCCTTATCCCAACCGAAGGCTTCCGGGTTCATGGAGACGATGTCTTTGTAACGCGGTTCCGGGTATTCGATCTTGCGGTCCAGCGCCTCGTCCTGCACCGCCTCGGCGGCGTCGCGCTTGTGTTTACGGCCGTCAGCATCGGTCCAGACGTAGAAGCCATCCTCAAACGCGCCCTTGGCAGCGAGGGTTTTATAAGCTTCGCCGCGTTGGCGCATGCTCCAATAGCCGATGCCGCTGGGGCCGCCGAACTGGAGCGTCATCTGGCACGAGTTGGCGTACTTGATTTGCGGGCCGTAGTAGACGGACTCGGGAAAATACGCCACCCAACCGGCGGGCAGCATTTCGTCCTTCTTGATCATATAGTCGCCACTAACCGCCCAGCGGATCTGTTCGAATGTGTGTCGGTGGCGCGGCGTCGACCAGTCACTGGGACTGCTATCGCCGCCATAGCTGAGCTTGTAGTTGTCGGGAGAGTCTTCCCACCCCGTCAATACCGGTGATCTCGATGCCGGTATGCGGGCCCATGGGGCGGATTTTTAACATAGGATGATTCCTCCGCCCCGCATTGCCTGGAAAAGGTTACATGCCGAGCATCCACGTGGCCGCCGCGACCATTCGAGACAAGGTATCTGCATTATACTCGGGCGCCAAATCAGGCCAATGCGATGGTGCAGAATCGGTCAGAAAAAGCCCGAATTCTATCAATTATTGCCCGCTCAATTCGGCCTTGAATGCCTCGGTGGATTTGGCCCGTGCATTGAATCCCGTGGTCAGGATTTCGATATCCGATCCTGTTGTTATGGCTCGTGCACCGGCCTTTATCAGGCGGCTGGCGAGTTCCGTTTTGTTGCCCAAGCCACCCAGCCAAACGTGCTTACCACGCTTGCGGGCAGCGGCGATGGTGGTCAAGACCGCTTCTTCAATGCGTGGATGGTCGTTTTGTCCGGGAACGCCGAGTTCGCTGCTGAGGTCGCTGCAGCCGACGACCAGAATATCGACCCCTTCAACATCGGCGATCGCTTCGACATTTTCCAACGCCGATGCGGTCTCGATCATGGTCGCAACCGTCGTCAGTTCGTTTAGCACTGGATGCATTTCGTCGGCCGGCAGCCGGACGAAGCCGAAGTGCGGTAGCCCACCGCCGGCGCCACGCTTGCCATAGGGCGGATACTTGGCGTAGCGGACCAGCCGCTCGGCATCCTCGGCGGTTTCGATGTGTGGTCCGATGACCCCCATGGCGCCGCCGTCCAAAACCCGAGAGATGAAGTCGCCATCAATGGCTGGCACGCGGACAAACGGCGTGACGCCCAGCGCCAAGGCGGTGACGCATATCTGGCTGGTCAGATCGAGGGAGAACGTACAGTGTTCCAAATCAACGTAGAATGCATCGAAGCCCGCTGTCTTGATGAGACTGGCGACGGACACCGTCTGCACGAATTTGACAATGCATGACGTGACGATTTCATCGCGCGCCAGTTTTTCGGCCACGTTGTTGCGTGGACGGGAAATGTCGGTGTTGGACATAGTCTTCGATACCTTTTCAGAGCACTATTGTGGCGGCCGGTGCGGGGTGGGGCGGACAGATTTTCGCCTTAGTCGTCGTGCACAGGCATTTGCAGATACCAGAGTTCAGCTGGCTCGTCGGCATGAATTGCAATGGGCCCTTCCATCGGTTCCAGGCCGAATGCCGTATGCAAGGGGTGGGCCGTATCTCCACGTCTGACACTGCCCTTGGTTACCAACAGGACTTCTGGCGCTTTGTGCATCCCGGCATTCCACGTTGCCCCGGCATCAAGGCGAACCATGCCGACACGGGTGCCGCGTTCGGTGAACGAGGCCAGCCACTTTATGGATACGCCATTGGCGTCGGGTTTGCCCCATTCGTAGTGATCGGGGTTCAAAACGATCATCTCGTTATAGCGCGGCTTGGGATAGACCAGCTTGCGTCCGAGAACGTGTTCGACACAGACCTCGAAGGAGTCCTGGTTATGGCGTTTGCCATCTTTGTCGACCCAGGTGTAAACACCGTCCTTGAATTCGCCGGTTTTCTTAAGCTCTGCCATCGCCGCGCGGCGTTCATCACCGCTGACATAGCCCATGCCGCTAGCGCCACCGAACTGAACGGTGAATTGAAGGGTGCCGGCCTCGCGCTTCTGCGGCCCGTAATGCACGCTTTCGCCGATATAGACGACGGAACCTGCCGGTGTTTCAATTCCGGCATAGTTGGTGCCGCCACGCAGGCAAATTTTCATCTGATCAAAGGTATGTTTGTGGCGCGGTGTGACCCAGGATTCCGTGTCGGTTATGAAGGCTGCGTAGTTGTTGGGACCTGGTTTTCCCCTCGCTAGGTAGGTGAGCTTAACATTCCCGACGCGTCCGCCGGATGCTTGGATGCTTTCTTTTTCCGCCAACGTTGCTGATTGCATGAAGTGTTCCTCCCAGGTGCCGTTTTTTCCGTTAGATGCATCCGCTGACTGTCGCGTCGATTGGATAGCTTTAGGCGGCTGCTTCCTGCTTTTTTTCTGATCGAGCGTCGGCACGGCCACCTCAGCCATCTGGAAGGCGACATAACGGCCATGGTTGGCGACCGTTTGGCGCACGCAAAGGCTGACGCCCCCGGTCGGTGGAATCAGAAGGTTGGCAGCTTGATGTAGACAAGCTCACAAGGTTCAACAGCCGTGATATCCGTCGGGCTCTCGTCCGCATCCGTGCTGAATGCGGTCCGTTTGATGTATGGGGTATTATCGTGAGTCACGGTGCCTTCTTTTAGAAACAATATTTCGGGTGCGTTCTCGACGCCGAATTTTAGCGTCGCGCCTTTGTTGAGGCGGACGAGGCCGTAACGCGTATCGCGTTCGGTAAAGGAGCCGAGCATTTTGCGGGCGACGCCATCGGCGTCCGGGTCCTTGACCCAGCTGAACGCTTCGACATTCATCATGATGATGTCTTGGTAGCGCGGTGTCGGGTATTCCATCTTATGGCCCCAGGCCTCGGCTTCCGTCGCCGACGCGGCATCTTCATTGTGGCGCTTTCCCTGGTCGTCGATCCAGGTATAGATACCGTTCTCGAACTTGCCGCCGCGCGCCAGCAGGGTTTCGATGGCCTTTTGAGTTTGTCTCGGACTCAAGTGTCCACCGCCGCTTGCGCCGCCAAACTGCAGCGTCAACATGCTGAGATTCTTACTCTTGATCTGTGGGCCGTAGTAAACGGACTCAGGAAAGTAGGCGACCCAGCCAGCGGGCACGACGTCCGTATCGGTTATGTGGTAGTCGCCGGATAGAATGTAGCGAAACTGTTCTTTCGTATGGCGATGCCGGGGTGTCGTCCAATCACCGCTGCTGCCGCCGCCTTCCTCGCTGAAATTCAGCCGATAGTTGTTTGGCGCGCCTTCCTGGCCTTGCAACAACATCCTGGAGACCCGATTGCCGGACCGGTAGTCGGTGACAACCTTGTGATAGTCATTCGCGTCTTCCGGGGTATTGGTTATCATGGCGGCGTCTCCAGGGATCACGATTGCGCAGCAGGATATAACAGGGCTTCAGGAGCATACAACAATGCAAGCATCAGATTTCGCCGGGGCGGTGCAAGATTTCTCCATACGCTCTGCCGCAACCCAGTTCTCGAATGTCATCCTTCAGGGCAAGCAGGGCAGCCTGAGCAACTATCGCATTTCGGTAAACTATGCCGAGCGTGACAACGATCGTGGCGGCCGCCACCGGCATAACTTCGAACAGATACGCTTCCCCATGGAGGGGGAATTTATCTACACGAAGGACAAGGTCGTGCCGACAGGATCGGTCGCCTATTTTCCCGAAGGCGCATACTACGGTCCCCAGTTACGGCGAAAGGGGACACGCATGATGGTTTGCCAATTCGGCGGCGCCAGCGGCCATGGCTACCTGGGCATTGAACAGCGCCAAGCCAGTTATGAAGCCCTAAGCGCCAAAGGGCATTTTGAAAAAGGTTATTACACCTACAAAGACGAAGACGGCAAACGGCACAATCAGGATGCCTTCGAGGCCGTGTGGGAACATGCGATGGGTAAAAAGCTCGAATATCCCACGCCGCGCTATCCCGATGTCGTCATCATGAACCCAGCTAATTTCAGCTGGGTCGGTGACGCGAACATGCCGGGGGTCGAGCGCAAATGGATCGGAAAGTTTACCGAGCGCAACACACGCATCGGATTCATTCGTGTCGATGCCGGTGCGACCCTGACCGCCGGCCAGCATGATGCTCCCGAAGTACTGTTTCTCGTCTCAGGCTCGGTCCATTGTCAGGACCGAACATACGCCAAGCACAGCGCCTTTGGCTTCGAGCCCGGAGAAGGCGAGGTGCCGATTGCCGCCAAAGAAGTCAGCGAGATTTGTTCGATCCAGTTTCCAAAGTTCTAGAGTGTTTTCTCGGCAGTGCGGCACTGAATGTGACTGAAATTGGGGTCAAGTGAGAACGGATACTCGCCCCAACGGAGCATCAGGCCGGTAATCCGCTATCCTCACGGGATGCCCCGCCGCTCAACCCCTGAAAAGAGACTGGCCAAATCCACCGCCCCCAGGCGACCTTTTGTGTTCGCCAACGCATGGGACGGGACACCGAATGTTGCTCATCTGATAATAAACCATCACGCGGGCGACGTTCGTTTCTTATGGAATATAGTCCCGAATGTTTTGATGACGGACAGTCTGAGCCTTCCGTGTGTTTGTTCCCCGCGTTGTCAGAATGTTGGCAGCTTGATGTACATCAACTCACTTGGCTCGATGGCGGTAAGCGTCACGGGCGCTTCGTCTGCCTCGGTACCCAAAGCGGTCAGATCGTCATAGGTGCTATTGTCGTGGGCGAGAAGACCGGATTTAAGGAATA
>Ga0302127_10002167_pt1 | contig 11869 bp, 11 predicted proteins | sample CB4_SCM_MG_FD_204452 | JGI IMG/M metagenome (GOLD analysis project Ga0302127, IMG submission 204452) | Marine microbial communities from Western Arctic Ocean, Canada - CB4_SCM | ecosystem: Environmental > Aquatic > Marine > Oceanic | place: Canada: Western Arctic Ocean | collected 2017-09-24
AAAGCCCTCCAAGGAGTTCAGAGGAATATTCCTTTCTGGTTTATTGTATTCAGAGATTGCATCAACTATGCATTCCATTGGGTCCAATAAACCTGAATTAAGATAAGGAGCCAATAGGGAATGAAATAATATCGAATCATCCTTATCAATTGCATCTTGAAAGGTGCCAAATAAACTTAAGCACTCTTTAATAAAAAAACTTAATCTTTCTTTTGCAGCATCGTGAGTAACTGCCCAGTTGAATTCCTCCAATGATCCTAATGAATCTGGGAAACAATTTTCTACCTCAACCATCACTTGAATCGTTAGGGGGTCCTGAATCGATTGCTTTCTTATCGGGGGAGCTTGCTTAAGTTTGGAGATACTTTGCTGATTTTCCTTGTCATAATTCCATTTACCTCCCAAGGGTTTTCCATCTTCCATAAGTAAATTGTATTTCTTTCTTAACCAGCGATAATAATATTCTTGCACCAAGGATTTTCTATCTTTAGCCCAATCTGAAAAATCTTCAATAGAATCAATGAACTTTGTATCCTGATGTATTTCAATAGTGATATTTTTTTTTGAGCCAAAAAACATTAACTGAGTAAGCGTATTGTGATCGCTTGGTTGAGTAATATGAATCACATCAAATCTTTCTGAATCATAAATATCTTGCAACTGAGTCATAAAGTCCAGTTGATGATTTTTTGAAATCTTGATGTGAATAATATTCGAATATTTTTTTGCAAGCTCCTCTTTCCAATGCCTCAATGCAGAGATTAAAAAAGCGATTTTTTGTTTATGATGATTTATCTGGTAGAAGGTATCGCATGGCTCATAAACCAAAAGAGTGTCTTCTGCACTTAGGTGCTGAAGAGCTTTATTATTTCTAGCCAAATCGTCTGGTAGAATTATCCCAAGTTGTTTCATAGATCATTGCTCACTAAATCATCGGCCAATTTTTTGCCTGATAAAAAAGCTGATTCTATCCTGGGTGATATGTTCCAGTCACCAATTGCAAATATATTATTTTTTAACTGCACATACTTTTGATCAGAGTTTGATCGGCTGCATTGAGCATATTTCCATCTAAATGTACTGGAATCCTGAACTGTTATTTCCTGTCCAAGTAATTCTTGCATTCCTTCAGATGCTAATTTAATAAGTGCTGCATCTTGCTCGCCAAGCATCTTCTTACTTGTTTCTGGAGAAAGCTGAACTACCCAAGTCTCATCCATCTCCGAGTTAAAAAACTTGCTAGAGCCTGCCCATGCAATGTTTTCATCTATAGATTTATAGGCATTGTGCTCAACTGTTTTGCTAAAGTTGGCTATGAGTCCAACTGCTATGCATGGCTCAAAAATAACTTCTGGAATTACTGAAAAATTTAGGATCTCCTGAGATTGAGGAAGGGGAAGGGAGGAGATCAAAATATCAAATGGGACTTTGAGACCACTTTCAAAGTGGGCTATGTTGTTTTGATCATCAACTTCCATGCATTTATCCTCAAAACTAATGCTCAATTGCTTGGCAGACTCTTTGATTAGCGAATGCATGCCATTTGGATGAATAAAATAGTTGGCTGTACTTACCTCACTGTCAGTAGCGCAATCAAAAGCCGAGCCAATGAACCGTTTGGCACCATTTCTTTTTAAGAATTCTTCAAATGCTGGATTTCTGCTTGTGCAAAATTGCGCTCCAAAATGGAATTTCGTTTGGAGAAATCTCTTAGCGCTGAGCCTTCCGCCAACCCCTCTAGATTTTTCATAAAGCTTGACCTGAAAGGAATCTGACAGATTTTCTGCGCAAGCAATCGCACTCATTCCAGCGCCCAAGATTACGACCTTTGGTATTTTTTTCACCGCTATAGGTTATTTTTGAAGACGACTCCATCCTTCATTACAAAGCTAACTCTAGAAACAGAAGATATATCAGTTAATGGGTTTGTTTCTAGGGCAATAATATCCGCCAACATCCCAGGTTTTATTTGACCTAACTGATCTTGCACCCTTAAGAGTTTAGCGGTTTCAATCGTTGCACTCTTTAGCGCTATGGCTGCAGGCATACCTCCATCAGTCATTAAGATAAATTCTTGCCAATTGTCACCATGGGCTGAAACGCCAGAATCAGTTCCAAATGCAATTTTAACCCCTGCTTTGTAGGCAGCATTAAATGTAGCTTGAATTTGAGGACCAATTTTCTCTGCTTTTGGTTTTACCAATGCAGGAAAGAAATTAGGAATCTTTGCTTTTTTTGCAACCCAATTCCCAGCCATAATTGTTGGAACATAGTAAGTACCCTTGGCTTTCATGAGCTCCATAATCTCTTGATCCATGTATGTGCCGTGCTCTATTGAATTGATCCCTGCGTTTACTGCTCTGCGCATTCCCTCTTTTCCATGCGCATGAGCTGCTGTCCACAGACCATAGTCATTTGCTGTTTCTATGATTGCAGCAAGCTCCTGATCAGTGAACTGTGGATTTTCACCAGATTTGGCAACGCTAAGGACTCCACCAGTTGCAGTAATTTTAATGCCGTCTGTGCCATCTTTATATCTTTGTCTCACTGCTTTAACGGCTTCCTCGGGACTGTCTATAACTCCTTCCTCTGGAGAAGGGGGAGAATAGTCATGTTTGGACATGCCATTTGTTGGATCTCCATGACCACCTGTTGTTGCAATTGTTTTACCAGAAGTGAATATTCTAGGGCCAACTATTAGGCCTTGAGAGATTGCTTGTCTTAATGCGATAGTTTCCATCCCACCGTCACCAAGGTTTCTTACGGTTGTAAAACCGGCCATTAAAGTTTTGGTTGCAGCATTTGCAGCGAATAAAGCTCTAAATTCTGGTTCGCTCTTAGCAGGCCTTTCTGCTTTTGGAACATATTCTTGAGCTAGGTGAACGTGCATGTCCATAAATCCAGGTAAAACATATGAATTTTTTAAATCAAGAACGACATCATTCTTCTTACCCTTTGCGTATCCCTTTGTTACAGAGTGAATTTTATTAGCTGAGATAGTTACAGTTACCGCTTTGCTTATTTGACCATTGCTCACATCAATTAAATTGCCAATATGAAGTAAAGTATCGGAAAAAATAGATGTAGAAAGTGCAGCCAACAGTAATAAATTAATTTTCTTCATGATTCCTCTTTAAAAAAAGTTACTAGCTTATTAACAATACTATTTTTCATTCAGACTTAACAGAATTATCGCTTTGGGAAATAGAAATAGTTACAGTTGAATTATCTTTGACTCTAGCTCATTGCCATCTCTATCGTTGATCGAAAGGGTAATTGTATTTTTGCTTGGCTCAATATTAAGAATTCCAAAGTTAATTTGGGGATATGTAGCTCCAAGTAGAAGCGGGTCAGTTTCAATATTTTGTGAAGCACCTTTATTTAGTGCCGAGGCAGTTAATTCAACAAAGTTACCTTTTTGATATAGACCAGCTCTGTGTCTGTCTCCAGAGATTGCAAGAACTGTTTTATTTGCTGCAGACTTTGTAATCCTTGCTAATAATTTTTTTCTATCAAATGTAAAGTTTGACCATTTTTCATAGGGATGATTTGTGGCTAAAATTTGTATGGATGACAAAATAATAATGACATCTGCCTTGGAATTTTCTAGGACATTGTCAAACCATTCCCACTGATTTTCTCCAAGTACTGTTGCTGATGGCTCTGTGTTTGGTAGATATCCATTTTTTTTACCCATTAACTTAGATCTGAAATATCTAGTATCAAGTCCAATAAATTGAATAGTCTTACCTTCTATAATTTGCGATTCCTCAAAATAAATGCCTTCTCTCTCGCTTCGAAGGTCTTCTTTTGGAATGTCCCAAAAATCTAGAAAAAGCTCTTGAGCCTTCTCTTTATTGTCAAAATCCCCGCCACCATCATTTTTTCCATAATCATGATCATCCCATATGGCCAGGACTTTCTTTTTTTTCAGCCATAATGGGATTTTATTATTTTGTTTTGCGTAGGCTCGTTTTAATTTATCTAACTCCCCTGATCTATGGTCACCATAGACGTTATCACCCAGAAAAATAAAGCCATCAATATTTTTTTTCTCGATAGCATCCCAAATGGGCTGATCTAAATCTTGATCTAAGCATGAACCCAAACCATATTTATATGCGTAAGTGTTGCTAGAGATAAAAATAAAAGAAAAACAAACCAAAGATAAAGTTTTATTCATAGTGTTATTATATGTTCTTAAGAACCTTATCCAAGCATGAAAGCTACATTATTACCTCTTTTCATTTTTCTCCTTACAGCATGTTCCCCAAGCAATAGCTCAACTGCAAACAACCTCAGTGATTTTATAAAAGCAGATTACTCTCATCAGCAATCTTTTTTAGATTGTGAGCTGCTTCCCGATCAAAACCTAAGCTCAGTAGAAAGGTTTATTCCTAAATTGGTAGAAAGACTTAATCAAATTCGAGACAGCGATGATGAGATGCTTTTTCTTTTTCCAATCCAAGACAACAATCTGAGCATTTCTAATTTTAAAGTTGTGCTAAATCATAAAGATGCAGTTTTAAAAGAAGAGATGGCTAGCACCCTAAAAGATTTATCTTTTGATCAAATTGCTGCTTGTGGCAACAAAAAATCTGATTCTTACGGGCGCGTTAGCTTGATGTCTTATTTGCCGAACTCAAACACCCTTGTTGTTGAGGTGATGGAATGTAAGTATTTAGAAGGCTTTAATTACGCGACAATGAAGCTTGTTTTTGAAGAATTTATTGATGCTGTAATAAAGTTTGATAAAGACATTACCATTGTTTACTCAGAAAGCCTCGAAGACACATCTAACTTTAGATGGTTCAATACGTTTGAATCTATGGAAGATAGAAAAGTTTTCCTAGAAGCTTGGAGGGCATTGGTTGTTAGTGGAGAGATGCAGACTCTATTCCTTGAGCAGTCTATTTGTGAATCTTCAAATCTCTTTAAAAGTTACAAAATTATTTAATTTTAAAGGCGAGTAAATTTTTCCATTTGATCTGATAGTTTTTTAATACCATCGCTTACTGTGTCCAGAAGCATAAAGGGAAAAATTGCATGGATCACGCCAGCAATGCTCAGCCAAAAAAGTTTTGCCGATACTATAATTACGCGAAAGGCGTGAGAAAAATATCTCTTATCTGCTTTTTTTAAGTGTTGAAAGTCAAACCACATAACTAAATTTTATATCATTTTATGTAAGATTTCTGTCCATTATTTAAATTTTAACGATAGATAAAATAGTTTCTCTTGGAGAACTTGGTGTAAAATGTTTTTTCCAAAAATGCGGCATTAGTATAATGGCTAGTATATCTGCCTTCCAAGCAGATGGTCCGAGTTCGAATCTCGGATGCCGCACCATTTTTATTTAATTTACAGTATTGATTGTTCCTTGGGTGTTAAAATTAGTTAATGAAAATTAAGAGCGTTAAAACTGCTATTGGCAATTTCAATTCTATTTATAGTGAAGCTGGTCTAGTGAGACTGGAATATATAGAGCATGAAATTCCCTCATATCCTTCTGATCAACGGCTACAGAAATACCTTAATTCCTTCTTTGAAAGCGCTAAATCAAAAAACTTACCATTGCTTGATTTACAAGGCTCATATTTCCAATTAAAAGTCTGGCATGCTCTTTGTGCAATTCCACGTGGGTCCACGATTTCTTACAAAGATCTTGCGGGAAAAATTGGTTTACCAGGAGCATCAAGAGCTGTTGGCACGGCATGCAGACTCAATCCGATTCCTCTTTTTATTCCTTGCCATAGAGTCATTAAAAAAGATGGATCAATTGGAGAATTTGCTTTAGGAGTAAAGAATAAAAAATTTCTTTTAGAAATGGAGGCTGCATGAGTTCCCATGACATTATTGTCTCCAAACTTAATGAAGCTATTAAAGTAGAGAATCTATTTTTAGATAATGAAAGCTTCATGCACAATGTTCCAGCGAACTCTGAAACCCATTTTAAACTTGTGATCGTGTCCAATGACTTTATTGAATCATCAAAGGTCAAGCGCCATCAGACTATTTACAATGCTTTAACGGATACCATGAATAAAATACATGCTTTGTCTATTCAGGCTTTTACAATTGATGAGTATCTTGCGAATCCCGTTCTACTAAAATCACCAGATTGTGCAAATAAATCTAGCTAATTATGAATAACCTTTTTAATTTTATTATTTCAAAACCTTTAATTGTTATGGTTCTTATTGTTGGGTTATTTGCTGCTACTTCTGGAGGCCTTCAGAATTTTAAATTAGATGCTTCTTCTGATGCCCTAGTTATTGAGGGGGATGAAGCCTTTAAGATTTATAGAGAGACGGGAGAGGTATTTGGGAATTCAGATTTTCTCATTGTTACCTTTACCCCGAATGCAGATTTATTTTCCGACGAATCTTTGACAACAATTAAGTCACTTGAGCAGTCCATAGAAAAACTGGAAACAGTGGAGTCAGTCTTATCTATTTTAGACGCCCCAATTTTCTTCCAACCTAAAGTTCCTTTAGCAGATCTAATGGATAATCTCAAAACGTTGGAAACTGATGGTCTGGATATTATCGCTGCCAAAGAAGAAATCCTAAATAACCCAGTTTATAAAGAACTTATCATTAGCCCATCTGGTTCGACGACAGCAATGCAGATCACTCTCAGGGAAAACCCTATTTACAGAGCCCTTATAGACAAGAGATACGAGTTAAATGAATTACCCGAATCCATTGCCAATACTACAACAGAGTTAAAAAAGATTAATAAAGAAATTTCAATCATTAACGATAAAGAATCCTTGCAAAGAGCGCTATTAATTTTTCAAATTAGAGAATTATTATCAGAATACTCTGCTTCAGGCGTGCTATTTCTAGGTGGCGCATCAATGATAGCAACTGACATGATGAGTTTTATTAAGTCAGATCTTGCAGTCTTTGGGGTTGGAGTGGCCCTTGTGTTCTGCTTGATGCTTTTCTTGTTTTTTCAAAATGTATGGTTTGTGCTTTTACCTCTTACCAATGCATTAATTACCACTGTTTTTACCGCCAGTATTTTAGGATTAATGGATTGGAAAATTAGTGTAATTTCTTCAAATTTTATTGCATTACTTTTGATTCTAACGATCTCGCTAACGGTGCATGTCTTAGTAAGGTTTATTGAGGTCTCAAAAACTGTCACCTCATTGGATGAAGCAATGAATATAACCTTGAATCAAATGGTTATCCCATGCTTATTTGCAGCTTTAACTACTGGAATTGCTTTCTTATCTTTGATGATGGGTGATATTAAGCCAGTTATAGAGTTTGGAAAAATGATGTCGGTTGGCATGTTTTTTGCTTTTATTTTTACCTTTACGTTTCTTCCAGCAGCAATGAAGCTGCTAATTAAATCCACTCCTGACGATTCCTCTGGTTGGATTAATAAAATACCACTGCAACTGGCGAATTTTACATTGTCTCAGGGGTCTAGAATTGCTGTTTTTTTTCTGATTACTTTTTTTGTGATGACTTATGGCATTTCAAGGCTAGAAGTTGAAAATAGATTTATTGACTACTTTTCGCCAGAAACTGAAATTTATCAAGGCATGCTGTTGCTTGATCAGGAGCTTGGTGGCACTGCAACATTGGAAATACTAATTGATCAGCCGCCTCAGCAGACCTTTGAAGATCTTGAGTTGATTGATGATGATCTCTTTGAGGACGATTTGTTTGCAGACGATTCTAGCAAGGCTTCTGGCTATTGGTGGAATGCCACTTCTTTGGCAAAGCTTGAAGAGATTCATGATTACCTGGACTCTATTCCAGAAATGGGCAAAGTCTTAAGTGTTGTGAGTGGAATTAAATTAGCAAGAATGATTAACGATGATCAAAACCTTAATGATCTAGAGCTCGCATTGCTGAGATCTGTCCTGCCGGAAGACATTAAAGAAACCTTGCTGTATTCCTACATAAATGAAGATGATTCCAGGGTGAGAATTTCTGCAAGAGTTCTTGAGTCTGCCAAATCCCTTAATCGAAAGGAACTGCTTGAAAAAATACATTTTGACTTAGAGAATAAATTTAACCTAGAGCCAGAACAATTTAAGGTTACCGGTCTAGCAGTTCTCTATAACAATATGCTCCAGTCCTTATTCTCTTCACAAATAAAGTCTTTAGGTTTAGTTTTCGGTGCTATTGGCCTGATGCTACTTATCCTATTTAGGTCTATAAAAATTACCCTCATAGCCTTGGCACCAAATATCATCACAGCAGGATCTGTGCTTGGAATGCTCGGAATCCTTGGCATTCCTCTTGATATGATGACAATTACAGTTGCAGCGATCAGCGTTGGCATGGCAGTGGACAATACGATTCATTACTTATTTCGATACAAAACAGAAGTGCAAGAAAATAATGCCAGCTCTGATAATAGAATAATTAATTCGCATGCTTCAGTTGGCAGGGCTGTTTTTTATACAGCAACCACGATTGCTGCTGGATTCTCTATCTTTGCTTTATCGAACTTTACACCAACTATTTTATTTGGTGTTTTTACTGCATTTGCTTTGCTGGTATCCTTTTTTACATCATTAACGTTGTTACCATATCTATTGAATGCATTTAACGCATTCAAGCTAAAGGAGGCCTAATATGAGTGGACCACTAGCCGGAATAAAATTAGTAGAATTTGCAGGAATAGGGCCAGGCCCATTTTGTGGAATGGTATTGGCCGATCTTGGCGCTGAAATTATTAGAATTGATCGAGCCTCTCAGCACGGACATGGAAACACAGTTGATTTTCAACATCGATCTAAGGCATCTTTATCAGCCGATCTCAAAAATCTGGATACAGTCAAAGAAATCAAGAAGTTACTCTCACAGGTCGATGGTTTAATCGAAGGATTCCGCCCAGGAGTCATGGAGCGATTGGGGCTTGGGCCAGAAGAATGTTTCTTAATTAACTCTAACTTGGTTTACGGAAGGATGACAGGGTGGGGCCAAGAGGGCCCACTTGCAAAAACAGCAGGCCATGACATTAATTACATTGCTTTAACCGGAGCTCTTGAGGCCATGGGAAGAAAAGGTGAAACGCCACCACCGCCTCTTAATTTAATCGGTGATTTTGGTGGTGGAGGGATGTTCCTTGCTCTAGGGATTGTATCTGCATTACTTAGCATTAAAAATGGAGGCAAAGGCCAGGTTGTTGATGCTGCTATGGTTGATGGAGCCTCAATTTTGATGTCGATGTTTTATTCTTTTAGAGCATCAGGTTTCTGGAAAGATGAAAGAGAATCCAACATGCTTGACGGTGGAGCACATTTTTACGATACCTATGAGTGTTCAGACAAAAAATTTCTTTCAGTGGGGGCAATAGAGCCACAATTTTATAGCATTCTCTTAGAGAAACTAGAGATTGATGATCATAGGTTTGACAATCAACTTGACCAGGATAAATGGCCAGAGCTCAAAGCAATCATGAAAGAGAAAATTAAACTTAAAACTAGAGATCAATGGGCAGAAATTTTTGAAGGAACTGATGCTTGCGTTGCACCGGTTTTATCATTGGCCGAGGCTCCTGAAAATCACCACATGAAAGCAAGAGAATCATTTGTTGACTTTGATGGAGTAATTCAACCGAATCCAGCGCCACGATTCTCATCTTCCGACAACCAGATCAGACATGCTCCAGTCAAAGCAGGCCAGAACAATGATGAGATTTGCGAGCAGTTCAGCCTAAACAGATCTTACTTTAGTTAAAAAAAATCTCTGCATTCCTGGAAGTTGATTCGCATAGTTCGTCGATTGATATCTCCATTAAATTGCTTACTTCACTTGCAATGTGAGGAAGGAACTTAGGCTCATTTATATTTTTGCTGGGCTTATTGGGTAAATTCTTTGGCATTAGGTAGGGACAATCTGTTTCCAGCATTAATCTGTTTAATGGAATATTTTTAATCGAGGTCCTTAGGTCTTGATTCCTTTTTTCATCACAAATCCATCCCGTTAGACCTATAAAAGCTCCAAGCTCTAGATAATCGTCCAATTGTTTTTGCGTTCCTGTAAAGCAGTGCACAACGAATTGAGGAAAAGACTGGATGTTATTTTTGATAATAGCGATAAAATCTTCATGGGCATCTCTCTGATGGAGATAAAGTGGTTTCTGCAGCTCCTTGGCTGCCTCAATGTGCATTTCAAATGCGTCCCTTTGTACCTCAGGAGGAGATATATTTCTAAAGTAATCCAGCCCAGTTTCGCCTATTGCATTAGGTTGGATGGATTGCAATATGGATGCCAGAGATTGATCATTTAAATCAAGTATCTCTTTTGCATGATGTGGGTGTATTCCTGCAGTAATAAAAAATTTTGAAGGATCTTTGTATTGAATTCTTTGAATGGGATCTAAATCTTTTAAGCTGGCACATAACAAGACAAATTTTTGAACACCAACAGCATTAGCTTCTTGCAATACTTTGTCGATGTTTTCGGCAAAAGAGGGGTGTGTAAAATTACACGCAATATCTATAAATCCAGCCATTTTTAACTTCTATCAATTACAATATTGCAATTATCTATCAATATGAACCAGTTTGACCAATTTCAATCCGCTTTAAATCTGACTCAGATTTCGGATACTGTTTTCTTATTTACACCTGATTCTAAATATTTTGTTGGCAATACACCTCATGGTGGTTATTTACTAGCGCTCATGAACAAAGCCCTTACAAGCGTATTGCCTCATCCAAGCTCAATAAATGCTAATGTCTTCTACCTTGATAGAACAGAGCCTACAGAAGCTGAATTGCATGTTGAGGTTATTAGGACCTCTAAGGGATCTTCGATGGGCCAGGTGAAGTTAATCCAAAATGAAAAAATTACCTGCCTGTATTCATCTCTGTGCTCAGATTTTAAATACATGAAAGGTTATTCTGGATTACAAACACCGCTTCCAGAAATTATGCATTCAGCAAATGAAAAAGATTTTAAAGTTATGAGTTATGACGTTTTAAAGCCTGGCTCAACTCCCTCTTTTATTCAACAACTTGAATTGTCAGTTCATCCAGATCATGCATGGTGGGAAAGGGTAAGCTCAAAAAATGAAGCAGAGGCAAGATGCTCTGCATACCTCGAATTAATTGGCGGCCCTGCCGATGAGTTTGTGCTTTCCTACTTATCTGATATTTTGCCGCCAGTCGTGCAAAACAAATATGGATCTCTGGGTTGGGTTCCTACACTCACTTTAACTACTAACATTAGGCAGTTGCCTACAACCAATAAATTATTTATTGATGGTGTTGCAAAAGACATCAGTAATGGGTACTTTGAGCAAGACTGCAATATTTGGGACCTAAATGGAAATTTAGTTGCTACTAGCCGACAGCTTGCAAAAATTTTAAAATCAGAAGAAAAAATCTCTTCATAACAATAATAAAGGAAGTCATATGAAATTTACCGGCACAAAAAACTATGTTTCAACAGAAGATCTCAGCATGGCTGTTAATGCAACCATTGCATTAGAAAGACCCCTAATTATAAAAGGTGAGCCAGGCACTGGTAAAACTCTGCTGGCAATTGAGGTAGCGCAATCATTGGACATGGAATTAATCGAATGGCACATTAAATCAACAACAAAGGCCTCTCAAGGACTTTATGAGTATGATGCAGTCACAAGACTTAGAGACTCACAGCTTGGAGATGAGAGGGTCAAAGATATCAAGAATTATATTAAAAAAGGAAAACTCTGGAAAGCATTCGATTCTGATAAACAAGTTGTATTATTGATTGATGAGATCGATAAGGCTGACATTGAATTCCCAAATGATCTTTTGCAGGAATTGGATCGAATGGAGTTTTATTGTTATGAGACAGGCGAAACAATTAAAGCTAAGAAAAGACCTTTAATTATTATCACCTCG
>Ga0302127_10002169_pt1 | contig 11867 bp, 11 predicted proteins | sample CB4_SCM_MG_FD_204452 | JGI IMG/M metagenome (GOLD analysis project Ga0302127, IMG submission 204452) | Marine microbial communities from Western Arctic Ocean, Canada - CB4_SCM | ecosystem: Environmental > Aquatic > Marine > Oceanic | place: Canada: Western Arctic Ocean | collected 2017-09-24
TCTAGCCGAACAGGTGCCCGCCGGGCCGTCTCGCGACGCCGACCTCGTCGAACGTTGGCTTCGCGACTGGGACATCTACATCGGTGATCGACTGAGGTATGCGAACCAGTTCAGTCAGGGAATCGATACCGCGTTCGAGGTCACAGCGATTGATGGAGACCAAGTGACCTCCGCTCTCGACTTGTTCGCGACCATCAACAGGATGCCGTCGTGTATCGCACCCGGCGACGTATAGCGACTGCGTCGTGCCGAAAGATCTGCTGATGCACCGGCCCGCGCTCGTCAGAGCGTCTGTGCGGCCTCGAGCCCGGCGCGCGCCAGGCGGCGCAAGCTGCAGTCCGATGCCAGGTCCAGCAATTCGGACAGGGTGACCCAACGAAGCTCGTGGGACTCGTGGTTGCCCTGCACGACGGCGTCGGCCGGGGCGATCACGACAAAACGGATGTCGAGATGGAGGTGTTCGGGTTCGTCTGGCCTCGCCGGGATCGAATGCACGTCGCAATCGATCGGCGGCTCGGCGACCCGCAGACCAACAATGCCGGTCTCTTCGCGTGCCTCGCGCAGCGCCACCGCGGCGAGGTGGCCTTCGCCATCAGCGTGTCCGCCGGGCTGAAGCCACATCCCAAGCTTGGCGTGCAGCATGAGCAGCACACGTTCGCGAGCGGCGTCGACAACAAGTGCTGACCCGGTCATGTGACCCGCAAGGCACGTGCGGTACAAGGCATCGTCGTGCTTCGCGATAAAGGCAAGTATTTCCCGGCGGTAGCCGGCAGAAGCCTCGTCGGTGTCGACGATCGCACGCAGAAGCGCTTCGGCATTCTGCAATGTCCCCCCAGATGGCGGGTCGGTGGGCGAGAGGCTGATCGCTGACATCGCACCAGTCAAGCGCTTAGGAGACCGTTGTGGTGGACCCTGTGCCGTCTCAGCGCGGAGATGCCGAAACATTGGGGTCGCCCGGGATAAAGAAGCGCCACGGAAAGTCACGGCCTTTGTTCGGACCTAGGCCAATCCGCGCGCTGACGCCTGCGTTCGCAGAGCCGCCATCGTCGCGGAACTCGACACCGCTCGCTGACAGGTCCAGGTCCAGGCCATTGTGCGACCCGTCGATCTGCAGGGCCTGGCACAGTTTGGCAGGGCCGCTGCACAGGTCTCGGCGCGCCTTGGCACGCTCGCGATACATGCCCTCGATCCCGGTGAGCGGCGCCAACGCCCGGATCAGCACCGCGCCGCATGTGCCTGCAGGCGCACAGGCCACGTTGGCGCACCAGTGCATCCCATAGCTGAAGTAGACGTAGAGGTGCCCGGGCGGCCCAAACATCACCTCCGTACGAGGAGTGATTCCTCGATACCCGTGGCTCCCTGGGTCATTGGCTCCCCGGTATGCCTCGACTTCGACGATACGCCCCGACCGCTCCCCCACCATTAGGACCATGCCCAACAGGTCGGGCGCCACCTCCAGGGGGTCGCGCCCGAAGAACCCACGGCGCAGGCGGCGACTCACGTCAGTTGCTCAGATGGTCTCGGAGCATTTCCGGGATGGGCATCGGCGCGTACTGGTCGTGGTCGACCACGACATAGGTCACCACCGAGGTGAAGACGGCTCGCTCCCCCACTGACCCCTTGAACTCCACGTCGAAGCTGGTGTTACCCCAACGAGTGACGCTCGGATTAATCATGACGATGTCCGCGAAATGTGCGGGTGTGTCCCACACGATCTCGGCACGCTTCAACATGACCTCCCACCCAAAGGTTGTCTCGAATGTTGGGTCGAGCTGTCGCACCCAGCAGTCGAAGGCATCATCGACGAAGGTGAGATAGTGCGCGTTGTAGACCACGCCTTGCATGTCGCAGTCGACGTAGCGAACGCGAACGTCGTGGCGATAAGTCATCGAAAGAGACGGCCGCGATCTGCGGCCAGACGGCTACGGAAACGCTGCAACTGGGAAACCACCGCGGCCGGGCTCCCGCCACCATGGGTCGTACGACGGGTAAAGGACACGCCAGGTTCGAGGAGGGCGGCCGCCTCGGGCCCGAGGCGATCGTCAGCTGCCACCAGGACGCCAAGTGGGGCCTCACCGCCCAGTGCTCTACGGACGAGCTCGCCGACCACGGCGTGGCCTTCGCGGAACGCCATACCCTTGCTGACCAGCCATTCTGCGAGATCTGTCGCTGCCGCATATGGCGACGAGGCTTGTTCGGCCATCCGGTCGGTGCAGAACCTCGTGCTCGCCACCATGCCATCGAGCGCCAACAGCGTCAGGCGGACCGTGTCAACGGCATCAAAGAGCGGCTCTTTGTCCTCCTGCATATCCTTGTTGTAGCTGAGCGGCTGACCCTTGAGTGTCGTGAGAAACCCAGTCAGGTGCCCCACGAGGCGCCCTGCTTTCCCGCGAGCGAGCTCGGCGATGTCGGGGTTCTTCTTCTGAGGCATCATCGATGAGCCCGTGGAGAATCCATCATCGAGTTCGATGAAGCCGAACTCGGTTGTCGCCCACAGAATGAACTCCTCGCCGATCCGGCTGAGATGCACGCCCAACAACGACAATGCGAAAAGGGTCTCAGCGACGAAGTCTCGATCCGACACAGCGTCGAGGCTGTTGTCGAACACCTGCGCAAACCCAAGATCCGCCGCGGTCTGAGCGGGATCGAGTGGTAGTGACGATCCCGCTAGCGCGCCTGCGCCAAGCACGGAGACGTTGACTCGGTCGCGAGCGTCCAAGAGACGGTCGAGGTCGCGCGCCAACGCCCACCCATGGGCAAGCAGGTGGTGCGACAAAGCGACCGGCTGCGCCTGCTGCATGTGGGTGTAGGCGGGGAGATAGGCATCGCCCGCGTCACTCGCCCGCGACAGAAGCGTCTCCTGGAAGCGCAAGACGAGTTCGACGACCTCATCGATCGCTCCACGGGTCCACAGCCGAACATCGGTGGCCACCTGGTCATTGCGGCTCCGGCCGGTGTGCATCTTGGCCCCGGCGGGTGCAAGTTCAGTGACGCGTCGCTCTACTGCGGTGTGAATGTCTTCGTCGCTGGACACGAAGTCAAAGGTCTCCGTGGCAATCTCGTGCTCGACCTCATCCAACGCCGCCTGGATGGCGTCGTTCTCGTCATCGTTGATCAGCGAGACATCGGCAAGCATTCGGACGTGCGCGCGCGAGCCCGCAATGTCCTCTCGGAACATCCGCCGGTCGAACGGCAAACTGTCGTTGAGCGCCTGGAGCGCCTCAGCCGGCCCACCTGCAAAGCGGCCGTGCCACAGCTGACCGCGATTTTCATGGGTCGGCTCGTCGATTGATTCGTTGCTCATCTGCCACTCCACTCTGTCAACGGCGCCACGGTCAGCCGCGTTCGGCACGTTTGCGGGCCAGGTTGCGCAGCCTGAGGGCGTTCAGCTTGATGAATCCCTCTGCATCAGCCTGGTTGTAGGCACCGTCGTCTTCTTCGAAGGTGGCAATCTTTTCGTCGAACAAAGAGTCATCAGACCTGCGGCCCGCCACCGAAACATTGCCCTTGTATAGCTTGATCCGCACCTCGCCGTTCACAAATTGCTGACTGTGATCGATAGCGACTTGCAACATCTCGCGTTCGGGACTCCACCAGAATCCGTTGTAGATCAGTTTGGCGTATCGCGGCATCAGCTCATCTTTGAGATGCGCCACCTCGCGGTCGAGGGTGATCGATTCGATCGCACGATGGGCTCGCATCATGATGGTCCCCCCGGGCGTTTCGTAGGCGCCACGCGACTTCATACCTACAAAGCGGTTCTCGACAATGTCGAGGCGACCAACGCCATTTGCCCCGCCAACGCGGTTCAGTTCGGTCAGAACCTCTGCCGGGGTCATGGCCTCGCCGTTAATGGCCACGATGTCGCCCGCCTCATAGGTCAGATCGAGGTAGGTGGCATCGTTGGGGGCCATCTCGGGGCTCACCGACCAGCGCCACATCTCACTCGGCGGCTCCGTCCACGGGTTCTCGAGCGGGCCTCCTTCGAACGAAATATGCAACAGGTTGGCATCCATCGAGAACGGCGACTTCTTGCCCCGCTTCATTTCGATTGGGATGTCGTGCTCTTCCGCGTAGCGCATGAGCGACTCTCGCGAACCCAGCTCCCACTCGCGCCACGGGGCGATGACCACGATGTTCGGGTCGAGGGCATAGGCACCGAGTTCAAATCGGACTTGGTCGTTGCCCTTGCCGGTTGCGCCATGGCTGACGGCGTCGGCGTTGGTCTCGTTGGCAATTTCCACGAGCCGCTTGGCAATCAGCGGACGGGCGATCGACGTCCCGAGCAAGTACTCACCTTCATAGATCGTGTTCGCCCGAAACATCGGAAAAACGAAGTCGCGCGTGAACTCTTCGCGCAGGTCCTCGATGAAGATCTCATCATCGGCCACGCCCATTTGTTGCGCCTTCGCGCGAGCGGGTTCGACCTCTTCACCCTGTCCAAGGTCGGCGGTGAATGTCACCACCTGGCATTGATACTCCTCTTGGAGCCACTTCAAGATAATGGATGTGTCGAGGCCACCGGAGTACGCCAACACGACCTTGTTGATCTGGTCCTTCAGCCCAGCCTCGCCCGCTACATCACCCATCGTGGCCTCCATTTGAGCCTCGCCCGCTGCATCACCCATCGTGTCCTCCAAGGCATTCTTCAGTCATGTTCGATGCTCGTCGACAGTGCTCACTCGAGCCCGGCCAGATCGCGCAACGATCGAGCGAGCGTACGCCCAGAAACACCCTCGGCCGCGACAATCATGATGGTGTCGTCACCGGCGACTGTTCCCAGGACTTCGGTCAGGCCAGTGCGGTCGAGCGCTGAAGCCACGACATGGGCCGAGCCTGGCGGCGTCCGCACCATTGCAATGTTGCCCGAGTGCCCAACATCGACCACCCACTCCCCCAGCACCCGACGCAGGTGATCTTCGGGGAGATGCGTTTCCGTTGGAAGCTCCGGGACGGCATAGACCGTTTCACCACCGGCAACACGAACCTTGACTGCACCCAACTCGTCGAGGTCTCGCGAGACCGTCGCCTGGGTTGCTTCGATGCCCTCGGCCACGAGCAGATCGACCAGCTGTCCCTGGCTGGCGACCGAGTGATCGGCCAGCAACTGCCCGATGATGTGTTGGCGTTGACGTTTGGTCGCCATCTCACCGCGCCCTTGAGACCGCAACAGACAACAACAATTGAGATATGGCCCACCAGTTGAAACACCGTGGTCTGGCCGGTGCGGCCCCGCGAGACATCAGGTTGCGCCTTGAAGCAGGAAGATCAGCAAACCGCGCGCCGCATGCATCCGGTTCTCGGCCTGAGCCCAGATTCGGCTGGATGCGCCATCGAGTACCTCGCGCGTGCATTCCTCGCCCGGATGGGCAGGAAGACAGTGCAAGAAGATGCCCTCGGCCTTGGTGCGAGCCATCATGTCGGCGTCAATCGTGTAACCCGCGAAAGCGTCGAGGCGCTGCTGGCTCTCCTCCTCTTGCCCCATGGACGTCCACACATCGGTGTACACGACATCAGCGCCCGAAGCCGCCTCGCCCGGGTCTGTTGTGACCATGGGCTCAACGCCACTCGCGCGGATGCGGTCCAGGTCGCCATCACTGAACTGGTAGCCGGCCGGGCTCGCTATCTGAAATTGTGCGCCGACCATGCCGCAGCCGATCGCCAATGAGCGAGCGACGTTGTTGGCGTCACCGATGTAGGAGACGACACGACCTTCGAGCTCGCCGAATTCTTCGCGAACCGTCAGCAAGTCGGCCAAGGCCTGCAGGGGGTGCGACTGGTCCGACAACATGTTCACGATTGGCACACGCGACACGGCGGCCATCCGTTCGACCTTGTCGTGCTCGAAGACCCGGGCGCCGATCGCCGCATGGAAACACCCGAGTGTCCGAGCCACGTCCTCGGTGCTCTCGCGCACGTCAAGACCAACTTCGTCGGGACGAATCGTGACCGGGTTCCCGCCCAGCTGGGTAACCGCCATCTCCATCGAGTTCCGCGTGCGCACCGACTGTTTCTGGAAGAGCAGCGCCATCCCCTTCCCCGCCAGTACCTGGGGGGGAAGTCGATTGGTCGCCAGCTCTAGGACCACGTGCAGTTCCTCACGAGTCAGATCGTCGACTTCGAGAAAATGTCGGGTCATGACAATGCTCCGTGAAGAATGCCCATCGCCTCGTCGACCTCGGATTGCGATGTGGTGAGCGGCGGTGTGAAACGCAACGCCGTCGGTGTAATCGCGTTGACGAGCAGCCCGGCATCGCTGGCCTTTGCCGCGACATCCTTGCTGACTTCGCCATCGAGTTCAGCCGCCAACATGCCACCCATGCCCCGCACACCGGTCACCCGAGGCAGCTGCATCAAGCCCGCTGTCAGCTGCTTACCGAGTTCGGCAGCCTTAGAAGGGAGATCTTCGCGTTCCATGATCTCGAGCACTTTGCGTGCGGCCGCCGTGGCCAACGCATTGCCTCCGTAGGTGCTGCCGTGGTCACCCGCCACCAAACACGCGGCAACCTCGCTCTTCGCCCAAACCGCGGCAATCGGAAATCCGTTGCCCAGGGCCTTGGCGAGACAGACCACGTCGGGTTGGAGCCCGTAGTGCTCGATGGCGAACCACTTACCGGTGCGGCACAGTCCACTCTGAACCTCGTCGAGCGAGAACAACAGGTTCCGCTCGTCGGCAAGCCGCCGCGCCGCTTCCATGAACTCTTGCGCAGCGGGCCACACGCCGCCCTCGCCTTGGACGGGCTCGAGGTGAATGGCGGCCGAATTGGGGTCGAGCGCGTTCTCGAGCGCCTCGATGTCGTCGCGCTCGACGTGCTTGAATCCTTCGGGCATAGGAGCAAACGGCTCGTGCTTGTTGGGCTGGCCACACGCAGCCAGAGCGGCAAGCGTGCGGCCATGAAACGAGCCGAACGTGGAGACAACCCCATAGCGGCCGTGCCCCGCCCACTTGCGCGCGAGCTTGAAGGCGAACTCATTTGCTTCGGCGCCGGAGTTGCAGAAGAACACCTGTCCCCCACCACCCAGAAGGCGATCGAGGGTTTGCGCGACCTCGTGTGCATGCTCGGTTGCCCACAGGTTCGAGACTTGGACCAGCTTGCCTGCCTGTTCGGCAATGGCGTCGGCAACCTCGGGATGAGCATGGCCGAGGGCCTGGACGGCGAGACCGCCGACGAAATCGAGGTATCGCTTGCCGTCGCGATCCCAGAGTTCGGTGCCGCGACCCTTCATAAACATGATCGAAGGGGCCCCATAGTTCGGCATCAGCGGACACGCCGCGAGGTCAGACGGCGCTCCCATGGGTGCAGTGTGTGTCATGTCAATCCTTGGTCGGTCGAGCGAGCAGATAATGGGGTCGGAGCCGTGAGCATGGTGCCTATGCCAGCGTTGGTGAAGAGTTCGAGGAGCAGCACGTGGGGGACGCGGCCGTCGAGCATGTGGGCACTGGTGGCGCCGGCCTCGACAGCATCGACACACGCGGTGATCTTGGGGATCATCCCGCCCGAAATCGTCCCGTCCTCGATCATCGCATGGGCATCGCTGATGCTGACGCGGGCGACCAGGCTGGAAGGATCGTCAACGTTGGTCAGCAAGCCTGGAACATCGGACAGATAGATGACCTTTTCGGCCGACAATGCGCCCGCGAGGGCACCAGCCACGGTGTCTGCGTTGATGTTGTAGGCCTGACCGCTGGCATCAGAGCCGATCGTGGAAACCACGGGGATCATGCCTTCGGCCAGGAGGCCATCGATAATCCCGGTATTGACTGAGACGATGTCACCAACAAAGCCCAGCTCAGGGCTCCGTGGCGTGGCGGTGATCATGCCACCGTCTTCGCCCGACAGTCCTACCGCATACGCACCGTGCACGTTGATGGCACCGACGATGTCGCGGCCCACCTTGCCAACCAAGACCATGCGGGCCACGTCCAGTGTCGCTGCATCGGTCACCCGCAGGCCGTCCACAAACTCCGTCTCCATGCCGAGCCGGGCCAAGAGCTCGCCGATCTGGGGTCCCCCGCCATGGACGACCACAGGCTTGAGTCCGACAGAACGTAGAAGAACGATGTCTTCAGCAAACGTTTGAGCGAGTGCGTCGTCGACCATCGCGTTGCCGCCGAACTTCACCACGATCACCTTGCCGCGGAACTGCTGGATATAGGGGAGGGCCTCAACGAGCGCTTCGGTGCGCCGCTGCGGAGCAAATCCCCGGTCAGGAAGAACGTCGCTCATGTCGGTGCAACCTCCATCAGTAACGATGTGTCTGCCATAAGGAGCCTTGTCGAGTGCGGGAACAGAAATCGAGTTGCAGGTGTCATGATCGGTATCCGGCATTGATTTCGATGTAACCGTGGGTCAGGTCACAGGTCCAAATAGTCGCTTCGCCGCTGGCGATACCCACATCAACGCTGATCCTCGGCTCAGGTAACCGAAGGTGTTCGGTCGCGCGTTCTTCCTGGTAGCTCTCGGCCTGAACGCCGCCTTCTGCAACAAGTTCATCACCGATCCAAATCTTGAGGGCGTCGCGGTTCGCCGCCTGGCCGGCCTTACCCACAGCCATCACGATGCGACCCCAGTTGGCGTCCTCGGCCGCCAGCGCGGTCTTGACCAGCGGTGAGTTCCCGATCGCCAAGGCAATAGCTTTCGCGGCCTCGTCGCTTGCAGCGCCGGTCACCTGCACCTCGACAAACTTCGTTGCCCCTTCGCCGTCCCGGACGATCTGGTGGGCCAGGTCCAGCATCACGGCATCGAGCGCAGCTTGAAACTCACTTGGGTCCAAAGCGTTGACCTCGACAGCGCTCGCCCCGGTCGCGAACGTCAAGACCGTGTCGCTGGTGGAGGTGTCGGAGTCCACGGTGATCCGGTTGAAACTTCGTTCGACCGCCAATGACGTCGCAGTCTGCAGTGTCTGGGCATCGACCTGTGCGTCGGTGAACACGAACGCGAGCATCGTCGCCATGTCCGGCGCGATCATTCCGCTGCCCTTCGCGATCCCAACGACGACGGCGCTTGAGTTGCCGACGGGGGCGGACGAACCCTTCGCGAAGGTATCGGTGGTCCGAATCGCATCAGCGGCTCCTCGCCACGCGTCGGCGTCGGGAGCAGTGAGGTGGTTTGCCAGCGCCGGAAGCGCCGCCGCAAGCGCTTCTTGGGGCAGGGTCTCACCGATCACCCCAGTGGATGCCAGCAAGATTTCGTCGCGATCCACGCCCAAGACGGCCGCGATGGTGTCAGCGGTCAATGCAGCGGCAGTCTCGCCGGCCTTTCCTGTGAACGCATTGGCGTTGCCCGCGTTGCAAACAATGGCTCTGCCATGCCCCGACGGTAGAAGCCGACGACACCAATCGACGGGCGCAGACGGGCAGAGCGAGGTGGTGAGCGAGCCAGCCACGGTCGCGCCCTCGGCGACGACAGCCAACATGAGGTCAACGCGGGACTGGTAACGCAGACCGGCGGCATAGGACGCCAACCGGAGACCTCCCACTGGCGGGAGGCTCGGAAACGATTCAGGGGCAAGCGGCGAGACAGACACAGGACACCTATGGGTAGACGCCGACGATGGGCAGCCCGGCGGTTTCGGGAAGCCCCAGCGCGAGGTTTGCGTTCTGTACAGCCATCCCGGACGCGCCCTTCATCAGATTGTCGAGCGTCGCGATGGCCATCACCAAGCCCGTGCGGGGGTCGACCCTGGCAGTGAGGTGAACCGTGTTCGATCCAAGGGTCGCCTTGGTCGACGGTGAGCGCTCGTCAACGACCATGAAGGGCTCGCCGTCATAGAACGTTCGCATGGCATCGAGTGCATCCGCCGAGGTGGCTGTGCTGGTGGGCCTGCCATAACAGGTCGCAATGATGCCCCGGTTCATCGGTGCCAGATGCGGCGTGAACAGGACCGAAGTTGGGGTGCCTGTCCGCTCGGTGAGCGCTTGCTCTATCTCTGGCGTGTGCCGGTGGGTGAGCAGCCCGTAGGCCGTGACGTCTTCGTCGACCGTACAAAAGGTGGTGTTCGACTTCGGGGGCCGGCCTGCACCGCTAACTCCGGTCACAAGATTGACGACAAGTCCATCGCCATGGATCAGGCCGGCGTCGAGCAAGGGAGCAAGCGCGAAGATCGCCGTCGCCGCGTTGCAGCCCGTGGCGGCGATGAGCTCAGCCCCTTGCAAGTTCGGACGAAACAACTCCGGCAGACCGTAGGCAAAGACATCGAGGAGCTCGGGACACAGGTGGTCGGCGCCGTACCAGTCGGGGTACAGGCCCTTGTCGTGAAGACGAAAGTCGGACCCCAGATCAACAATGTGGCCCACGCGGCCTCTGAGGTCAGGGATCACCGTCTGGCTGACGCCGTGTGGCAGCCCGCAAAACACCAGGTCAAGGCCGTCCACCGACTCGGGCGTGTAGGTGTCGTAGGTCCGGTCGCCATAAGCGGCCGCGAGGCTGGGATAGAGGTCAGCAATACGGTTGCCGGCCTGGGAGTCGCCGGTCGCGACCTTTACGTCGAAGTCTGGATGCCCGGCACAAAGCCGGAGAAGTTCTGTGCCTGTGTAGCCGGATGCGCCGACGATCCCGATCTGCATAACGCGTGACTATACGCTCCCATGCATAGATATGCAACGATTGCGGGCCACCCTGCCTCGGCTGTCGTTTGTGGCCGGCCAACCAGTGCACATAAGGCGATGCGCCGCCGCCTGAACGCCGCCGAGATCGCCGACGCAGCGATCTCCGCCGCTCTTGTCCTGGCGCTGTTGACGGTCGGCCGATTATTGGCTGCCGGCACCTTCTTCCAGGTTCTGGCTACCGCGGTGATGGCCGTGCTGGCGGCGCGCCGCCGAGCACGGGTGGTGGTCACAGCGGTTGTCGCGTCGATGGCAATGGCGCTCCTCCTCGGCGGCGTTGGCCCTATCACCCAAGCGTTTGTGGCGGGTCTGTTCGGCTGGACCAACGGAGTTGCGCTTCGCCGCGGCTACAAATCGCCGGCACACATCGGCCTATCCATTGCCGTTGGCTGGCCCGTGGTCTCAGCTGCCACCGTCGGCTTCTTGTGGATCTTCAGCGACATTCGCGACCTAACCCTCGAGAACGGCCGTAACCAATGGTTGGGCATCGCCCGCCTCATTCGGTCCACCGGCCTCGATGGGGCGGCCAATAGCGGGACCGACGCGGTGAATTGGTCCATCGACCATTGGTGGCTCATGGTCCCCGCACTCCAGATCGTTGTGACAATCGGCTACGCACTCATCATCCGCCGCCTCGGACGGGCCGTTCTGCAGCGAGTCGAGCGCGCACTCGCACCCCCGTGGGCCCCTCACCTAGAAACCCCCGACAGCAACGAGGCAGGGCCCTTGCCGCTGTCGTTTGGACCCACCGTCATCGTCCAGCATCCCGGTTCCGCAACTGCGGTCACTGCGGCGGTCGCCATTACACCGGGCGATCTCATCACGCTGCGAGGCGACAACGGCGCGGGCAAGACAACGCTCATCGAGGCCATCGCAGGCATCCATCCGTCATCGGGTATCGAACGAGCCCACAAGCCCAGACTGGGCCAGGTCGGTGGTACAGCGCTGATCGGGCAGGCTCCTGAGTCTCAGGTGTTGGGGCTCCGAGTAATCGATGACCTTCGCTGGGGCATGGCAGGTCTCGATGATGCCGAGGCCGATGCGGTGCTTGACCGAGTTGGCCTTTCTGGCCGTGCAGACCAGCCGACCGAGCAGCTCTCGGGCGGCGAACTCCAGCGCCTGGCCATTGGGTCGGCACTGATCCGAGAGCCTCGCCTGCTCCTGTCCGACGAGTCAACAGCAATGCTCGATGCAAACGCCCGGGGTGAGATCTTGGATCTTCTGCAGGAAGCAGCCGGCCAAAATGCGAGCGTCCTCCACA
>Ga0302127_10002174_pt1 | contig 11855 bp, 7 predicted proteins | sample CB4_SCM_MG_FD_204452 | JGI IMG/M metagenome (GOLD analysis project Ga0302127, IMG submission 204452) | Marine microbial communities from Western Arctic Ocean, Canada - CB4_SCM | ecosystem: Environmental > Aquatic > Marine > Oceanic | place: Canada: Western Arctic Ocean | collected 2017-09-24
GTTGGTTCCTTGTGCACGACGCCATTTGACGTGTTGAAAACTCGAGCCATGACTGGGCGAAGTCCCGTAGGCGAGGCGATGTTAGTCACCATCAAAAACATTCTCGCAACTGAAGGTCCAAAAGCTTTGTTTAAGGGCGCGCTATTTAGAATTGCGTGGATTGCGCCGTTAGGTGCGATGAATTTTGCTGGATATGAGCTAGCAAAGCGTGCCATGGGTGGCGAAGAAGAATCATCGTCTCCGTCGACGAAAAGTAGCAGCAGCAGCGCCGCGAAAAGTGATGAGGACTTTGTGGTTTTGTCTAATGAAGACAAAAGAACGATTGATAGAGACCTCGCGCGCGAAGACGACGCGTATCCTCCAAGGCAAGGAGCAGTAAATCCTTACGTCGAGGAGCAACAACATCAAAGCAACAACTACCCGAGCGAAGATGATTTCGGCGACTTTTTTGATGACGAAAACGACGATAGTCATCGAAAGAACAAATAAAACATAGCTTCTTAGCCTCCAGCGTTATTTATCTTTGCTACTAATACAACGTGTATATGTATTCCTACAACAATCTAAATATCATCTAAGTCTATAACGTCTGGATCTTTGACGACTGGAGGGGGAGGCGGAGGAGACGGTGGAGGGTATTGAGTGCCCATTGGAGGCATTCCTTGCGTTCCCGGCAAAGTAAACGGCCCCGCGCCTGGAACTCGATATCTCGTCGCCGAAGAAGAAGAATACGGTTTGTTTCCAAAATGATCTCCTCCCGTGTCTAACTTAAAATCTAGCTCTAACATCTCCAACATCTGAACCGTTTGCGGGTTCCTTTCGACTTTTTCCGGAGGTGGTTGTCTCGCCTTCACGCTCGCATCGTGCGGTGAAACCGTCTCCACAAATTCAGGCATCCTGATTCCTTCCATTTTGTTCCTCACAAACTCAATCGAATTGGTTAAATCAACCGATTCCGGCACTCCATAATCGGGAAGTTTCGCCGGCGCCTTTGTGAAGGATTGAAAAGCATGGTTCGCTTTTGTAATCGCCAACCATTCCATATCTAATTGAAACCCTCCATCCGAACTCTTCTCCGGTAAATCGATCACCTGTAAGAATTGTCTATTTGGTGCGTGTGGTATGCATTTATCCAAGGCTAAAAAGTGCGTCGATGCTCCGTTCTCGTGACTTACCATCGCTTCAAATTTTACGTGCAAATGCGCCGAAAACGAATACGTCGGTTTCAACTGTTTCAAAATCTCCATCGCTGGAACCGATCCTAACTGATTCTTCTGTATATCTTCCTTAAAAAACTTCTTCTTCCTTAACAAATCTTGAACGTCACCAAACTTTTCAATCCCTCTCGGCCAATCGTGAGACAAAAACACATCCACCGGTTCCCGAATCTGTTTCAACTTGAACGCGTCAAACTCTCGCACGTGATACGCCGTTTTTACTTGCTTATCCTGCGTATAAGGCGGTCGTTCGAAGTGTCCTTTCCTGTAATCGTACTGTTTATATATTCCAGACAAACCAGCTATGCGTAAATCGCCAAACTTGATGCATCCAGAGTGTCCTAAATAGTAAATATTTGGCGCTCCGAAACCGCCGTAATAGAGTTCCCACAAGTAATTAGACGCCTCGTGATTGCCTCCGATGAACAGAGTCGGGTACGGCGCTTTCAACTCTCCGCTGTAATACTTGTAAAAAGTCCCCATCTCGCGATATTTAATCGGCACCGACATGCACTCCAAGTCGCGCTTGTTCCGTATGGCTTGAAAATCGCCGCAACATATCAACAAGTCGATTTTGATGCCTTCTTTTTTCTCAATTTTCTCCATGGATGCGTAAATGGTTTCCAGTTCGCCGTGGCAACACCCCTCGACCGCAATCTTCATGTTTGCTTCGTGTTATATCTTGCACAACAATTTGAGAGTGAATGCTGTTTCTTCGATTTGATTTAAACAAGTAAGTGATTGATCTCTCTTATTATTTGTATTCTATAGATGTAACGAACTTCTGTATCTGAAAAAGTGAAAACGAGTCATGGAGTAAATCAGTAAAAGAACGAAAAGAGACAGGCGTATATTCATGCATTCTTCTTCTAAACAATAAGTAGTTACAATTTCTCTCTCTCTCTTTCTAAGTGAACTTGTTTTGAATCAATCTGTGAACGTGACAGAGAAACTCTACGTAAGACATTCCCGCAACGCTTCTATCTTCGATTAAGCGGTTATAAAACAACGTCTCCATGGCGTCGTTTCGCTTCAAGATGCGCATGCGCAAATATCCAGATCGAGCTTTACGCATGGAGTTGATGAAGGCGTTCATGCGTTTATTTCTTTCGTTTGGTAAGTTTGGCGGAAGCATGGATTGTCGAGCGTCGAGTTGGTCTACGGTGTCTACGCCAAAGACTTCTTTTAACCGGTCTTGCGGGTAGTTTCGTCCGACCCAAACGAGCATCTCGCCGCCGTCTTCGAGAAGGTATAAGCCATCGCCGTCGAGTTTTTCAGCGGAGAGCCATTGACACGGTGGAAATGGCGGAAAAGAATCGGTAATGCTCGCCGCCTGGTCACCATCGTCGTGTTTCTGCTTTTGGTTCGCTTGGAATCCATCGTCCTCTAAGATGAAGTGCAACGGAAACAGTCGCGGATATACCGAAGGCGTCGTTTCAGACGGATCGCTCTTTAGCATCCTAAAAAGCCAGTTCGCGCGATCGTCCGCCGAAGCTTCTGATCGCAAACCGTTCGATTTGTACATGCCAATTGTGTACAGCGGTAAAGTCTTCAACGCTTCAGGTAAAATGAGTTGCCCGGAGGCGTTGTTGGAGGCGCAGTATTTACGATAAGCGTAAAGGGAAGACACACATTGCGCCAAGGCGGCATCTTTTGCGGCTGCAATCGTGTGTTTCCCACCCAAAAGTGTATTCGCCGCTTTCCGAACCATGAAGCAAGTTTGTGCATCTAAATCTGCGTTTCTAAATAACGTGCCGAGAACAGATGTCACCGGTAACGCGAGCGTATGGACACGAATTCTACGCTCTCCAGTCATCGTCGTATATAACAAGGCGCACTGTACGTACGCTTCGGCTCCGTCTACTAACTTGTCTTCGTATCTTAAGTTGACCATGATTGATTTCTCCCCATCCAAAACTGGCAAATCAACATCCGTCGGCGTGCGTTTGCAGAAATATCCGCCGTATTCGGCGACGCCTAAACCTTGAGAAGATCTCACCCGCATCACCGCTTCCATGCCTTGTGGTCGCAAAAAGTTCCATCGCACATCGTTCAGCAACTGCGCAAAATCTAACTGCACGTTAAAGTTCGGGTATCTATACAACGTGCCGCCAGTTGTTCTCGTCAAAACGCCTAAAGTTGCCAAATCTACAGGTTGCGAACCGCACACGAAAATGTCGATGCCGATTTGATATTCTGCAGCTTCCGTTGCGCAATCTTGATAGCATTTCTCCGCCGGTTTCATAATTTTCAGAGGTTCTTTTTCTACATTTCCAGAGTGCGTTCTAACTTCGAGTTTTCCCCATCCACCCGAACACATCGATCCGAGAAAGAGCATAACTTTCCCTCCCTTATACTTCAAAGCGTCGATGGCAGATTTGATAGCCGCGCCGCTCGCTACCGCCGATGGACGCGAATTCGCAAACATCTCTGGAATTTGTTTCAATAAAGTCTTAAGTGTTTCTTTGTTCTTGTTCAAATTCACGAGTAGATCTTTCGGCAGAGGCGCATAGGGATCGTCCACGTCTGGAACGATGAGCATTTTCGGCGTTTTTGTCGCGCCGTTTGACGTCGTCGGTTTTTCATTCTCCTGATTTTCGTTGCTTGCGTTGTTGTTCTCATCGTCTCCGCGAATGGCGTAAAAGTGTACGGTGCCATCGAACGTCGCAATCCCCACGCTCGCGGTGTCGCCGCCTTGAATGTTATCCAAAGTTCTAGAGATGACTTCACACGCCGATACCGTCACGCCGCTTTGGACCGCCGACGGACTCGCATCGATAACAAAGAAGTAGCTTGGTCGCATCGGCGCTCGAACCATGTACTCTTCTGGAGCCATATATTCTACGCTTCCACGGCATAACTCTGGACGTTGCATCCAATCTTGCCTTTTCCCGTCAGATCCTAAAGCGCACGCGTATTCGCGAGGACACTCACTCACGTGAGCGCAAAAATTGCACGCAAATCGGAAATGATCCACCCATCGCATTCCTGGGTTCACGTACGCTTTACATCGCAAACATCTCACCGGACCCATTCCTCCGTTATCTACGATCGGAACTTGCACCTCGTCGTTTTTTAAAGTCGCCAAAGGATTGACAAACACCGCCAACGGCATCCCGGACGTTTGTAACAAATCAGATTGATTCGGAATCGTGCTCGTGGTCGATCGAATGAACCTTGGATTCGCGTTCCCAACATCTCTCGCCATAAAATTCGAAGTCGCTCCTGGTGGGTGCATCGGAGCACCCGTTTGTGGGTTTCTAGTATCAAAAATAGTTCGATCCGCGTGCGAGTCGTGCCGCGGTCTCGGAATCTGCGAAGGATCGATTTTAGAAGCCGCAGACTGTGGTGTTGGCTGCGGACCGTACCGCTGAAACCCTTGATTTAAGCTGTGCGGTGCTTGCGGAGGATTATACCCGCTACTCGGCATCCCTTGCTGATAATGTTGCTGCTGTTGTTGCGGTTGTCCTCCGTACTGCGGTTGTTGTTGTTGCGGAGCGCTGCTCGTTGTCCCGGGATACTGCGGATACGTCCTCGCACCAACACCACCAACATTATCTTGCTGTTGCGGTGTTTGTTGATACCCTTGTTGCGTCATTGTTTGCGGCGTTGGGTTTGGGTATCTGCTGCTTCCTTGCGATATACCTCCTCCCATCGCCGCTGGAGGAGCGGATTGAAAATTCTGTTGTTGTTGTTGTAAAGGTGGTTGACCACCCATCGATGACGACGTCCCCGACGGAGGATATTGCGGCTGCCCGGGCGGCTGCTGAGGATACGACGAGAAAGACGAAGCCGGCGGTTGCTGCTGCTGCTGCGCTCCTCCTCGAAACCCAGTCGTCGTCGACGACGACGATGTTGGTGGAGGAGGCGTCCCACCGAAATGGACTCTCGGAGGTGCCTGCGGATGCGCGTGTAAAGGAGAATTATTATTTTGCAAATTCATCCCCACCGGAGGCGCAGAGTTTGGATACCCAGCTGTTGCAGATGATCCTGGCGGAGGAGCAGGAGCGGGAGCGTTATATTGTTGTTGCTGATACCCTCCGTTGTTCATCGGCGGTGGTGGTCCTCCCGGTTGGTGATACTGATGAGACGAAGGATTAGGTGGATTCATAATTTTCTTTACAAAATTCGGATCTCTTCTTCTTCTTCTTTTGTGTCCGTTTGTTTAAATAAAGTGGTGATTTGCAAGCAGTTTCATCAAACACCTTTTTTTTTTCGCTTTTCTTTTCCCCTCTTCATAATAGCATCACAAACCTTCCCCCCTTCGTCCTTTCTCTCTCTCTTCTGTCGTCGTGGTTGTTGTTCTAAAAAATGGCAGGAAGAAGAGCGACGATGATGAGAATACCGAACGCGAGAAGAGCGCGTTCGAGACTGTCGCAGAGCACGAAGGAGCGGTTGAGGTAGGTTTATTATTATTACGGGATTCGAATTTTTTCAATCGTGTCATCATCCGTCCAATCGTCCTCGTCAAACGGTCTTTTTCTCCCCTTTTCTTTGAAGGAAGGGGTCGGGGTAAATATGATTTGTGTCGCGTACTCATTAACACACACACACACATTCTCTCTAATAACAACAGAATGCGCGCTTTCCTGTGCGGTTTCGCTTTGTTCGCGCTTTTAGCGACGCTTTCGGCGGTCTTCTCATCGTCCTCCTCCTCTTCATTTGACTTGGTGTCAAAATCGGCGACGACGACAACCGCGGGTGGAGGAGGACGACGACTGTTGTCCGCAGGTGGCGGCGAATGCAAACCAACGAAAGATTGGGAGAAAGTTGGAGGATTAATCGGGTATTTTGTCGGCGTTTTGTATTTATTCTTGGGGATAGCGATAGTCTGCGACGACTATTTTGTCGCGTCGTTGGAGGCGATATCGGAAGCGTTGGGCTTGTCCGACGACGTCGCCGGGGCGACATTCATGGCGGCGGGGTCTTCTGCACCGGAACTTGCGAGTTCGTTGATGTCGTTGGTGAATGCGAACGCATCGTCGTCTATTGGCATCGGTACGATTGTCGGGAGCGCGATATTTAACATTTTGATAATCATCGGGATAACGACGATTTCTGTCGGCGACACCTTGATTTTAGATTGGAAACCTTTGGTAAGAGATTGTACGTTTTACGGTGCCGCGGTGGTTGGGATTGCGACGACGTTTTCAGGAGGCCGGGTTGATTGGTGGGAAGGTGGGATCTACGTCGGTTTGTACGGCCTTTACATTTTGTTCATGACGTATAACGAATTTTTCATGCGCAAAATGGATTTGTTGTGGCCGGAGCGAGCAAAGACGCTCATGGAGTTGAACAAAAGTCTACAAGCAGAAATAGAAGCGAGCCAAGCGGAAACCGGAGAAGCACCGAGCGACGGAGGCGAAGAGCGACCGAGCGAAGAGGGAGCAACGCCGAACATATCGGCGATTCTCGCGGCGAAAGCGGCGGCAAACGTCTGGAGAAAAAAGACGAAAACGTATCGCGACAAAATTCGCGAAGAGACTGGAAAAGATCCAGACGATCGCGTCGGTGTTAGTATCAGCTCGAGCTATATTTCGAAGAGTGCGATTCGTAAGATGCGATCAGACGCGCTTTTGGTTGAACATGTTCTGAAGATGCGCGAAAAGAACGGGTTGTCCTCCACCGGCGACCGTTCGACAAACGTCGCGTCGGTACTCTCCATAGAAGACGCCAGAGAAGAAGAGGAACTTTCCTTCGCGCTCCCGGAGAACAAGAAACAAATTCCGATGTATTTGTTATCCATGCCTTGGTATTGCGTGTTTGCATTATGCATTCCAAACTGCCAGAAAGAAAAGTGGAAAACATGGTATCCGATGTCGTTTCTCATGTCCATCGTTTTTATCGGATTCATCACGCACTTTATGGTTGAATGGTGCACTAGAATCGGTTGCATTTTGAAGATCCCTCCAGTCGTCATGGGAACGACTGTTTTAGCTGCGGGAACTTCAATTCCAGATGCTTTGAGTTCAATTGCGGTCGCGAAAGATGGCTTGGCGAACATGGCGGTTGCAAACGCCGTCGGATCGAACGTGTTTGATATTTGGCTCGGATTGGGATTGCCGTGGCTTTGCTATTTATCGTGGCAAACGCCAAATTATTTGATCGTAACGACGAACGAGTTGATCCCAAGCACGCTTATTTTAGCCGGGGTTTTGTTTATTTATTTCGGATCGGTGGCGGCGAGTGGGTTCACGCTATCGCCAAAGATTGGATGGGTATACATCGGGTTGTACGTGTTATACGCCATCTACAACATCGTGTGCGTGTGGATATTAGACATTTACAAATTAGAATAGATGATTGTGAGTTTGAGCGGAAGAAAAAAAGCGCGAATATATATGCTATTATTGAAAGTATCTAATGTAATCTAAAATCTATTTGCGTCTATCTCTTCGCGTTCAATCGGGCGCTGATTTCTTGAGCGCGTTTTGCGGCGCGTTCTGCCGCCGTCATAAATTTTCCAGGTTGGTCTGGTTTCATCCTTTTTTGCGCTCGAGCGCGCTCTAATAATATCTCCTCTTCAGTTTTTCCCTCCAAGACTTTCTGCATTTCAATTTGATGTCGAACGTTCGGATTGGAATATATCGGTTTACTCTTTTCTGCCGCTAATATCTCTTGCGCTCGCGCTCTTTCTCTTTCCTCTCGCGCTCTCTCTCTTTCCTCTCGCACTCTGTCTCTTTCCTCTCTCATTTGATTTCTCGCGCGTTCTTTCTCCTCTCTTTCTTTTTCCTTCTTTTTATGCTCTTGTTCCAAAGCCAACTGTTGCTGAGGTCCGTAATGAATGACAACATTCGTGGTCGTCCCGATTAACCTCGATTGCTTCGAAAATTCAACTTTTAAACTTCTGCCGCCTATTTCCATGCCGTTTAATCCTTTCGCCGTCCTTGCCTGTTCGTGCGACAAGAACTCAACGAACGCGTACGTCTTACCTTCACCTCCCATTTTGGTTGCAACTACAGTTCCTACGTGCGACATGAGCTGAACTAACGCATCTTGATTCATCGCTATGGATAAATTTGCCACGTGGACAGTTCTCTTGTCCTCTTTATCATTTTCCACGGAGATACCTCCGCCGATGTCAAATGACGTCGGGCCATCGATACCAGTCGAAGGAGCGTGCGCATCGTTTTGAGCAGCATTCGAAGTATTCGCATTCACATTCGTCTTAAAGTCACCTATGTTGCTGCGTTCCCTTTCATTTTCACCGATTCCGTTATGAAGATGCGTTCCTCCCGCATCTTCAGAATAGACCGGAAACGGCGACCCTTCAATCTTAAACCGTCCGTTATTCTTCGGATTTCTTTGCTCGTTGAACACCACATCCACATATACGTTATACGTCCCTCTCTCCAACGGTCGATACTCTCCGTAATACACCAAGGACTTCCCATCCATAACCTTCAACTCGAAAGTATCAAACTCTTCCTTCGCGGCGTTCTCTTTCGTGGTCGAAGCTAACAAAACGCGTCCTTCCACCGTCATCTTTCCGCATTTCTTCATCATCTCCACTTCCTCTTTCGTCGGTTTTGTCAGCGCGTTTCCCATCTCGTCTCGCATTTGCACGTACACTTTCGCCGTTTCGTTCTTCTTACATCCGCTCACCAACGTTCCCGTGGCGGTACACTTCGACGGGTCGATCAATCCGTACGGCGATTGCAATCGAATCGGATTCGGCGGTGGATTTTTCAATTTTATAGCTTCCGACGACGACGGTGCCATTTTCCCTCGCTCGTCGTCTTCCTCCTCGTCTCCATTCCTCAACCCCGTCTTCTTTTTGTCGTAATTCGCGAACGTGGCTAAAAACGCCTCTCTCGCCGTCAATGCTAACTTCTCCTCCTCTTTCTCCGTTTGGGTGATGATTTTCTCGTCGTCGTCAGCTTTGACGATAAACGTCGATATCGCTCTTTGCTGCTGCTGCTCACGCTGAATCGTATTATTACCCATCGTCGCGTTCGGAGGAGGCGGAACGTTGACGACGTTTACTCTTATTTCTTCTTTACCTTCTTCTTCTTTGTCTTCTTCTTCTTTTGTCTCATCGAGCGTTTGACGAATAAATGAAGGAGGAGGAGGTACCTCTCGAAGAGGAGCGGCGGCTAACGCGGCCGCAAACACCGCGTCCACTTCCTCCTTGGCTATTTCGCCAGCGTCATTCGCCGGGGCCATTTTCTTTGTTGTCTTCTTTGTCGTCTTCTTCTCCCGATTTAATGTGGAAAAGTCCAATTCAATAATTTTCTAAAGTTGTGATTTTTGCAGTTTTGCTCCCTCGTCACTTTTTTAGAGTTGTTGGGAAAAAAAGAGGGACCACAACACACAACAAACATGCGCGCATAAAACGACGCGTTTCGCCTTGTTGTCGCTGCTGCAGCTGCTCGTGAGAAGAAGAAAAGAAGAAAAGACGAAACGATATAAATACACACGCGGTATACATCTCAAAAAACGCACAGTATGTCTTCTAATTCGACTTCGAGTAAAAATAATGTTGGAACGACAGCGTTCCGTCGAAACATCGAACCTACGGAAACCTTAGCCGGGTTATGCATTAAATACAACATCGCCATGGCGGACATCCATCGAGCGAACAACGGAACGTTGGTGAACGAAAACACCGCGCACGCGAAAGGGTGGGTGATGATTCCTTATTTCGATCGAGACGGGAAGAAAATAGTTGATGATTCCGAAAAGAAGCCATCTTCGTCTTTGTCGTCGTCGGAAAAAGCTATCGATAAGTTGAGGAGGCATTACCAGCTTCCCGGAACGCCGGAAAGAGGGACGACGACGAAAACGAAAACGAACACAGAAGCCGCCGACGACGAGAAAGAAGCTCAAAAAGAAATTGAAGTGATTGATACGATACGATACGAATACAAACCGGCGGAGAAGAAAGGGGAGTATGGGAAAAGCGAGACGAAAACGAGAAAGAAAGAGAGAGAGAAAGAGAATGATGTTAAGAGTAATAGTAACGATGCGTCTAAAAAAAGTCAGCACGCGACCGTTGCGAATGGGTATGGTCCGAGTAGTATGTTTGCGAGAGATAAACCTCTGTTTACGCCGCACAAGGAGAAACCTGCGGCGGCGGCGGAAGCGATTACCATGGAAGGTACGGGAATACGAGCCGCGATGAAATATAAGTCGAAGACGTTGTTTTCAAAGTTGAAATCGAAAGCGCTTCACTTGACGGCGGATTTGAGGGAGGAGAAAAGAGCGGCTTCGCCAAATTTTCGGGAGAGTTTGAACGATATTCGCGGGCCGCCGCCGAAAGGGAAAGGCGATTAGAAGTAGAAAGAAAAAAGGATAGCACCGCGTAGAAGAATAACGTAAAGTTTTATTATTAGTTGCGTAGATACAAAATTAAAACAGTTCCAGAATAAGTATACATGTATACATGCGAGCGTTTTATCATAAAAAATATATTCTCATCGGGTCCACCAAATCATGCGAGACCCGCCGGGTGCGTGTCCTCCTCCATTTTCTTTTTGTCGCGGCGGCGATAAAGCTTCAAAGTCACCGAGAGGATCTGGGAGGTTCAAATCGTCTTCGCCCAGATTTGGGAAATAGCTTGAGCAAAACTGCGAGACGGCTTTTTCCATCTGCCAAATTGGCGACCACAAACCACCACCACCGCCGCCGCCACCGTTCGTAGTTTTATTATCACCATTAGCATTATTATTATTAGTATCATGAGCAGTGTAGGTGTCAACGTTACTATTGTTTAGCGCTGGAGCGACAGCAATATTGGCAGCAGGTTGCTGCCCTTCTCCGTAATCGCTCACCGCGGGAGACACTTGATACGAGTTCGTCTTGCTGTTGTCGTACACGTCTGCTTCGTACAGTCTCGAGAAAGCGTTGTTTTTTCCAAGAGCGCCGTTCCCTTGCTGCGGCGGCATTGACGGTGGAACGAGGCTTCGCGCCTTCTTCCTTTCGCGCGCGAGTTCTTTCAATCGCTGGGTCTTTTCGTTCATTTCGCGAACTTTCTGCGCGGCAATCGCGGAAGCTTCTTCGTGTCGCATACCTTTCAAGATGGCTTCGCAATACGTCTCGGCGGCTAAAGCTTCCGAAGACGTGAGTTTACTCTTCTTACTTTTCTTCTTGGAAATTTTACCACCAGATGCGGTTGAACAAGACAAAATTTTGTTCGCTTTCTTCGCATCTTTGAAGGATGTCTTGGCGCCCTTGGGAGACTGCAACGGATTGTTGTGCACTTCTCTCTTGGAAAAAGCGTGCAAAACGGTCTCTTCGCGGCTAAGCGCGCTTCCGGATTCATCCTTGTCCAGTAACATGCCTTGTTCTTCAATGAACGGTAGCAGTCCTCGCCTGGACTTTGCAATCGCCTTGAAATCTTTCTTGCCAAACTTTTCAGGCGTCGCGTCAATGTTCACAACGTCGACGTCGTCTTCTTCCTCCATCGCCGCCAATGAGAATCGTTCTTTCTTTCTTGCGCACTTTGGGGACTGTTGATAAACGAGCGGACCTGGATCTTCGACTTTCTTCGTTTCGTTCTCTTCTTCGTCTTCACCTTCTTCTCCTTCGTCGTCGTTTCGTTCGTTGTCACTTTCGAACGGCTGCGCCGCGTTTGTACCATCGACTTTCTCCTTCTTCTTCTTCTTCTTCTTCTTCTTCTTCCCTTCGTTGTATTAG
>Ga0302127_10002177_pt1 | contig 11848 bp, 10 predicted proteins | sample CB4_SCM_MG_FD_204452 | JGI IMG/M metagenome (GOLD analysis project Ga0302127, IMG submission 204452) | Marine microbial communities from Western Arctic Ocean, Canada - CB4_SCM | ecosystem: Environmental > Aquatic > Marine > Oceanic | place: Canada: Western Arctic Ocean | collected 2017-09-24
ACAAAATACAAGGCCAACATGTCCCGACGACTCCAGGCTTCATTAGCCTCTGCTACCCTTGTACACATGGCCCATATAACGAACCCGGCCCGGGCTATCTCGGACCAGCCCATTCAGGTTTTCGTCCTCTTGGTCCAACCCGTAAAGATATGATCCTCAATGGGATTACAACGGACCGTTTGTCAAATCGTAAAGCACTGCTCGCTAGCTTCGATCAGTTTCGTCGTGATACGGATGCCAGCGGTACGCTCGACGGTGTTGATGCATTTACCAAACAAGCGATGGGTATCCTGACTGCCTCACGGTTAGCGGAAGCACTCGATCTTTCCAACGAAAGCGAAGCGACACGCGAACGATACGGCACTGGTGATCCGAAGAAATCTATTGATGCCAACGGTGCGCCACGTGTTCCACAAAGTTTTCTAGCGGCACGGCGATTGATTGAAGCAGGCGCTCGTATCGTCACCGTCAATTACAGTAAGTGGGATTGGCACGGCGGACTCAATGCGGAAGGTCGTGCAAACAACTCCATCTTTGTTCGCGAAAAAGAAGATTTCCCTGTCTTCGATAAAGGCATCACAGCGCTAATTGATGATTTGTACGAACGAGGATTGGATAAAGATACGGCCGTACTCGTATGGGGTGAATTTGGTAGAACGCCTAAAATCAGCGCCAAAGTTGGTCGTGATCATTGGCCTAGAGTTGCTTGCGCTCTAATGGCAGGTGGCGGTATGCGGCATGGGCAAGTCATCGGGAAGACCGATCGTGTTGCTGGAGAACCCGTTGAACGCCCAGTTTCTTTTCAGGAAGTGTTTGCCACGCTGTACCGGCATTTGGGAATTGATGTTCGCACCGCGACAGTTCCTGACCTTCATGGTCGTCCGCAGTATCTGGTGGACCCAGGGCAAGAAGCGATCTCAGAATTAATCTAAGATGTCCTTTGCAGGTGTCATTTCGGATAGGAATTTGGATGAATAAAATACTCTGCAGGTATGTTGTTCTCGTTTTATTGGTGACGTTGGTTAATTCAACCGCCAGGGGCGCACCGATTACGATTGAGTTGCACTGTGGTGATTCGCCGCAAACTCAAGCTGTTTTAACCACTTACCTCGCTGAAGAACCTAGTGGAGTTTCGGTACTAATATGCCCAGGTGGTGGCTACGGTGGATTGGCAATCGACCCCGAGGGGCACGGTATCGCTCGTTGGCTAAATCAACACGGAATTACCGGTTTCGTACTTCAATACCGAATGCCAAAGGGGAGAAATACAGTCCCCCTTGAGGATGCGCAAACGGCGCTAGCGGTTATTCGAGAACACGCTAAGCAGTGGGCCGTACATCCTCGTAAAATTGGCGTGATGGGATTCTCTGCCGGAGGCCATTTGGCATCGACAGTAGCCACGCATGCGCGCCGACGAATCGAACGTCCGGCTTTTAGTGTTCTGGTCTATCCAGTGATTAGTTTAGGCGAGCACACACACGGCGGATCACGAAAAAACCTACTTGGAAACGATCCCAGCAACGAATTGATAGCCCAGTATTCGAATGAACTGCGAGTGAATCGTAAAACTCCTCCGGCATTCTTGACACATGCGATCGATGATACGGTAGTACGCAAGATTAACAGTGAAATGTATCGTGACGCTTGCCTCGAACATGGAGTGCCGGTTGAATATTTGGAGTTGCCTAATGGAGGGCATGGTCTTGACGGTTACCAAGGGGCTTCATGGGATGCTTGGCAAGAAGCCTCCATCCTGTGGATCAAAGGTCTATGGTAAACCGCTACTCGAAATTAAAGCTCGTCATTAAAAGTAGTTGTTGGATCGAGTGGGTAGATTGGTCGCGGTAGTTGTTGCCAGTTAAAGCCTGAAATGTCGCTCATGGTGGCACCCTGCGTGTCAACTCGAATGATTTGAGATGTCCAGTCGGCGTAGTATTGAAAATTACTCGCTGTCTTCAGAACGATCATTTTTGCGCCACGGGGATCAATTCCGAAATGCTCGTACGTGGCTGGGTGATTGCCACCTACTCCCGCTGTTTCACTGACAACGATCTGAATATTGCCAATCGTTAGCACCACTGCGCGACCCGCACTAAATGAATCCGTGCCAACGCAGGTTGCCTGGATTTCACCGCCTCCTATTGCGCTGACTAGCGTCGTTAGTTTAATGGGAGTGCTATAGTTACCGCTCTGTTTACCACCGAGTTCAACCTGAAGAGTACTCCCCATTCCAGCCACGATCGCTTGTTCAACAACTTCTGGGTCAACCATCGTCAATAAAACGGGTTGTTGTACTTCTTGTCGAATTATTTCCTTCAACACAATCGTGGAATCTCCAGGAGCGCCGCCAAAAACGCTATCTCCGGTGTCGGACAGAATTACTAATCCGCTGTTGATTTTCAGTGCTTGTCGAATGGCATCCGACGGCGGGATACTCTCCTGTTGTAAAAATCTGTCACGCTGGTCCCAAGCAAACTGTGCCAAGCGATTGGCGTGTTTTTCAGCTAAAACCATATCATTGTTTGTCACCACCGAAACTGCCCAGCCACCTTCAGGCACGTCTATCCAAGGCTGCATCGGAAATGTCGAAGCCGAGACAACACCTGCGAGTGATTCAATTTCACGGGCGAGTTCAAACCACTCTCGCATTGGTCCGGCAGGCGAAGTTAAGAATTGTTCCTGGTGAGTGATGAGTGGTATCTTTTTCCAAGCAATTGTTGGAGTTAACTTGCCCTGTAGAATGTCAAATAATAATATGGCTGCGAGTTGGCCCGTTTCCCAGGGATGATGCGGTTGCGTCCGATGAGCGACTAGGGCATCACAATGCTCGACGATGGCATTGGTAAGATTGGCATGGTGGTCCAGTGCGAGGACGATTGGAATCGAATCACCGAGGACGTTGCGACAGGCTTGCAATAAATGTCCTTCACAATCGGAATGCGAATGCGCAACAGCTGCACCGTGTAAATCAAGATACAAAGCGTCAACTTGGTCGGCCCGTTTTAAGGCATCGGTAATCTTGTCGACGAAATATGCGAGGGTCTCATCGGTTAATGGCCCACTTGCTCCTGCCCAGCCGCGGATGATGGGGATCGGTTCCCAAGCGAGATCAACTTTATTGCCGGTTTCCATGAACCCACCGACGGCACCTCCATCAAACCCTTGTTGGCGGAATGCGTCTCCTTCATAGAGCCCAAATTTCTTGAATGTATCAAGTGTCGTTTGAGTTGAGCTAAAGCTGCTGGTTTCTTGCCCAAATTGAGCAATGGCGATTTTCAGTGCAGACATAGATGGCAATCAGAGCAACTCATGAATAGGTTCTGGGTCATCAAGCACTGCCGTGGGGCGACCGGCTAAATCAAGGATTTGTAACGTGGGGTCAATACCCATGCATTTATAAACTGTGGCATGGACGTTCGCCGGTGTCAGCGGCCGGTCTTTGGGGCTGTCACCCTTGGAATTAGTTGAGCCCACTATTTGACCACCCTGGACTCCACCTCCCCCCATGAGACAAAACATTGAATTACCCCAATGGTCACGGCCTGGTGTGCCTTTACTTAAAGGAGCGCCGCCGTTGCCTCCATTATTAATTCGTGGGGTTCTGCTGAATTCTCCGCACAACATGACCAACGTGGTTTCTAGCATTCCCCGTTGATCAAGGTCTTCAAACAGACTGGCGACGGCTGCATCTACGCGTGGCAAGTAGTTTTCGTAACCGGACTCTAGATTCCAGTGGTGATCCCAGCCGCCGAAGTGCACGGTGACAAACGACGCACCTGCTTCGACTAGTCGGCGCGCGAGTAACGTGCTTTGGCCCCAGGTATGTCGGCCGTATTGATCACGTAGCTTGTCGTCTTCCAAACTCATATCGAACGCAACTCGTGATTTTTCACCAGCAACGAACGAATAGGCTTGTTGGTCAAAACGATCGAGAGCGTCGAAGGTTCCCCGCGATTCAACTTGGCGCGAAATTTTGTCAAGTTGCCCTCTGAGTTCCGTGCGATCGTCTAAGCGGTCGACGGTCAGGCCTGAAGGTAACACCATATTTTGAACTTTGAAGTTGTCCCGATTGGGATCACCTTGCGTTTGAAATGGATCGTATTGGACTCCTAAGAACTTTCCGCCAAAATAGCCAGGTTTTAATGCAACACTTGAGGCTACAGGTACGGACACGTAGGGTGGGACATCGTGATGCATATGTTCTCGTTGCTGAGCAACGATAGCGCCGAGGCCGGGGAATTTTCCGATTTTGTTGGCACCACTGACACCCATCGCTTTACTTGTAAGCATACGGTGTGCTCCGGCAAAGTGGTCTCCAGTTCCGTGTGACAGCGAACGTACGATGGAAAACTTGTCAGCATGTTTTGCTTGCTTAGGATATAACTCGGTGATGTCAAATCCGGGCACATTTGTTGGCTTTGGTCGCCACATGCCACGGTATTCAACCGGAGCAAGTGGTTTCATGTCGTACATATCCATATGGCCGGGACCACCGTCGAGCCAGATGAGAATGGTGGAAACCTTTTTGGCGTCAGCGTTGGTATTGGACGATGCAGCCTTGGCTCGCAGAATATCCCCTAGTCCTAAACCGGCCATGCCAGCGACACCAAGTTGGACGAAACTTCTGCGGGATACGCCATCACAATATTGTGGTGAATGAGAATTCTGTTTTGAATATAGCCGTAACATTCAATTGTCCCTTGATAGAGTTGTAACAATAATTCAAAACACGGTGAGTTGTGGACTTTACTTTTAATAGTATCGTCACAGTTATTGTAACAAAATAAGATTTGTAAAAGCAACGCTCATTATATCTCAGGGGGAATACGTGACGTAAGGATACACTGTATTAATGCTATAATAGTAGGGTCTATCGCCCGCGCCCGATTCTTTGCTTTGGGGGGGATGACCCAGCCCTAGAGGGGGGGCACTGGTGGTGGTTTGTATTGTCGTGGAAAAGTTACTCGAGAAAGAGGTGTTTGATGCGATTAGTCGAAAACATACGAGCGGGATATTCATTCCTCGAGGGGATAGCTCCCTATAGTTCAGGAGTGATTGCCGCTGATGGGTATGAAATCACCCATATTACTTTGGCGGTATCGTTGCCTTGGGAAGAGGGCATGCGTGCCGCACGCAAGTATGTGGAAAGTGTGGGGTTGTCGCAGTGGTCATTGTGCGGATTCGAATTGAGATGCCCGCAGCCACACACCATGGACGGATTTATTGACTTCAATACTGGTTATCGCGCTGTGTTGCAAGATTGGGATATGTTTGTAGACGGCGAGAATCCAATTGCGAGGACCAATGTCGCACCCGTGTTAAATCCACCAAGCGAAACGATGCTTTATGGTTTCTCTTTTTGCCACGAAAGCCAAAGCAGTTGGAACACGTTTGTGATTGCCGGGGGTGGCGAATTAGCGGGAGGCTTGCGAGAGGGCACCATCGTTTGTGAAGGGGAAACCGATAAAGCAGCAATGTTAGAAAAGGCACGAGTGGTCGCGCGGTTAATGAAAACGCGTTTGGACGGATTAGGTGCAAACGACCACCGTTTATCCACAATCGATGTTTACACAGCCCACAGTCTTCATTCGCTGATCGAAGGGGCAATTGCCGAGGAGATCGCCGCGATCACTCAACGCGGGTTGCAGTGGTTCTACACGAGACCACCGATCATCGACATTGAATTCGAGATGGACATGCGTGGCGTGCAGCGTGGCGTGCAGCAAGAACGGATCGTTGACCTAAGCCACTGATTAACACCAAATAACCTATATAGCTAACGATGAATCATTCGGTTGGAATATAATTGTTCATTAATTCGACGTAATCTTCGCGGACGGGCGAAAAGACATCCATGACGACAGCAGGACCACCAACGGCAACTGCGCGATGAGGGACGTTGGGCGGTATTAGGAACATGTCACCGGCATTGCAAATACGTGTTTCATCGCCAATGGTTAGTTGCACATTGCCCTTGATGAGCATGCCACCTTGTTCGTGGGGATGGTGATGCAGTGGTATTTCACCACCTTCATCCATCTCTAAATATGAAAGCATCATGTTTTCGCCGTAGGGAGTACGCAATCGGCATCCAGGAGTCACTTCTTGTGCTTGAAAATCATTGATGTCTATGAATGGCATGGGGGTTCCTGTGGGGGCTGCAATTTAAGATTTGCATCTGTTAAGCTTAGATCCAGTTTAATCTATATTTGCTTGGGAGTAACTGATGAATAAGCGGTGGTGGTTGGTAGTTGTAGTTGCTAGTTGCTTGGTGGCGACTGCGGGAAGGTCAACGAACGCGGTTGGAAAGCATAGTTCCTATCGAGTGACTGCGGTACCCAAGAACCTAGGATTCGATTCGTTCTATAAAAAATATGTCAGCGCCAATGGATTTCCGATCATTGGCTCGGAAAAGGTGCATGACTATGCGTTGCGTGAAGCTGCTTACCTAGTAAATATGATGTTATCCCAGCGACCAGACGTGCGGGAAGCAATGATCGCCAGCGGTTCTCGATTAGTCGTGATGGCTCACGATGAATTCACGACTGACATACCCGAACATTCCAAAATGACACCTAAGGACTGGTGGGACGCGCGCGCTCGTGGCTTGGGGGGGTCAAAAACGGATCCTACTTGTTCTTGCGGCGAAGAAAATTTGTTGTGTATGCCGGGCGATCCGTATTTCAAAGAGAATATTCTGATTCATGAATTGGCTCACAACATACATTTACGAGGAATGATACGAGTGGATGATACGTTTGATACTCGAGTCATCAAGGCATATGAGTCTGCGATGAAAGCAGGATTGTGGAAGCCGAAATATGCGTCGGTTAACAAAAATGAATATTTTGCGGAAGGTGTGCAGTGCTGGTTCAATAATAATCGTGAGAACGACCATGACCATAATCATGTAAACACCCGCGGGGAGCTACAGGAATATGATCCCGCCTTGGCGGCATTATGTGAGGAAGTGTTTGGCCGTACTAAGTTAGAATATACTCGTCCCGCAACGCGTATTCGGGGGCACTTAAAAGGGTTCGATCCCGAAAACTTGCCAACATTCCAATGGCCCGCTAGGCTGGATAAAGTGCGGTCGGAGATTCAACAAACAGCCGCGAACCGTGGCAAGGATAAATAGGAGCGAGTGAATTAGATGGTCCGAATTATTAGACAACAGACTGGTTTGGCGGTCGCGCTGTTAGCGTGTGTATTAACGTCGATAAATGGGGTCAGCGCCGCTGAAGCTGCTGATGGAGTTCGAGCGAATCCCAATATCATTTTGATCATGGCAGATGACCTCGGCTACAAAGAATTAGGCAGCTACGGTCAGAAGTTAATTAAAACTCCATATCTTGATCAACTTGCCAAAGAGGGTATGCGGTTTACTCGCGGTTACGCAGGCAATGCAGTCTGTGCACCATCGCGTTGCGTCTTGTTAACCGGTCGCCACCCGGGGCACGCTTGGGTTCGTAACAATGGCGAGGTCAAACCGGAAGGGCAGCGTCCTATTCCGGCTAGTGAAGTAACGATTGCTGAAGTGTTGGGTAAACATGGTTATGCTTGCGGCGCTTTTGGCAAATGGGGTCTAGGTTTTCCAGGTTCAGAAGGCGACCCGGTTTTCCAAGGTTTCGATCGATTTTTTGGCTATAACTGTCAGCGGCACGCTCATTCTTACTATCCTTCGTACTTGTGGAGTAACAGAAAGCGTGTGCAGCTGAACAATAGTCCTGCCGTGGGCGGACACGCCGATTTTAGTGACGATGCCGACCGCAGTGATCCTCGTAGTTACGATCAGTTTAAGGGGCAAGATTATGCACCGGACCGCATCAATGAACAGGCATTGAAGTTTATTCGGGCGAACAAGGATCGTCCATTTTTCCTTTATTACCCCACCGTCATTCCTCACGTTGCTTTGCACGTACCGGACGAGGAATTGAAACCCTATTTGAAGCTTAACTGGACCGACCCGCCCTTTACTAAGAAAAATGGTTATGGCTATACACCGCATTTTACGCCGCGCGCGGCCTATGCTGCCATGATAACCCGTATGGATCGGTATATCGGCAATGTTCTTAATCTCGTTAAAGAACTTGGTCTCGAGGATGACACAATCGTTGTGTTTACCTCGGATAACGGCACAACGCACCTGAAGCAAGAAGTTGATTACGAATTCTTTAATAGTGTCGGAAAGTTACGTGGCCTCAAGGGGTCGCTCTACGAAGGCGGTATTCGTGTACCGCTGATTGTTAAATGGCCCGGAAAAATCGCCGCACGGTCTAACAGTTCGCTAGTGACCGGATTGGAAGATTGGCTGCCAACGCTTGCAGACTTAATAGACCAAACCGCGTCGGTTCCTCAAGGACTCGATGGAGTTAGTATCGCCCCAACGTTGCTTGGTAAAGGCCAAGAGGAACGTGAGTTTATGTATCGCGAGTTTTCGGGGTATGGCGGCCAGCAAGCAGTGTGGATGGGGCCGTGGAAAGGTGTTCGACAAAATCTGATGCGGAAAAAAAATATGAACCCGTTGAAAATCGAACTATATAATTTAGATCAGGATCCCAATGAAACAAAAGACGTTGCTTCGGGGCATCCTGAAGTTGTGGAACAAATCCGTAAATTGATGAAGAATCAACACACGGCGAGTGAATGGTATCCGATCCCCATTTTGGATAACTAAGTGATTTACTTATGAGTGTTACTAGGATTGGAATTGTCGGGTCGGGATTCATGGGGCGGACGCATGCTGAAGCGACTCGTCGTGCTCCAGGGGCCAAGCTTGTTGCGATTGCCGGCGGTAAACGCGCTGTCGGTTTGGCCGATGACTATGGCGTTACTCACGAGGAATCGGTTGAGGCGTTAATAAATCGTACTGACATCGACGCGATTGTAATTAGCACTCCGCACCATCTACATTTCGCGCAGGCCATGGACGCTGCTAGGAATCAGAAACATTGCCTTGTCGAAAAGCCGTTGGCGACTGATGTGGCTGATTGTGATGCATTGATAACGGCGTTTGCTGATGCCGATCTAACATTGGCAGTCGGATATCATCAACGTTTTCGCGAATCGAATGCCACCGTTAAACGGTTGTTGGATGCAGGTGCGATCGGACGGGTTCGGTGTATTCAGATGTCGGCGTTATTCGATATTACTGAAATGCGAGCAGCAGACGGGTTTGGTGGGGAATGGAGTTGGTGGACTGACCCGGCGAGCAGGGGGCATATCATGAACAGCGGTCCACATAATATTGATTTATGTCGCTGGTGGCTAGGTAGCGACGTTGTGTCTATCGCGGCAAATTGTGGCACCTTTCGTGAGGACAACCCTAATGAAAATACGACGATGGCTTTGTGGACGTTCGCCGACGGCACGATGGCTAGTTTTTGGTCGTCCAGTGTGCTGCCTTCACCGGGGTTCACTGGCGAAGATTTCCGTTTTCGTTTGATGGGCGACGAAGGGATTATTGATGCATCGCCTTTTGGTAAGATACGCGTGGGTAAAAACGGAGAATGGGAAGACGTTTTCGAGCAACCCGCAGTACCCGTGTCTGATCCTGATTTAGCGTTTGTTGCTGATGCTAGAATGCAGGCCTATGCGGACCAATTGCAAGCGTTTGTAGATAAAGTCCAAGGTCGCTCGACACTGTGCGGAACCGCCGAGGATGGGCGACAAGCGGTTGTCACGATTGAGGCAATGTTGCGGGCTTCTGCTACTGGTCAAGTAGTGAATGTTTAAGGATGAATTCGACGATAGGCGTCGAGTCCGTTAAGCCGTGCGGGTGATGTCCGACACCAGGTTTTCCAATGAGTGTGATATCACCTCCTAATTCCTTGTATCGCTTGGCAATCACGCCCGTATTCTCTTCCCAAGGAACGACAATGTCTGCGTCACCGTAGACATGTAACAAGGGTACGCGGGCTTTGGCGAGTGGGCCTAACGTGTCGACGGGGTTGAGCTTGTAGTCCAAGGCCTCTTGTTCAGTCTTGAAACCAAAGACTTGTTGAACCCGCGCCCATTCACCGGCAGATCCCTTGCCGTTTCCTTTGCCACCAGGCCAGCTTTTGAGGTCCAATGCTGGAGCGTCACCATAGATGCAAGCAACTCGAGTGGGATTTGCCGTGGCCCAGTTGTAGCAGTAAAAGCCTCCACGACTGAGTCCAACTAAGGCGGGCTTAGCAGAAAACTCGTATTCTACCGTTAGCACTTTATAGAATGCATCCCAGTGTTTGACAGCTTTGGGACTACCAAACAAATTCGGCACGCGCATATAAACGATATGGAATCCCTTTTTTAGTAAAGCTATGTCGGGAGCCGGTTTGTGACCGAAAAACTCGCCATGCCAGACCCACGGTTTCCCTGTGGCTACTTTAGTGGGACACACAACCAAGACTGGTTGTGCATCGACGACGAAGTCATATTTCTGAAAACCATGCCAATCGGATTTTTTACCCGGGAATTCAGTGGCAAAGCTGGTTGTCCCTAGTGCTAACAAGACAGCCAGAACCGCAACGATTGTTTTAACTCTCATATATGCTTACTCGCCTAGTAGCTTGGCTAATGATTTCTCGATGGACTCGGCCCAGATGTTGTATCCCTTGGGACTAAGATGCAATAGGTCAGGCATTATTTCCCTAGTGAGTGTGCCGTCGTCGGTCAGGAAATGCTGGCCGATATCAAGGTAATGCACGTGTTTTGAATCCGCAAGATTTTTAAATATCGCGTTCGCACCTTGGTTCACTTTGCGTCGAGCATCAGCGTTGTTGGTGCCTCGAGGGAATACAGCGAGCAACAGGATTTTAGTGTTGGGTGACATCTTGCGAATTTGCTCGACGATTACCTTGACTCCGTCTGCAATCTCCGCTGGAGTGTTACTGCCAGAGTTGTTGGTGCCAATCATGATGACAGCGGCTTTTGGCGTGATGTCTTTTAGGTTGCCGTTATCAAGTCGCCAGATGACGTGTTGAGTACGATCGCCACCGATGCCAAGGTTTACCGCATTGCGTGTTCCATAGTATTTTGCCCATGCGGCTTTACCATTGCCTTCCCATGCTTGGGTAATCGAATCACCGATAAATACGAGATCTACCTTGCCTTGAGCGACACGTTTATTGAAACTTTCGTGTCGAGTCATCCAGCCACCGCTGCGCGGTACAGGTTTGATAGCAGAATGTGGTTCTGCGGCGGTGATGGTCGTGAAGGCGATGAGTAATAGAGGAATGCAAAAAAGGCGAATGGTTTTCATGATTTGGTCCGAATGTTAAATGGGTGGAAGGTCTGGCTGTTATTGTGATATAAATTACGCGCGAATTGTAGGGGGCGACCTTGTGTATGCGCGCTGGAAAATAGAATCGTTGATTTTGCTGGGGTATTAGAAATCGATGCAACCTAACATCACGCAGATTTGCGAGTGAACACCCAATCGGTATCGGTCGATTCGGACTGGTTGAACTTATAGCCGTCTTTGTCAAAACGCTTTATTTGTTCTGGGTTCGTTAAGCGATTGCGGATTATATATGAGGTCATTTGACCACGCGCGACCTTTGCGAAAAATGAAATCATCTTGAATGCCCCATCGCGTTCTTCTTTAAAGGCTGGTGTGATGATCTGTGCATTGATTTCCTTCTTTTTGATCGCTTTAAAGTATTCGTGGGAAGCTAAATTGATGAGCGTATCCGAGTTTGTTTCAGCAAGATCTGAGTTGAGTAAATCAGTTAGCGTTGAACCCCAAAATAAATACAGGTTCTTTTCCTCTTCGATCGAAACACGGGTTCCCATTTCCAAACGATAGGCTTGCATCAAATCGAGGGGTCGTAATACTCCATACAATCCGGAGAGGATGCGTAGTACA
>Ga0302127_10002178_pt1 | contig 11845 bp, 10 predicted proteins | sample CB4_SCM_MG_FD_204452 | JGI IMG/M metagenome (GOLD analysis project Ga0302127, IMG submission 204452) | Marine microbial communities from Western Arctic Ocean, Canada - CB4_SCM | ecosystem: Environmental > Aquatic > Marine > Oceanic | place: Canada: Western Arctic Ocean | collected 2017-09-24
GCTCCATGAGATAAATTAAGTCTGAGGTTCTTACAAAAAGTCTGAAATATATACAGTTCTATGGCTCTTTACGAAGGCATCAAGTCTGCAATAACCCATAAAGCGAATCAATTATTTTCTTGAAAAGTAAATATACATTGTATCAATTTTTATAAATTAATTCTCAAAAAAAAAGCCAAAGCTCTGACAATTGAAATCAACTTTTTCTTCATCTGAACTCAATATTAAGAATACAAATTTACTATAATTATAGTTTTATTTCAATAGATTCATGCCTCTTCAAGAAGAAGAAAAAAGTGTGATATTTTGACTTTTTACGGTTTAATCATCACCTAATTAAAATACATTGGAGATATTTTTTAGTTTATAATATAAAAATAAAAAGAGTGACTGACCTAAGATGGAAATAACAATTTCTTCATTACTTCACTAAAGCTGAGAGAGAGTAAAGGTTGAAATGGTAGAAGACGAAAAAAAACAAACTGAATTTGATGAAGAGCTTAGCAAGCAGGAAGCATTAAATACTGAAAAAGTGGGAAACGCAATTGTTCCAGATGAGGAAATTACGGAAGAGGAAACTGTTTTAGAAGATGTCTGTCCGCTTTCATTTGAAGGAAATGGGGCAGAACTGTTTGGAATATTAATGAAAAATTTATTATTGAATTTGTTGACCTTAGGAATCTATTACCCCTGGGCAAAAGCCAAACAGCTGCGCTACTATTATGGCTCAAGTAGAATTCATGGGAGTGATTTACAATTTCATGGAACGGGCCGGGAGATGTTCATCGGTTTGACGAAGGCTTTGGTAGTTTTGGCAATTTTGAACTTTATCTACGAAGGTATTCTTGCAGGTATTTTATCAGAAAGTCTCCTGCTCCTGACGGTTTTACTTTATTTATTCATCTTTTTTCTGCTGATCCTGATAGCTTCGGTTGGAGCAAGACGTTACCGCATGAGCCGGACTTCGTGGAGGGGGATCCGTTTCCGTTTTTTTGGTACTTTCAAAGACACTGTAACCCTTGTTGCAAAGGGTTGGATATTGACCGTGCTGAGTTTGGGATTTTATTATCCATTTTATCTTAACCGTTTTCAGAACTTTTGGACCAAAAAGACAACTTTCGGAAACATCGCGTTCAGTTATGACGGGCTGAGCAGAGAAGTTTCCCAGATTTGGCTCAAAGGCATGCTGCTGACGATACTCACTTTGGGCATTTATTTATTCTGGTTAAAAGCAAATCTGCAGCGCTATTTCTGGAGTCATTGCAGTTTTGGTGAATCCCGAATAATTTCGAAACTGTATGGTGGAATGTTGTTAAAAGAAACACTGATTTTTTTACTGATTATGATTCTTACATTCGGTATTGGACTGGCATGGGCCGTTGTCCGCTACAAGAAATTCTACCTGGGAACCTTTAGCCTAGAAGGAAAAATAGATCTTGCTGCAATCAAACAGTCTGAAGCCAGGTTGACAGGTGCAACTGGAGAAGGAATGGCAGATTTCTTTGATGTGGAAATGTAGAAATGTCAAAAACATGGAAGGCACTTTATTTTGACGGCCGCACACCAACTCACCGGAAAGTAGATGTTCAAACGGACAGACAGGGTGTCAGGATTGAGTTCAAAGCCGGTACGAAACGGATTTGGCGGTATGATGACTTTAGTGTCCAGCAGGATCGTTTGCAGGGTCCTCTTCGACTGGAATACGGAGAATTTCCTCCAGAAATACTTGAGATTGCCGATCCGGAATTCGGGGAAGTTTTGGGGAAAAGGCTGCCAAAAAAACCCCGATTCTTATCTGTGGGATTTGCCATTCTTGCAGTCCTGCTGGTTCCGGCGATTATTTACTGGGGAATTCCGTTGGCTTCCGGTTGGTTTGCGTATTTTATTCCGGTATCCATAGAAAAACAGGTTGGGCAATATGTGATTGATGAAGTGTTTCCAAGTCGCATAGTTTGTAAAACAGATGCGGGAGAACAGGCATTGGAAAAACTGGTTTCACGTTTAGTTCCTCTGGACTCCGAATACGTTTTTCAGGTAGAAGTAGTGGATTCAGGTCTCGTCAATGCTATTGCTTTTCCGGGCGGCAATATTTTGCTTTTCCGCGGACTGCTTGAAAAAAGTCCCTCTGCGGATGCAATTGCCGGTGTACTGGCTCATGAGATGCAGCATGTTTTTCAGCGGCACGGTACGGAAAATTTGCTGAACCAGGTTGCATTGTCCGGACTTTTTAAGCTGCTGACTGTAGAAGCAAATGCAATTGCGGAAACGCTTTTTGCGGGTGTCCGGACACTTTCACTGCTGAAATATACCCGTGAACTTGAAACAGAAGCTGATGCTTTGGCCCTGCAGTTGTTGTATCGGGCCGGAGTGGATCCTGTGGAAATGTTGGCAATGTTTCAAGTACTGAAAAACCATTCCTCCTCCCTGCCGGAAAGCATTTCAACACATCCGGATATGTCTTCCAGGATGGAGAAACTCAAAATTATAATTGATCAAAAGCCGGATTTTATGAGCAAGCCAGTTCTTTCCAAACAAAATTGGGAATCCCTGCAGAATATTTGTAAAAATTAATAGTTGTTGTACTGGCAAAAAGTTGTTTTTCTCGTAACAAAACATTCTCAACAAATTTTCACTCAATCTCTTTTGTCAATCCCTCTCACCCATCTGGATGAGGACAAGCTTCGCGGGATTAACAAAAGAGTGGGAATTGTTGGTGTCTAAACTGCCTCCACTGCTTCCAGAACAAGTTCTGCCACATCTTTTACCTGCATGGACTCACTTTTGCCTTTTGCGGTAATTCCATCACTGAGCATGGTCATGCAGAACGGACAGCCAGTAGCTACTGTTGAGGCTCCGGTGCTGATGGCTTCTTCGGTACGATTTTCGTTGATTCGTGTACCTATTGTTTCTTCCATCCACATCCGGGCACCACCGCCTCCGCAGCAAAAGCTTTCGCTGCCGTGACGCTTCATTTCCCTCATCGGCTCGTCTGCAGCATGTTTTAATAAGTTCCTGGGTGCTTCATATTCCTTGTTGTAGCGCCCCAGATAACATGGATCGTGGTAGGTGATTGTATCCTTGAGATTACTTTTAACCGGCAAACGTCCTTCATCCACCAACTTGGCAATAAACTGTGAATGATGAAAAACCTCGTATTCGCCGCCCAGCTGTGGATATTCGTTTTTGATGCTGTTCAGGCAGTGCGGACAAGCAGTGACGATTTTTTTGATCTTGTAATTATTCATGGTTTCCACGTTTTCACCTGCCAGCATTTGAAACAGCATTTCGTTTCCGGAACGCCTCGCCAGGTCACCGGTACATTTTTCCTCTGAACCCAGGATCGCAAATTTTACACCGGCTTTTTGGTAAAGCGTGGCGGAAGCCCGGGCAATTTTCTGGTTGCGGCTGTCAAAAGAACCAGCGCATCCGACCCACATCAGCACGTCAATTTCCGGCGGTTGACCTTCCGTTTCGGATTTTGAGTCTGCCATCAGGGGGATATTCATACCTTCCGCCCAATCCGCTCTCTGGTCAAAACCAATTCCCCATGGATTAAAGTTCCGTTCAAGACCTTTAAAAGTCGAAGCCATTTCCGGCGGATATGCTTCTTCCACCATGGTTTGATTTTGACGTAAACCTAGGATACGGGGAACATGCTCAATTGAAACAGGACAAACCTCTTCGCAGGCCCGGCAAGTCGTACAGGCCCAAAGTGTTTCCGGACGGATAATCTCTCCAACCAGTGGTTTATCTTCTGAGGTCGATCCTGTCCGGAACAGCGAGGATTCCTCATTTCGTAAATGCTGCAGCAGGGATTGATTGAAACGTTTTAATGTGAGAGGTTTATTGGTTACAAATGTGGGACAGACATCGTGGCAGCGCCCGCACTCAGTGCAGGAAAAGAGATCCAGCCCTTGCTTCCAGGTCAGGTGTTCCAGTTTACTAACTCCGATCCGACCCTCTTCCCAGGCGCTCTCATCTTCCAGGTCTGCCAGCGGCGGAATGGAATGCGGATAATCCAGTGAACCAAAAAAAACATTTGGAAGTGCAGTCATTTCGTGAAACTGTTTGGTGTGGATCAGCAAATTCACAAAAATTAACATTAATGCCACATGTCCCCAATAACTGAAATGATAGAAAAAGGCGTTGGCTCCTTCTCCAAGTCCATGCAGGACTGAAGCAAGTAAGACAGTAAAGGGGGCCCATTCCCATTCTGAACCATAAACGGTGCTTTCAAAAAAGTGCAGCTGCTGTTCGTAATGTTCTATCAAATTGAGGCGTGCGGCGTCAAACAGTAAGTCGGTCAGCATTATCATACCGATGAAAAGCAAAACGTAGATGCCTTCCCAATTCAAATCAAGTCTTGCTGTTTTGGACACTAGTCTCCGGTAAAGTGCAACTAAAATCATGGTCAATACAACCACCTCGACTACGTTATAAACTGAAATATAAGCATAGCCCAGCCAGGAGTCTGATCCGAGAAAGGGCAAAAATTCCTGAAATCCACTGACAAAGCCTTCGCCCATCAAGGTTAATTCACGCGCCCCAACCAGTAATGCTCCCCAGAAGATAAATGCGTGCATTATTCCGGAACCACGCTCGCGGCTCCGACCGATTAATTTTTGCTGACCGAAACCAATTTTGAAAAGCCGGCCGATCCTTCGGCTAATATCGTTTAGGCGGTTTTCAGGTGCCATTTTGGTGAGTGCACCAAGCTTGACGGTGATTTGTAGGGCAAATACTCCCCAGGCAACCAGCATTATTAAAGTCATTAACCAAGGATTCATTTTTACCTGTTAATTGAGTTAGTGAAAATAAAATTTTAATTAAAATCTATCTCCAAAAAAATAGAACGATTTGCTTTTATTTGCAAGGCAATTCCCAGAGATTACTTCTCTTTTAAGACATCTGGTGTTATGGTAGTCCACTACATCCATACTTCAAAATATAAATGCCGAAAAAACTCCCAAAAATTATTTTATTTCTAGGTTTGCTCTTTTTTATTGCAGGTTGTAGTTCAGCCAAATTGTTTTACAGTTATGGAGATTCAATTGCTTCATGGCAGCTGGACTCATATTTTGATCTCACAAATGAACAGGAAGAATGGGTGGAAGAACGAATGCGGTTGCACCTTGAATGGCACCGTAATGAAGAACTGCCGCGCTATAGACGCTTCCTGTTAGATATCCAAAAAAGTTCAAAAGACGGACTCACGATGAGTGAGCTTGACGAAGGTTTTTCCCGTTTTGGAACTAAAGTAGGTCGGATATTTGAACGTTTGATTCCGGATGCAGCATTATTTCTTTCTGAAATAAGTCCTGAGCAGATTAACAATCTGGAACTGGTAATGGACGAAGAAAACGAAGAAATGATGGAAAGAATGGAAAATCAGCAGGAAAGTATACAGGAAAGAAATGAAAATTTCTGGGAGCAAATGGAAGACTGGTTTGGAGAATTCAGTATAAGTCAGCGAGAACAAATCACGGAACTACGGGTAAAATGGTTTACTGAATCTCCGGATCCTTCTGCGGAACGTATGGAACGACGCCGAAAGTCGCAGCTCCAATTTTTAGCCTTGTTACGTTCTGTTCCAGAAAAAAAAGAACTTGAAAAATGGTTCCGCCAATGGTTTCTAAGTTGGGAAGGCGAGACTAATCCTGCAAGGAAGGCGAGAATTATACGAAACAAAAAGAGAATCCTGCTGATTGATGCTATTTTAACGCCTGAGCAACGACTCCACGTGGTTCGAGAATTAGACGATTGGGTAGAATTACTGGAGGAAAAAATTGAAAACCCTTAGAGGTTTAATAGTCATTTGGCTGGACTTTTCTTGAAAAACGAACGATTATAATTTTCAAAAATCCACAATTTTAAACTTATTAAACTGAAAAACTATGAGCGAAATGTTATTTACTTCAGAAAGTGTAACCGAAGGTCATCCTGACAAAATTTCTGATCAAATTTCTGATGCAATTCTTGATGCAATGCTGGATCAGGATAAAGCCAGCCGGGTGGCTTGTGAAACCCTTGTGACCACCGGAATGGTTGTGGTGGCTGGAGAAGTTACAACAAAAGCGTGGGTTGACATGCAAAAAGTGGTGCGTGATACTGTCGAGGAAATCGGTTATACAGATTCCAACATGGGCTTTGATTTCAATACTTGTGCAGTGCTCATCAGCCTGGATAAACAATCTCCTAACATAGCACAGGGTGTCAACGAAGGTGAAGGTGCACATACTGAACAGGGTGCTGGTGACCAGGGATTGATGTTTGGCTATGCCTGTGATGAAACTCCGGAACTGATGCCTCTTCCTATTCAACTTGCACATCGGTTGACTGAGCGGCTCTCCCATGTCCGTAAAGACGGGACAATGGATTATTTACGTCCGGACGGGAAATCGCAGGTGACCGTCCGTTATGTTGACGGCATACCAAAATCTGTGAATGCAGTTGTTATCAGTACTCAGCATGCGGAAGAAGTAAGTCAGTCTCAATTACACGAAGATATAAAGAAAAATGTGATTAGTCATGTGATACCTGAGAAATACCTGAATGATTCAACACAATATCACATAAATCCTACAGGTATCTTTGTGATAGGTGGTCCGCAGGGTGACTGCGGTTTGACGGGACGCAAAATTATTGTTGATACTTACGGTGGAATGGGACGTCACGGTGGAGGTGCATTTTCAGGAAAAGATCCTTCAAAGGTTGATCGGTCTGCTGCATATGCAGCACGTCATGTAGCAAAAAATGTAGTTGCGGCAGGACTTGCCTCACGCTGTGAAGTTCAATTAGCTTATGCGATTGGAGTTGCTGAGCCGGTTTCTGTTTCTGTTGAAACTTTTGGAACAAACAAGATTGATGAATTAAAAATTATTGAATTGATTCGCAATAATTTTGAATTAAAACCGGCAGGACTGATTCGGGCCTTGGACCTGCTGCGACCGATTTATCAAAAAACTGCCGCATACGGACACTTTGGCCGTGAGATTCCGGAATTCACCTGGGAAGCGACAAACAAGGCAAATGAATTGAAAATACAGGCGGGATTATAATTCATGGTTAGTCAGGATATCTTGATCATTAATCGTCTTGGGCTTCACGCACGTGCTGCAGCCCAATTGGTAAGAATGGCCAATGAATATCCTTGTGACATTCGCCTGACTATGGATGAGCGAAACTCTGACGCAAAATCTGTTATGGAAGTACTGATGCTTGGAGCCACTGAAGGCACTACTCTAAAACTAAGTGCAGATGGGAAAAAAGAGGACGAAGCCCTGAAATCTATTGTTGACTTGTTCGCAGCACGTTTTAATGAGTTGGAATGACGGAAATACTAAGCGGCAGGACCAGGATATACGGGATCATCGGCTGTCCTGTGGAACACTCATTTTCTCCTCTGATGCAAAATGCGGCATTTGACGCATTGAAAATAGATGCCCGTTATCTTGCATTTTTAGTAAAACCGGAGCAGATCCAGCAGGCAATTGCTGGAATCAGGTCCCTTAATATTCATGGAGTCAATGTTACCGTTCCGCATAAAAGCTCTGTAATTTCCTGTCTTGATGAAATCTCACCTCTTGCGCAACTGATTGGTGCCGTCAACACGATAAAAAATGTGCGGGGACGTCTCATTGGGACAAACACAGATGTTTCCGGATTTATCCGCTCACTGGAAACATTAAATTTTTCTCCAAAACATAAATCGATTGCTCTGCTTGGAGCAGGTGGATCTGCCCGTGCTGTGCTTGCAGGACTTGCAGATGCAGGAGCATCCTGCATTTTTATTCATAATCGTACAGTCGGACGTGCAGAAAGCCTGGTGACAGAATTTTCTCAAAAATTTCCGGATACTCAGTTAAAATCCGTTTCTGTAAAAACAATACTCGAAACTCCTTTAGATTTGCTGGTTAACACGACTACTGTCGGAATGGAGACAGATGCAAGTCCGTTGGATTTGAGTCAATGTCGTAAAATAAAGCACTTGGCTGATCTAATTTACAGTCCCCCACAAACAAGACTTCTCAAGCAGGCAGAAGAGCTTGGCATCCCTGCCATAAACGGTATGGGCATGTTGCTTAACCAGGGTTGTGACGCTTTTACATTTTGGACAGGTCAACCTGCTCCAGAAACAGTGATGCAGGAACAGTTGCTTAACCTGGTTTGAGTGATTTTATTCGGAAAATATTATGCAGATTCCTTTTGAAGTAGATTCTCCCCAAAAAGACGAAAACTCCAAAAAAGAAGCCCCGATTTCAAATATTTCAATTCCCGATATTTCTCAAAAAACTCAGGATACCCAGAATCCGGCATCTAAGCAGGAAAAAAAACCACTCACAGTTTCACAGCTAACCCGCCAGATTTCGCTGCTGTTGGAAGGCAAATTTCGCTCATTGACCGTGGAAGGTGAGCTGTCAAATGTTAAGAGGGCTGCCTCGGGACATTGGTATTTTAGTCTCAAGGACGATCAGTCACAAATACGTGGTGTGATGTTCCGGAACGCTGCAGCCGGTTTGCGTTTTGAACCGGAAGATGGTTTGGAAGTAGTGGTGCGAGGACACCTCACTGTTTATCAGCAGAGAGGCGAATATCAGGTCATGGTTTCCTCAATGGAACCAAAAGGCTTGGGGGCTCTTCAACTGGCCTTTGAACAACTTAAAGCCAAACTTGATGCAGAAGGCTTGTTTGCTGCGGAACACAAGCAGTCCATACCTTTTTTACCTCGAAGAATTGGAATTGTGACTTCACCCACGGGTGCAGTAATTCATGATATGCTGACTGTTCTGGAGCGCCGTTTTGATGGAATTCCGGTTTTGTTTTTTCCAGTTCAGGTACAGGGTGAAATGGCAGCACCAACTATAGTGGAAGCAATTCAGCATCTGAACAATCTTCGTGATTCACAGCAGATAGACGTTTTGATTGTCGGCAGAGGTGGAGGTTCGGTGGAAGATTTGTGGGCATTTAACGATGAGAAACTGGCAAGAGCGATTTTTTCATCTGATATCCCAGTCATTTCTGCGGTTGGACACGAAACCGATTTTACGATTGCCGATTTTGTCAGTGATCTCCGTGCACCAACTCCGTCTGCAGCAGTGGAACTGGCTGTGCCTAAAAAAGAGGATTTAGAGCATACTGTTAGTCAAAAACAGGAGCGGTTGCAGCGAACAATGCTGCTGCAGCTTGAACGACTCAGGGAATATGTTGAAGCTGTACGCCTGAGATTAACTTCGCCTGATTCCATGCTGCAGCAACATGCTCAGCGCGTGGATGACCTGGATTCTTTACTGCGAGAAAGAACAAAGCGTCAGCTGGAAAATTTACTCATTCGGACTTCTGGTATTGCAGAAAAACTTTTTCTGCTTAGTCCCGGACGTGAATTGGACACACATCAGCATAGCCTGAACCTACTGCAGCATCGTTTAACACGCGCCATTGGTCTTTTGCAAATCAAGCTGAGCGACTCGGTGCAGCAGGAGATGGATTTGCTGGACAGCCTCAGCCCGCTTTCAGTTCTTCATCGAGGTTACAGTGTAACGCTGGATAACAAAGGTAAATCATTACGATCTGTAAAAGAGGTTAATTCTGGAGATAAATTGCAGGTGCGAATGGAAGATGGTACCCTGCAAACAAAAGTAGTATCAGTTAAACCAAAACATCCAAATTAAGGAATTATAATGGAAATAATAACTATTCCCTGTTTAGAGGACAATTTCGCATATTTGTTGATTTGCCCAAACACGCAGCAGGCAGCCGTTGTTGATCCATCAGAAACAGCTCCTGTGCAAAAAGCAATTGAGAAGCATGACGTGGAATTGACAACGATTCTTAACACGCATCACCATTGGGATCATGTGGGCGGTAATAAAGAGTTAAAGGCAAAATATCCAGAGTTAATAATTTACGGCCATGAATCCGACCGCGGGAGGATTCCGGAACAAACTGTATTTTTGAAAAGTGGAGATGAGGTATGTTTTGGGGAGCAAAATGGAACTTTTTTACACAATCCGGGACACACTTCCGGAGCCATAACTTTTGTGTTTGGCAAGACCGCGTTTACCGGAGACACTTTGTTTGCGGCAGGTTGTGGACGACTTTTTGAAGGAACACCTGAGCAAATGCATGATTCGCTTAATATTCAAATCGGTGGACTTCCAGACGATACTGAACTGTATTTCGGACACGAATACACTGTAGCCAATTTGCGCTTTGCTTTGAGCGTAGAAACAGGAAATACGGAAATTAATAAAAAACTTGCTGCGGTTACTACTCTGCGTTCATCTGGTAAATTTTCCACTCCCACTACTTTGGCAGAGGAGCGTAGGACAAATCCGTTTATGCGCTGCTCCTCAGCCGAAATTTGGGAAACCGTTACGACTAGCGAACCCGGACACAATTTATCAGAAAAAGAAGTATTTAGGACATTGCGGGAACTAAAAAATAATTTTTAAGAAATGCAAAAAACTGATCTCACAGAAAAAGATGCCTTAAAAGTTACCTGGCTTGGTCTGCTGGCAAATCTTCTTTTGGCACTCGCCAAAGGCTTCATCGGCTTTATTGCAAATTCATCAGCCTTGATCGCGGATGCCGGTCATTCTGTTTCAGATTTGCTTTCTGACGGAATCACCCTCTGGGCGGTGCGCATGTCAGGTATTCCGAAAGACAAAAATCATCCTTACGGACACGGAAAATTTGAAACTGTCGGCACTTTTATTGTTGCGCTTTTACTGCTATTTACTGGAATCGGAGTGGCCTGGCATGTTTTTAATAAAATGGATTCACCAGAGGTGCCTGGAACAATTGCACTTTGGATGGCGGGAATTGCAATTGCAGTTAAAGAAGTGCTTTATCATGCCACAAGAATGGTTGCCAGGCGAACCGGAAGCCGTATTTTGCTCGCAAATGCGTGGCATCACCGATCGGATGCAATATCTTCTGTGGCGGCACTCGTCGGAATCGGAGGAGCGCAATGGGGACTTCCATTAATGGATCCAATCGCCGGAGTACTGGTTGCAGGTCTGATTATAAAAACTGGAATAAACATTGGTTATGAAAGTATACGCGAACTGACGGATGAGGCGGTGGAGGAAGAAGTCATCAGTGAGTTAGGACAGATCCTGTCTGGAATCGAAGGAGTGGATCATTATCACGAAATGCGGGCTCGAAGAATGGGGCCGCATCTGCTGGTGGATTTACACATTCAAGTGGACAGCATGATGAGCATTTCCGCAGGACATCAGGTGGCGGAAAGAGTGCGTTTGGGTATTTTAGAAAAGTTACCTGCTGTTAACGAAGTACTCGTGCATGTCGATGCAGAAGATGATTTTTTTGAGGTGGAAGGCACGGAAGATCCGCAAAAAATAGTGCTGATGCGGCCTCAAAGTGAAATAGAAAATGATGTCAAAAAAGCCCTGAGTGTAATTCCTGAAATTGAGGGCATAACCCACATTTACTGCCACTATCTGAATCAGGAACTGACTGTACAGGTTAACATTCTTCTTGATGTGGAAATGCGTATTCGAGATGCTCAGAAAATTGCTTCGGCTGCACGGATGAAAATTGAACAAATAAAAGATATTGATGCAGCCGATCTGCATCTTGAACTCGATGATGCATTTTAGTGTTAAGGCGTTCCTCCCGAAACGGAGTTCGGTTCTTCCAGACCTTTCCTCATTTAAGGCCCCTCTTACAGGTTATTCTCAAAACCCCATTTAGAGTGGAACCATTTCATACTAAAATGTTCTGCTTCATTTATCAAAGGTATGAACATCAACCGGTAGGGTGAGTGGGAACTCAGGGAATGAGCTCATATACCTGTAAATTGCGAACCATTCTGTCATACCTG
>Ga0302127_10002179_pt1 | contig 11839 bp, 11 predicted proteins | sample CB4_SCM_MG_FD_204452 | JGI IMG/M metagenome (GOLD analysis project Ga0302127, IMG submission 204452) | Marine microbial communities from Western Arctic Ocean, Canada - CB4_SCM | ecosystem: Environmental > Aquatic > Marine > Oceanic | place: Canada: Western Arctic Ocean | collected 2017-09-24
CCGGCAAAGGTAAAACGGCTGGTAAAGGTCATAATGGTCAGCGCTCGCGTTCGGGTGACTTGCCGCGTATCGGTTTCGAGGGTGGTCAAATGCCTTTGTTCCGTCGTATGCCTAAGCGCGGTTTTACAAACGCTCGCTTTAAGAAGCACTACACACTGGTTAATATCGAGTCTCTAGAGGCTTTCGATGCAGGCGAAGTTGTAGATCTTAAGGCAGTCCTCGATAAGGGCTTGTCGCGTAAAACAGGCGAAATGCTTAAGGTCTTGGGGCAGGGTGAGTTGAGTAAAGAACTCACGATTAAAGCTCACAAGTTCTCTAAGTCGGCACAATCTAAGATTGAATCTGCTGGCGGTACTGTCGAAGTAATCGACTAATCATTATGGGTAAACTACTGACTATTCTTCGCGTTCCTGAACTGCGCTCAAAAGTTTTAATGACTTTTGCGCTTTTGTTCATCTACCGCTTAGGTTTTCACATTCCGCTTCCAGGCATTGACTTGTCTCTTATTGAGGAGGCAGCGAATAAGGCTGACGAAAGCGCTCTGTTCGGCATTATGAATGCTTTTACTGGTGCTGGCATCGGTCAGGCAGTTTTGTTCTCGCTAGGTGTTATGCCATACATCTCAGCGTCGATTATCTTTAGCCTGTTGACTAAGGTGGTCCCAGCTCTTGAAGCCATCTCGAAAGAGGGGGCGGCAGGGCAAAAGAAAATCAACCAGCTTACGCGCCTGGCTACAGTTCCAATCTGTTTGCTTCAGTCTGTGTTTGTCGTTTATGGTGTTATTTACAGTTCTTCATTCGGTTTGATGCCAGACGGGGGTAGTTTCTTCTACACTATTACAATCATGCTCGCGTTAACGGCTTCTACCATGTTTATCATGTGGATCGGCGAGCAGATTACCGAATATGGCGTTGGTAATGGCGTTTCACTTATTATTATGGGTGGTATTATTGCTAACATGCCAGCGACAGTCTCTAAGGCTTTTGCACTACGCGAAGACGCTCATCAACTGGCAGTCACCTTGGCGATAATGTGGTTAGTCATTATTTTGGTGGTCGTTTACCTAACTCGTGGCCAGCGCCGCATCCCAATTCAGCAGGCTAAACTAACACGCGGCCGCAAGATGATGGGTGGTCAGCGTCATTACTTGCCTATTAAGGTTAACCAAGCAGGCGTGATGCCAATTATTTTCGCATCAGCTCTGTTTATTGTTCCTACAGTCCTTGGCTCATTGCCTGGCTTCGGCTGGATGCGCAACGCATTCAACACCGCCGGCTTCGTTTACATCCTGACCTTCACCGGAATGATTATTTTCTTCTCATTCATGTGGACGCGCTTGATGTTCCAGCCAGATGATATTGCGAATAACCTTAAAGATCAGGGTTCGTTTATCCCCGGGATTCGTCCTGGCAAAGCAACTGCCGAGTACTTGTCATTCGTACTCGATCGCATTACCTTAGCGGGTTCTGTATTCCTGTCAGTCGTTGCGGTAATGCCGAACATCCTAATCGGTAAACTTCACGTTGATCCTATGATAGCCTATTTCTTAGGCGGTACATCCATCTTGATCGTTGTAGGTGTAGCTCTCGACATGGTCGACAAGCTAAATGCGCAATTGTTAATGCGTAATTACGACGGCTTTATGAAATCAAGTGGCTCAAGCTGGGCAAAGAAGTAATGATTGCAATTCTTCTTGGCGCTCCCGGTGTAGGGAAGGGTACTCAAGCAGCATTGGCTGCCGAGTCTCATGGCTACACTCACATGTCTACAGGCGAATTGCTTCGCCAAGAAGTAGCGGAGGGCACCGAGTTAGGTAAATCTGCCGACACCTATATGTCTCGTGGCGACTTGGTCCCAGACGATATCATGGTGAAAATGGTCGCAGGGCGCATTTCTAGCTTCCCGAGCGATGAAGTACTGATTCTAGACGGTTTTCCGCGCACAATCGCTCAAGCTGCTGCATTAGAAGAAGCTTGTACTAGCGGTGCAATCGGGCTGTCGCTATACTTTACAGCCCCTGAAGCGGTTCTTACCGACCGTTTACTGTCGCGTGGGCGTCAAGACGACACCCTCGAAGTCATTACACATCGTCTTAGTGTTTACGCTAAGACAACCGAACCTTTGGTCAAGTACTACTCCGACCAGGGTTTAATCCGTGAGATCAATTCTGATCGTGCTGTAGAAGACATCCAAGCTGATGTCCTTGCTACTGTAAGCGGTGCTCTTAATCAATCAAACATAGCATAGAATGGCCAAAGAAGAGCCACTCACGTTGTCAGCTGTCGTAAAGGAAACCCTTCCAAACGCCACATTCAACGTAGTACTCGAAAATGGTCAACAAATTCTAGCTCACATTTCCGGGAAAATGCGCATGCACTACATTCGTATCACTCCCGGAGACACAGTGACCATTGAACTGTCCCCATACGATTTAACACGTTGTCGAATCGTTTACCGGGGTGTTCGTCGTCCTCGCCGTCAGCGCGGGCCTCGCAACTAATTCAAAGTCACAACCTAACAAATCAACTAAACAGAATCATGAAAGTCAGCGCATCAGTACGCCGCATTTGCAGTAGCTGCAAGATCATCAAACGACACGGAAAAGTGTTCGTTATTTGTAGCCGCGATCCTCGCCATAAGCAGCGTCAGGGCTAACTCTCAATTCAAGAATAATAAATATACATGCCACGACTCATCGGTGTAGACATTCCAGCAGATAAGCGCACAGTAATTGCGCTTACGTACCTTTACGGTATTGGTCGCCCAACTGCAGAACAACTTTGTGAAACCCTAGATCTCGACCCATCGCGTCGTGCAAAGGAGATTACAGACGAAGAACTTGCAAAGCTAGCTGCTTACCTCCAAGAAGAAATGGAAGTAGAAGGTGCTTTGCGTCGCCGTGTTACGGCCGCAATTAACCGTCTACGCGAAATCGCTTGCTATCGTGGCTTGCGTCACCGCCGTGGTCTTCCTGTGCGTGGTCAGCGTACAAAAACTAATGCTCGCTCGCGTAAGGGTAGCAAAAAGACTGTTGCTGGTAAGGCTTCTGTCAAGTCATTAAAAGGCTAATCTGAATTAGAACAATGAGTGCAGCATCAAAGAAAAAGTCAAAGAAAGTAGGCGCTAAAGGCGTAGTGCACATTCGTGCAACTTTCAATAACACACTAATTACCATTACTGATACTAACGGTAATACGATTGCTTGGGGTGCCCCAGGTAAGGCCGGCTATAAGGGTTCACGCAAGTCAACTCCTTTCGCCGCACAACAAGCAGCACAACGTGCTGCTGAAACAGTTGTCAAGATGGGCATGCGTGACGTTAGCGTTCGCGTTAAGGGCCCTGGTGCAGGTCGCGAAAGTGCTATCCGTGGTTTAAGCCAAGGTGGTCTACGCGTTGCTGGCATCGAAGATTGCACACCACTTCCACACAACGGATGTCGCGCTCCTAAGAAGCGCCGCGTCTAATAACGTCCCCAACTAACTACAGGTAATAATAATGCGTATCCGCTGGAGAGATTTCGAACTACCATCAGGTGTAACTCTAAATGAGTCTACTGCTACCGATGAATACGGTAAGTTCACCATCGAGCCTTTTGAACAAGGTTTCGGTCATTCAATAGGTAATGGTCTGCGTCGCGTCCTGCTTGGTTCAATCGAAGGTACTGCCATTACTGCAGTCGAGATTGAAGGGGTAGAGCACGAATTCAAGTCCATCCCTGGTATCGTTGAAGACGTTACAGATATCATCATGGCGATTAAACGCCTGAAGGTAACTGTAGAATCATCAGAATGCCCTGTTTACCTTTCAATCGAAAAGTCAGGCGTTGGCGCAATAACAGGTGCCGATGTTGAGTGTCCGGCAGGCGTTGAAATCGCCAACCCCGAGGCACACATTTGTGAGCTAAGTGGCAAAGACTCAAGCTTCACATGTAAGCTTACGGTTCGTCGCGGTCGCGGTTACACGGCTGCAGTTGAAACTGGTGAAGATATGAACCAAATCGGTCTTATCCCAGTCGATGCACCATTTAGCCCGGTGTTGCGTGTCCGTTACTCTATCGAGGCAACTCGTGTAGGTAAGTACACCAACTACGATCGCCTAATAATGGAAATCTGGACTGACGGCACAATCAAGCCACAAATGGCGATGGTTGAATCTGCAAAGATTTTCCGTAAGCACTTAAATCCATTCATCCAATTCGATGAGGCACGTCACGGCATGGCAGTCGTTCATGAGGTTCAAGCTCTTGACGCAGCAGCCGAACGTCGTCGCGAACGCATCATGGGACTCTTGTCAGAGCCAATCGAGCGTCTTGACCTGTCAACTCGTGCGCGTAATTGCCTAGATGTTGCAGATGTTGCGACTCTTGGTGACCTCGTGTTCAAGACAAACGAAGAACTTCTAGCGATCAAGAATCTTGGTCAAACAGTTCTTACCGAAATAGATCGTAAACTTAGCGATCTAGACTTAAACATTGGCATGAATGCGGAAGAATTCGTAGTTTCTGCAGGCGAAGAAAACGAATAATGAGACACCGCGTAAAAACCCGTAAGCTTTCTCGTAAGCCAGCTCACCGCGTAGCAATGATGCGCAACATGGCTGCTGCAATCATCGAGCATGAGCGTATCGAAACTACTGTTACTAAGGCTAAGGCTATGCGGCCAATGGTTGAGAAGCTTGTCACTTTGTCTAAAGAAAAGAACTTGCACAACTTCCGTCGTGCTCTTGCTCTTCTAGGCAATAACCGTCAGGCAACTCAAAAGTTGTTTGATGTGCTTGGGCCACGTTTCAAGGAACGCCCCGGAGGATACACACGTATTCTTAAGCAGAACAATTACCGTTTGGGTGACAACACTCAGCTAGCTTATTTCGAGTTCGTCGAGCGCTCTGAAAAAGAAGTTGCAGTTGCCGTTGAAGCTGAAACTGAAGCAGTAGCTGCTGAATAATTAGCACGGTATCTTAATAACGCGAGGCTGTCATTCGACGGCCTCGCGTTATCTCATTTATATCATTAGTGTCTAACGCGCGGTTTTCCAGGCTGGCTGAGCCTCGCGCTCTATAGGGCCACGTTGCATTAGTACGCGAGTACTATTTGGACCCACCAAAGTGTTGAACTCGTCAATCAGCTCAGAGGATAGAGCTACGTTCCACTGAGTCCCAGCGCGCACCACGTGATGGTCACCGTTCTCTTCGAAGGCAAGAAAGTGAACTTTCGACTCGCCGGTGTTGTCTTGTAGTAACTTCTTCATTCGCGCAATTTTATCAGAGCTAGGCTGTTGATTGGCCGCGAACGAAATTTCAAGCACACCTTTTAAGGACAATGACTCTGGAGCGCCAGCGGGCTCTATTGAGTTAATAATCATTTCTGGGATATCGTTGCTGATTTGAATTTTGCCTTTGAAAAGGGCAATAGTATCTTCTTGGAGAGCATCGCCGCATTCTTCGAGAGTACGATTGAAAATTACGGCGGGTGTCGAGCCATATAAATCTTCAATCTCTAGTTTACCGAACTTTTTAGAAGGGTCTTTCGCAGTAGGCCGAATGTTGAGCTGGCTGGTTAAGCCAAACAACTCAATTAGCGCGTTGTCTCCGACTTCTTTGACAGTGCGGCTGTCAAACGGCGCGATGCCGCTAGTGACATGGCGGTATGGATCAAGTGGATGCGAGCTTAGGAAGATTCCTAGAACCTCTTTTTCATGCGCCAGCTGCTCTTTTTGTTCTGCGTCACTTAATTCAACATTGCTCTCGGCAGGGCTACTAGTGTCTGTCGATACTGCAGGAGTTGCGGCAGCTTCGCCCGAGCCAAACATATCAAAAAGAGAGCCTTGACCTTTTTGCTTGTCTTTGGCAGCACTAGAGGCAATTTTTAAATCGTTCTCTAGATTGCGTAGCAGCTTGATGCGCGATTTTTCGAAGACATCAAAGCATCCGGCCTTGACCATGGATTCGAAAGCACCCTTGTTAACGTGAACAGCAGCTCCTTCAATGAGCACTTCTTGAGCTGACTGGAAAGCGGTATCCTCGAGCCCTTCGCGAATTTCAACGAGTGCGTCTGCGGCGCCACCACCCACTCCCTTGATGGCCTCTAGGCCAAAGCGAATTGTTTTTTCGTTGACTACCTGGAACCGGCGTGTAGATTCATTCACGCAAGGAGGTAGCAGTGTGATTTGGTGACGGCGGGCATCTTCAATGAGCACCCGCAGCTTGTCTTTGTCGTTTGCCTCGTAGGTGTACGAGGCCGTGTAAAACTCGGCAGGGTAATGCGCCTTCATGTAAGCAGCCTGGAAAGTCACCATCGCATATGCAGCCGAGTGAGATTTGTTAAAGCCGTACTCGGCAAACTTGACCATCATCTCCCATATTTTTGTAGAGACAGCAAGGTCAACATTTTGCGCCGTTGCGCCATCGATGAATTTGTCCTTAAACTTGTCCATTAAAGATAATATCTTCTTACCCATGGCTTTGCGCAAATTATCGGCGTCTCCGAGGCTGAAGCCACCCATCTGTTGAGCAACGCGCATAATTTGCTCTTGGTAAATTAACACACCATAAGTCTCTTTGAGAATAGGCTCTAGAATAGGGTGATCAAAGGTTACCTCTTCAAGACCGTGCTTGCGCTTGGTGAAAATCTCGTGCAGGCCAGAGCCCAAAGGACCTGGTCGGTAAAGTGCTAATACCGCAATGATGTCTTCGTAAACCGAGGGCTTTAAGTTACTTAGGAGAGCTTTCATCCCGGAGGATTCGAGCTGGAAGATGCCTTCGGTGTCGGCGTTGCAGAACAGTTCATAGGTCTTTTCGTCCTCTAGGCATATGGTGTCGAGGTCGACTTCAATCCCTTGATTGAGCTTTACTTGTTGCGTAGCTTCGTGGAGAATTGAAAGGGTGCGCAAGCCCAGGAAATCCATTTTGAGCAGGCCGAATTCTTCGGCGTAGTTCATGTCCCACTGAGTGGTGATGTTGTCAGACACGCGCGACAACGGAACAATGTTGCGTAAAGGCTCATCGGCAATAATTACACCAGCAGCGTGGATACCAGTGTTACGCGCAAAGCCTTCAACCCTCGTAGCGAATTCGAACCATTGTGAATACTCATCGCAAGAATCGCGGAACTCTTGAAGTTCTGCCACAGTTTCAATAGCCTTCTTCAGGCTCTTTGCATCATCGGGTATCAGTTTTGCAACTTTATCAACCTGGGGCAGAGGGATCTCAAGAATGCGCCCCATATCGCGAATAGCGTTTTTGGCTTTGAGGCGACCAAAAGTAATAATTTGACAAACGTTTTCGTCGCCATATTTCTCGCGAGTATAAATAATCATTTCTTCGCGACGGTCTTTGCAAAAATCGATATCAATATCAGGCATCGACATTCTTCCCGGGTTCAAGAAGCGCTCGAAAATCAAATCGTATTTAAGCGGGTCGATCTTGGTGATTTCAAGAACATAAGCAACAATAGATCCAGCAGCAGAACCGCGGCCTGGGCCCACTGGTATGCCACTGTCACGCGCGAACTTGATTAGGTCCCATACAATTAAGAAGTATGAGATAAAGCCCATCTCGGTGATGACGCGAATTTCGTACTCGAGGCGTTCACGAACCTCAGCGGTTACATCAGGGTAAAGACGACGCACGCCTTGCTCGCATAAATCACGAAACATCGCCTCAGAAGTGCGCCCGTCTTCTGGGGTAAACACTGGCAGACGCAGCCGCCCAATTTCTAGTTCGACATTAATTTGGTCCGCGACATCGATGGTGTTGCGCAACGCTTCTGGCAAATCTTGAAACACACGGTTCATCTCTTCGCGAGTACGGAAGAACAAGGTGTCGGTGTCGAAAGACCAACGATTAGGGTCGGCGTATTTGCCACCTGTACCGAGACACAGCAATGCATCTTGCAGGTTACAGTCTTCGTGCCTTGAGTAATGGACGTCATTGGTTGCGACAACCGGCAAGTCAACTTGATCTTTCATGCGCATCATCGCCGTAGTCAAGTCATCTTGTTCTTTCATGCCATTGCGCATTATTTCAAGAAAGAAATGCTCGCGACCAAACATGTCGGCTAGGGTGCCAGCCATCTGACGGGCTTCGGCTTCTTGTTCACGCCGCAGCAATTTGTTTACAGGCCCAGACATACAACCCGATAGCACCGTCAAGCCCTCTGAATGTTGCGCAAGCAAATCCATGTCAACGCGTGGACGTACGGACATACCTTTGGTGTGCGAGTCCGAGCTGAGTTTCATTAAGTTTTCCCAGCCTTTGGCGTTGCGTGCCAATAAAGTTAAATGCGAATACGGATTCGTGGTGCGATTGTGTTTGTCATACATCGATTTTTCGGCGACGTATATTTCGCAGCCTAAGATAGGCTTGAGACTTTTAGCGCGACAGCTTTTATAGAACTCCATGGCACCATAAAGGTTGCCGTGGTCGGTAATCGCGATAGAGTCATGGCCATCTTCAACAGCAGCATCTGTCAGATTTTCAATCTTGTTTGCCCCGTCTAGTAGGCTATATTCGGTGTGGACGTGAAGATGAACGAATGGCTCCATTTAGATAGTCAGAATATAACTTCTTCAGAAGTTTAACTAGGGAAAAAAGGGATTGTTGATAAATAAGTTTAGGTAAACAAAGATTGACTAAATTAGTGCGCAACGTTGTAATTTCCGCCCAAGCGCCCGTAGCTCAACTGGATAGAGCACCTGACTACGGATCAGGAGGTTGGGGGTTCGAATCCTCCCGGGCGCACCACTTTATTTTCGTCATACGACCAATGACTCTGCTGTTTCCTTTACGTCAGCCAGAATCACCACAAGAGCGTGATTCCATGATAATGGAGCTCGCTTTTAAGCAAGCCGAGACTGCTGCTCGCAACGACGAAGTGCCTGTCGGAGCTATTATTGTGCGCGGTAATAGAATACTCGGACGCGGTGCAAATCAAGTTGAAGCGCTGGCTGACGCTACTGCACATGCTGAAATGCTTGCTATTACCCAAGCGATGGCATCCACGGGTGATAAGCGCTTGGTTGACGCTGAGTTATACTGCACTCTAGAGCCATGTATTCAGTGTTGTGGGGCAATCATGCATGCTCGTATTGGGCGGGTGGTCTATGCGGCGAGCGACCCTAAGTTCGGTGGTGTAGAGTCCTTGGCGCAGTTGTTCGACTTGCCAGGGCTCAACCACAGCGTAGAGCATCACGGTGGATTGATGGCTGAGCAATCCGCCATAATGTTGCGCGAGTTTTTTCAAGCTAAAAGGAAAAAGTAATCACTAAAATCGTGCGCAACGCTATCCTTTTGCGCCATAATGGAGAGGTGTCAGAGTGGCCGAATGAGCACGCTTGGAAAGCGTGTGTGTCGCAAGGCACCGGGGGTTCGAATCCCCCCCTCTCCGCCAATTCCTTTACAATACAATACTCTAGAAGCCGGGGGCTCGGCCTCGCGCAGCGATGCTGAAGTGAACCGGGTCAGGCCAGGAATGGAGCAGCTCTAAGCATCATTCATCGGGTGCCGCGAATGTTCGGGTCTCCGGTTTCTAGTTTCTTGCCCTGTGGTGAGCGTCGCAAACTGTTAGTATATTCTCGTGACATCACCCGCTCAGTCCTACCGCGTATTCGCGCGTAAATATCGCCCACGCAGCTTCGCCGAAGTCATCGGCCAAGATCATATTGTGCGCGCATTGAGTGCAGCAATCGCTAAGGAACGGGTAGGGCAGGCATACATTCTTGTAGGCCCGCGTGGTGTCGGCAAAACGACGACAGCACGTATCATCGCCAAGTCGATGAACTGTGCTAACGGACCGTCGGTCGAGCCATGCCTCGAATGCGCCCAGTGCATCGATATTGAACGCGGTAGCGATATTGATGTTATCGAAATTGACGGGGCATCAAACAACGGCGTCGATGACGTGCGTGGCATTCGCGATGCGGTGCAAACGCATCCAATTCGCAATCGTCGTAAGATTTATATCATCGACGAGGTGCAGCGTTTGTCAGGCCAAGCTTTTGACGCATTACTGAAAACACTAGAAGAGCCGCCGGCGCACGCGATGTTTTTATTCGCCACCACCGACCCGCACAAAATCCCTGACACCATAGTTTCGCGTTGCCAGATTTTCGAATTTCGTCGCATTCGCGAAGTCGATGTTCAGGCTAAGCTGCAATTCGTTTGTGAGCAAGAGGGTGTAACGGTACCGTCCGAAGTGCTGGCTGCAATAGCCCGCGGATGTCGTGGTGGCATGCGCGATGCCGAGTCTATGCTTGATCAGTTGTTGTCTACAGCAGATGGCGAATTAAGTTTGGACGACCTCGAAAGTTTATCTGGCTTGGCGCGTCCCGAGCGTTGGTTACGCTTGTTCGAAGCTGTGGCTAATGACGACGCCAAAGTTGTCTTGCTTGAGATTGCTGGCTTCCTCGAAGTGGGTGGTACCGAACGTGATTTCGTCGAGCAATCGGTTGACGCTCTCCGTGATTTGTTGCACGTTGCTCTGCTCGGAGAAGACAGCCTCGGCGTCGAGCCTTCTCCTGAGCGTAAGCAGCAGATGGTAGAGTTAGCGAAAACCCTTGGTCGTGACCGTATGGAAGGCATTATGGGTATGATTTTTAGCCTTGAGAGCCGGATTCAGCGTAGCCCGCTTGGTGCGCGCGCATTACTCGAATACACCATGTTGCGTGCTGCTCGGATTAATCAGTTCTTTGACTTGGCGAATCTGCTGAATAACGGCGGAGTCACGAGCGCGCCCGCTGCAGCTCCTGCTGCGCGTAAGGCGATTCCCCCAGCAGCACCGGTCGTAACGCCTGCAGTGGCCCCAGCTCCCGCGGTCGCGCCAGCCGCAGAAGTGAAGCCGGAACCAGTCGCCGAGCAAACACCCGCGCTGAACTTCAATCAAATGCTTGAGCAACTCGGCAAAGTCCGTCCGACTTTGGCGTCAATCATAAAAAATTATTTAGTGAGCTCCAATATCACGGCGTCCGAAGTCATTGTGACTTTGCGGCAAGCGCATGGTGCCGATTTAAGCGTGCTCGAAGACCCCGTCGAACAGCACGCTTTACGTGAACTTTCATTCTCGCCACTACCATGGCGTCTAGCATTTAAAGTTCCACCCAAAGTCACCGTTAACCCTACCGTTGAAAGTCTAGTGCAAGAATTCGACGGGCAACACGAATAGAATAATCATGGCAGGAAGCTTAGGCGATTTGGGCGGTTTACTCCGTCAAGCGAAGAAGATGCAAAAAGAAGTTGCAGAAATGCAAAACAAACTTGCTGACAGAATTTACGAAGGTAAAGCTGGCGGTGGTGCCGTTGTCGTTACCATTACCGGAGCGTATGTCTTCAAGAACATTACGATTAACCCTGAAGTGGTCGACGCTGACGACGTTGAAATGCTTGAAGACTTGGTCGCTGTTGCTGTTAAAGATGTCTTGCAACAAATAACTGCTGACTCGACAGACTCGATGAAGGGTGTTACCGGGGGCATGGGCCTACCAGGTATGCCAGGAATGTAGTGGCGTTTCCCGAACCACTCGAGCGATTAATTAATGCCCTTGAAAAATTTCCGGGCGTGGGTGCGCGGTCAGCCGAGCGTATGGCATTGCATGTCTTGCGCTCAACACCTGATGATGTGGCAAGTTTAGCGATGGCTTTGCGTGACGCGCGCATGGAAACCCAGCGCTGTGAAAAGTGTTTGAACATTACTTTGCGCTCTCCATGCTCGATTTGCAGCGACGCATCACGCACAACAGGAATAGTCTGTGTGGTTGAAGGTCCGCGCGAAGTCGAGAAGCTTGAAAGTTCAGGCGCGCATTTGGGTTTGTACCATGTCTTGCTCGAAGGCTTTGCCCCGCGGGAAGGC
>Ga0302127_10002182_pt1 | contig 11836 bp, 8 predicted proteins | sample CB4_SCM_MG_FD_204452 | JGI IMG/M metagenome (GOLD analysis project Ga0302127, IMG submission 204452) | Marine microbial communities from Western Arctic Ocean, Canada - CB4_SCM | ecosystem: Environmental > Aquatic > Marine > Oceanic | place: Canada: Western Arctic Ocean | collected 2017-09-24
TATCGGCCCAGCGCACCGGTGAGGGAGTAGTGAGTAACTGGTCCTCATCCCAGGCAGCCACCCGCCCGCGACGGGTCAGCCTTGCCACCGCAACATGTAGCCGGTCACGCCAGGTCGTGGAAACTGCAGGTGACGGCGCAGGTGAATGCGCGGGAGACTCCGCGGCGTCGGCAAGACCCTCGGCGAGCGCAACCGTGAGTCGTGCCGCATCTCGAGGCTTGAGCTGAACCGCTCCGACACAGACGTCGCCCTCCCAAGTCGAGATCACGAACGCACCCCGGTCGCCGTGCCAGCTACACCGCATGAACTTGCCATCGCGCCGAAGATCCTCGATGAACACCCGCCGACTCCGCGACTCGGCCATGTCCCACAATCTCGCACGGCCCAAGCGTCGAGTCCAGAGTCTGCAGCCCCAAGGCGAACAGTGTGGCGTCCACCCACCCACCTACGAACCCCTCGGGCTCGAGTCCACCGACTCTGACAGACTCCCTGCCATGGAACACATCGCTTTGGGTCGCTCTGGTCTGCGCGTATCGCGCCTCTGTCTTGGCACGATGACCTTCGGGTATCAGTGCGACGAGGCTCAGTCGTTCGCGATCCTGGACGAAGCATTCGACAGCGGCATCACCTTCCTCGACGCGGCCGACCACTACCCCATCGGAGATGAACGCGCTCGCGGTCGCACCGAGCAGATTATCGGCAACTGGATGCGAGACCGAGGCCGCCGCGACGACGTAGTCCTGGGCACGAAGTTCGCCCTGCCAATGGGCTCGAACCCGTGGGACCGCGGCGGGAGTCGGAGGCATGTCATGGATGCCATCGACAATTCACTTCGCCGCCTCGGAACCGACTACGTCGACGTGTATCAGATGCATTTCCCGGACGATCACACACCCATTGAAGAGACCCTGCAAGCGCTGGACGATTGCGTCAAACAGGGCAAGGTCCGCTACTTGGGCTGCTCAAACTTCTCCGCCTGGCAGCTCGCCCGGGCAAATGGAGCGGCGTCAACGCTAGGCCTCCACCGTTTCGAGGTCATCCAACCTCGCTACAACTTGCTGTTCCGGGCCTACGAGCGAGACTTGTTCGACCTCTGCGCACTCGACGACATTGCCGTCACTCCCTACAACCCACTCGCGGGCGGCCTGCTCACCGGGAAACACTCAAAGGCTTCAGGACCGCAGGACGGCACGCGGTTCGCCCTGGGGTCGGCCGGTCAGCCATACATGAGGCGCTACTGGAACGAGCCCGAGTTCGAGACAATCACCGAGCTATCGGCGATCGCCTCGGCCGCAGGAATAGGGATGGTCGAGCTCTCCATCGCCTGGGTCCTGGCGAACCCGGCCGTGACCTCGCCGATCATCGGGGCGAGCAAGCCCGAGCAGCTCGGAGCAGCGTTAGCCGCGCTAGAGATCGACCTCGATGACGAGACGCTCGCCCGCGTCGACGAGCTCACCAAGCCGTACCGCCTAGTAGAGCTGGTCTTGTAGAATCGGGGGTCAGACCTCTGGGGTCAGACCTCTGGGGTCTGACGCCGTCAGTCGCGCTTGGATGGGCCACCGTGTCGAGCAAGCGCATCGGCATACTTCGACTCGGCCGCGGCCCGCAGCGCCGGGATGTGCTGGGTCGGGAACAGATCGTTAGTCCCTCGGTGGTTCTTGAGCACCTCACGGGCGAGCACGACCTTGTGGACCTCGGTGGGACCATCGGCAAGGCCCATGTGGAATGACTCGAGCACCATGCGCGAGAAGGGCATCTCCTCTGATGCTCCCAAAGAGCCGTGAACCTGGAGAGCCCTAGCCGCGACGTCGTGAAGGACCTTGGGCATGGCTGCCTTGACCGCGGAGATGTCGGCGCGAACCCTTTGGTAGTCGTTGTATGCGTCGATTCGAGCTGCAGTCCGCATCACGAGCAATCGAAACTGCTCGATCTCGATCCATGAGTCGGCAATCATCGCCTGCACCAGTTGCTTGCGGGCGAGGAGCTCACCTTTCGTTGTCCGCGACAGAGCGCGCTCGCACATCATGTCCATCGCACGCCGCACCAGACCGACAGTGCGCATCGCGTGATGGATCCGACCGCCGCCGAGCCTCGTCTGGGCCACCACAAAGCCTTGACCGCTATCGCCGAGCATGTGGTCCGCCGGGATCCGTACGTCCTCGTAGCTGATGTAGGAATGGCAGCCGCCATCGGTGTGGCCGTACATCGAGACGTTGCGCAACGTGTTGAGGCCCGGTGTGTCTGTGGGGACGATGAACATCGACATTCGCCCATGAGCGGTTTCACCGGGGTCGGTCACCGCCAGGACGATCAGGAACGCGGAGAAGTTCGCGTGTGACGTGAACCACTTCTCGCCATTGAGTACCCACTCGTCGCCGTCTCGCTCTGCTCGGGTAGCGAATTGCGTGGGGTCGGCGCCGCCTTGTGGCTCGGTCATCGAGAACGCAGACACCACCTCGTTCCGCAACAGTGGCTCGAGGTAGCGCTCTTTGAGCATGTCTGTGCCGTAGTGAGCCAAGATTTCAGCATTCCCTGTGTCGGGCGCCTGACACCCGAACACGGTCGGCCCAGACAGGCTTCGCCCCAGAATCTCGTTGAGAAGCGCGAGCTTCACCTGACCAAAGCCAGCTCCACCGAGCTCAGGTCCGAGATGAGTGGCCCAAAGCCCTCGCTCCTGGACCTTCGCTTGCAGCGGCGGAATCAGCTCTTGCCGGAGCGGATCCTCGAGATCGAATGGGTGGTTGAGCACGAAGTCAAGCGGCTCTACCTCTTCGCAGACAAACGCCTCCACCCACTCCAACTCAGCCTGAAACTCCGGATCGACATCAAACTCGAGATCCATACCTGCTCCTCATCGCTTCCCCTGCATCGGGCCCAACCCTATTGCCACTGACCGACAGCCCGTTCCGCGAAACGTTCGAGCTGGACGAGGTCGTCTCGGCCTCGAGCCTCCGAGAACGAACCCACTTCGACGACAAGCCTGTTGACCCCCACCTCGGCGAACCGCTCGACATCATCGGTCGAGACGTCGGGCGGCACCCGGATCGTGATCTCGAATGGCAGATGACCTCGGCCAGCCTCAACGCGAAGGGACTCCAGACGATCGATGATGCTCTGGACCTCGTCCACAGAAGGCCGATGCCCATACCACCCGTCACCGCTGCGGGCGGCGCGTTGGAGCGCCGCCGGCGACTCCCCAACAAAAACCAGTGGTGGATGCGGCTGCTGCACCTGCGATCTCGCTCACGCAAGGCCAGCAAGATCGCGACCGCAACGCCGAGCAAAGCACCGTGGTCCGTGGTCTGGCGCATCTGGGGTGGGTTACCGCGACCCGCTTGGAGGACCTCTCCACCAGCCATCGCCGACATGACGGGATCGAACGCAGGCCGGCTGCTGTCAGGACCACTCGAGCCGAACGACGCGCCGTACAGGTAGACAAGCTGATCGTTGTGCATTCGCAGGGTCTCGAAATCCAGGCCAAGACCTACGCTGCCTCCAAAGCAGCCTGAATCACACAAACCCGTGTCCACGAGACCGGGTCAACCCCAACCTGAGACCGCAACCCCACAAGAGCCACGACAGCTTCACCAAGCCCCGAACCACCCAAACCCACACGACGCAGACCCTCAACGTGGGCCCGGACACTGGCAACCGCGGCCGCCAAAACCCCGAACGGGTCAGGGTCAGAAACCGTTGCCCAAGGCGCTTTGGAAGGTGTTTGCTCCGCCAAGCTCATACCCCAACAATAGCCACGGGGTATGACGCTTTTCGGCTGTTCAAACGGCAAAACGACCAGAAATCGCCCGGCTCCATTAGTTGGAGTAACACCCGGAACGTTCTTTGATCAAGATGCCGACACAGGCCGCTGATGCAACACAACTCGAGGCGCGACAACTCTCCCGCGTCCCAACCGATCCAACGACCAAACCGACGTTGTCGGTAGCGGACGTTCTAGGTAGAAGGCAGCGATGGCAGGGTCAGGCTTCGAGTTGACTGGTCACCGTGTTGAGATCGAAATAGCTTCGACCGCCGGTGACCCTCCCGTTCTCGACGTGCAGCACATCGCAGCTCTGCAGCTCGACCTTCTGGTTGGAGGGGGGTAGTTCGCCGTCGGGGCCCATGAAGGGTCCGGTGTTGGTGCCCCGGACGGTGAATTCGACCGTGACCCAATCACCGCTCTCCAAGAGATTAGTGATCTCGACGGATCCGTCGGGGAAGGCCTTCGCCCATTCGCGGTACTCGCGCAACAACCCCTCCGGCCCTTTGAACTCGCGGCCGCTTGGGACCTCGGTCCAGTGCAGGTCGTCGGCCACATATTGTGTGGCGCTCTCGAAGTCGCGTGCGTTGAACGCGTCATAGGTTTTGCGAACCATGTCACCATTTGCACCCATATCGCTGACCTCCTAGGCCTCGGTGTTTCGGACGGCGTACTTGGGGTCCGAGCTCGGATAGAGATGGTGTTCGGGGCGATCAGCCCAATCCACATGGGACGGAGGCTCCAGCCATGACTGACCATCGTGGAATTCTTCGACGATCTTGGTGCCGATCTCTTCGCCGTTGTGGTCTACGAGATCATGGAACTCAGCACCCATGGGCCTGTCACAGTGAAGCATCAGCAGACTGCCCTTGGACGTACACAACGGGCCGTGCTTCATACCGGGCGGGTTCGCCAGATAGGAGCCGCCGGCGTGCATGCCGCGCTCGGGCATGAGCAGGTCACCCGTCAGCCAGACCATTTCTTCCCAACAATCCCAGTGCACTTCTTGCTTCGGCTCGCCAAAGCCAGGTGCCATCTGGATAAATCGCAGCATCCCGCCGGGCCCACCGTGGAAATCACCCACTGCGGGGTCGGGCCAACGCAACGACTTGTGCATGATGCCGTGGCGAAGTGCGGGCATCTCGGTGAGGATCCAGTCGATCTCCCACACCTTCGCGACATAGGGCTGGTTGTCGTAGTAGTAGTCCTTAGGAAGTTTGGTGTTCCAGAAGACATAGGCCTGAGCGCCACCCTCTGATGTCATCTCCAAAGGTCCGCAACCAATCGGGACCGCGACAAACCCGCCTGCGCCGACCCGGCGACCGTTGGCGGTGACATCACCCTCGACGATGAACATCTCAAGCGCGGCCTCGTCGGCCTCCTCGACATGACTCCAACCCGGGGGAATCTTGACCATGTAGGTCCCCTCCCCCGTCTCAGCCCGGTCCGACATGGTCCGGGTCTGTATGCCGTGAAAGAACTTTGCGCCCGCAACGTTGCCCCAGGGTTCGTTCCAGACGTTAAAAAACTGTTGGTCATCGCGGTTGCGGTGAAGCATGGTTCCCCCTCAGAGGTCAGAGATCAATGGCAGGTAGATGAGTCGGACGGTGCAACATCGACCGACGGATTGCGATCGAAGAAACCAACGGGAAGCAACGAGAACCCCGTGGTCTCGACCGGCATGATGGGCCAGTCTTCAGGTCGGCAAATGTGTGAGACGCCGATGGTGTGCCACACGACGACATCGGTGTCGGTGACGTTGCGATCTTGTGCGGTCCAGACCGGCAGGCCATGTTCGCCGCCGAGCTGGTTGGGATAGTCACCGGCCGCATGCATTTCGTCGGCGTCGTACGGCGTGACCCACAGGTGCTTCTCCGCGAACCGGGCTCGCGTGGCGATCTTGGAGTCGTGAGCCGCTAGGAGCAGCGAGCTGGCTACAGGCTGCAGCTTGTAGCCCACTGGCTGGCCGAAGCGATTCAGCTTCGACGGGTTGATGACCTTCCAGTATCGATCCTTGAATGGGTCGATAACCCGTTGAGCGCCCAGCTCGGTCTCGAGCACGGTTTGTTCGGCAGTGATTGCGTTGCCGTGAGGGTTGTCTGGTCCCGGCGGAGCAGCAACCGTGTCGACCTCGACCACAGAGTTGCCCGGACCGTCGACTTCGAAGTCGAGGCGGACCGAGAAGATGTGTTGGTGGTGGACGGCGCTCAGCTGAGGAGCGACCATCGTGCCGTAGTCGTCGGTTTCGCCTGGCTGGAGTGCCCGCGTTTGCACGATGCCCGTCAGCTTGATCTCGAATTCAATGTGGCCGTCTTGGTAGAAGTACCAGTAGAAGCCGTACTCATAGTTGCCCAGGGTCGCGATGGAGGAGATCACCAGGCGGCGTGACCGGCGAACCTCGGACGCTCCCGAGCTCAGGTCCCAGTGCTTCCACAGGATCGAGTAGTCCTCTTCGTGCATGCAGATCGCGTTCTCGATGACGGCCGGGTCGCCGTTGTCGTCGCCGATCGCAGCGTCGAAGTAGTAGATCTCGCCGAGGCAGTCGCAGCCGAGTGTGAGCGAGCCCGTGTTCCGGCCAACGCCGTACTCCCCCGCGTCGAACGCGTTACGCCAATAGAACGCGTCGCCTGGGTTGCCGTAGGGCACCACCATCTCCGACAGGCCGGCCCGATACAGGATTGACCGGTCCGTGCCGTCGTCGTCATAGGACACTTGATGCAGGACGAGTCCGTCGGTGGCATGGAGCGATACTCGGATGCTCCACTTCTGCCACTGCACGAGGTTGCCGTCGACAACAAAGCTGGGCCCGTCGGGCTGAACAATGTCGAGGGGCTTGAGATCAGTGCGGATGTCACCAACGGATTCGGCATCGTAGTTGCCGAGCTCTGTCGGGATGGGCACGACGTCGCCGTCGAGCACCTTGATGACCTCGCCGGCATTCAAGTCGACAATCGCGTGCACATTGGCAATAGGTCGTGCATAGCCGTTGTCGGCCGGTACGTCTCGTACGTAGGACGCGGTGCGCGCATATCGCCGCGTTGGGTCGACTCCCTCGATCTCGAAGTCGCCTGCCGACCACAAGTCCACTTGAACGTTCTCGACGTCGGTGATGCCGCGCTTGGCCAACGCGGCCAGCCAGGTCGGGTCCTGCTTCACGATCCGCTCGGTGGCCTCGAACTCCTCGATCAGAATCGGTGGTTGCCCAGCGTCAATCGGGGTCCACGACACCATGCGATTTTCGTCCAGGGCAACGACGGCCTCATAGGCCCGGCCATCGGCGCGATCCAGAACGGTGGCAGCGGCCCTACGACTCGCTACTCCACCTCGCTCGAACCCCCGGACCTCGTCCTTGGAAGGTTCGGACAACATCATCAACGGAAACCGCAGGCGCGCCTTGTCGCTGTGGTCGCGCTTGATAATCGTCCCGGCGCGCTCGATCTCTTCAGCCGACAACGGGTCGAGGGGATGGATCACGCCTGCCACGTCGCAGTCCCGAGATCAGCGTTTGGCTTGAGGATCTCTTCGTACAGATCGGGGCGCCGCCGATCGATAAGCCGGAAAGGCAGATCGCCACGGTCGAGGTCAAGGTCGATGTCCGCGATCACCAATTGCTGGTGCTCGCCGCCTTCTTCACCTTGAGCCAAGACGATGCCCTGAGGGTCGATGATCCGGCTCATGCCGAAGAACTCCAGGTCACCGCTCTGGCCGGCCATATTGGCCATCACGAGGTACACCGAGTTGTCGATGGCCCGAGTGGTCGACGTGTGCGAATGCAGGTAGAGATGTCGAACCGGTTCGAAACCCTCACCGCCATTGACATAGAACCCTGCCAACGATCCGCAGATGAGCGACGCTCCCTTGATGGCCAGGATGCGGGTGGTCTCAGGAAGTGAGAAATCGGCGCAGATCATGTTGGCGACGGGGGCCAACGGTGTCTCTGTGACACCCAAGGTCTCGCCGGGGTGGAAGTCGGGCGCCTCGATCGTGGGGGTCAGGTGGATCTTGCGGTGAACGTTGCGGATCTTGCCGGCGCCATCGATAAGCACCGAGGCGTTGCTCGGCTTCTGGCCGTCGCTGCCGCGCTCGAGCATCCCGAACGCGACGATCATGTCGTGTCGTCGCGCGACCTCACCAATTCGGTCGGTAGCCGGGCCTGGGATGGGATCGAATGCTGCCAATACCTCAGCTAGCGCGGCATCGGATCCTGAGGCCTTCGCCTCTCGAATCTTTGCAAACCCTGGCAGGTAGCCCTCGGGGAGGACGGCCAATTGAACGCCCTGGCGCCCTGCATCATCCAACCATTCCTCAGCCTTGACCAGCGTGGCCTCGGCATCGCCGTCGACCGGGCCGATCTGAACTGCTGCAACCCGGGTCGTCACCCGACCAGCTCGACTTCGTCGTCACTGCTCGTGAGGGTGATTTTGCCTTCTTCCACCAAGCGGTAGAAGGCCGGGCCACGATCAAACATCTTCAACGCCGGACGGCTGGCTCGCATCTCCTCGCGGAGTGCTTCTGTTGCCGGCTCATCGGCCTCGAGCATGTAGTCGTCATCGGTCGGCAGGAACACGACGCCAAAGTCATCGTTGGCGCTTGCCCGCGACACCAGCCGTCGCTTGACGTCCAGTGCAACTTCGGACGGCACACGGTCGAGCGGGTCGCCCCACCCACCGCCACCGGGGCTGAGGACTCGCAGCACATCACCCTTAACGACCGGAATACTGTCGGCCTTGCCGGGCAGCGTGCGCTCTTCGGGAGTATCAGGGTTGAGCAACCAGACCGAACCCTGTCCGGCCTTGCCTCCCTTGACACCCCACGGCTGCAACGTCGCACGGTCGGAGTGGATCATCAGTTCGCCGTCCATCAAGATTTCGATGTCCTTGCGATAACCGAGTCCGCCTCGGTAGAGCCCAGGGCCCCCCGAGTCCTCGCGCAAACCCAACCGCATGATGCGCACGGGGTAGTTCGTCTCGGCGAACTCTGCGGGCATGTTCTTTGATTCGGGGGCCACATCTACGGTGTCGGCCCCATCGGCAAACGGACGTGCTCCCGAACCCGCACCGGTGATCTCACGCAGGAGGAAGAACTCGCCATCCTCGTTGTCACCAAAGAGCCCATAGGAGGAAATGGACTCCGACGGTGCGGGTACAAATCCACCCGAGGCCTTGCCCAGAATTCCTAGCCCGACGTCGAGGATCCTGAGGAGAGGGAAGGTTCGCCAGCCACAAGCTGCCGGCCATTCGGGGCTGAGGACAGTCCCCTTTGGCAACGTGCAGGTCACGACGCGGTTGACGCCGTCGTTGATAATCATGTCGGGAGCGAAGGCCAAGAACAGCGTGCCCAGCGTCTTCGCGTAGTAGCGATCGTTGGCCGGCCAGTTCAGCGTTCCTTTGATCTGGCGGTCGGTTCCGGTGAAGTCGAAGTTGATGCCCTCGGGTGTCTTGGTCATCGTGGCCCGGAGCTTCACGTACTCGAGCGTCTCGCGCGGCTGCACGTCGACGTACTCACAGAAGTCCTCGAACGTGTAGCTGCCATCGGGGATCATCGGCAGAACGGTTTCGAGGAGGCTTCGCGCACATCGATCGAGCAGTGCTTCGAAGGTCTCTGCCAAGGCCACGGTGCCGTAGCGCTCGCACAGTTCCTCGACCCGGGCAACGCCGATGAAGGTGGCGTTGACGAATGCGTCGATGTCGCCTTGCAGGTCATCGATGAAACGCGAGTTGTTGAGGATGGTCTCGTACAACGCTTCGTTGCGGACACCACGGTCGTACAACTTGACCGGCGGGACGATGAACCCTTCCTGGAAGATCTCGTAGGCAGCGAGCGGAACGCTGCCAGGGGTGGCTCCACCAATGTCGTTGACGTGCCCGAATACTTGGATATAAGCGATGATCTCGCCCTTGTAGAAGACCGGGTTGGTGATGCACATGTCGCCCAGATGGGTGATGCCACCGTCGGACTTGTACGGATCGTTGTAGATGAAGATGTCACCTTCATTGATGTTGCCGGCGAACTTCTTCATGATCGGCGTGGGCACCGACGCGAACGACAGAGCCGTCACGCTTTCGCCCTGCGCATCGAAGATCCCCGATCGGTGATCGTGCTGTTCTCGCACGATCGACGATCGGGCCGTGCGCTCGACCTGGATTTCCATTTCGCGTCGTGCCGATTCGATTGCACCCTCGATGATCTCGAAGAGAATCGGTTCGAATTCGGTCTTGGTCGCAGACCCGTTGCCGTTGGAAGACATCAGTTTGCACTCCTGGTGATAATCAGATTGCCGAGTTCGTCGACGAGGGCCGTCGAATGCGGGGGAACAAGAATGGTCGAGTCGTATTCGGTCACAATCGCCGGACCGGAGAACTCGTGGCCGGGCGCCAGCATGTTCCGGTCATAGAGCGCCGTGGCCTGCTCGCCGTCGGTCGGTCCGAAGTAGACGTCTCGTTCACCGGTGACGGCGCCGGTTACCGGCCCCGTGGCGGGCTCGGGGGGAGTGAGTTCGATGGGGCGAAGCGGGCCGGTGCCACGCACACGCAGGTTGACAACCTCTACCGGTTGCTCGCCCGCGTAGTCGTACCCGTAGACACGGCTGTGTTCAGCGTGGAAAACGTCGAGCGCAGAAGCCATGGCCACCGCGTCGATGGCTCCGTCCGGGACGGCCACGGTGAGCTCAGTGGCCTGGCCGACGTAACAGAGATCGGCGAAGCGTTCGGTAATCACTGCCGCCGCTTCGATGCCCTGGCTGATCACGTTCTTCGTGACCCGCTCTTCGAGCTCGGCAAAGGTCGCGACCAGTTGGTCAGATTCCACGACATCGGCTCGGGCCGCGATTGTCTGGACCGCCGCGCTGTGGATGTCCGCAGCGAGGAGTCCCAGGCACGATCCAAGGCCAGGGTTCGGTGGGATGACGATCTTGGTGATGCCCAACAGGTCGGCCAGGTCTGCTGCGTGCAGCGGTCCAGCACCGCCGTATGCAAACAGCGCGTACTCGCGAGGGTCACGGCCCCGTGCCACCGATACCTGGCGCACTGCGCCGGCCATGCTGGCCGCGGCGAGTTGCAAGATGCCATGCGCAAACTCTCGAACGTCGAGACCAAGCTTGGCCCCGGTGATACCCATGACTTCCTGGGCAGCTTCCACATCGAGCGGCATCTGGCCACCCAACAAGAAGCCCGGGATTCGACCCAGCACGAGGTTGGCATCAGTCACGGTTGGAGCGGTGCCGCCCTTGCCGTAACAGGCCGGCCCGGGATCGGCGCCGGCGCTCTCGGGGCCGACGCGGAGGCGATCGCCGGTTCCGAGCATCGCAATCGAGCCACCCCCAGCACCAATGGAGACGAGGTCGATCGATGGCGTTCCCATTGGGTAGATGTCGAGGAATCCCTCGGTGGTGAGGAGCGGCTCACCATTTTCGACCAACGCGACGTCGGTAGAGGTCCCACCCATGTCATAGGTCAGGACCTTGTCCTCACCGATCTTTTTCGCCAGCCACGCCATGCCCAAGACCCCGGCACTCGGGCCTGAGTAGGCGATGGTTGCCGGCTGCTCGATGACTTGGTTCGCCGAGGCGAGCCCACCTGACGAGCGCATCAACAGCAGCGGCGCTTTGTAGCCCTCGGTCTTCAAGCGAACCTCGAGATTGTCGAGGTAGTCGCTCACCAACGGCATGAGGGCAGCGTTCAGACACGTCGTCATGGCCCGCTCGTATTCGCGGAACTCCGGCAGGACGTCCGAGGAGATAGTCAAGAAGCAGTCGGGATGGATCTCACGGAAGACGTCGCGGGCCCGCTGCTCGTGGATCGCGTTGCGGTAGCTGTGCATGAGACAAATGGCCACCGCTCCGATGTCCTTCTCTTTGTAGAAGGCGGCTGCGGTCCGAATGTCGTCCTCGTTCAGTCCCTCGACGACCTCACCCTTGTGGGTGATGCGCTCGCGGGCCTCCTGAACGTTCTCGAGTGGCACGACGCGTGGGGGCTTGATCCACGAGTAGATGGCACCCCAATCGCCGGGAACGGTCTGGCGGGCAATCTCGATGAGCTCGCGATATCCCTCGGTCACGATGAGGCCCAGCGGGGGCCAGCG
>Ga0302127_10002185_pt1 | contig 11820 bp, 12 predicted proteins | sample CB4_SCM_MG_FD_204452 | JGI IMG/M metagenome (GOLD analysis project Ga0302127, IMG submission 204452) | Marine microbial communities from Western Arctic Ocean, Canada - CB4_SCM | ecosystem: Environmental > Aquatic > Marine > Oceanic | place: Canada: Western Arctic Ocean | collected 2017-09-24
CATCTGCTGGACACAATTCAAATCCCATAGAAGTGTCAACTTCGACAGCATACAAAAATTTTGAATCGACAAACTCCATTCGAAATATAGATTGAGAAGGCGCATCAATATATTCTTGCAACAAGGTAACTCCATCAGGCGACTCCTCAAACTCATCACTGACAAGATAGTCATGCAGAGATGTCTCATTATCGAATTTTCTTACCCCCAACCCTTTACCTGCTCTGTTATGTTTTGTAATAAGCGGAAATCCGATACGAGTCGCACCATCGATTAGGTGTTTTTTCTTAATCGCACAGAAAGTTTTGGGGGTTCGAATTGAATACTTTTCCAAGCTCTCATACTGCCGCATCTTACTGATTTCAAGATCCAGGGCATTGCCACCATTAACCACTGTTCTATTATGCCTCTCCAACCAAGCAAGGATCCCTGCAACCAACTCGGGCTCATAGCGATGTCCGCGAGTATGCGACGAAGCACTCATTCGATTCCAATAAACGGCTTCAGGAGGAATTTCAGACAGATTAAGACTCATATCCGGCACATACCAAATACGATAATCAATGTTAAGCTTTTGAAAGGCTTCTTCGAATGGAGAAATCCATTCATTGTTTTCGTGAATTATTATAACCATGCCGAATTTTAATAATTTATCAAAAGGAGTCAAGTTACTTTAATTTTAAACCGATATCGAGCAGCGGTTATCGGCTAAGTTGGCATCATTGAAATAATGTACAGAAGATAATTTATTAATAACTTCTCCGTCTTCATATCAATCAACACTCCTAAAATTACAATTGAGGATTGCGACTTATTCCTCTGACCATCTATAGTTCGTACTCCAATAAATTGCCTAAAACCAGCTAGCGATGCGGCGCTTTGCTGGCCAGTAGTTGCTGCGCACTAATGCGGCGCTCTAAAAAGCCTCCTTCGCAATATCCTAAATAGTATAGCCAGAGGTTTTTGAATTTCTGATCGTAGCCCAGAGCCTGCAATTCATCCTGTTTCTCCAAAAAGGTCTCGCGCCAATGGGCTAGGGTCTGAGCATAGTCCAGACCTATGTCCCGCACATCTCGGACAACCAAATCAGTCTTAGAAGGAATTAGCTTTGACATCAGGCTCATTGAGGGCAAAAAACCACCTGGAAATATGTGCTTTTGAATAAAATCTTCACTCCGACTGTAGGCCTCAAAACGTTGATCAGCTATAGTGATAGCCTGCAGCATAAGTAGACCATTTGGTTTCAGCAAGCAATTCAATTTCTGAAAATAACCAGGTAAAAACTTTTGCCCAACTGCTTCGATCATTTCCACAGATACAATTTTGTCGAACTGGCCTTCTAGTAGGCGATAATCTTTATTTAAAAGGTCAATACGAGTTTCCAGCCCCTCGGCTTTAATCGCAGCATGCGCAAAATTAAATTGCTCATCAGATATAGTCGTCGTAGTTACCCTGCAGCCATAGTTCTTGGCTGCGAAGATGGCCATCCCTCCCCATCCTGAGCCAATTTCAAGCAAATGATCTTTTTCTGAAAGCTCAAGCTTTTCACATAGTCGCACTAATTTATTGATTTGAGCTTGAGACAAAGAGTCATCTGGGCGGTTGTAAATTGCAGAAGAGTACTGCAGGTGCTCATCCAAGAAGGCCTGATAAAGCTCATTCCCTAAATCATAATGAGCAAGAATATTACGTTTCGCTTGCAGAGTAGTGTTTGTGCGGCCTAGTAATCGTAAATATCTGAGTGGCTTCATGATCCAACCAAACCGGCTGTCCCAATGGTCCATCATCTCCAAGTTCCGAGAAAAAAACCGAGTAACGTTCGTAATATTGGGTGATGTCCACCAGCCATCGACAAAGGCTTCTCCGGCAGCGGCATTCCCCCCAAATAAGGCTCTAGCATAACTTCTCGGATTAAGCACATCGACTTCTGCTTGCAAACTGGCATTTCTATCACCAACTTCAGCGATTACTTGACCATTTTCTCTCAATAGAAAATGGCCATGCTGTGCTTTATTAAGCACTCGCAGGAGTGCCCGGCGGAGAAAATTGACAGATTTTGAAGACTTCTCGACCGACTTCTTTACGCTTTCCGAAATCAATGGCAAGTTTTCCTGATTCATAACATGCCTTCTTTAGTTTTAGTGCTGCTCTTGATTGGATGCGGGTGATACGGAGTTCTTTTAAAAATTAGTTTCAAAGCTTGCCAATAAATACCAACTACCATACTAATTGTCTGCATTGGCGTTTTCAGTAATACGCGCCACAGTTGCCTCTGGTTTAGTACTACACGATTCAAATTGAGTGTTGCATCGAAAACCTTTTGCTGATTCTCACTATTGCCGAATATGTCAATATGCACTAGACAGAACCTATTGTCGGCGGTTGGAGGAATCACACGCCACTGATACTCTTGTTCCATAGGATTGAAAGGAGACACATGAAATTCTTTTGAATGACGTTGCGGCTCTTCCATATCAACCAAATAGTAGTGTTTTTCATTCCAAGGCGTATTACTCACCTCAGCCAACATATACCTGAATTTTCCTTCCTGTTTCAGATAGTAAAAATTTAAAGGGCTAAAGTAGAACCCGAAATACCGAAGATGACCAAGAAAATAGACTTCACCTTCTATTTCTGAAGATTCCTTTCCTAAATTCTCTGCAATCTTGTTTTTAACTGCCTGTTCAAAATCTTCTTCCTTACCTCCAATATAATCTTTTCTCCTGAACCTAGCCCACGACAGTATGTTGTTGCCGAATTGCCAGAATTTCTGCATTACTTTGGGAATTTCATTGATTTTTAGCAGCAACATGAATATCGGGTATTCAAATTCATTTACATTTGGCGTAAAGCGACGGTGTCGAATATGCCCCTTGTAAATGGCGCTTTCGAATTCAACGAGACTTGAGGTTTTATTCTTCATAATTGATTTCAAAAGGATTCTATAAGGTTAATCCAAATCGCTTACATACATCTAAGGCGCTGCGTACGCCATCCTCATGGAAACCACTGTACCAATATGCACCGCAATAATGAATGCGGTCGATGCCACATATTTCATCCCGACGTTTCTGCGCTGCCATAAATTCTCTTGAGAAAACGGGATGTGCATAACTAAACTCCTGCAATACTTTTTTAGGATCCAATTTGTCTCTTGAATTTAATGAAACCAACAAAGGATCGGAACTCTTTAGGCCTTGCAGGATATTCATGCAGTAGGTAACCACTGGAGGCTCATTGACTTCTGCTTTCCCCACCAAGAAATTCCAACTTCCCCATGACAATGGCTTGCGCGGCATCAAAGATTCGTCATTGTGTAGAATGACTTCATTATCTTGATAGCGCATCGCTCCAAGAATTCGCTCTTCATTGACTGTAGGTTGATGCAGTAGTTTGAGCGCCTGATCGCTATGACACGCCATAATAAGCTGATCGAACTCTTCTACTCTGCCTGGGGTCAGCACCTTAATCAGCTCGTCAGTGCGTAAAACCTCGAGCGCAGGTGTATTCAACTTAATTCGATCACGAAAGCTGGCCGTCATCGGTTCAATGTAACTGCTGGAACCATCTTGAAGTACATACCATTGCGGTCGATTTTTAATATCCAGCAACCCATGATTATGGAAAAATTTCAAGAAAAACTCGAGCGGGAAATTTCCAGCCTGGTAAACATTGCAAGACCAAATAGCTGCAGTCATGGGCAGAAGGTAGTTCTCACTAAATACAGCGCTGAATTGATGTTGCGCTATAAATTCATTTAAAGTAATAGCGCTGATTGATCCTTCTTCGATAGCCAGTTTACTTGTCTTATTGAATCTAAGTATCTCACCGATTAGCTTATAGAAATAAGGACGGAGTAAATTACTGCGCTGAGAAAATAAAGTGTTGGCGCTGTGTCCGTTGTACTCAAGATTAATAGAGTTATTGCGGACACTAAAACTCATGTCGGTAGGTTGGACCCTTACATTCAGTTGCTCCATTAACTTCAGAAAGTTCGGGTAATTGCGGTCGTTACAAACAATGAACCCAGTATCTACTAAGAAACTATTGCCTTCCTGCTCAACCCGCACGGTGTGCGTGTGTCCACCGATATAGTCATTGGATTCAAATACAGTTACTTCATGCTCTCTACTAAGCAAATGAGCTGCGGTTAATCCGGATATGCCACTGCCAATAATTGCAATTTTTTGAGGGTTCATAATTCTTTATACGGAATCCGCTACTACATTGTTAGATCGCAACAACTTTGACACTAGCAACTGCTGCAGGCCTGTAGGCAGCGCCCGGATGATTTTCAAGGCCCAAGTAAAAGTTAACGGGAAATTAATCTCGGCTTTATTCTTACCCAATCCCGCTCGGATTTTTTCTGATGCATATTCAACTGAAACTCTCATAGGCATTGGGAAGTCATTAAGTTCGGTCAAGGGTGTTTGGACGAAGCCCGGAGCAATATAACTAACACGAATGGCATTTGATTTCAGACTCAATGAAAGTGTCTTCGCAAGATATTCAATGGCAGCCTTTGAAGCACCGTAGGCTTCTGCTCTCGGCAACGGAAGGTAGCTAGAACTGCTGCCCATTAGAGCAAGATTGCCACCAGGCTTAATCTTTGGAATTAAGAACTCAAGACAATTCGCGGTACCAATCAAGTTAGCCCTGACTACACGCTCAAACAATTCAGAGTCAAAGTTGGTCGCATTAATATATTCGCAGGTTCCAGCATTAAGAATGACTAGGTCCATCTCTGGCAGCAATGATAATCTTGTTTTGCAGTCATCACGAAGTTGCATGTCAAAACATACTATCTGGGCAAAATCATGAAATTCGCGCGTCAAAGTCTTCAATATGGCTGCGTTCCTACCACAACAGTAAACCGTATGTGATTGCGCTAGGTAATCCTTTGCTAGCTGCAAGCCAATACCGGAAGTACTTCCAGTGATAAGGATGTTCATTGCCCCAGACGCTGCTTTATCTGTCGTATTACCACGCCAAGCATGGGCAGCTGCTCATAGAGCATCGCACCCAAATCGAAATAATCGCGATGGTAAAAAACCTTACCGTGTCTGGTTTTCAGCAGACTCGCCCCTTCGACCCGGACAGTCTCGCCTTTTTGCAATTTCGGATGCGTGATAAACATTGTCCACGACAAGAAAATATCTGAATCACCGATTAAGGTTTGGTGAAACTTGAAACTACAGCTATCCAAATTCTTGAACAAAGACGTAAAGTGATTCATGAGGGCCTTACGGCCTTGCAATGCATGGGCTGGGTCCTCGAAGTGCACATCTTCAGTGTAAAGAGCTTCAAGAGATCCGAGATCATCAGTTCCCATCGCTTGATAGGCTGACTTCACTCGATCAGCAGTGTATTCTGCACTTGATAACGACGTAGCCGATTTCAAAATGGGATTTGATCTCATTTCCTCGCACCTTAAATGTGTTGGTGTAAGAAAAGTACGGGTTTTGTTAGGATATGGATCACAATTGACTATATTTAATCAAAAAGTGATCTAATTTCGCCATTAGCGCGTTACATAAGAGTATGTACAGTGCGATTTGCATCGATGACCGTTTCAACTTTAAGCCTCTCATTCATTTTGAGGGAGCTGCTGTGAAGGACGTGCACGTGTCAATTAGTGCAAAAAAAGACCTTGATAGCGATGAAGCGTTATTGATTGCTACGGGAAACTCGCAAGATACAGAGGCTTTCAACCGTCTGTTTCAACGCTATTCAAGTAAGATCTTCGCATTGGGCATGAAAATTACACGCAATGAGCAGCTATCCAAAGATCTAGTGCAAGAGACTATGCTAAACGTATGGCGAAAGGCACGCCTGTATGACTTAGATCGCGGAACGGCACAAGGTTGGATATTCACAACTGCCAGAAATCGTTGTTTTGATATGCTGCGTAAATTAAAACGGCAGCCTCAGTGCGTAACTGCAGATGACATTTGGCCTCAACAGGGCGATGTAGACTCTGAACCCGTTCATGAAGAACAGGGTAGTTTAGTAGCCGAATCTGCAATAATTGCCAGTTACTATGACCAATTGCCTGACTTACAAAGAGCGGTAATCGAGCAAATCTATATTCTCGATCGAACCCACGAAGAAGCCGCTTCCGTATTGGAGATTCCATTAGGAACGCTGAAGTCTAGGCTACGTTTGGGTGTTTCGAAATTAAGACAACTTGTAGGAGTTGATCAATGAATACCGATCTAAGCTGTCATCCCACAACAGACATACTAAACGACTATGTGCAGGGAAATCTCTCAACAGGGCTGAGTGTCGCTTTATCCGCTCACCTAGAGCTGTGTAAAGGCTGCAAACAAAAATTTGCTGAGTTGGAGTCAAGTATAGTTAGCACTTGGGCTCAAGGCTTATCCGTGGAGAGTACGAGCGATTTTTCTCATCTGATGGCTAATATTGTCAACCAGCCGCAAGTGGACAACAATGATTCAGTATCACAGCAGTCCCCAATAGCCAAGATTCACATGTTGGATCACAGCTTCACATTGCCACAGATTCTTGCAAAGGCCGCGAACGAAGGATTGGTTTGGAAAAAACTTGCCGGAGGCATCACACAAGCCAAAGTTGATATTGATTCTCAAACACAGTGTGAATTTGTCTATATGAGTCCAGGTAGTAAGACTCCACCCCACAAGCATCAAGGCAGCGAGATAACACTAGTACTCGATGGCAGCTTCAGCGATGAATCGGGCACCTATGAAGCTGCTGACTTTATCGTCAGGAGCGGCAAGGAAGAGCACCAACCAATTAGTGAAGAAGGTTGTCTCTGCTTTGCAGTTCTGGACAGTCCTTTAACTTTTACTCGAGGCTTGGCTCGGATTTTCAATCCGATCAATCGTTATCGGTTTCGCAAAACTATCGCGCATCAATCCTGATACTGCAGCCATCACTTAGCTGCTTAAGAATCAATCTGTTTTTCATGCAGCGAAGCCCCAGATATTTTAAACAATATCTTTCCTGCGCCAATTAAAATGACCTGTAGCTTATTGGGAGTTTTTTAAATCTCTGCTACGGGTCAGCCTACCGGTATTTTTTAAATCAAAACTGAGAGATAGCGGCAACTTCGCATTGACGCATTCTCGTTTGCTAAACTGATCTACCCTCGACTTTCCTTCGTAGTAATCCTTGTCTATGTGTATATCAACCGAGGGAAAAATGAATACTCAATTTAATTCGAAAAGGCTAACAGTGTTTAGCCTTATGGCACTTCTCATTTCAACTAATGCTCTCGCGATCGAAAGTCCGCAATACACAATCATCTACAAGGATGAGGTAGTAGAGTATAGACAATATGAACCCTATCTTGTCGCAGAAACATTCGTGGATAACACATCCAGTTATCGATCGGCCTCAAACGAAGGGTTCATGAGACTTTTTCGCTATATCACGGGCAACAACAGCAGCCAGTCAAACATCGAGATGACAGCACCTGTGCAACAAACAGCAGCTAGTGAAGAAATCGCCATGACTGCGCCCGTGCAACGAGTTGAAACCCCTGACGGCTGGAACGTGGCATTTATGCTCCCAAGTCAATTTACAATGGAAACCGCCCCCCTACCTTCCGATAAACGTGTAGTGCTGCGACCGGTCTCTAGCCAGCTTATGGCCGTAGTCCGTTATTCTGGAAGATGGACTGAGCGCAATTATGAAAAACACAAAGCACAATTGCTTGAAAGCATAGAATCGGCGGCGGTCGAACCACTTGGAGTGGTTGAGTCTGCTGCCTATGATGCACCCTATGTACTGCCATTTCTGCGCAGAAACGAAGTAATGATTGAGGTGCAATCAGTTCCGACTTCTCCGACAACAGCCTTAAGAGAATCTTGAGATTAGAACCCAGTAATATCCGAACAATTAGAAGAACAAGGTTGAGATAAATGCCAAAAATCAGTGTTGGGATAAGTAGTTGCTTGCTAGGCGAGAAAGTACGTTTTAACGGTGGCCACAAACACTCTCCTATTTGCAGTAAAGAGTTAGGCAAGTATTTTCAATTTAAGCCTATTTGCCCGGAAGTTGGCATTGGATTAGGAGTGCCGAGGAAGCCGATACGACTGGTAGGCAATCCGGAGGAGCCTCGTGCAGTAGGCGTGGACAATCCCAACATCGATTTTACCGCGAAACTGAAGGAATATGGGGAAAAGACATCACCTCACTTAAAAGATATTTGCGGCTACATTTTTACAAAAGGCTCACCCAGCTGCGGTGTATTTCGAGTGAAGGTATATAGAGAGAACGGAATGCCGAATGAAAATCCTGGCTCTGGTATTTTTGCTAGTGTAGTCATGAAGAATTACCCGTCGCTCCCAGTTGAAGAGGCTGGACGCCTATCTGATCCAGTACTGAAAGAAAATTTTATTCAGCGAGTCTTCGCCTATCACGATTGGCAGCAACTGGGAAAAGAAGATTTGACTATCAATAAGCTTATGGATTTTCATAGCCGTTACAAATACAGCTTAATGGCACACAGTCCTAGCTTATGCGTTAAGCTTGGCCGGATGTTGGCTAATGGCCACGCCATGAAGATTGAAAAATTAGGCAATGAATATTTCACACTGTTCATGGAAACCTTAACGCTAAAAGCCACAAGAAAAACAAACACCAACGTACTAATGCATCTGCAAGGCTATTTGAAAACCAAACTTGACCGCAAAGAAACTGAAACGTTAGGAAAAGCAACGGAACAGTATCGCCTCGGTATTTTGCCAATGATTGTTCCCGTGACCCTTATAAAAAGCTTCTTTTACAGTCACCCTAATAGTTATGCAGATAAGCAAGTGTTTTTGCACCCCTACCCAGAAGATCTGAGCTTACGCAATAACATTTAAAGTCGCTAAATATGCAAACACAACTGTGTTGGTTTAGAACAGATCTTCGGGTTCGAGATAATCCCGCGCTATCTAATGCGCTAGCATCAGGTCCTACTCGTGCCTTCTATATTGCAACACCAGAGCAATGGCAGCTGCATGACGACGCACCTATCAAATTGGATTTTTGGCGCCGGAATCTTATAGAGTTATCAAGCGAGCTTAAAAAAATAAATGTTGAATTGTTGTTTTTTCAAGTTGCTAACTATAAAGAAATACCCCAGCTTTTGCAGCAAATCCTGGATTGTATGGAAGTCTCACAGTTGCATTACAATCGAGAACTTCCGTTTAATGAAAAACACCGTGACGAATTAGTAAATGAAGTGTGCTCTCATCAGGGGGTTAAAGTATCGAGTTTTGATGACCAGTTGCTTGTGCCTCAGCGATCTGTTCTTAATCAATCTTCTTTACCTTTCAAAGTTTTTACTCCTTTCGCAAGAAAAGCACTTGTTTGGATGCAGAATAATCCACCACTTTATGCTGAGGAGGTCACAGAAGATAGAAATACAATAACATTTCCTTCAGTACCTATTTTGCCACACCAATGTGAATTGGCTGATATCAGTTGGCCTCAGCAAGAGCTCAAATGGAGTCAAGATTGGCCAGCAGGAGAAGAAGCTGCGAAAGCGCGCTTGGAGAAATTTACACAGACTCAGATCTCAGATTATAAGTGTAAGCGAGATATACCTTCCTTAAACGCCACCAGTCAATTGTCAGCCTACCTGAGCACAGGAGTTATTTCTGTAGCCGAGTGCTGGAGAAAAGCACAAAAATATTTCGATGATAGTGGTGTAGAGACCTGGCGAAATGAACTACTGTGGCGAGAATTTTACAGATATACAGTTCATCATTTTCCTCACATCTGCAAACACAAAGCTTATCGTGAAAACATGAATTATGTGCCCTGGCGTCACGATCCTGAGGATTTTGAAAAGTGGTGTCATGGCCAAACTGGCTATCCATTGGTTGATGCCGGTATGCGCCAATTGTTAGCCACGGGATGGATGCACAATCGCTTGCGCATGGTAACCGCAATGTTTCTGAGCAAGCACTTGCTCATTGATTGGCGATGGGGGGAGAGATGGTTCATGCAGAACTTGATAGATGGTGATTTTGCGTCTAATAATGGCGGGTGGCAATGGAGTGCATCTACTGGAGTGGATGCTGTACCTTACTTTCGAATCTTTAATCCGACAAGACAAGCTGAACGGTTTGACCCAGAAGGTGACTTTATTCAACACTACGTTCCAGAATTAAAAACTCTTAAAAAGAATCTTATTCATAATGCTGGTGCAAAAAAAACCTTGAATTATCCTACACCTATGGTGGACCATAAATTTGCGCGAGAACGCGCAATTCTGGCATTCAAAACAGGAGATAGCCCCGATGTTAGGTAAAGTAATACTCTGGATATCTGCTCTGCTTTTTATTGGCTATGGACTCGTTAGCTTCTTCTTTCCCGAAATACCTGCGGGTTTAGTGGACTTAAAAATAACTAATGGTGATGCTGCCGCTGAAATAAGAGCTATGTACGGCGGCTTACAGGCAGGTATCGGATTATTTTGTTTATTAGCTGCTGTTAACTCAGATTTATATCGTGCAGGCCTTACGCTACTCGTATTGGGAGTTGGTGCACTAGCACTGGGACGGCTGTATTCGGTTTTAGCGACTACAGATCCGGTGTCAGCATACACTAATGGGGCTCTTCTGTTCGAGCTTGCCACAGCCGTACTAGCCGCGATTGCGTTGAAGATTCAAAACAAGAATAGAGCATAGGATTTAGATATCTCGCTTTGTTCTCTTAAAATATTGAAGATATAGAATGACTCAACACGAATACATATTCATAGCCGTTTCTATAATTCTAGGCTTGGCGATCACTCGATTACTGCATGCTGCGGCAATGATAACGCGAGCACATGATAGGACCCTGTTTCATTGGTCCTCAGCATTATGGGCGCTAAGCATCCTAATCTATATTCTACAGTTGTGGTGGGTTGGTTGGGGGCTACGAGATATTCAAACCTGGACTTTTTTTAATTTTCTAGTATTAGTTTTTGGCTCAATTTTAGTTTATGGATCTGCCGAAATGGCGTTGCCTGCCCCAGATCACAAGCAGCTTGATATGCTACACCACAGTCAGCATTTAGGACGCTTGTCGGCCGTTTTTATGTCGTTCTATTTTCTTGTTGGCCCTTATCTAAATATTGTGATGCTAGATAACGCTATTATTCCCTCTTTGGTCTTCCCGTCTATCGGGATTTTGTTGACGTTGATGATGATTGTACTCCCTCGACATTTTGTATTGTTTTCTTCATTCTTTGCTGGCTATTCCTTACTGATATTATTTCTCACAGTATAACTAGAATCGGCAACGAACCGTTTTCAGCAGTAATTTCCTAGCACGCTCTATGGCATATATTTTTCTGGCTCATTAAGAGAATCGATGAATTAGTTATGCTGTTTAATGAGATTAGGGTATTTGGGGGGAGGATTTTCGCTTTGATCTTATCCGTAATACGACTGTGACATAAATAGTATTACTCTTACTGTGCTGGCCTGGCCAAAGTAATACTCATCATAAAATCCATATCACCTTCAAGAGGCTCACTACCTGCCGGCATTTCATTTTCATCAAAAATATGGGCCATGAGGGCCAAGACTTGTGGAATGCCGAGACTACCGGGTTGATCCAAAGGCATCGTATTAGCTATACGTGCATAAAGCGCCGCAGCTGGCACCCCAGCCCAAATGGCATCAAATGACCTACCAGAAAACTCCTGCACACTATGACAACGCGCGCAGAGGCTTTCAAACAAACCAGCACCACGCTGGGCTTGTTGCGCTGTATAGATACCGTCCATTGAAGTTTCTGGAACTTGTTCAGAGCAACTTGCGAGCAGTATTAATGCAACAATAAATACTGCTC
>Ga0302127_10002187_pt1 | contig 11816 bp, 8 predicted proteins | sample CB4_SCM_MG_FD_204452 | JGI IMG/M metagenome (GOLD analysis project Ga0302127, IMG submission 204452) | Marine microbial communities from Western Arctic Ocean, Canada - CB4_SCM | ecosystem: Environmental > Aquatic > Marine > Oceanic | place: Canada: Western Arctic Ocean | collected 2017-09-24
GTAATGTCAACGTTTAAGCGCTAACTATTCACAGAACAGTCAAAATATAACTCTGAACCTTTCAGTATCAAAGGCTCAGAGTAAATTTTTACCATCAAAATTGATCACTTCAAGTGCAGACGAATCAACTCCTTCAAGACAACCGATGTTTGCTTTGTAAAAACCGGGTTGCCGTAAAGTTTGATGAAAAGTATAAATTCCGCATTTTTTGCAAAAATAATGTTTTGCTGTTTTTGTGCCGAATTCGTAAAGCCCTAAAGCACCTTCTTCTATGTCAATTGTAATATCTTCCGGCGCAATTGCTTCTGTTGTCATCAATGCACCTTTTCTCACACAGATTGAACAATTACAGCGGATTCCTTTGCTGATTTTCTCAGCTTGATAAGAAAAGCGGACGGCTCCGCAGTGACATTTACCTTGAAATTTCTGAGTCATAAAGCAGTTTCAAATTAAAGGTTAAGTTTTTAGGCAGTATCAAGTGGTTCAAAAGTTTTAACCAACTCATCCATTGCTTTCATTTGCTTTAGAAATGGTTCGAGTTGATTCAGCCGAAGTGCGCAGGGGCCGTCACAAAGTGCTTTTTCCGGTTCCGGATGTGCTTCCAGAAAGAGACCCGCGATTTTTTGTGACAATCCTGCAAGAGCGAGTTCACGCACAGTTTCCCTCCGCCCAGCCGCGGCGTCACCCAAGCCACCCGGACGTTGCAGCGCATGAGTTACATCAAAAAGTACTGGATAAGAAAAATCTTTCAGGACCGAAAATCCAAGCATATCAACCACTAAATTGTTGTAACCAAAACTAGAACCACGTTCACAAAGAATGAGTTGAGCATTACCGGAATTTTCACATTTTTTGATAATATTTCCCATTTCCTGCGGAGCCAGAAACTGTGCTTTTTTGATGTTGATAACCGCTTTCGTCTTCGCCAGAGCAACTACTAAATCAGTTTGACGGGAAAGAAATGCCGGCAACTGCAGAATATCCACGACTTCCGCCGCAGGTGCAGCTTGTTGCGCTTCATGAATGTCAGTCAGAATCGATACATTAAATTCGGATTTAATTTTTTCCAGAATCCGCAATCCTTTTTCCAGTCCCGGCCCCCGGAATGAATCAATAGAAGAACGGTTTGCCTTGTCAAAAGATGCTTTGAAAATATAAGGAATTCCGAGGCGCTCCGTAATAGAACGGAACGTCTCCACAACTTTCAAGGCCATGCTTTCGGATTCAATCACATTGATTCCGCCGACAAGCACGAAAGGTTTTTCGTTGCCCAGTTTTAATTCACCTACAGAGATAGTTTTTTGCGTTGTCATAGACTGACTTAAGTTTCAAGCGAGTGCGCGGCTTCGCTCAGGTTACGCATTTTTTGAATTGCCAGTTCACGACCCAAAATTCCCAATCCGCAGTCAGGTCCAGCAATCAGACGTTTCGCGTCAATGTGTTCAAGGGCGTCCAGTAAACGTTTGCGGATTTCTTCAACCGCTTCCACGTTACTTTTTGCAATTGCAACCACTCCGAATATTATCGTGGTTGTTTTAAAATGTTCAAGCAAACTCAAATCATTGTAACGGTGCGCATCTTCCAGAGAAACCGCCATCACCGATGATGCTTCCATTGCATCCGCAATTTGGAAATAAGATTCTGTAGGAGCTTTTGGATAATCAACCGCGTCAATCTTATCCGGATATCCGCAACACATGTGCGCTGTTCTGGTAACTCCTTCCGGACAGTTATGAAAAGCGCGGTCCAGATTTTCTACTCCAAATTCAAGCGCACGCTCCGGATAACGTGCAAAGAGCGGTTCATCGATTTGAATATATTTGCAACCCGCTTTTGCAAGACTGAGAACCTCCTGATTGAGTGCTTCTGCAATTGCTATCCCGAAATCTTTTTGATTACCGTAATATTCATCAACAACAGTATCCGCTACTGTTAAGGGACCCGGCATAGTAATTTTAACCGGTTTGTCGGTGGCCTCCTGCGCCCGCTTCCAATCTTCAACTAAAAACAAATCACGTGTCTTGACCGGGCCACGCACAGTCGGCAGGAAAGAGGAGTAATTTCCGGTACGCAAAGTTTTTTCGCTAAGATTCTCAAAATCCATTCCTTCGAGGTGGCGGCAGTGATAGTGAATATAATTTTCACGGGCAATTTCACCATCAGTCGGAATATCAATTCCAGCGTTTACCTGATCGTTGACTGCTTCATGAGTTCCGCGTTTGATGATGGATTCAGCTTCCTGGCCCATCGCTGCTTTCGCTTCCGCCCATCCGCGTGTAGGGTCTGCTGTGTCGAGGTTTCCGAACCAGTCAGGTAGTTTTACATATTCCGGTTTCGGATAAGCACCGATGGTCGTTGTCAAAAGTCCCATGTGTAGTCCTGTTGAGTATATTGAGTATGTTGAGTAAAGTGATTATTCTTACACCAAAGTTCTTAAGTTGTATAAACAATAATCAATGCAGCCAGTTTTGTTTGAGGCAAACCAATTATAGTATTTACAAAGTATTGTACAATTTATTTTTAATTTTATTTTTTAAGAGTGAAGTCCTCTTTGACAATCATCTTTCAGTTTTTTATAGTGTAGTCTGCTAATATGTTTGAAATCTCAAAAAACGCAGGTTGCAGAAAGAAGAAACATGTCCAATCATTTTGAAACAGGTCTCCCGCAAAATCCGGCAAATTATACTCCGCTGTCGCCAATTACTTTTCTGACCAGAACAGCTTTTGTTCATCCTCAACGGACTTCCGTAATCCATGGAAACCGTCGCTGGACATGGGGCGAAACCTACAAGCGCTGTTGCAAACTTGCTTCAGCTTTAGCTAAAAGAGGCATCGGCAAGGGCGATACGGTATCGATTTTGGCACCGAATATTCCGGCTATTTTTGAAGCGCATTTTGGGGTGCTGATGACAGGCGCGGTTTTGAACACCCTTAATATCAGACTGGAAGCAGAAACACTGGCTAATATTTTTGAACATGCGGAAACCAAAGTTTTGCTGGCTGACCGTGAATTTTCTCCACTGATAAAGGCAACGTTAGCAAAAGTTAAAAGAAAAATTCTGGTGATTGACATTGATGATCCGGAAATAGAGTCCGGTGAATTTTTAGGTGAAATAGAGTATGAAGCCTTTTTGGCAGAAGGCAATCCTGATTTTGAAGCAGTTTTGCCTGAAGATGATTGGCAGGCAGTTTCACTGAATTACACTTCAGGTACAACCGGAATTCCGAAAGGCGTTGTTTATCACACTCGTGGGGCATATCTGCTGTCAACCGGAAATGTTTTAGCCTGGGAAATGCAGCACCGTCCTGTTTATCTCTGGACTCTGCCGATGTTTCACTGTAACGGTTGGTGTTTCCCCTGGACAATCACGATGCTTGCAGGAACTCATGTTTGTCTGCGTAAAGTAACCGCAAAAAATATTTACGACTCAATTGCCGAACACCGTGTGACTCATCTTTGTGGAGCACCGATTGTGATGAATATGATCGCTTCCGCTCCGCAGGAAGAACAGCGTGAACTGCCGCACAGGGTTGAAATGCTGACAGCCGCCGCGCCTCCGCCACCAACAGTAATTGCCAAAATGGAAGAAGCTGGATTTAATGTGACGCATGTTTACGGATTAACTGAGGTTTACGGGCCGTCTGTGGTTTGCCAATGGCAGGAGGATTGGGCGCAGAAGGACAAAGCAGCACAAGCACAATTAAAAGGACGGCAAGGTGTACGCTATCACGTACTCGAGGGCTTGACTGTCGCCGATCCAGAAACCATGAAACCTGTTCCGGCAGATGGTGAAACAATGGGAGAAGTCCTGATGCAGGGCAATATCGTGATGAAAGGCTACCTCAAAAATCCTGAAGAAACAGAGAAAGCATTTACCGGCGGTTGGTTCCATTCCGGCGATCTTGCAGTGCTGCATCCAGATGGATACATTGAGTTGAAAGACCGCAGCAAAGACATCATTATTTCCGGAGGCGAAAATATCAGCAGCGTCGAAATTGAAAACGTACTATACCAACATGAAAATATTCAGGAAGCTGCTGTGGTGGCACGACCTGACGAAAAATGGGGTGAAACTCCCTGTGCTTTTGTGGTGCTGAAATCCAATGCATCTCTCAATGAAAATGAAGTGATCCAGTTTTGCAGAACAAAACTTTCAGGATTTAAAATACCAAAAAATATCGTTTTTAGTGAACTGCCTAAAACTTCTACTGGAAAAATTCGCAAATCTGTCTTGCGAGAGCAGGCCAAACAATTGTAATCTTATGGAGTAAACTTTTAAGTAATTTCTCTTGAAATGATATAGTACTGCCAAGATCAAGAATTTTGAATCATCCTTTCAATTTGGGAAACGAAGATAGTGAGCATGATCGACAAACAATTCATTGAAGATTTAACACTTGAGGGCCGGCGAGTCTTGACACGTGTAGACTTTAATGTGCCGCTGAACGAAGAGCTTAAAATTACTGATAACGGACGAATCACTGGTGCTTTGCCAACTATTCGCCATATTATTAAACAAGGTGGAAAAGCAGTCCTGATGTCACATTTGGGACGTCCAGCAGGTGAGATTGTTGAAAGGATGAGCTTAAAACCTGCTGCGGAAGAACTGTCAGTTCTTCTTGGACAAAAGGTAACATTAGCTCCGGATTGTGTTGGTGAGGAAGTCGAAACGCTGGTCAAGAGCATGCAAAACGGCGATGTTATTTTGCTGGAAAATTTGCGTTTTCACAAAGCAGAAACTAAGAATGAAACTGAATTTTGCAAAGAGTTGGGGAAACTTGGTGATGTGTATGTCAATGATGCCTTCGGAACAGCGCATCGAGCGCATGCGTCAACTGCCGGAGTTACGGAATTTGTTGCGGAAACCGCGGTTGGATATTTAATGCGTAAGGAACTGCTGTTTTTAGGTAGTGCTATTTCAGCACCGAAAAGGCCGTTTGCCGCTATTCTGGGAGGCGCAAAAGTTTCGGATAAAATTAAGGTTATTGAAAAACTTCTGGACAAAGTTCAAACTTTGATCATCGGCGGAGGCATGGCCTGCACTTTTATGAAAGCGCAGGGACACAAAATTGGTGCTTCACTACTGGAAGAGGACTCGCTGGATTATGCGAAGGAACTCATAAACAAAGCCCGTGAAAAAGGTGTTGAACTCCTGTTGCCGATTGATGCCGTGATTGCTGACCGTTTTGACAAAAATGCGGAAACTCGCGAAGTAACTGCAGAAGAAGGTGCTCCGGAAGGCTGGTTGATTTTGGACATTGGACCACAAAGTGCTGAAATATTTTGCGAAGCGGTACTTCGTTCAGGAACAGTGCTCTGGAATGGTCCAATGGGCGTATTTGAGATGGAAGCCTTTGCAAAAGGTACATTCGCGATTGCTCAAAGTCTTGCTGAAGCAACTGACAAAGGGGCCGTGACAATTATTGGTGGTGGTGATTCCGCCGCAGCAATTCAACAGTCAGGACTCAGTGAACGCATTACCCATGTTTCTACCGGAGGTGGAGCCTCGCTTGAATTTTTGGAAGGCAAGGTACTTCCGGGAGTCAGCGCAATCCAGCAATCCAAATAATTCAACAGGCATAATTCACTTAGCAGCATATTCAATAATTATATGAACGCGGTACTCAAAGCAGAAAACGATTCCATTGAGAATTCTAAAGCAATTTCGGCAGAACTTACAGAACAAAACAGTGCAAATGTATCTTTCAGTTTATTCCTTTATCGGTTGATTGCCTACACGGATGCTCGCCGTTCTATTGCCTCATTTATTTTTATCCTCTTTGTTGTTGTCATCAGTGACATAATCTTCAATAAATACCTCTTTGCACCTTATACAGAACTTGTAGAATCATTCTCAGGAGTAAACCCAGGAGGATTCGATGAACTAGATGTAGGTTTTGCCCCAGAAGTCTGGCAGGCACTGTTGGGCATGATTCTGGGCACGCTTATTCTGGTGATTTCGATTGCATCACAAAGTATCCCGAAGCTGATAGATATTTACATGAAGAATGTTCCGAGTTTGCTCTACATTTGGTTTTTAATCATTTCCGGCGGACATGCACTGATAATCAAAATTTATGGTGAAATTGGTTTGATCAGGGAACCAAGCAGGATATTCAATACTCATTTTCTGCTGACGATTTGTTCAATAATAGCCTTCCCTTACGTTTTCTACATCCTCCGCCAAACCAAACCTACTAATATTATTAACCGAATTTACAACAATAATATGGATCAGATCACCGCCCTCACATCAAAGAGGAACCGTGCTTTGGCCCATATTCCGAATGTCGTTGAACATCAGCAGTACACAATTTTTGAAGCACTTAATCAACTTGATGATATTCTTGAATTTTCCTCTTTCAAGGAATTAAAGGCAGACATTGTTCATGATATGAGCATGACTTTACAAAATTATATCCGTCTCAAAAAAGATATTGCACCAGGATTTTTCAATGTATCCCCAAAAGTCCGGACAGATATTTCTTTTAAAACAATGGTGGGGCAATTTGGGGAAATGGAACGCAACCAAAGTTTCTACGAACAAAAATGTTTCCGCCTACTGGGCAATGTTTATATACGACTGCTGGAACATGGTGAATTTGATTTATCTTCGATGATAGCCGGTGAAATGGCTACACTGGGTTTGACTGCGATAGAAGAGGAAAATATTGAACTAGTTGACATTATTATTATCCGTTTCAATACTTTACTGCGTTTTGCCATAAAACATGGTGTGCGTAATAATGAACCGAGAAATCTGTATAACCTCGGATTTTATTATGGAAATTTTATCAAACATTTGGTTGAGCACAAAAAGATCGACCACGTAAAACGCTGTTTTATGTATCTGCGTATATACGGAGTAGAAATTTTTAAACATGGCAGTAATAGTCCTGCAATGTATTTTATTGTTGATGTAATTGCTACTGAAATGAAAAAAATTCTGGAGCAGATTTATCATGACGGTTGGGACATTGAAATTCAGAATGGAATGCTTGGAGAAATGCTGCAGGTTGACAGTCCACCGGATTTCAATAAAGAGGACATGGCTCGCGGTGTGCTGATCAACAACGGTGTGCGTGTCCTGCAGTTTGGACTCGCCTTATTCTATCAACGTGAAGGAATGGATGATTTTGTTGATCGGATTGCAAAGGACGTACTCGATGATTTGGAAGCCTTGGGCGAAGCAACTTTTTCACAAGTTATAGAAATGACTTCAAACCGGCTGCTTTTTTCCGGGCCTACTTTTTGGGAGGATACTGATAGAGGAAATCTCAACATCTACTACACTTCTGATCAGGAACAAATTGATGGTTTTAAGCAACGTCTTTACGGATTAGCAGAGACACATCTGAAGAAAACAACGACAGAAAAGTATAAACTGACACAAGCGGAAATGGAATTGCTCTGGGAAATGTCACGGCTAACGAAAATAAAGGAAGTGGAGCAAATTAGTACCCATGCAGAAAATTTTGAGTTAATTCTGAGTGAATTACAAAATATTGACGAGGTACGCCTGGAAGCATTAGTTTGTTTACGTGAAAAATTGAAATTCAATTCGGAGAACCCCAAGCTAGTTATCACAACCAGCCGTCAGATTGCAGTTGGAACAAAACTGAAAATTTTGGGTGATATTTCTGGAAAGCAGGAACAACAGGAAATAGCGGCAATTGTGCAGTTGAACACACCTAACTTTATTTTTGTAAAAATATCAGCTATTTCAGACTGCAAAAAATTTGATAAATTTTCATCCCTGAGCGTCAGTTTCCGACCTTTGCGGCAAAAAATGGTTTATCAATTTGAAGCTGATTCTCAAGGTACAGGAGCAAACGGTCTACAGCGTATCGCACATGCGGTTACCGTTAAGATTGTAGAGGAACTTTAATCAAACAGCGAAATCTGAGCGTCAGGAGGTTCTGACTTTTTTTCTGGGATTTCCGCTTGTTCCCATTTTTTAAGACAATCCGGATTATCGAAAGCTGGAGAGCTGACTTTCGGTGAAACTCTCCATGCATCCATTTTGTCCGCTGGAAAAGGCCGCAGAAGTTTTTCCGGTGAACTTCGCCCTCCGGAATTAGCTAGCCACATTGCTCCGCTTGCCGGCGTCAAAATGACTGGCATGCGGTGATGAATTTCCTGCATCAAAGAATTTGCGGCTATTGTAATAATAGCACAGGTTCGCCTAGTCTCTCCTTCAGTTGAAGTCCACTCCTCCCACAAACCAGCAAAAGCCATCGGACTTTCGTTTTTTAAGCGGATAAAATAAGGCTGTTTTTGTTCATCTTCTTTCGCCCATTCATAAAATCCGGATGCCGGAATCAAGCAGCGCCTCTTTCGGAAAGCATGCCGAAACGAGGGTTTTTCCGCTACTGTTTCCGCCCGTGCGTTGATCATCGGATTAGGCTCTTTCGCCCAAAAAGGAATTAAACCCCATTCACGCATTTCAAGTGTGCGTAAACCATTCTGCTGGATTATGACAGGAATTCGCTGAGAAGGACAAATATTGTAACGTTGTTCCAGAATCATTTCTGACTGCAAAATATCGAATGCGCTCATCACTTTGTCTTCGCTGTCTATTTGAACAAATCGACCGCACATGCTTAATCTCCGTCAATTCCACTTTGATATGTTTCCAGAAAATCTTTCTTGAATTTCGGAAAACGCTGTTCCTTGATGGCAGCGCGTGCACCTTTTACAAGTGAAAGATAAAAGAAAAGATTATGGTAAGTGTTGAGACGTACTCCTAATATCTCGTTGGATTTGTATAAGTGACGCAAATAAGCTCGGGAATAATGCTGACAAGTGGAGCAAGCACAGTCTGGATCAAGCGGTTCAGGATCTTGCTGGTATCTACTTTGCTTGATGCCAATTTTTCCGCGTGAAGTAAACAGGGTACCGTTACGGGCATTACGGGTGGGCATGACACAGTCAAACATATCAATTCCTGCTTCAATTCCTTCCAGCAAATCCTCAGGATCACCGACACCCATCAAATACCTTGGTTTATCTGCAGGCATTTTTGGTGCGATGTGATGTGCCACGCGATACATTTCCTCTTTTGATTCACCAACACTCAATCCGCCGATGGCATAACCGTCAAAGTCAATCTCAACAATCTGTTCCAAACTTTGCTCACGTAAATCAAGTTCACCTCCGCCCTGAAATATACCAAACAAAGCCTGTTCTCCGAAAACACCGCTGGACTTTGTCTGTGCTTCTTTGCAGCGTTTTGCCCAGCGTGCAGTCAACGCAATTGAGCGTTCAACTTCAATGTGTGTTGCAGGCAGTTGCAGACATTCGTCAAGACACATCATAATTGTTGAACCAAGGTTTTGCTGAATTGCAATAGAAATTTCAGGTGTGAGTTTGATTTTTGAACCGTCTAGATGGCTGCGTATCTCAACGCCCTCTTCATTTAGCTTCAGCAGTTTTGCCAGTGAAAAAACCTGAAATCCACCACTGTCTGTCAAAATCGGTCCGTGCCAATTCATAAATTTATGCAAACCACCCATTTTTTTTACCAGTTCGTCACCGGGACGTAAATGCAGGTGATAGGTGTTTCCCAAAATAATTTCAGCACCGATCTCAACTACCTCCTCAGGGGTCATGCCTTTGACCGTACCGAGCGTACCGACCGGCATAAAAATTGGAGTTTGTATTTTGCCGTGCTGAGTCTGCAGAGTTCCTGCCCGTGAATTTCCGCAGGTTGCTTCTATTTCAAATTTAATCATGCACTAAGTCAGTTGGCAGTTATAATATTTTGCATGATGGCTGTCGTCTGCTCCTGCTGTTTTTTAAAGATTTCCTCTTCAGTTTCCGTAACCGGCGGAACATCCGGATCGATCAAAAAAAGTGACTGTCCACTTGAAACTATGATTCCGGAACCAGCTTCTACACAAATTTTACGGATAGTTCCAGGGAATTCTGCTCTAATCTGATTGAACATTTTCATCACTTCCAATAAACCTAAAACATCTCCTTCTTCAATGTGCTGACCTTCATAGACATATTCTTCTGCCTCCGGAGTTTCACGCGAATAAAATGTCCCGCCGGTCCAGGCTAAAATCTCATTACCGCTCGCCGGAGGCTGTGGAGCAAGCTCAGCTATCAATTCCTCTGCCAATTCCGGATCACAAAATTCTTGCGGGATTTCGACCTCCAGCTTATCATTTCCGCTGAATTCAAAATATCCGGCATTTTCCGCAATAATCTCAGGTAGCAGTAATAACTCCAAAGCAACTTGATGACCTTTGTGAGCAGCAAGAATTCTCTCCCATAATTTCGGATTTTCGTTCAGCAGAAAAGATGCAGGTGGTTTTGTTGAATTCAGCAATGTTGTTAACTCCTGCCATGCCATAGCTGATTGCCCTAAATTGTGAACCAAATCACTGTAAAAGGACTCCGCACTTGCCAATATATGCTGATCATTGACCCAAATCTGTTCACTTGGTGGAATTCCTGGATGCTGATCCAGTCGTAAAAAATGATAGAGATCTCTCAAAATCAGCACAGGATTCTGTCTTGCTGAGGGGTTATTTCCTTTATTTTTTGATTTTTGAAAAGCCAACCATCCCATCAACAGATGAGTTCTGCTGAACAATTTTTTCAACGGTCTTAAAAGCAGGGTTAATTTTTGTTCACAGATTATGAGACCTTCTCTGCCATATTTATTTTGAACGTTTTCAAGTTGAATTTTCCAGGCGACCTCCAGATTTACCTGATCACAGATACGTTTTATTTTTCCCGCCAATGCCAAATATGCAGAAACAAAACGAGTGTTGGGTTTAAGCATGGGATCGTTGCCTAGCAACCAATGCAGTAATCCGTAATGAAAGTCCACGTTTAAATGCAAATCATGACCGCGTACTTCCATGCAACGTAAAATTTCGGCCAGCTTTTCAAAACTTTCCCTGCGCGAAACTCCATGTGTGATGGAAAGAGCAACGTTGGAATCGTAAGCCCCGGCAAGGTTGTAAAGTTGCAAAAGTCCTGTGTCCGGATTGCAAATTCCAATTCCCTGGTCATCACGAATCTCGTCTTCACCAGGTGGAGACCAAGCACGCACAATTCCGCCTGCATGAGGTTTTAACGCAGGATTAGTGGCATTCAAACGGGCTTCAATTCCGGAAACGTAACGCGTCAAACGTTCCGGACGTTGGAGCATTTTGCCGTAACAGTTAATCAGCAGCATGGCAGCTACTAAAGAATCTACCGTGAATGTGTCTTCAGGATTGTCAGGATTTGTAAACCGTAGCCGATACACCATTTCGGTGACTTGATGTTCAACCTGAATCCTTGTATTGACTTCCATAAAATAATGCACGTCCTGCTCGACTATACATTCAAAAGTTGAAACAGAATCAAGATGCAGTGCTTTACCGAATTCCTCCGCCTGTCTACACATAGATTTTAATATCTTTGCATCAGAACGCAGAACTTCAGCCTTTATTTTTTTGCCAGATGCTTCGTAGTCTAAGGCTGCTGCTGCCAGCATTTCTTCAGTCAGAGAAACTTCCAACAATTTTTGCTCGTGCATTTGCAGAGAGCAATCACGTCCACCAAGTTCTACACACCACTCACCGTTACCAAGAAGTTGAATTTCATTGTGGCGGGTATTTTCAATATTCAGTTCAATGAGAAAATTCTTGTTGTCGCCGATTCCGGTTGCTTTCGATTCAATCAAAACGGACATCACGGCTTCCTGTACTTCATCAATGGAAGTAAGCACCCTTTGTCCTTTTCCGCCGCCGCCGCTGACATGTTTTAGCCGAATCCGCTTGCCAGGATTTTTCCGCCAGAGTGTTTCAACCTG
>Ga0302127_10002191_pt1 | contig 11802 bp, 10 predicted proteins | sample CB4_SCM_MG_FD_204452 | JGI IMG/M metagenome (GOLD analysis project Ga0302127, IMG submission 204452) | Marine microbial communities from Western Arctic Ocean, Canada - CB4_SCM | ecosystem: Environmental > Aquatic > Marine > Oceanic | place: Canada: Western Arctic Ocean | collected 2017-09-24
CAGTCACTTGTAGCGAAACTGTTACGGCATACGGCATTCTCGCTATTTCGATTTTCCCCGCCGTTCTTATCGGTGGAGTACTCGCAGCTCGTGTTAAAATGACTGAAATGCCACAACTTGTTGCAATATTGCATAGTTTTGTTGGCGCAGCAGCAGTTCTTGTTGGACTAAGTTTACAACTAGATGAATCAGCAATAGAACACGAAGGTATCGCGGGCATTATTCACAACATCGAAATTTTTGTTGGTGTTTGTATTGGTTCTATTACATTTACTGGATCTATAATTGCTTTTGGAAAATTACAAGGGGTAATTTCTGGCAAGCCACTACTTCTTCCTGCTCGACACCTGCTCAATGTAATTCTTGTTTCGGCAACTGTCTGGCTTGGCATGGAATTTGTTTCACACAATGTTATTGCAGACCCAACTACCTCATTACTACTGGCGTTGTTACTCACAGGGATTCTTGGCGTTCATTTAGTAATGGCCATTGGCGGCGCAGATATGCCCGTTGTTGTGTCAATGCTTAATAGTTATTCCGGCTGGGCTGCAGCCGCCGCTGGATTCATGCTTGGAAACAACTTACTTCTAATTGTCGGGGCACTCGTTGGTTCAAGTGGCTTGATTCTAAGTTTGTTCATGTGCCGAGGAATGAATCGCTCGCTCATCAGTGTTATCCTTGGCGGGTTTGGCACAGGCGATAGTGGCGGCGAACCAATGAAAACTCCAGAGGGTGAAGTCACTTCCATTGAAGCAGCGGCGACGGCAACATTATTAAAAAATGCAAAGTCTGTCATTATTGTTCCAGGTTACGGCATGGCAGTTGCGCAAGCACAGCACACCGTTGCAGCAATTACTAAGAAACTTCGCGAGAATAATACGAATGTTCTGTTTGCAATTCACCCCGTTGCTGGCCGACTTCCAGGGCACATGAATGTACTTCTGGCAGAAGCAAAAATTCCATACGATATTGTTTTAGAACTTGATGAAATCAATCATACTTTCTCAGCAACAGATGTCGTGATGGTCATCGGTGCAAACGACATCGTGAACCCCAGTGCACTCAATGATCCAAACAGCCCAATCGCTGGCATGCCAGTTCTTGAAGTATGGAATGCAAAAGATGTCATTGTCATGAAACGCTCCATGGGTACTGGATATGCAGGGGTTGGCAATCCACTCTTCTTCAATGATAATACATCAATGTTATTTGGCGATGCGGGCGAAAATGTTGATGCAATCCTTGCTTCACTGTAATTACAAGCTATCCTACTAGCATGTTACGCGTACTTATACTTTTTCTCACTTCTGCCTCGGTATACGCTGCACAAGAAACTCCTTTGCGATTGCACTTCGGGGTGTATCCATCAGACCGAGCGACTGTTATGTATCGAAAATTTTCACCTATTCTCGAAGCGATTACAGCACCGATTGAAAACCAGCTAAAACGTGACGTTGACATCCATTTAACTATTTTTGAAGATTATGAATCTGGAATCAAAGCACTCGCCGAAGGAACTGTAGACTTTGTTCGCTTTGGTCCTTCTTCCTATATTCTTGCTGAACAACTAAATCCAAACATCCAGTTACTTGCGATGGAACTTCGTAACGGGAAGAAGACATTCAACGGTGTTCTTGTTGCAACGATTGCATCCGGTGTAAATGCTATTCAAGATGTAAAAGGGAAACGAGTCGCTTTTGGCGATATACATTCTACTATTGGAAGGTACCTATCGCAGTCGCTTCTAGTGGACAACGGAGCAACGGCAAATACACTGCACAGTTTCGATTACCTTGGCAGGCACGACTTAGTTGCAAAAGCACTGATTACTGGCACGCATGATGTTGGTGCGATGAAATCTTCAACGTACAAAAAACTGTGCGACCCAGATGACATTGCTATCATTGCTACGTTTGAAAATGTTACAAAGCCGTGGATTGCACGCGCTGAAATGTCGAAAGAAATTATGGACGCTATTACTGCGGCGCTCTTATTGCTTACTGAACCAAAAGAGATAGGCGAACTTGGTTGCTCTGGTTTTACACTAGCGAAACCAAAAGATTACGACAGTGTTCGACTTAGCATGCAAAACGCATCGTTGTTTGAATCAAAAGAAGAAACAGAACTAGAATCTGATTAGCGCTTCACTGCGGTTGTAATAGTGCACACGCCAAAGGTTTGAGGCGTTTGAGAAATATCGCAAAATCCAACTTCTTTGATTTGAAACGCCATCTCTTTTGCTTCTGAAAACGTTTCTATACTTTTTGGCAAATATTTATACGCTCCACTCGAATCGCCTGAGATAAAGGTTGCGGTCAATGGCATAATTCTATTTGTGTACAGAGTATTACACCAACGGATCAACGCATTTTTAGGTGTAGAAAATTCTAAAACGACCAAACGTCCATTCGGACGAAGAATTCTATAAAACTCCGCGAATGCTTTTTTTGTGTCTTGCACATTACGAATACCAAATGCGATAGAAACAACATCTGCGCTTGCATCTTGCAACTCTAATGTCATCGCATCGCCTTGTTTGTAATCAATCGCAAGGCCAGCACGCTGCGCCTTTATAACAGCAAGATCAAGCATTGCTTTTGTAAAGTCCACCCCTAAAACAGACTTCACATTCGCTTTGTAAAACGCCATTGCAAGGTCACCGGTTCCGCAAGCAACATCGACAACATCTTCATTGCCCGTCAAGTTTGCCGCTTTCACTGCTCGAGTACGCCAAATTTGATCTTGCCACATCGAATGAAGTCGGTTGTTTAGGTCATATCGCCGTGCAATCGCCGTAAACATCGCTTCAACGCGTTGCGCCTTATCCTCCACGCAATGGGGGTTTTGTGCGAGGTCATCTCCGCTCCAGACAGGTGTTTTGGGAGATAAATCGTCTTGAACAGTCATAACTTACATGATACCCCTATAGTCCAGAGAGCATGTATGCCGTTACAATAAGCAGCATCACTTGGAGAGACAAATGATTATTGACTGCCACACACGATTATGGTCTGACGCAAGACAACTTGGAAGCCAAACGGCCGAAATCCTTGCAAAGGGATCGCCGAAAAACTGGGCTGAAGCGACTGGAGATGCCTCGGCACACGGCCGAGCCATGACTTGTATTGATGCTTCCCTTGTCATCGGCCACCGTGCCGACCTTGTTGGCGCGCATGTTCCAAATGAGTTGATTGCTGACTTTGTTGGCCGTGACCCCCAACATCGTCTTGGCGTTGCTGGGATCGACCCTCTTGCTGACACGGTTGAGCAAGATTTAGCAACAGCACATGACCTTGGGCTTGTTGGTGTTGCTGTTTCACCCGCGCTTGCAGGATTCCACCCTACCCATTCAGCGGCTATGCGCGTATATGAATGGTGTTGCGAACATCACATGCCCGTCATCGTAACCATGCCGCAACCGATTCCGGCTGAAGCCGTCCTTGAGTTTGCAAGGCCCATCCATTGGGATGAAGTTGCAAGAACATTTCCAAACCTACATATTATGTTTACCCAGATAGGGTTTCCATGGATCGATGAGTTACTCGTCCTTGCAGGCAAACACACGCATGTGTTTGCAGAAGTTTCTGGCGTAGCAACAAGACCATGGCAAGTGTACAACGCCCTTTCTACTGCTTGGAGTTTAGATGTCATGGACCGACTATTATTCGGTTCTGGTTTTCCTATGTCTACTCCGCAACTCGCTATTGAATCGTTGTACAGCGTGAACACTTCAACTAAGGGAACAATGCTTCCGCCTATTCCGCGCGCGCGCGTCAAAGAAATTGTTGAACGAGATGCACTCACTTGCCTTGGCATCGATTACGCCACCATCGTAAACGACACCGAAAACACTGCATCAACTGCAGATAAAGATACAGTACAACAACATGAAGCATAAGTTTTTTCTCGCACTTCCGTTACTTCTATCTGCCTGCTCCACTGGAAGTTCTATACAAAACTCTTCGCTTGAGGTGCACTCCATGGGTTTGGACCGCGCCATTCTGTACGCAGATTGCACAACGATTGTCTGCACGGATGGCTTTGCAAACGACGGCGACATTTGGATGACCGACATACCAATGGACCAAATCATTTCTGGCGATTTCGATAACGGACAGATTATTCACCTGCAAGTATTATGGACACCTGTTGCAGGAAAAACGCCGCTTGCCTCCACCTCAACAAACGTCACGATTAAGCACATTATTATTTCTGACGGGGTTGTAGGAGTTTACGGCGGGGGTGGATATTGCTGGAAGTACGGCAATCCAAAAGACGGTATGCAACTTGCTATCGAAGAAGCAACCGTTTCTATCAAAGAACAGCAAGCTCAGTTTGATGATTTACTTAGCCCAGCAACAATGGTAGGCACTATTACAAGCGTGCCCAACAGAGAAATTGCGAAGCAAATTGCTTACGCTGTTGACCGAATTATTCAATAAAAGAAAGAATCAATTATTTTGCAGAAATTTCGCCAATGCGAACTTTCAACAAACGTTGACGGTGACCAGTTTTTCGACGGTACCCTTTACGCCTTTTGAATTTAATGACGTCGATTTTCTTGTCTTTAAACTCTTCAAGAACTTCAACTTCAACCGAAGCGCCCTCTACGTACGGCGTACCGATTGTTGGTTCGCCTTCGCCACCAATCATAAGAACATTTTCAAGCGTGAATGTGTCACCATCCAAGTCACGAATATCCACCTCAAGCACATCACCTGTGTTAAGTTTAATTTGGGTTCCACTGTCTTCTACGATTGCGTACATAATGAGGGCTCCTACCTTTTTGGGGAACAAAGCATTATAGCAAACAATTCCTCATCAGCCAATGCCCTGAAGACGTTCAACAGCCTTTTTTAGTGTTTCCAACCCCTTGCAGAAGGCAAATCGGATAAACCGCGTCCCTTCGTTGCTCTGATGATAAAACGCAGTGGGCGGAATGCCCACAACTCGACATTTTTTAGCGAGGTAATGGCAAAACGAAACATCGTCATCAAAGCCAAATGGAGTGTGATCTGCAAGAACGAAATAGGTCCCTTCGGGGCTGTGCACATGAAACCCTACATCCCTTAGTCCATCCACTAGTACGTCGCGGCGCTCTCGATACGCAGCGGTATATTCGTCGAAGTAGGATGCGGGCGCACGAAGTGCGGTCGCCGCTGCAACTTGCAAGGGTGTTGCGGCACAAAATGTTGTGAATTGATGCGAGCAGCGAATTGCATTTGTGTATTTCGGCGGCGCCACTGCCCAGCCTATTTTCCAACCCGTAACCGAAAAAGCTTTACCAAGTGACCGAAGGGTAATAGTTCGTTCTCGCATTTCAGGCAATGTAGCAATTGGTGTGTGTGAACCCGTAAGCACAAGTTTGTCATAGACCTCATCACTGAGTACGATGGCATCATGCTCGATGGCCAATGAGGCAATCAAAGAAAGTTCTTTATGTGTAAATACTCTGCCCGTTGGATTGTGTGGAGAGTTCACAATAATCATTTTTGTTTTATCGCTAAACGCAGCGCGTAGTTCGGTTTCATCAAGAGTGAAATCAGGCGCGTGCAACGTGACAATTTTCGGCTCAGCGCCGGCCATGGAAAGACACGCTAAATAGGAGTCATAAAACGGCTCAATCACTATGACTTCATCACCAGGATTAATTATGCCAAGAATTACGTTTGCAATTGATTCCGTGCTTCCGCATGAAACGGTTACTTCTTCCATGGGATCGATGGGAAGTTCAAACGTATCAGCAATTGCCTGCACAAGAAGTGGATGCCCTGCAGAGCGTGAATATTGATTTTCTCCATCCCGAATTGCTTGAATAGCCGCTTCTTTCACAAACTCTGGGGCATCAAAATCTGGAAATCCCTGCCCCAAATTGATCGCATTATTTTCCATAGCTATTCGACTCCACGTCGCAAACACCGTTTCGCCAAATCGTTCCAATCGTTTTGCCCTTGTCATCCCCACATCATAATATATGATGGCTAAGTTCAGCACAAACTGCAAGTTTTTTTAGTCACCCCTTACTACTAAAACATTTTATTGGCTCTGAATCTGTTAAATAAAAGTTGGTTTTTTCGTCAAAAAATAGTTTTTAAGGAAATTATTTGGTTGGGACAAGGTGAATGGCGTTGCCCGGTGCAGGGCAAACATACAAACAGACACCACAACCGGTGCAGACATCGTCATGTATTTTAGGAAGCCCTGCTTCCATAGTAAGCGCGTCTTGAACGGGGCACCGCTCCGCGCATGCAGTGCAAATAGTACCGTTAAATGGCAAACAAGTATTGGAATCAATAATCGCAAGTCCCATGGCAACAGGTGCATCAAATCGTAGCACCCCTGCTTCGCATGCAGGCACACAAGGCATATCATCGCACATCAAACATGGCTGTGAATCAGCGTCGAGTATTGGAAGCCCAGCAAGAATGCCCTCACTTTCAGGCGTTCTAAAAATCGCATGAGGCGGGCACGCTTCAAGGCAAGCATCGCATTTTGTACAGCCAACAACAAATTCCGACTCTGAAACAGCATGCGGAGGTCGATGCACAAAAGCACCGCTTCTTGATTGCCCTTGGGGTTTCTTAATCAAAAATTCAGGTACTTGAGTATCTTCTTCTTTTGCTATTTCTTCAGCACCACGGTTGAGAATCTGCTTAACCCAATCGCCTCGCAGCAACCCACGCCTTGATATATTCTGGTTCTCGTCGCGCATACTATTTGCACAAAACGAATACTGTAGATTTTAAGTTCGTTATCATTTCACCCCTCAGTGTACATCAGAGCTCGGGAGTCTGGGTATGATGCAACGAAATGGCCACTATTGATTGGATTATTGTTGGACTTTACGTTGTTTCTGCTATTGGCATTGGTGCGTGGTTCACACGCAAAGCAAGCCAGAGCACCAGCGACTTTTTTATCGCTGGACGGTCCCTTGGCTGGTTCGTCGCTGGCACTTCAATTGTCGCAACAACATTCGCCGCTGATACGCCTGTCTTTGTCGCAGGCATGACACGAACAACCGGCATTTCAGCAAACTGGTTTTGGTGGAGCGTACTGATTGGACAAGTTGCAACAGCAACTATTTTTGCTCGTCTTTGGCGGAGAACTGAAATTCTCACCGACGTTGAATTTGTTCAACTTCGCTATGGGCCAGGGCCAATCACAACTGCGCTTAGAATTTTCAAATCATTCTTTCAGGGCATCGGCGTAAACTGTATTGTTATGGCAGCGGTTACCCTTGCCATGATCAAAATCACCACAACACTTCTTGGCATTGATGACGAGCACACATGGATTGTTCTCGTCATACTCGCTTCAGTTGGACTTTTATATTCCGCCATGTCTGGTTTATACGGCGTGGTCTACACCGACATTGTGCAGTTTTGCCTTGCAATGGCTGGATCAATTGGGTTAGCCGTCATTGCCTATATCGATGCGTCAAGCGGCGAAGGCATGATGGCTAAATTGACTGCTTCAGCTGAATTCAAACCTGAACTGCTACATTTTTTCCCACGTTTCGATGAAGTTAGTTGGCCACTTTTCACGTTTGTTATCTACATCATGATGCTCTGGTGGGCGTCTGCACCCGGAAAAGGATACTCGGTGCAACGGCTTCTAGCAACAAAAACAGAGCGCGATGCAAAACTTGCTTTCCTTTGGTACGCGTTCTTACATTATGTGCTTCGACCATGGCCGTGGATTGTTGTCGGATTACTTTCCCTCATCTATTTCCCTACTGTCGAAGATCCAGAAACAGTTTTTCCATTAATGATTGACCACTTCCTTCCAGCTGGTTTAAAAGGAATTATGGTCGCCGCTATGCTTGCTGCATTTATGAGCACTATCGACACGCACTTAAACTGGGGCGCTTCCTACATCGTCAACGATGTTTACGAACCATACATAGTGCCTCACGCTAGCCCGAACCATTATGTATGGATTGCTCGTTTTTCAATGGTCGGCATTATGATTTGTGCAGCCATTGCAACTACGTTAATCAGCAGTATTCTTGGTGCATTCATGTTCCTTGGCGTGTTCTTTTCAGGCATTGGAACCGTTATGATTGCGCGGTGGTTCTGGTGGCGAGTCAATGCATTGGCCGAACTCATCGCCATCATCGCAACTATTCTTGTTGCAAGTGCAACCCTAATTTGGATTCCAGATGTTACTGTTGACGATATTACAACGAACAAGTTTGGCTTGCGGGTACTTGTTACAACATTCACCGTGCTTGCCATCTGGATTCCAATTGCATTCCTTACTTCTAGCGAACCAGACGAACCAACCAAAGCATTTCATAGCAAAATGAAAATCGGCGGTATCGGTTGGAATAAAGTTTCGCGCATCCCCGCCGAACTTACAACAGGATTATATGAATGGGTACTTGTCATGGCACTGTTGCTTTGCATTCTGCTTGGCACTGGGAAGTTACTTTTCCATGAATGGCTCGTTGGTGGCATCCTCATCGGATTCGCCTTGTTGTTGCTCATCCCATTTGCATCCGTGCTCAAACGAGCAAGAGCACACACCGCTTAATCCGCATTCATTAAAAATAGGATGCTTACTCGCACGCACCCCAAGCATCGACAACTGTAAGTAAATCAGAAACATTGACTACGTTATCGCCGTTAAGATCGGCATCACAACCACCGCATGCTCCCCACGAATCGATAACCGTGAGCAAGTCTGCGACGCCTACATTTCCGTCACTATTCAAATCGCCCACGCAAGCAATTTCATCAATTTGCACTGCCCAAATAACTGTTTGTTTCATGATTGAATTTCGAGCATTTTCATCACGCACCCAATTTGTTGGGTCAACGACTTGCACCTGCAAGTTATACAAACCAGCGGCTAAACCAAGCGAAGGAATGGATAATGCAAGTTCACCATCATGGTCCAATTGAGTTCCTTCAAGAAACCACTGAATTTGCATAGGATTTCCTATCTCAATCGGTGTAACAAAAGCCGTTTCGGTTCCTTGCAAAACACCCGATGGAGTATGGTCATCAAGTGGGTCAACGATGTTGTACATTTCAATAATCAGACCTTCAGCCGAAGGTTGATTAAATGGGCGATTTAATGAGCGCATCATTGAATTATTTGTGGGTCGGTACACGCCATATTGGCTGTAGACAGCTCCTTCGTAGGTATCGACAAGCCCATCCCATTGTGAATCATTTTCGCCAAGCCAAGCCGCCCACTTTGTACCGCTGACAGCCATCTCGGCAGCTGTATAAATTGAAGCGTTACGAGCAGATGGCTCGCCGCCTGAATAAACCGTGCCATCCCCGTAATGATATTCGTCTGCTAAATTTCCTAAGCTGTGCCCTATTTCATGAATAGCAATATCTGTCGCGGCACTGTTTGCGCCTGCAAAGGTTCCAATTTCAGCAGATGAATAGCCAGCCCCTCCATACATAGATGAATTTGCAACTGCAAGAATTGCATCAGTGCTTGGCACATTATTTGCGTATCCCCAGGCGAGTGAAGTATTCACACAAAGCAACCGTTCAATGTTGCTGCACCAAAAACCCATATCCATAGCAGTATCTTTTTCAATGCCATTTGATGGATCGTTATCAACACCAGATTCATTTGAAATAACATCAACTCGGTGTACATTAAAAAGTGGCAGATACGATTGCAACGGTTCGATCCCGAAGAATGCGTTCACTGCGTTATCCACATGGTTTTCATACGCTGTCAAATCTTCTGCTCTGTAACCATCGCCTACAAATACTAAGTCTATTCGATTCGATGAAGGACCATTTAGAATAAGTGTTTCGACATTGGTAACCCCGCGTGTTTCAATGCCTTCTTTTGACTGCGTTGGCATCATCAAATTTCCGCCAGAGAACTCGCCCGTTTTAGTGACTGTATCCCAATACACCTTTTCAGTTTCAGGGTGATTATTGTCGACCGCGCCGAACATAAAAATACTCAGTACAGAAAACGTGGCCACGGCTATAGCATTGTGATTTTTCATGCATTACAGCATACAACACAGATAACCAGAATCCAAATAGTGACTGTCACTTTTTGCATAAATATCGCGACAATAATCACTATTTCTGCTGTGCTCTGCACTTAGGTGGCAAGCACATAAAAAACCCACACGTAAAGCGCGTGGGTTTTTTAAACGGACAGGGCGGGATTCGAACCCGCGGTACCAGTATAACCAGTACGCCGGTTTAGCAAACCGGTGCCTTCAGCCACTCGGCCACCTATCCAAAGAGAAAACTGACTTACTGTCACAAAATTGACAACAGAAACTCGTTTCGTGAACGGGAAGTTTACCACAGTTTCATTGGTAATTCAGCGTAGTGAAAAATTAGGTGGTGGCACTATGAATTAGTTACCCTACCATTAGGGACAAACGCCCCAAATGCCAATGATCAGTAACAGGTCAGCAACCTTCACTTCTGCCCTCGCTTCAGATTAGTTATATCAATTACCCCAAGCGCCTATCAGAATTAAAATATCAGCAAAATCAACTTCTCCATTGCCTGTCAAATCTTCAATACAATCACACACGCCCCAATTCTGAATAATAATGAGTAGGTCTTTAATATCTACAATATCATCACCAGTCATATCTGGTTGTATCAGTATTCGTGAATCTGAAAAAGACCGATTGGCCGCATTACGACCAATTACTTTAACCTCATGTCTCCCAGCTGGGACAGTCTCGTTAATGAGAAGATTCCAAGTAGTGTTCAAGTCATTATTTAATTGTGTAGTCCAATCGCCATCTGCTATTTGCCATTGCAATTGCACAATATTATCATAAGAGCCATGCAGTTCAAATTCGCTTGCTGTAAGAACTAAGTTTTGAGGAATTGCATTGTCTATTAATAACTCTCCGACACTTGCAACACGTTCGTGCTCTTTATGAACCTCTTCAGGTGTAATAGCATAATCCCAAATTTTCACCTCATCTATGACGCCTTCAAAGTACTGGTGCTCATCATTCCAGAGTCCCTTCCCAAACCATAGTACTTCCTGTTGCAAGACATCGCCAAGAAAACGACGGACTGATTCATTACCGAATTGCCATGTTAATCCTTGAGAATTATATATTTCAACATTATTTAAATATATATGAGTACCTAAATTGGAAGTTGCAGTCACAATGTGGTACCACGTTCCTGTTCCTAAATGATTTGAGGTAGACCAGCAATTCCAGACGATTGCGACTTAGTTTTTATGTGCTAGTGCTCATGTTTCAAATACAATTTACAGTGAAGGAACTCACACTATGCAAAACGAAAAACGAATCAATGGTTTAGAAACTCAAGTCAGAACACTCAAAAGAATAGTCTATGGGTTTGGATGTTTACTTGTCGCAGGCATTGTTATTGGTGCGACGAGTCTGCAAACTGTTCCTGATGTGATTCAGGCAAAGAAGTTTGAGGTTGTGAATGATGAGGGAAAGGTGGTTGCTTCGTTCTATGCGAATATGGGTGGAGGTATGTTGAGTTTTTCGAACAAGGATGGGGAAGTAGTTGCTGGACTCGGTTCGGATGAAGTCAATGGAGGAGGTGTATTGGGTATCAACAACAACGATGGAAAAATAGTTGCTGGAATCTTTGCGGATGAAAATGGGGGTGTGGCGCGTGTCCTTAGCAATACGTTTACGGAAGTTGTTAGAATCGGTGCGTCGGCAACTGGTGGTTCGTTTGGTCTTTCCAACAATGACGGGAAGGTGATTGTTGAAATCGGTGCGCTTGCAAACGGTGGCAAGTTGCAGATTTTCGAAAATGGCGGGAAACAAGTTGCTGTAATTGCTTCAGGTTCAAA
>Ga0302127_10002192_pt1 | contig 11796 bp, 9 predicted proteins | sample CB4_SCM_MG_FD_204452 | JGI IMG/M metagenome (GOLD analysis project Ga0302127, IMG submission 204452) | Marine microbial communities from Western Arctic Ocean, Canada - CB4_SCM | ecosystem: Environmental > Aquatic > Marine > Oceanic | place: Canada: Western Arctic Ocean | collected 2017-09-24
TCCAATTGTTGAGCTCGTCGATGGTCTGATTCACGGTGATATCCCACTCACAGGATGTCACGGCCTGTTGGAGTGATTGGGTTCTTGGCTCAAGAATGGCAACCCCGCACACGGCCAGGCCAGGCGGGAGTGCCTCAGTGAGCAATTGCGGAAGGTCGACGATCTCAAAATCCCGGGGGCGTTGATCGTCGAGTTGGATGTCAATGTACTCCCCATTGGACTCACTTCCGGTCGGAAGTGCGAGCCCAAAGGCAATACGGGGGCGGGGCGAGAAGCCTTCGCTGTACACCATCGGCACACCTGCCATACGAAGTGAGCGTTCCCAGACCCGGGCCACGTCGCGATGGCTCGTGAACCGGACCTTGCCGTCCTTCGTCGATTTCAGCCGGACCAGGATCATGAGCCTGGCGACGGTGGTCGGGTCAACAGCTTGACAGGGACCTCACCACCGGTTTTCAGGTTCTGTCCGGTTCCTTGGGATCCGCCCGAGGGTGGTGTCGCCGATGCCACAACATGCTCGATGCCGTAGCCCGTGCATGCCCCGCAGTCATAACACGGGATCCAGCGGCAGTCCTCGAGGCCGACCTCGTTGAGCGAATCGCGCCAGTCCTGCCACAAGAAGTCCTTGTGCAAGCCGGCATTGAGGTGGTCCCATGGAAGGACCTCGTCTTCGGTGCGATGACGGTAGGTGTACCACTCGAAGTCGAGCCCGTTGGCAGCCATGGCGTTGAGCCAGCGGTCGTAGTTGAAGAACTCCGACCATTCCTGGAAGGTGCCGCCTTCGCTCCAGACCTGTTCGATCACGGGCCCAACTCGACGGTCACCGCGACTGAAGATGCCTTCGACCAACGTGGCCTTTGGATCATGCCACTTCATGTTCACGCCGTGCATCTTGCGCGTGGTGTCCTTGAGCAGGTGAACCTTGCGGGTCAGCTCTTCAGTGGTGTTCTGGCCAAACCATTGGAATGGTGTGAACGGTTTGGGCACGAATCCGCCGACGCTGACAGTGACCGAAGCACTCTTGTTGTATCGCTTGCCGATCTCGACACAGTTCTTGCCTAGCTCGGCGATACCCAACGTGTCTTCGTCAGTCTCGGTGGGAAGCCCGGTCATGAAGTACAACTTCATGCGTCGCCAGCCCTGGCTGAAGGCCGACTCGACCGCCCCGTACAGGTCTTCTTCTCGGATCAGCTTGTTGATGACCTGACGCATGCGCCAGCTGCCGGCTTCGGGAGCGAAGGTCAACCCGGTGCGTCGAGCGCTCTGGATTGTGGCCGCAATCCCAACGGTGAACGCATCAACGCGAAGGCTCGGCAACGAGACCGACACCTGACCACAGTTGACCGGGTCGTTCACGGTGTCGGCAACGACCCCCTCGATCCCGCTGAAGTCGGCGGTCGACAATGAAGTGAGAGCAACGTCGTCGTAGCCGGTGCGCTTCAGGCCTTCTTGCACCATGGTGCGGACCTGGTCTGCGGGACGTTCACGCACGGGGCGAGTGATCATGCCCGCTTGACAGAACCGACAACCCCGCGTGCATCCACGGAACACCTCGACGTTGAGTCGATCATGCACCACCTCGGTCAACGGGACCAGCTGGTTGCGTGGGTAGGGCCACTCCGCGAGGTCGGCAATGGTCCGCTTCTCGACCAACGCAGGCACGTCGCTGTAGCGAGGCTCGATAGCAACGAGATTGGCACCCTCGAAGGACACGTCGTACATCGAGGGGACGTACACGCCTTCGACTTTGGCCAATTCGTGCAACACGTGCTCACGCGAGCCTTCGGTCTTACCAGAACGCTTCCACTCCCCGACCACCTCGGTGATCTCCGAGACCACTTCTTCGCCATCGCCGAGGACGAAGAAGTCAACAAAGTCGGCAAGTGGCTCGGGGTTGTACGTGCAATGGCCGCCGGCACCGATTAGCAGGTCCTCGGGCCGGCGTTCCGCGGCTCGGACCGGGCAGCCGGCGAGATCGATGCAGTTGAGAACGTTGGTATAGACCAGTTCGGCAGACAGGTTGAATGCCAAAATATCGAAGTCTGGCGCGGGTCGATGGGTATCGACGCTGAACAGCGGCAGCTTGCTGGACCGCATCTCGGCCTCGAGGTCACCCCATGGCGCATAGGTGCGCTCGGCGACAGCGTCTTCTCGCTCGTTGATGATCTCATACAGGATCTGCAGGCCCTGGTTGGGCAGACCCACCTCGTAGGTGTCGGGGTACCCCAGCAGCCAGGCAACCTTGTGGGGGGCGTGCACAGGCTGTTGGTGTCCAGCCTCCAGCCCGATGTATCGCGCCGGCTTTTGGACCCGCGGAAGAATGGATTCGAGCTCCGGCCAGATGGTCGACATGCCTAGGAGGCTACCGGCCACCACTCCCGGTCCCGAACTATCTGATCGGGGGCCTCCGGTCGACCGCGCATAGGGCGTTGGTCAGCGGCGCACGACATGGCGGCGCATGTGGACGTTGAGCACCAGACCAATGCTGACAAACGACGTCAGGGCCGAGGATCCGCCGTATGACAGGAACGGTGCTGGGATACCTGTGATGGGCATGATGCCTGTTGTCATCCCGACCGATTGGAACATCTGGAAGACGATCATCGTCATCACACCAATGCAGATGAGGGCACCAAACGCGTCGGCCGCTTTCTTCGCCGTCCGCCAGATGCGCCAGATGACCATGGCAAACAACCCGAGGACGATGATGCTCCCGATGAATCCATGTTCTTCGCCCACCACGGTGAAGATGAAGTCCGTGTGTTGTTCAGGTACGAACTCACCCTGGGTCTGGCCACCCCGGCCGAATCCTCGGCCCGACAACCCACCGTTGCCAATGGCGATCTGGGACTGCGCTTGTTGGTAACCCGCGTCAGTGAGCGCGCTGTCGGGGTCCAGGAAAGAACGCAGGCGGTTCTGTTGGTAGACCTTGAGCACCCCACTGTTCCAGATCAACGCGACAAGCGCGACACCGGCGGCCGTCAAGGCAACGATGTGGGAGAACCGAGCGCCCCCGATCAGCAACATCCCCATGGTGATCGCAACGAACACCAACGCCGTTCCGACGTCGGGCTGCTGCATGATCAAGAGCAACGGGACAGCGGCAACGACCAAGATCGTGATCACCTGGCGCGCATTGATGTCCCCGTCGAGACGACTGATGACCGATGCCAGCACCACGATGAACGCGACCTTCAACAGCTCCGACGGTTGAAGCTGCAGGGTGCCGAAGGCAAACCAGGACTTCGCTCCGTTTCGCTCGACGCCCAGGATGAGCACCCCCACCAGGCCGAGGAGTCCACCAAAATAGAACGCAGGAGCCCACGACTGCAGCCGCTCATAGGGAATGAGCGCTGTGCCCGCCATGAATGCCGACCCGACCATAATGAAGATGATCTGCCGCTCAAGAAACGATGTGTCGTACGCGGCTGGGTCGATACCACGCGTCGCGCTGTAGACCATCGCCGCACCGAACGCCGACAACGCCAAAACGCCGAGTACGAGCATGACGTCGATGTGCAACAAGGGTGACAGCGGGTCGCGGCTGTTGTTGAGCCGCCGGGACTGTGATGCCGTGAGCGCCATCAGGTGCCACCCTCGGTGGGCTCGGCAGGCTCTACGGCTTCGCCGGTGGCACTGAGCGTGAGGTCGCCGTTGAGAATCGCCTCGATCTCGTCGGGTGAGAAGCCCTGTTCGAAGAGGTCGGCGACCCGCGCGTCGCGTTGATCTTGTTCAGCTTCTGTGATTCGCTCGCGCACGGTGCCCAGGGCGATGCGTTCAAAGATTTTCCTGATGACGGGTGCCGCAAACGCACCCCCGAAACCGGCCTCCTCAAGGATCGCGACACCGACGTACTCGGGATTGGGAAGCGGCCCGAACCCTGCGAACACCGCAAAGTCAGCATCGGCCGACACCTTCTCGGAGGTGCCAGTTTTACCCGAAACCGGCCATTCGTCGTGGGGGAACCCGGAGAACGCGGTCAACGCGGTCCCTTTGCGGTCCTGATCGTCAGGACCGTAGGTGGTCACTCCAGCGAGCCCGACATTGATCGGGTCGCTGATGAGCGGAGGCCAGTAAAGCTCGCGAACGATTCGTGGTCCGAACTGGGTTTCGATCTCCCCGGTGATGGGGTCGACCACGGCCTTGCCCAAATTCGGGGCATACAGCGTGCCGCCGTTTGCGATCACCGCGTAAGCGTTGGCGATCTGCAGCGGACTCGCCAAGACATCGCCCTGGCCGATCGAGGTGTTGAGGGTCATGCCGGTGGTCCAGCGGCCCTCGCTTCCTCCAATGAAGAGATCGGGGTGCGCCTCGTAGGCCGCGGCAACCGACGCTGGAGTCGGCATGAACCCGCTCGTCTCGAAGGGCAATGTGATGCTCGTGGGTGAACCAAAGCCGAAGAGTTTGGCGGCTTGCTGGACCGAATCGGCGTCGAACGCGAGCCGGTCAAAGTTGGCGGCCAGGTTGTAATAGTAGGTATCGGACGAAAGGGTGATGGCCATGCGCAAATCGACGTCGTGAAGTGCCTCAGAACGAGCGTTGGTGAAGCGGCAGTCCGATGTGTTGCAGTTCGGGATCCAGTAGACGCCCATATCTTGATAGGTCGAATTCACCTCGAGCACGCCACGCGAACCAATAAGGCCGGTGTCGAGCGCTGCGTAGGTGGTAAATGGCTTAAACGTCGAACCCGGGGCATATTCGCCTTGAACCGCGCGGTTCAGCAGAGGGAAGTCGTTCGCCGCGTCGTTCAGCGCTTCGAAATCTTCGACGGCGATTCCGTTTACGAACAATCCGGGGTCAAAGGTCGGGTACGACGCCATCGCCACGACGTCGCCACTGGTCGGATCCATGATCACCACCGCGCCGGCAGGAGCGTGGTACTCCGGGGGCTCCTCGCCCTCGATCAGAATCACCTCTTGTGACCGGGCGCGATCGAGGCCGTCTCTGAGTTCTTCCTCGGCCAGCGATTGAATATTGATGTCGATCGTGAGCTGCACGTCACTGCCCGCGATTGGATCGGTGTTCTCCAACACGGCCACGACATTGCTGAAGCGATCCACCTCGAGCTCGCGAAACCCTGGCGTACCGCGGAGTTGGTCTTCATAGAACAGCTCAACACCGCTCTTGCCGATCTCGTCATTGGGCTGATACCTCTTCGGATGCCCCTCGGTTGCTGCGAACTCGGCCTCGTTGAGCGCTCCCACGTAGCCCAGGATGTGGGCCGCGAGCTCGCCATAGGGATAGGAGCGAACCAAAACCACCTGGGAGTTCACTCCCGGGAACTCGTGGGAACGTTCGGCCAGATAGAGCTGGAGGTTCTCGGTGACATCTCGCACGACGGGGACTTCGGCAAACGGTCCGAACTGATCCGAGTCGTAGGCCACCTCGATCTCAGCGACCTTGGTGAGCTTTCCCGTGGCGCTGATCTCTTGCGCCAGCTTGAAGAAGAGTTCGTCGAGCTCTTCGCCGCTCACGTTGTTGGCGATCGTCTCTTTGTCCATGGTGATCACAATCGACGGCCGGTTGTCGACCAAGATCCGGCCATTCGCATCGAGGATCCGGCCCCGAGGTGCGAGCTCGACCACACTGCGCTCGGTGTTTCCCTCTGCAAGTGCAACAAATTCCTGCTCGCTCATGATCTGGAGGAACCACACGCGGGCGAACAATGCCATGAACAGAGCAAACGCGACGGCGCCCAACACGCTCATGCGCAGACGTCCCGAGCTCGAGTCGAGCTCTGCCATCAGTGCGACCCTGCGGTCGGGTGTGTCAGAACCATCACACTCATTCCACCATCTCCAGCCGCGATGGAGCGCGCGCGTCGTTGCGGTTGGCTCCCATCGCCCATTGCATCAAGAGGTGGATGGGCCCCATCAGCACCATCGTGTAGATCGTCGCGACGATGACCAACGTCACGTAGCCGTTGCCGTACAAGTCTTCACCCAGGAGTTCGCCGAGGACGATGAACAGCGTGATCCCGATCGGGATCGCAGTGAACGAGACCACCCGACGCAATGAGGATTCTCCGGATTGAGCGACGGCAGCTGAAATGAGACCAACGCCGTACGCAACCAGCACATAGGCGAGCGCCGTGAGGGCGAGTGGCGTGGGCAGGTACAAGTCATAGAGCAGCCCGGCGACGAAACCAACGACGGCACCACGATCGGGCCCGGCAACCCACGCTGCAGCAATCGAGACGCCAAGCAACAGTTCGGGCATGACACCCCATATTCGCAGCTCACTGAAAAGCTCGACCTGGACGACCAGTACGAACACCAGCGCGATCGCGCAACGGATGAAGTTCCCGATCGTCATCCCCCCCCCTCACCTTGCGGTTCGGCTTCGGCAGCGACAGTTGGTTCGACCTCGGGTTCGGTGACCGGCGCGTCCGGATCGAACAGCACCACCGTGACGAACCGGAGCCGGGTCAGCGATGCCGAGGTCTGGATCAGCAACTTCTTCTCGAGCTTTCCCTGGTCGACCTCGATTTCTTCGACTCGTCCAACTTCGAGTCCCGCCGGATACAGACTTCGATCGCTTCCGCTCGTGATGATGAAGTCACCCACTTCTACGACAGAGTCAGCGCGAACGCTGCCCTTGCCCACCTCGAGCAGGTTGGCGTCACCCCGGCCGCTCATAATGCCGACCTCTTCGGTGCCGACCACCAGAACAGTCACCGACACCGTGGGGTCGGTGATCAGCCGGACGCGGGCGTTGAACTGGCCCGTGTCTTCGACCCGCCCGACCAGCCCACCAACGGTGACAACGGGCATCCCATCTTGAATGCCGTCTGACGCGCCCCGATTGATCTCAACCACGAACTCGTCGAAGTTCGATATCGACCCGGCCACGACCTCGGCAATCACGGTCTCGAACTCGTCACCGACGGGCAGGCCGAGTTGGCTCTTGAGCCCGTCGAGCTCCTCGGCCGCGCCTGAATCGGCAATCTGGGCGGCGCTGAGACGCTCCACCTCTGCCTGCAGCCGCTCGAGCTCGCCTTCCAACTCGTCGTTTTCGTTCACCGAGGTCCACGCGTCACCGACCGGCCCGAAGACCTTGTCACCAACGCCGCGGAACGGGCTGACGGCGGCGGCAATGCCATCTTTGAACTTTTCGATGACCGCGACATTGCGGGCGTCAAGGGTCAGGAGCGTCACGGTCATCAAAAGCAACAAGAAGATCGTAAAGCGGGAACGACCTGAGCGGCGGGGGACGGCCATGGTGAATCAGCATGCCGGGCGCGAGGGCCCGGGCATCAGCCCTGCGAGGAGGAGAAGAGCACACCCTTCAGCGCGTCAAATTCCTCAAGCGACTGACCCGAGCCCAGTGCCACCGCATACAGCGGGTGCTCGGCGATTCGGATGGGCATACCGGTCTCGTTGGCGAGGCGCTCCGGCAGACCGTTGAGAAGGGCGCCGCCGCCGGCGAGCATGATGCCCGATTCCATGATGTCAGCAGCAAGTTCTGGAGGTGTCGTGTCGAGCGTGGCCTTGACCGCATCGACGATCGCCGTGACGGGCTCGGAGAGGGCTTCGCGAATCTCACTGCGGCACGTGACAATCGTCTTTGGCAAGCCGCTCACGAGATCGCGGCCACGGATCTCGGCGTACATCTCTTCGGTGTGCCAAGCCGAGCCCAACGAAATCTTGACCTCTTCGCCAGTTCGTTCCCCAAGAGCGAGGTTGTATTCCTTCTTGATGTACTGAATGATCGCGTCGTCGAGCTCGTCGCCGCCGACGCGGACCGACTTGCTGGCCACAACCCCGCCGAGAGAGATGACGGCCACTTCGGTGGTCCCGCCACCGATGTCAACAATCATGTTGCCTGTCGGCTCTTGGACCGGGAGTCCTGCTCCAATGGCCGCTGCCATCGGCTCTTCGATGATATATGCAGGCTTGCGGGCGCCCGCAAACTCGGCCGCTTCTTGAACAGCACGCTGCTCGACGCCGGTGATGCCCGAGGGCACACAGATCACCATACGGGGCTTGGCAAGCCGGCTTTGGTGAACCTTCTCGATGAAATAGCGCAACATCTTTTCGCAGATCTCAAAGTCCGCGATCACGCCGTCGCGCAGCGGTCGGATGGCTTGGATATGGCTGGGCGTGCGCCCAATCATCTTCTTGGCCTCGATGCCAACAGCCAGTGGCTGTCTGGTCAGGGTGTTGATGGCAACCACCGACGGCTCATCCAAGACAATGCCTTCGCCGCGCACGTAGACCAACGTGTTGGCGGTCCCGAGGTCAACGGCCATACCTCGGCCCATCACACCCAGAACCCGGCTAAACAGCCCTCGACTCATCGCAACGCCCCTACTCGATCGCATAGTTGCGTAGCCTAGGACAGCCTCCTGGAATCAACCAAAAAGCCATACGGCCACCTACTCCGAGGGTGAGTGTAGACGATCGTCACAGAATCGCAATGAATGGTTCTAAGATCCTCCTGATGGCCCTGCAATGCGCCGCAGCGTGAGAGCACCAGCACCACTAGTGGTTGGATTACTGGGCCAGCCGCAGGCTCTCCCGGGCCCACGCCTAGGCGAGCGATGGAGCAAGTGCCCGAGCCGAGCAAACGACGACCAGTGTCTAGAAGAAGATCGCGATTTCTCGCTCGGCAGACTCGGGCCCGTCGGAGCCGTGGACCAGGTTCTCGGTGAACAACGCGCTGAGGTCACCGCGGATGGTGCCCGGCGCAGCCTCGGCTGCGTTAGTGGCGCCCATCATGGTGCGGACGATCTGCCATGTGTCGTGGGGACCCTCGATGATCATGGCCACTGCCGGCGACCGGCCGATGAAGGACACGAGGTCTGGGTAGAAAGGCTTGCCAACATGTTCTTCATAGTGCCGGGCAGCCAACTCTTCGCCGATCGTCAGCATGCGCATGGCACCGATCGAGAGGCCCTTGGCCTCAAAACGGCTGACGATCTGGCCCACCAGACCACGCTCAACAGCATCGGGTTTACACAAAACGAGGGTGCGGTTACTCATACCAGGCAGTGTATTGATCGGTCGCTCCGATGCAGTCTTGGTCACCGCTTTGGTCAACGCGGGGCGAGCAACGCTGCGGCGTCGCGAACAGCACCAGCCACATATAGAGAACCCGCAGCAAAGATGAGGTCGTCGCCGGTGGTGACGTTGAGCGCGCGGTGCAGCGCTTCGCCCGGATCAGCGACCACCTCGACAGCGATCTCCATGCCACGCGCGACAGCCGCGAGATCGGCAGCGGCCATGGCCCTCGGTGACCTCGGCGTGCACGCGATCACCAGGTCGGCATGATCGGCCTCGAGCGACTCGAGCATCCAGCGGGGGTCTCGCTCGCCCATGATCCCAATGATCAACACCCGTTGACCACCGACAGCAAACCCGTCATCCAACGTCGCTATCGCGGCCTCAGCCCCAGCGGGATTGTGGGCACCGTCGACAATCACCAATGGATCTACGCTGACAACCTCGAACCGGCCTGGCAACCTCACTGCGCCGAATGCAGCAGTGGCCACCTCTTCGCTGATGGCGACACCCAAGAAGGACTCGGCCGCAGCGAGCGCGATAGCTGCGTTGTCGCCTTGGTGTGCGCCGTGCAGCGACACGAACAGTTCCTCAATCCGGTTCGTCGGCGTCCGCAACGCGACCGATCGACCCTGAACAGCGAGCAGGTTGTCCTCGCAGTCGAAGTCATCGCCGCGTCGAAGAACGAGCTGGGGTCTTTCGGCCAAAAAGACCTCCTCGAGCTCAGGATCCGTCTCGCCAAGACACAGGATGCTCTCGGGCGAAATGATCCCGGCTTTCTCCCACGCGATATCTCGCCGCCATCCCTCGGACCCATCGGTGTGGTCGAATCCAACGTTGGTGATGACAGCGACTTGGGGCTCCACGACACTCGTCGCATCGAAGCGCCCAAGCTTGCCCACCTCGACAACGGCCACATCGGCAGCGATGTCGGAGAACCACCGATATGCCCCAGCGGTCATGAGCTCGAACCAAGACGGCGTGTGGTCCAACGTCTTCTCGACGGCCACCAGCGGCTCCATCGCCGCTCCGAACTCGTCGGGCGTGATGTTCTCGCCGTTATGTTGCCACCGCTCGGTGATCGAGCTCACGTGCGGGCTGGCGTACGTGCCAACCGTGAGCCCCATCTCGGACAGAACGGCCGTGACCATCGCGGCAGTCGACCCCTTGCCATTGGTGCCCGTGATCTGGATCACCGGCACATCGAGATGAGGATCGCCGAGCGCGGTCATCAGACGCGCCATTGAGTCGAGCGATAGACCATCGACCTTTCCGGCGGTGGCCTCGAGGTTGATGTGGTGGTCCAGGTACGCGACAGCCTGATCGAGGTTCATCTCGGCGCTCCCGGTTGTAGAGATCAGATGGACGGCAGCTATGAAGCTGCGCGCCCGCTTTCGCTGCGCAGCACCAACCGCGGCGAGGCCTTCTCGCGAACGACGTCCTCGTCCACGACACAGCGCAGAACGTCGGCTCGGCTGGGCAGGTCGTACATGACGTCGAGGAGGACCTCTTCGAGGATCGACCGCAACCCTCGAGCCCCGGTCTGGCGCTCAGTGGCCAAATCCGCGATCGCCGAAAGTGCTTCTTCGGTGAACTCCAGTTCGACATCTTCGAAACCGAAGTACTTCCGATATTGCTTGACCAGCGCGTTGCGAGGTTCGGTCAAGATCTGGATCAGGGCGTCCTTCTCGAGGCTCCCGACCGCACCAATCACCGGCAACCGCCCGATGAACTCCGGAATCAATCCGAACTTCATCAAGTCTTCGGGTTGGACCTGCGCGTAGAGGGCGCCAAGGTCCTTTTCGTTGGCTTTGCGGATGTCGGCACCGAAGCCGACCCCACGCGAACCAACTCGAGCCTCGATGATGTCGTCGATGCCGGCGAAGGCACCGCCACAGATGAACAGCACATTGGTGGTGTCGATCTGAATGAACTCTTGGTGAGGGTGCTTGCGCCCGCCCTGAGGCGGCACCGATGCTGTTGTGCCCTCGAGGATCTTGAGGAGTGCCTGCTGGACGCCCTCGCCGGAAACGTCACGCGTGATCGATGGGTTCTCGCTCTTGCGGGCCACCTTGTCGATCTCGTCGATATAGATGATTCCCTGCTCCGCCTTCTTGGTGTCGTAGTCGGCCGCCTGAATGAGCTTGAGCAGGATGTTCTCGACGTCCTCGCCGACATAGCCCGCCTCGGTAAGCGCTGTGGCATCGGCGATGGCAAACGGCACGTTGAGCGTCTTGGCCAACGTCTGGGCCATCAGCGTCTTGCCACAGCCGGTTGGGCCAATCAGCAAAATATTGGACTTGGCGAGCTCGACGTCGTCGTCGTTGGCCTCGCCTACCTGCACTCGCTTGTAATGGTTGTAGACCGCCACCGACAAGATGCGCTTGGCGCCGTCTTGTCCAACGATATATTCGTCGAGGAACTCGTGGATCTCGACCGGCTTTAGGAGCTCGTCGAAGCCGACCTCGGCCGGCTCGGCCAACTCTTCTTCAATGATCTCGTTACAGAGATCGATGCACTCATCGCAGATGTAGACACCGGGGCCGGCGATGAGCTTTTTCACCTGCTTCTGCGACTTGCCACAGAATGAGCATTTGAGGAGCTCGCCCCCCTCGCCGAACTTGGCCACGCTCACTTGCCTCCTGGTTTCTCGGTGCTACCTAGCTAACCGGTCTGGCGACCGGGCTCATTGCGCTGGGTCAGTTCACCGCGGAAATGGGTCCACTGTTGTCGACTTCGGTGCGACGATCGATGACTTCGTCAATGATGCCGTATTCCTTGGCCTCGGCCGCGG
>Ga0302127_10002194_pt1 | contig 11792 bp, 8 predicted proteins | sample CB4_SCM_MG_FD_204452 | JGI IMG/M metagenome (GOLD analysis project Ga0302127, IMG submission 204452) | Marine microbial communities from Western Arctic Ocean, Canada - CB4_SCM | ecosystem: Environmental > Aquatic > Marine > Oceanic | place: Canada: Western Arctic Ocean | collected 2017-09-24
CGATCTTGAGCACGTCCTGTTCGCCGCGCATGAGGAAACACGGCAGATCAAGCTGCTTGGCCAGGGTCTCGATCTGGTCCATCGCAGCGGGCCGGTAAACATCCGCACCGACGAGCAGCGTTTTGCGCCCCTCGGCGGCGAGTAGGCGGGCGAGCTTGCCGCTGGAGGTGGTTTTTCCGGAGCCGTGCAGGCCGCACATCATCAGGCTGAGCGGCTGTGCGAAGCCGCGCGGGAGGTCGAGTTCGCTGCGCTCTGCGCCGAGCAGCGCTACCATCTCGTCATTGATGATTTTGACGATCTGCTGTCCGGGCTGGATGCTGGTGAGGACCTCCTCGCCGAGCGATTTCTCCTTCACGCGGGCGATGAACTGCTTGGCGACCTTGAAATTAACATCTGCATCCAGCAGGGCCATGCGCACCTCGCGCAGCGCCTCGGAGACGTTGGTTTCGCTGATTTTGCCTAGTCCCCGGAGGTTCCGGAAGGTCTTCTGGAGTTTATCGCTGAGCGCGTCAAACATGGGCGCGGACGATAGAAACACAAACGGTGTTTGACAAGCGCGCCACAATTTGGCGTAATCCGCCGCTCTTTTCGGTGGGTAGGATACCGAAGCGGTCAAACGGGGCGGACTGTAAATCCGCTGGCTTAGCCTTCACAGGTTCGAATCCTGTTCCTACCACCACTTCTTTTTACTTGCCGCTCACTCCGAACACTCCCCGGCCTCGGGGGTCGGGTGAGCCGGTGAACGGTTTGCCAGCTTGGCCAAGGCCTATTGCTTGGGCGGCACCGAGGGTGTTGACGACTTTCACCGTGTGGCCCTTGACGCGGAGCGCGTCGATGTTCTCTTGGCCAAGCGCCTTCTCTACGAGCAGTCGGTCCGGTTTCCATTGGTGATGAAACCGCGTCTGAACAAGCGCCTCGGCGGGCGACTTGCCGTAGTCAACCACTTGGATGACTGCCAGCAAAACCTGCGTGATGATGGTCGGGCCGCCGGCCGCGCCGACGGTGAAGATCGGTTTGCCGTCCTTCAGCACGATCGTCGGGCTCATGCTCGAGAGCGGGCGCTTGCCGGGGTCGACGGTGTTGGCCTCCGCGCCGATCAGGCCAAACGCGTTGGGCACGCCGGGCTGGGAGGAGAAGTCGTCCATCTCGTTGTTCATCACGACGCCGGTGCCGGGGATGACCACGCCGGAGCCGAAGGTGGTGTTGACCGTCGCTGTGCAGGCCACCCACCAACCATCGGTGTCGGCGGCGGAAAAGTGGGTTGTGTGTTTACCGAACAAGTTCGTGGCGGCGTCCTGCGGCGTCGAGTGGGCATCGATCTTGGCAACTTTTGCGGGGTCAATTCTTTTGGCGAGTCGGCGCGCGTATTTTTTGGAAGCCAATCCCTTGGGCACCGGAGCAAAGTCGGCGTCGCCGAGCCAATGAGCGCGGTCGGCGAACGCCAGTCGCATCGCCTCGGTGACGAGATGGACAAACTCGGCTGAGCCGGGCGCCATCGAGCGCAGATCGAATTCCTCTAGGATGTTCAAAATCTGTGCAACGTGCACGCCGCCGGAACTGGGAGGAGGGAAGCCGACGATCTCGTGCCCGCGATAAGTCGTTCGCACAGGTTCGCGCCGCTTGGCTTTGTAACTGAGCAAGTCTTTGTGGGTGATGAGGCCGCCGTTCGCGCTCATCCACTGCTCGGTCTTCACCGCGAATGGGCCGCGATAAAACCAATCGACGGAGTGAAGGGCGATGCTGCGGTACGATCTGGCTAAGTCTGGTTGCTTTAGCCGATGACCGCTTGGCCATGCGTTGCCATCAACATCAAGAAATATACGTGCGCTGCCGGGAAACTTTCTAAGTTTTTCAACCACTTGGCCCAGCCGGTGCAGGTATGAGTAGTCGAGAGCGAACCCTTGCTCGGCGATTGTAGCCGCTCGGCCAAGGTGTTCGGCGAGGGAGAGGTTGCCGTGTTGCCGGATCGCGAGGTCGTACGCCGCCAACGCGCCGGGCACGCCGATGGCCAACGCGCCGGTGCGGCTAAGCTCGGGGTTGGCTTTGCCATCGCGCAAATACATGTCGCGGCTCGCTGCGGCCGGGGCGGTTTCGCGGCCGTCGATCGCTGCGAAGCTGCCGTTCGGCTTGCGGACTAGAATGAAACACCCGCCGCCGATGCCGGAGTTGAAGCCGTCCACCACGCCCAAAGTTAGCGCGGCCGCGACGACGGCATCGACGGCGTTACCGCCTCGATCGAACGCATTCATCGCCGCTTTGGTGGCGAGGGGATGCACGGTTACCGCCGCACCGGTTCGCTCCGCAGCTTTGCCAAGCGGGAGCCCGAGCAGAAGCAGGATGACAATACGATTCAACATGCCCGGTGGAGGATGTTTTGTGGCATCGAATGTTGCAAGTCGGTTCTCGGCTTTACAAATTTGGGACGGATTTAACCGTGGGAGTGAGATAAGTTGACTCGCCCTGAGGTGTGGGTAATCTACAGTTGTATTTCACGATGAACGTTCTTTTCAAAATTCTGGCGCGTATTGTTTGTCTTTGGGGCTGCGTTTCTGGCGGTATTGCGGTTGAGGCGGTTTCGCCGAAAACGGCGGCTGCGTTTTTTCAGGATACGAAGGTTTGGGACGTGGTACTTACGGTGTCGCCGGAGAATTACGCCGCGCTTGAGCCGAGGAACACCAGAGGCTTCGGGGCCGATTTTGAATATGTGCGGGCGAATGCAACAGTGGCCGGCAAGGCATTGGAGAATGTTGGCCTGCGGTACAAGGGCAACTCCAGTTTTTCAACGGCTCGCGGTATCCCAAAAAAATCGTTCAAGATCGACTTCAACCGGTTTGTGAAGGGGCAGAAATTCGTTGGGCTGACCAAGCTGAATCTGAACAACAATGTCCTCGACCCGTCGCAGATTCGTGAGGTGCTGGCGTATCGGCTTTGGCGCAAGCTGGAATTACCGGGATCGCGCACGGCGTTCGCGCGGGTGACGTTGACCGTGCCGGGGCGGTACGACAAGAAGCTGCTTGGCCTGTACGCCGTGGTGGAGCAGGTGAACGGGCCGTTCCTCAAGGAACGGTTCGGCACAGGCAAGGGCCTGTTACTCAAGCCGGAGCGCAGTCTGGCGATGCCGTATTTTGGCGAGGCGTTCGCGGAATACGAGAGAGTGTACGTGCCCAAGTCCAACGCGAAGCCGCGCCAGGCCAAGCGGCTGATGGCCTTCACGCGACTGATCAGCCAAGCGGACGATGCGGCATTTTCTAAACAGATCGGCGACTTTATTGGCCTTGGGCAGTTTGCCAGGTTTACTGCAGCGCACACGGTGTTGGCGCATCTCGACAGCTTCCTGTTACGCGGCCACAACTACTATCTCTACCTGCCAAAAGACGTCGGCAAGTTTGCGTTTTTGCCGTGGGACGTGAACAGCACCTTTGCCAGCCACCGCTCGGCGGGTAGCCCGGAGCAGCAGTTTGATCTAAGCGTGAAGCAGCCCTTCGCGAAAGGGCAGCGATTGCTCGAGCGGTTGATGAAACTGGAGTCGTTTCGCGAATCGTACGCGGGGGAATTGAAAAAACTGGTGGCCACGCATTTCTCCAGGGAGGCGATCGGGCGTGACATGGCGGAGTTGCGGAAGGCGGTGGAGCCAACGGTCAGGGAGGATGAATATAGTGACTATCGCGAGTTTGTGAATAATTTTGAAACCCCCAAAGCCGCCGCATCGCCCGAAAGGCGTGGCGGATTTCGCGTGGTACGCAAGCCGCTGCTGAGGGAGTTCGTGGCCAAGCGGCATGAGTCGATCGCCGCACAGTGGGCAGGCGAGCGGGAGGGCTACACGCCCGGTTTGCGTCGGCGCTGAAGCGGACCGAGCGAGCGGTGTCCCCGAGGCTAAAGCAGGCTCCACTTGGCCAAGCGCAGGACGGCGCGCGGGCGGCTGGTCATTTGCTCGTACCAGGCGGTGAGAACGGTGCCGTCTTGCAACTCGACGGTGGAGGGGTAGCCGAGGTCGCCGTTCGCGCCGTCGCCGGAAATGGTGATTGGCTTGCTCCAGATTTTGCCATGGTCGGTGCTGATGCGCGCCTGGTTGCCGAATGGCTTGCTGCGGTAACCATAAGTCATCAGCAATCGGTCGTCCCGTAGGCGGAGGAGGTGCGACGGCAATCCCCAGACGCCGATCGGGTGCGGCACGCTCCAGCTTTTGCCGCCGTCAGTGGACTCGCTTTGCAGAGTCTCCCGGCTGTTGGGCGAGTTGTGATTTCGGATGTGCGCGACAAGGGTGCCGTTGGCTGCCTCGACGGCGTGCAACTCGTGGTACTCGCCGGGATCATCGTTGGGCCGGGTGGGAATCTGCGCCAGTTTTTTCCACGATCGGCCGTCGTCGGTGGATTCGCAGACGCCGATCCACTTGCCGCTCTTCCACAAATCCTTCCCTGCGTAGAGCTGTCGGCCATCGGCGAGTTGGATTGGGCCGTGGGGGCTGTTGACGATCGAGTCGTACGGCGTGGACCAGGTGACTCCGCCGTCGGTCGAGCGCAGCATCCACGTGCCGAGTTGTGCCTTGCGCTCGGCCTCGCTGATACGGTGATGGGCGCCGCGCCAGCGGGCCTGACGCGCGGCGTCCCAGTTGTTGATTTCGCTGTTGCGGAAATAATGCTCGTAGGCCAGCGACGAAAATGTGGTGGCGAGCAACGAGCCCCTGGCCGTCTCGAGGATGCCGGCGTCGCGGTCGTCGATCGCGAGGTCGAGCAGCACGCGGGGGAATGTCCACGTTTTGCCGTCGTCGTCCGAGCGCATCAGTTCAACCTGGCCAAAGGGGCAGACGTGCATCTCGCGTCCGCCTGAACAGATGAGCAGCAACTGGCCGTTGCGCCGCCGAGCCAGCGTCGGCCAGCCGTGGTAGTGATTCGGGCGCAGGCTGACGACCTGGATGTCGTGCACCTTGGCCAAGTGCCCGGTTGTTTCAGAACGAATGTGCGGGGCGAACGCGGCACCGAGGCCAAGCGCGGCCGATTGGCGCAGCATGCGGCGGCGGGAGAGGGGACGAGGCTTCACGTCGGAGACGGTAGCGTCGTTTTGCAGGGTGGACAAGCCGGCCACGCGGAGTTCGTGCAGTATTGACGGGGCAACAGGACGTACAGGGTTGGATAAAGGTGGGCGTTACTCTTGTTTTTTGTTCCGTCGGGAAGAGATGATGATGGTGGAAGCGATGCCGATGGGGATGGAGCTAAGCAGCGTCATGACGATGATGAGCAGGGCCAACTCGGCGGTGCTCATCGCATGGGGTGCGGGTTTGAATTGGATCTCAGCCACCAGCGGTAGGTGGTCGGATGCCTCGGTTTTCGGCACGTCCATCCATCGTACCCTGAAGTTTTTTTTGTCGGAGAGCCAGATATAGTCGATTCGCCGTGCCGGGTTGGCGCTGCTCATCGTGAAGCCGTTGCTCTTGCCGGCGATGCCCCATGCGTCGGTCCATTTTTTGCTGAGTCGCTTGTGCAGTTCGCTGTCCGGTATGTCGTTGAAGTCGCCGCATAACAGGGCAGGCAGGCCGGTGTGTCTGGCGAAGAGGTCGGCGAATTGAGTTTCGCTGAACAGTCGCTCGGCCGGGTCGCGGGTGTGGTCCAAGTGCGTGCAGGTGAACAGCAGTTGGCCCTGGGCAATTTTCAGGACGGCCTGTAGGACGCCCCGTTGCTCGCCTTCGCGAGCCTGTTTCAGGCGATGATTTTCGTGCGACTCGATGGGAAAGCGACTTAGGATTGCGGTGCCGTATTGGCCACCCTGAAAGTTATCGAGGTTGGCTCCAAACGCGACGTTCATCCCGGTGAGCCTGGCCAGGTCCGCCGGCATGTCGATGCTGCCGGTGCGCTCGGTGTTTTTGTCAACCTCCTGCAGGGCGATGACGTCTGCGTTGGACTGTCGGATGACGTTGGCGATGCGCTCAAGATCTACCTTGCCGTCCAATCCTTCGGCGTGGTGGATGTTGTAGGTCATTACGCGCAAAACTACTGGCGTGATGTCGGGCGAATTGCAGCCTGTCAGCAAACTCAAGCCAAGCGCTGAGAAAAAAAGACAGAGGCCAAGCGACCCCTGCCTGGTAAATTGTCTCATGACGATGGCTTAGTTTTTCTTCTTCCGCCTGAGGCGGAAATCGTCGGGACGCTTGTTTTGCGTCGGCCAGTAGTCCCCTCGCCTGAAGCTGTATTGTGATGGGTTGAGTTCCCTGACGAGATCGACCTTTGTGCCGTCCTTGGGGATTTCGAGGTCGAGCAGCCAGTAGGCTCCATTGACCAGTAAACGGCGGGTGCCGGGGGCTGCGAGATCGGTCGAGGAGCCCATAGTGGTGGCGAATGTCCGCCCCTTCTTTCCTCTTGGCACCTGATAGTCCTTGGTCCAGAAGACCGGCATCATGGGGTTGTTTTTCCTGCCTTCCACCGCCTCGTCATCGGTCGGTTTCATGCCAAAGAACGGATCGTTCGTTTGCGGGCCTTCGCGTTTGGTGACTTGCCCGAGGATGATGTGTTGCGAACCCTTCGGCAGTGGCAGTCGAACGCCGTAAACATCGCTTGGCCCCCAGACGTCACCGTTGCGGATGCCGCGCGTGGTGGGATGCTTCTCCGCGCCCGGCGCGATGAGGCCCACGGTACTCTCGGTCTTGTGTCCACCGTGATGGTTCTTCCAGTAATCGCCGAGGATGAGTTTGCCGAAGCCGCCGTTCCATTCCTTTTTTGATCCGTTGTAGCCGTTGCTGTAATGGGCGTATTTTTTGTTGCCGGCGATGTTGAATGCGTGGGTCGCCGTGCGTAAGCCAATCACCGGGCCACCGCGTTTGAGGTAGGCGTCGATGTGCTCCATCTGTTCCTCAGGAAGATCGCGGAAGCGGGTCGCGATAAACATCAGATCAGCATCGGCCAACGCCTCGAGGCCGGGGATGTTGATGCGGTTGTTCGGATCGACGATACCGCTCTTGGGGTCGATCGCGAAGACCACGCGGCAGTCGAAACCGTGATGCCGTGAGAGGATGTCGGCGAGCGCGGGCATCGCCTCCTCGGATCGGTATTCCTCGTCGCCGGAGATTAGCACGACTTTTTTGCCTTTGCCCGGGCCTTTTTTGCCCTTGTAATCCAGCCATTGCCCGGATGCCGCCGAGGCGCTCACCGCAGCGGTGGCGAAGAGGGTGATCAGCAGTTTTGATGTGTGTTTCATGTCGATAAAAAATGGTGCTCTAGGCGACAAACCGTAACGGCTGCCGGGCCGATTGCAACCCTGTTGCGAGCGAAATCACTCGTCGCTAGTCGGCCGTTTGCCTATGGTCTTTGCCGACGTACCGGTGATGACGCCCGATAAAAAACCAGTCAACCCGTGGCTGGTGACAAGCATCAACCTGCTGGCGTGGCCCGGCATCGGTACGTACGTTGGCGGGCAGAAAGCTGTGGGCGTCATTCAGGCCGCCTTGGCTCTGGCCGGGGGGCTTTTGAGCCTGAGCCTCATCGTGGTGCTGTTTCGCCTCGCGATGAGGCTGGATTCAACCCACTTCGACACCGAGTCGTTCATGGAGGCTAACGGCACGCTGATTGGCCTGGGCGGGGGCGGCCTTGGCCTGCTGGCGATTTCGTGGGTGTGGGCTGCCGTGAGTTCCTTTCAAATCTCAACTCGTTTAAAAACCAGAGACTGATTATGGGCAATGTTGCACCAGAAACCGTCCTCGGAAAACTGACGCGCCGCGAGTTTCGCGAGCGCATGGCGTCCGGCGAACTGGTGGGCTGCCTCATCCCGGTCGCGGCGATCGAGCAACACCTTGAGCATTTGGCGATGGAGCATGACTGGCGCAGCGTTGGGTTGGTGGCCCACGCCGCGGCCAAGCGACTGGCTCCGCGCGTGCTCGTTGCCGAGGGGCTGATGTGCGGTATCAGCGAGCATCACATGCGACATCCTGGCACGTTGACGCTGCGGCCTGGCACGTTCCTCACGGTGCTGGGCGATATGATCGACAGCATGGTCCGCGCCGGCTTTCGCAACATCGTCGTGGTCAACGGGCACGGCGGGAACATCGAGCCGATCCGCGGCACGTGGGATCAGTTCCTGCGGCAGTTCGACGGCACGAACCTGCATTTTTTGTCCTATTGGGAAACGCTTGGCCAGCCGGACGCCGACGAACTGCTGCGCGGCGGCAAGCGGCTGCCAGACGACATGCCGGGGCACGCGCAGGAGTTTGAGACAGCCATTGCCATGGCCAAGTTCCCCGAGAACATCCGTGCTGATGCTCTCGCCGATCAGCCCGACAGGAGCCCCTCCTTCGCGACGGCGGAGCAGGGGAGCGAGTGGTTCGATCGCGTGACCGTACGCTTGGCCAAGTTCGTTGAGGAGGTCATCGATGGCGGGCGGCAGTCCGAGACCCCGCCGTTTCACCCGTAGCCGCTTGGCCAAGATTGCGGTTTATTAGGCGAACTCAAAATCCCCTTGCAAGGCAGGGGGAGGTTTGGCAGGGTGCGCGCCCTTCTGGGTGCGCCCGTAGATCAACTGGATAGATCGCATGGCTACGAACCATGAGGTTGGGGGTTCGAATCCTCCCGGGCGTACCATTCAAAAAAGGCTTTTCAAGTGGGGGGGCTTGGGTACTCTTCCCGCATGAAGTCCCATTCTGTTTCAAGACGTCGTTTTCTCCAGTCTTCTGCGGTTGCCAGCGCGCCTTTTATTCTGCCCTCTGGAATCTGGTCGGCCAAGATCAAGCCGAATGACAAGATATCCGTCGGTTTCATTGGCATGGGTATTCAGAACAGGGGACTTCAAAGACGGTTTATGGGCGACAAAAACGTCGTCTGCGTGGCCGTTTCGGACTGCGACACCACCCGTCGCAACGCCGCCCGTGACACCGCCAACAAGCGTTACGATAACAAGGACTGCAAGGTCTACGTGGATTTCCGTGAACTAATCGAGCGCGATGACATCGACGCGGTGAGCATTGCCACGCCGGATCACTGGCATGCCATCCAGACCATCGCCGCGGTGAACTCCGGCAAGGATGTTTACTGCGAGAAACCGCTCACCCATAACGTCCACGAGTCGGTCGAGGTGATGAGAGCGGTGAAAAAGAACAAGGCTATTTTGCAGACTGGTTCGATGCAGCGCTCCTCGCGCGAGTTCCGTGTAGCCTGCGAACTGGTGCGCAACGGTGTCATTGGCAAAGTCGAGCGTACTGCAGTCAACGTCGGCCCTCCCGGCGTGCCGTGCGATCTGAAGACGGAGAAGCTGGAGCCGGGCCTCGACTGGGAAAAGTGGGTTGGGCCAGGCCCGATGCGCGGCTACAGTTCCGTACTCAGTCCGCGCGGGGTGCACGGCCACTTCCCGAACTGGCGCAACTACAAGGAGTATGGCGGGGGCATGGTTTGTGACTGGGGCGCACACATGATCGACATCGTGCAATGGGGACTGGGCATGGACGACAGCGGCCCGGTAGGCACCATCCCGGCCGAGAACCCCAAGGCGATGAAGGGCGCGCAACTGGTTTACGATGGCAACGTTCCATTGATGCACGGTACGGGGATGGGCTCGAGCTTTTACGGCACCGAGGGGCGCGTGGAGTGTCACAGAGGTCGGATCGGCCTTTGGCTAGGGGAGAAGTTCATCGCCGGCCGGACAGGCGGAGACAGGAACATTAACCTCGGCAAGGAACTAGACAAGATGGAGTCCGAATACCTCAAGGATGCCAAGGTGAAGCTGTACCGCAGCAGTAGCCATATCCCGGATTTTCTCAACTCGATGCGTACCCGCAAGAAGCCGTGCACGCACGAGATCATCGGTGCGCGCACTGCGATCGCCTGTCATCTGCTAAACCAGACCTACTACAACCACACGGCGATCAAGTGGAACCCGAAGAAGAACACATTCGTCTCCGGCGGCGACCCCAAGTGGCTGACCCGCGATTACCGCGGCGAATTGGACGTTTGACCTTGGCCAAGCGCTTGGCCGGACGAGATGTGAAAATCTTTGCTTGAATATCGTGCGCGATTTCTGTATCCGTCTGGGTGCGCGGGGAGTTCTGGGCCAAACCACACAGGAGATACCAATACCGTTTTTTAGCCGTCACCACTTCGGGTGACTCGCTTTGGTATTTTCATTGGTACCACCAGATTTTTCTTCCCCCAGCATTTTTAGTGAAAGCAGACCACATTCGAAATATAGCGATTATCGCGCACGTGGACCACGGCAAGACCACGCTCGTGGATGAGTTGTTGCAGCAGAGCGGCACGTTTCGTGATAACCAGGTTGTCGCCGAGCGGGTCATGGACTCGATGGATCTCGAGCGCGAAAAGGGAATCACCATCAAGGCCAAGAATGCTGCCATCAAGTGGAACGACTACACGATCAACATCGTCGACACGCCGGGCCACGCCGACTTCGGCGCTGAGGTGGAGCGCGTGATGAAGATGGTCGACGGCGTGCTGCTGCTGACCGATGCCGTGAGCGGGCCGCAGGCGCAGACGCGCTGGGTGCTGCGCAAGGCGCTTGGCCACGGGCTCAAGACGATCTGCGTGGTCAACAAGATCGACCGCGACACCGCCCGCCCGGAGTGGGTACACGACAAGGTGCTGGAATTGTTTCTCGAGCTGGGTGCGGACGACGACCAGTTCAACGCGCCGTTCCTCTACGGCAGCGCCAAGCTTGGCTTCGCGGACTACAAACTCGACGGGCCGCGCAAAGACATGACCGACCTGTTCGAGGCCATCATCGAGCGCGTGCCGCCGCCGGTGGTCGAGGAGGCGCCGTTTCGCATGTTGGTCAGCAACATCGACTGGGACGACTACGTCGGCCGTATGGCCATCGGACGGATTTTATCCGGGGACGTCCAGCAAGGTGACATGGTCAATGTGATAGGCCGCAACGGCAACCGGCAGAGGGTGAAGATCATCAAGCTGAAACAATTTTCCGGCCTGCAGACGAACGACGTGATCAAGGCCACGGCGGGCGATATCGCGGGGCTGGCCGGGTTTGACGAGGTGGACATCGGCGACACGCTGGCAAAGGCCGACGACGCGGAGCCGCTGCCGTTCGTTGAGATCGATCCTGCCACCGTGCAGATGGAGTTCTCCGTGAACGATGGCCCGCTCGCCGGGCTCGACGGCAAAAAAGTCACCTCACGAGAGATCCGCGCGCGGCTCGAGCGCGAGACCAAGTCCAACATCTCCATCAGCGTGCACGACACCAGCGAGAGCACCCGCTTCCTTGTTGACGCTCGAGGCAGTATGCAGATCGCCGTGCTGCTCGAGACGATGCGCCGCGAGGGCTTTGAGGTACTCGTGTCGCGGCCGACCGTTTTGTACAAGGAGATCGACGGCAGACGAAACGAGCCGTTTGAGCAGATTTGGGTCGAGGTGCCGGAGTCGCATCTCGGCACCGTCATGGAGACGCTCAGCAAGCGTTTGGGCAAGATCACCAATATCGAGCATCACACCGTCGGCGTGACTGTCACCGCAGAAATCCCGACACGCGGGCTGATCGGTTTCGAGAGCGACCTTGTCACCCTCACCAGCGGCAACGGCGTGATGAGCCACTCGTTTCTCGAGTACCGGCCGTACAGCGGCGACCTCGTCACGCGCCAGACCGGCACGCTGGTCAGCATGGGGAAAGGCACCGCCATGGCCTACGCGCTGGACGTGTTACAGACGCGCGGCCGCTTGTTTGTGGCGCCGGGAGACGGGGTGTACGGCGGTCAGGTGATCGGCGAAAACCCGCGTCGCGACGACCTGCCGGTGAACCCGACCAAGGCCAAGCACCTCGACAACATGCGCTCCTCCGGCGCGGACAAGGCGATC
>Ga0302127_10002195_pt1 | contig 11788 bp, 11 predicted proteins | sample CB4_SCM_MG_FD_204452 | JGI IMG/M metagenome (GOLD analysis project Ga0302127, IMG submission 204452) | Marine microbial communities from Western Arctic Ocean, Canada - CB4_SCM | ecosystem: Environmental > Aquatic > Marine > Oceanic | place: Canada: Western Arctic Ocean | collected 2017-09-24
CGGATAACTGTCCGAGCAATCGCGAGCCGGGTAAGTCGAGCTCACTGAGGACGGTTTCGACTTGCTGGTTGAGATTCCAGCCGCCGAGCGATTCGATGCGGCGTTGCAGGTTTTCTAATTCACGCAGCGCTTTAGAATCAGAGGTTCTACTCGAGAGTTGCTCGTAGGCATCAATGTGTTGCTTTAATTCGCCTAAGCCGCCGGCGACATAATCATGGACCGTGACGTCAAGCTCAGTTGGTAACGCTTGTTCCAATTGACTGACCTTAACGCCCGCACTAAAACGAATTTTGCCGCTGTCGGGTTCGATCTCTTCGGTGATCAGCTTAAACATCGTGGTCTTGCCCGCGCCATTACGGCCGATCAGGCAAACACGCTCTCCTGGCTCAATGACGAGCTCGGAGTCGCGCAATATCCATTGATCACCAAAGGCAAGTGATACCTGTTCGAAAGTAAAGATTGCCATTAGCTTGTGAGGGAAAAGTTTGTGGGTTGGCGAATTATTGTTACGGCTTCGGTGATTGTACGATCGATAATCTCTGCGGCACTCAGTTGGTCGTTAACCAAATCAAGCGCTTCTCCGACAATCACCGCTGCAATGTCGTAATTGCTGTCGCCAATGGCTTGTTCGAAGCGCTCAATCTCCTCGGTCTTATTAGCGTCTAAATCGGTCAATCGATCGGCGTATCGGTCGGTCAATTGGTTTTTTATCGTGCGTAAATTATATCCTGCGGGCCAGTCATATCCCCGCAGTACGTCGAATACGGAGCTTCTTGTGGTGTCATCTCCAGTAGCCGCCAAGGCATGCGATTGTGCATCTGTAGACGCCATCGATTCTATCGAACAATAGAAACGCGTACCCATCACAACGCCGGCGGCGCCAAGCATTAGGGCCGCAGCTAGGCCTCGACCGTCGCCAATCCCACCGGCCGCGATAACTGGGATCGGATCGAGCGCGTCAACAATTGCTGGAACCAAGGGCAGGGTCGCGCGTTGGCTACCGTGTCCGCCGGCCTCGCTACCTTGTGCGACGACAACGTCGGCACCAGCATCGGCGGCGCGGTGCGCGTCTTCGAGCGATTGAACTTGCGCTATCAATAAGGAGTTACTCGCAACTACTAAGGGAGCGAAGGATCTTATTTCCCCGAACGATAAAAAGATAGCTTTCGGATCGTGCTCAAGAGCGATCGACAACAGGCGTGGTCGTTCTCGAAGCCGCCAAGTGATGAACCCGATGCCGATTTTTGTGCAATCGATATCCGCTAGTTCGCTGAGCAACCACTGTTCGTCACCGTAACCCCCGCCGACAATACCAAGGCCACCGGCGGCGCTCACTGCTGAGGCCAAAGCGCCGCCGGCAACTCCGGCCATCGGCGCGAGCGCGATCGGGTGTTCAATATTCAGCAGTTGTGTGAATCGAGAACTGATCACGTTAGTCGTCGCATTTGTCCGGCGATCCCGGTGGCATTGTCTGATCCTTCATTTTCAAGGGCATCGATGACACCTGTGCGATCGCTTGAGGAACGGTTTTGATTTAATTTGAATTTACCTTGAATTTCAGTAACGGTGATCTCGAATGCAACCGTTGACCCGATCATGTCGCCAACCGGTGCAGAATCGAATTCGGCCACCCACGGTGTGGTTTGGCTCGCTTCGTGCCTCTCAGTGAGATCCTCGAGTAGTTGCTGATGTTCTTGCGGGTTTTCGATAATTCGAAATGAGCCATAAACGTGGACCGTCACGTAATTCCAGGTGGGTACCCCCGGTGCGTTGTACCAACTCGGTGACACGTAAGCGTGCGGGCCCTGAAAGATCACGAGCGCCGTGTCCGAAGCGCTAGCGAGTGATTGCCAGTGAGGATTAGAACGTGCCATGTGCGCGCGCAAGCAGGCAGCTGCTTGGTCGTAGACAAAAGGTAAATGCGTCGCGAACGGTCGTTGATCGACAACGGATACGAGCGTGCCGAAATTATTACCGTTTATTAATTCGGCAAGTTCTGCAGGGTCGTTTTGAATAAAATGTTGCGGGATATACATGAGCACCAAAACGTCAAAAGAGTGAATCGAATAGCGCCGCGAATTCTACGCATAATTCTGTAACGGGTCCGGATGCCTCTATCACTGATGTCAGCCCCAGAGCCTTCAGCATTTAGTGCGCTCGCGCTTGACGCGCAAATCACGGACGCTGGGCGACGAATACCAATGGTGACGCCAATATAAATCCTCTACTATGCGGCGACACTCATAGAATATTGTGGCGTGTAACGTGCCATTGGCACCAGCGCCTGCACACGAGAGGAGGGCTCGACCAATGCGACGATCGACCGGCGTACAAGAAAACCGCGGACACACTTCGACCGACGATTTCATCACCCGCACTTACATCCTACCGATACTAGCCGACCCAGCTCGACGCAAGGCCATCATCGTTGAACACCGTGGCAATCCAATCGGAAAACCCGGTCTCGCCGGCAATGCCGGTATTGGACACAGCGACGATTTGAAGCGCGTGCTGGATAAGTTTCGCCGCGCACCTATGACAGGTAAATACGTAATTGTCCAACGCACGGCCCATGAGGATTACTGTGTTGGAGTCGCCTCTGGCGTGCGCGGCAAGCCAGTAAAAATGTTACCGAAGTCGTTTCCATCTCAAGATGCCTGCGAACACGGCATTTTTCTAAGACGCGTGAACGATCTCATGGCTTCCTACGGCGTGAAGTAAATATAAAGTGTGCCCTTGGCGTCTACGGCGACGCCAGTTCGAGTTACTGGAGAGGTTCGATGTTAAGAATTACCGGTTATAGCGATAAGTATTCAGTTTGCCCTGGCGATGAAGTCAAATTTTATGTGAATTCGGAAAAAAACGAGGCATTCAACGCTGACATTGTGCGCTTAATACACGGCGATACGAACCCTGAGGGCCCCGGCTTTAAAGAGAAACTGATCAAGGCGACGTGTAACAAACGCTACAAAGGTCGCAACCAGAAGATCCATGGCGGCTCCTACGCGCTGATCCCGGCTGATCACCGCATGGATTGTGAGAGCTTTACGTTACAGGCTTTCATCTTTCCGACAACGCCTGATAAAGGCCGGCAAGGTATTGTGACAAAATGGCTTGATAGTCGAGGTAGCGGCTACGGCTTGTTCATCGATGACGACAGCTGCCTCGCATGTTGGGTAGGCGACGGCAAAGGCAAAGTCGTTAAGGTATCCAGCGGCAAGCCCTTAATGAGAAAAGTATGGTACCTCGCTGCTGCAGTATACGACGCCAAGACGGGGCGGATTCGCCTATACCAACAGCCCGTTGTCACCTCGGCGAACGGCGGCCTTGGGATGAGTTTGCTCCATCCCGCATCAGAGACAACCGCCTCGGTATCAAAACCGTGTAAAACAAAACCAGCAAAAAACGACGCACCGTTACTCATCGCCGCGGCCACAAAATCAGCCGACTCTGGGCGCACGATCTTCGGCGCGCACTATAAGGAAGCCACTGCGCCTGTCTCTCTGCCCGAACAATGTCTCACCTACAACGGTAAAATCGATCGTCCACGGTTGTCCAGCCGGGCGCTTGGGAAAGACGAGATCGATGCGCTTGCACGCGGCTTTAAAGGATGCGAGGCCGATCTGCGGCGCGCCGTCGTCGGCGCATGGGATTTCCATGACAACATTACCAACAACATTGCATCGACCTATATTGTCGATACATCCCCGAACGGGCTCAATGGCCACGCCATCAATTTACCGAATCGAGGCATGACCGGATACAACTGGACCGGCGACGATATTGTTTATCACCACATCGCTGAGGAATACGGCGCGATCCATTTCCACGACGATGACATCGATGACGCACGCTGGGATGTGGATTTTAGCTATGTGATCCCGAAGAACCTGAGAAGTGGCGTTTATGCTGCGCGGCTGCGTATCGGCGGCAAAGAATCTCCTGAAACGGAAGACTACATTCCATTTTTTGTGCGACCGCCGCAAGGCAAGACGACTGCCGACATTTGTTTAATCATTCCGACCAACAGCTACATGGCTTACTCGAATGACAATTTGGCGACAAATTCCGTCGTCGCGCAATTGCTCGCGGGTAAAGTGCCGTTGATGCAAGCCTCGGATTTGTATTTGAACGAACATCGTGAATACGGCTTGTCGACTTATTCATGTCACTCGGATGGGCACGGGGTCAGTATTTCATCGCGCCTACGCCCAATATTGAATATGCGGCCCAAATATCGCCACTGGTTGTCACCTTCGTTGTGGCAGCTCAATGCCGACTTGCATTTAACCGATTGGCTGGAAGAGAAGAACTTCAAATTCGATGTGCATACCGACGAAGATCTGGATCGCGAAGGCGTCGACCTGCTGAATCGCTACCCGGTGGTGCTAACCGGATCTCACCCAGAGTATTCTTCGGAAAATATTATTGATGCGTACGAAGCTTACCAACAGCAAGGGGGACGGTGGCTATACCTCGGTGCGGACGGGTTCTACTGGGCCAGCCAATATCACCCAGACAACAGCAATATAATCGAGGTCCGCAAAGGCGAAGCAGGAACTCGCGCGTGGACCGCGAATCCCGGGGAATACAACAACGCATTTGACGGTAAATACGGCGGGATGTGGCGCGCGCGAGGTCGCATTCCGAGCAAAACTTGCGGTTTAACATTTACTGCGTACGGATTTGATGTGTCCTCCTATTATCAACGTGAGCCAGATTCACTGCTCCCTGAGTGCAAATGGATGTTCAAAGGGATTAAAGATGACGAAGTAATTGGCGATTTTGGTCTTGTTGGAGGAGGCGCCGCCGGACTCGAGTTGGATCGCTACGATCTTGAATTTGGTACGCCACACAACGCGTACCTACTGGCGCGTTCCGAAGGCCATACGGATCTGATGATGCAGGTGAATGAGGAAATTCATTTCATTGTGCGCGGCTACTACGGGGGTGGGGACGAAAACCCGATGGTGCGAGCCGACATGATTTACTACAAGACACCGAACGAGGGCGCCGTATTCGCGCCCGGATCTTTGGCTTGGTGTGGCAGTTTGTCGCACAATAAATACAAAAACAATGTCTCGAAATTAATGGAAAACGTCATCAAAGGGTTCTTAAAATCCGGTGCTCTGCCGTAGATTGATCTTGCGCGTTGCAAATCGTGCCGCGACAAATGCTGAGAAACCTGGACAGGTTGAACAATCATGAATGGCCGTAACAAATCGCGTAGCTCTCGAATGCCGCTCGTCGGGGCGCCACCAGGCAAACACCAAATGCCGACCAGCGCGCACGCATTAAGCCCGCTCGAAACGCAGTTGCTCGGTGATTTGGATTTGGAAAAATTGAGTGATCTCGCGGAAGTGTTGTTTGCACTGAACAATTATCGGATCGGTCCGATCCCGGGTTTCTATGTCGCCATTGAAGTTACCCCTGGGAGCGAGTGGTGTGTCGGGCAATTAAGCGCCGACCGAGCGAAACCATTGAGATTGTTCGATCGAAAAATTTATAAAAAACCCGAAACCGCGCAGCGCGCGGCGGAACGAATGCGCGAGAAAGATTTGGCCCAAATGCGCGAGTCAGCGGATAGCGGTGAGCCATCGGCATTGAAGCGGCAAACCAAAACGTCAAATAAAAAGAAGTAGTCGATGGACCTCTACGATTGTTGTCGCTGCTACGACCCCGGATTGTAGCTTTTGTATCGATCGACCCGCCGCTCGCGCCGTTTCTTAGAGCGCGTTTTACGCTCTTCGGCCCGTTGGTTCCGTTCTTCTAAGCGTTGTTCGATTCCTGCCTGACGCTGCCCTCTACGAAAGATCGCATCGGCCTCTTTGTCGATAAACTCCGAGGATCTATCGGTCACCCGGATACAGTGCGCGAGCGCCTTAGGGTGGAACCCGAATGTCTTTGCGCATTCCTTTTTAAGGTTGCGGGAATAGGTCGCGTCGCACGATCTTTTCGACGCTTTCGATGTGGAATAACACTTGAGCAATGTGTCGCACGAATCCGCGAAATCGGCTTGACCGAGACTCGTGTTGTCCTTGAGGTGCCAGCTGTCCATTAAGCCAAACAGTTCGGGTCCGCCATTTCGATCGCAGCCGGCCATCGCATTGCCGACGATCGCGAACGTCAGCAGCAGAGCAGCGAGTAGACACTGAATTACATTTCGCATGTTGGGTCGGCGCATCCTGAGATAACGTTATAGACAAATTTGAAACTCGGTTGTTCCCGGCCTTTAACCTTCATGCACCGTTCCGTGAGCCTAAAATTAGCACGCACTAGTGAAATTTGCATGAAAACGAGGTACCTAATAGGTAAACAGTCGTTAAATGCGAGCCATGAATTATGTCTGCGGCGCTGCTTCGCTCCGCCCGAAGTGCCGTACGGGACGGATCCGTAGCGAGCAAACCTTAACGCTTAACTATTTTCGCCCCAAGAAATTAGCCGTTTGCCGTAGGCGTCGAGAAACGCTGTTCGGTGGCCGTCCTCGCGCCACAGTACCGGGAAATCCGTTTCGTGCATGTCTTCGTCACCAAATCGCTGGTAGCGGCTATAGATTGGATTGCGGTTGTGCGGGTGAAAGCGCGCGCTGGAGGACATGCAGTGCGCGACAATCGAACGCCGTGGGTTACGGCTAGCGTTGGCTTGCGAACCATGCCACGTCCAGCCGTGGTGAAACGCGCCGCCGCCTGCTGGGACGATTAGTTTGACATGATCTGGCTTGTCGATGCCGGCGGTGCGTGCGGCCGCGCCCAGCGCCTCAAAAGGATCACTCGGCGCATGAAATTCTTGCGTTCGCCCGCCTTCACCCCATCGATGCGAGCCGCGGATGTATTCTACCGTGCCGCCAGTTTCAGAGGTGTCGTCCAATGCGATCCAACAACTGACCATGTCGGACGGTACAACCCAATCTTCATAGGCAGAATCTTGGTGAAATCCCACTGCTGTGCCGCCGGGCGGTTTCCAAAAACAATTGTCTTGATTTATTCGCGCACCCGGCCAACCGCCGAGTCGCGCGCACGCTTGCCCAATAGCTCGGTGCAGAATAATTTCGCTGATGTAGCGATCACTTTTCCAGGCGTTGCAAATTTGACGGGTCACATCAGCTGGATCGCGCTCAGCGAGCCAATTGACCTCGTCAGGTTGTATGCCCGACTCAAATTGCCCACCAAAGATCTTCTCGAAGCGCTCTCGCAACGCGGCTACCGCGTCGTTATCGATAAGCTTGTCGACAACAATAAATCCATCTGCGCTAAATGTTTCCAGATCAGATTGTGTTAGGTTTACATCCAGCATGGAAGTCATTCTAATCGGAGCACAGCGGGTGGCTAGTACTGTGGATGAAACGTCGGAAAATCACCCGTTTAGTTTAACCGATGACGGCGCATGTTTGTGCGGTAGCGTGCAATTTCGGACGAGTGAATTACGCGATTTGGTCTACTGCCACTGCGCTCAATGTCGCCGTTCTCACGGTAACTTCGCCGTCTATACGGCGGCGCAGAAGTCGTTACTGAAAATGATATCGACAAGATCGCTTCGCGGGTACGATTCGTCAGCAACGGCACGTAGGGGTTTTTGCGCAAGATGTGGGAGTTCGCTGTTTTGGGAGCCTAGCGGGCAATTGTTCACCTGCATTGCGGCCGGTTCGATTCTGCGAAATCCGCAATACCAAACTAAGGCGCATGTTCACGTTGCTGACAAATTGGGCTACTACGAAATTGGCGGTGATGCACCGTGCTACGACAACAGTATCTATGGATAGTGAAATAGAGCGCATGACGATTGAGCAACTTGAAGATGTTTCCAACGTTTTCGTCGGCTGGCAATGCCGACTTCGACAACACTCCGTACGCCGTAGTGATGGCCGGCCAAGCAGCGGCATGTGTCCGCAGCTTATTTTGTCGGACGATCAACGTTTGGGTTCAATTGTCACTGTGCTCGTTAAGCACGAACCGGAACACGCTATCGCCCAATTTCAACACCTTGCAAAACAAACGAACGATCCCGTCGAGCGTTACGAATCCGCGGTGCGCATGTTACAGAACGTTTATTATCAATATCCGCGTGAGTTTTCAGATCAACTAACGGCCTCGTTCAACGTTGGCTCGAGTATTGTAAAACGAGTACTCGGTGAGAACCGCTGCCGCCTGGTTTATGAGCAGGCGAATCAGCGCTATACCGTTCCTTGTCGAGGGCAAGATTTAGATTCGAGTGAGCCGGCTTTTTTGGCCACCTATTGGCACAATGCTCTGTTCAATCCAAAGGTCTATGGCCGCGCGGAAATACTTCAATTCATTCCGGACTGGAGTGACGCGGTCGCCGAAACCATTTAGTTGGATCGACTGGGCTTGACAGCTGCGCGCTTTCGGCTACAGGCTGGCTGCGAGAACTGATCGGCCAACCGGACAACGCTTCGCTGGGGCTCGCTGGCCGCATCCGCGAGGCCCGCAGCGTCGCCGATAAAATTTCGACGGGTGAGCAATCGGCCAGTCGTGTCAGGGCGATATTTTTGATGTGCACATAAGACGAAAGCTCCGCGGCGTTTTCGACAACAACCGATCTAGGATCGCGATGGACAATCAACTCGAAGCGTTAACCATTATTTTCACGGAGACCTACTATTGGATCACAGTCGTGTTGATGTTTCTGATCCACGTCGGGTTTTGCATGTACGAGGTCGGCGCCTCGCGACGCAAAAATATGCTTCACACGTTGATGAAAAATACCATGTTGATCCCGCTCGTGACCGTGACGTTCTATTTCTTCGGCTGGTGGATTTACTTTGCGTTTCAAAACGGGCCCGGCATTAGCGGTGGGTTAATCGAAGCGCCGTGGGCTACGCCATGGAGTGAGCTAATGGGCGCGCACATGGGCGGTGCGCCAGTTCAGGGGGGCTTGAGCGGCGCAGATACGATGGCTTGGGCGCGCGTCAACGGCGTATTCTGGGCGGCATTTTTACTTTTTTCCTGGACCGCGGCATCGATCGTATCGGGTGCCGTTATTGAGCGGATCCGTTCCGGCGCATTTTGGATCCTTGCGATTCTAATTGGCTCTTTCTGTTGGGTATTAGATGCAGCATGGGGCTGGTCGGAAAACGGCTGGATGGTACAAAAGCTTGGCTATCACGACGCCTATGCGTCTGGGGTGATTCACGCAATCGCAGGTGGATTTGCGCTTGGCGTTTTGATCCACCTCGGCGCGAGGATCGGTAAGTTCGCGCCGGACGGTACGCCGCGTGACATTCGTCCGCACAACCCTTGGCTAGTCACGGTCGGGCTATTCCTAATTTACACCGGGTTTTGGGGGTTTTACGTCGCTTGTAATATTCCAATAATCGATATTGGCCCGGCCGCTGGTATGGATTCCTCGTTCTTCTCAACAACGAATATTTATCTTACCCCGACGTCCACGTCGGCCATTACATTTAACTTTTTGATGTCCTTGTCCGGTGGTTTAATGGTTGGCTATTTGATTTCCAAAGGCGATCCGTTTTGGACTTACTCTCTCGGCCTTGCAGGGGTGATAGGGGCGTCGGCAGGAAACGATCTCTACCATCCGATTCAGGCGATGCTGATTGGCGGTGGCGCAGCTATCGTGGCGTACAAAATGCATTATTGGGTGGAGCGAACCTGGCAAATTGATGACGCCGTTGGCGCTGTAGCAGTGCATGGATACGCGGGATTCTATGGGGTCGTCGTTGCCGGTTTCATGTTGTGGGGTTACCCCTCGTCTATGCACGCCGACTATGCCGCGATTACGCCGTGGGGGCAGCTCGCTGGCGCCGTCATTATGTTTTTCGTACTCGGATTTATACCGGGTTATATCGCCGCGGGGATCTTAAAAAGGCTAGGCAGATTGCGGGTGCCTGAACACGTCGAACTCGCGGGACTCGACTTCGGTGAGAATGCCGAGACCGAACGGGCGGCCGGTGAAATACTCGTTGCTGAACGACGCGCTGCAGAAAAACTGGTAGGGGATTAATCGGACGATGAGCACGGGCATTACAACTTGGAACACAAATTTACTCGATATTGGGCCGTTATATCCGTTCGTCGGAAGCGAAATGTTGCTCGTAAGCGCAGCGATAGCTGTCTGGTTGATATGGCATTTCTTACAGGCCCGCGCTGAGGCGCGAGAAGCGGCGGAGCTGAAACCCGATCCGTTGCATGCCGAGGAAATGTTGCAAGCACTTGAAAAAGAAAACCAGCGGACGTAGCGGCTGTCGAAAGCCTCACGCGTCGCTCATTTAACGCGGGTAACGCTGAAAGTAGTCGTTAGTTGCCTCGAGCACTTTTGGCGCGAGATACACGCACGCAATTAGATTCGGAATTACCATTAGCGCAAACGCCGAGTCGATAATATTGATCGTGGTCGTCGGGTGCCACACTGCACCGCAGGGCAATAAGATCAAATAGACATAGATAAAATGTCCGCCCCACCGTTTACCAAATAGATAGCGTGCGCACTTTTGCGAATAATATGCATAGCTGACCATTGTCGAGAGCGCAAACAGCGTGAACACGAACGTTAATGCGCTGGCACCGATGCCAGGCATGCTCGATTCAAACGCCAAGGCCGTCATCACGACCCCAGCATCATGCGGCGCGACCCCGCTAGTTAGAATCACGAGCGCCGTGAGCGTGCAGATTAAATGCGTATCGATAAACGGCCCAATCATCGCAACCAGTCCTTCGCGCACCGGTTCGGAAGTTCGAGCTGCACCGTGAGCGAGCGCGGCAGTCCCGACCCCGGCCTCGTTGGAGAACACCGCTCTTTTAACGCCGACGATCAATATTTCTTTGAAAGCGATCCCGGCGCCTCCGCCGATCAACGCATCGGGATCAAATGCGCCAAAGACGATCGCTTTTAAGACCATCGGAACGCGGTCGATGTGATCAATCACGACGACAACGCTGCCGCATACATACATCACGCACATTGCTGGAACAACATAACGCGCGACGTGACCGATCCGACTGACCCCGCCGATAACGACGATCCCGACTAAGGTCATGGCAATGAGACCGGTAGCCAAATTCTCTACGGACCATTGGTTGGAGATTAAATTTGCTAGCTGATTGGCTTGAAAAATACCTAAGCAGCCGATCGTGCCGCTAAGCGCAAACATAATGGCAAGCGGTTTAAACCGCTTACCCATGCCGAGTTCGATGTAGTACATCGGACCGCCTTGCCATACGCCGTCGGCATCGCGTTGGCGATAGAGGCAGGACAAGGTGCAGCTGAAATACTTCGTCGCCATGCCCAGCGCGCCAGCAACCCACATCCAAAAAACCGCGCCGGAGCCACCCATCGTAATAGCTATCGCGACCCCGGCGATATTGCCCATGCCGATCGTCGCCGACAACGCGGTGCTCAATGCTTGAAAGTGTGAGATCTCGCCGGGATCAGTGGCATTGTCGTAGCGGCCGGTCAGAATTGCGAACGCATAATGGGCGCGGCGAAGTGGCAGGAGCCGACTAATTACGGTAAACAATGCGCCTGCCCCGAAGAGCATAAATACCAGCGGCAAGCCCCAAATAAGGCCAACGGCGTTCGCCCAAAATTCATCGAATGTCATAATCGCGGACGCGAAATTATTCCACGCGAGGGTTTGTTTTCGGTCAGTTTTCCGAGCCGGGTGGAGCCGTCGTATTGTCTAAGTTGCCGCGCAATCATGTGAGATCCTTTGAAGGTCGGCGCCTCGTTGGGTGGACATCTCCCAACGAAGTCCAGTTCGTGCGCCAGCATACCGAATACTCTTGGATCCGAGAACTAATTTGCGTAACGGGTC
>Ga0302127_10002196_pt1 | contig 11786 bp, 6 predicted proteins | sample CB4_SCM_MG_FD_204452 | JGI IMG/M metagenome (GOLD analysis project Ga0302127, IMG submission 204452) | Marine microbial communities from Western Arctic Ocean, Canada - CB4_SCM | ecosystem: Environmental > Aquatic > Marine > Oceanic | place: Canada: Western Arctic Ocean | collected 2017-09-24
TTGGAGTTTGTGGAGCTCACGCCGGACCTGGAGGCACATATCATTACCACTATGACGGAAATTGTATGCATTGGCATGGTGAGGAATCTGATGATAATTATGATATTTCAATAACTGATGGAATGGTTTTCAATCCTGACGATTTAACAATTAATGTTGGAGATACAGTTACTTGGACAAATGATGACAATATGGGTCATACTGCCACAAGTACAAGTGGTCCCGTATCTTTTGATTCAGGAAATATGGCGTCTGGAGCCACCTGGTCTTTCACATTTACTGAAGCAGGGACATATGATTACAAATGTTCCTATCACAGTTCGATGACTGCTTCAATTACAGTAGTAGAACCAGAGATTGTTTGGACTGACTATGATTTTTCAAAAGTAGATAGCACAATCGCTTCACCAATTGTCGGGTTTGCCTTTGATGGCTATCCAATCTATGGGGCTTATGGTACCGTTGATGGTGAAGTTACCTTGATGAGAAGTAATTATGTTTTGAAAGATGGCGAAACAGGTTACAATGGTATTGATGATTACAGTTACAGTGCTGACAACGGAGGTCATTTGGATGCATGTAACGGCGTTTTTAGTTCAACTGCAGAGTTCCCTGAAGGAATCTATCATTATCATTCCACAATGCCAGTAGAAGGCGATAACCCCTCTACTGACAATGCTTTTCCGTATTTCATTAATTGTTATGCTGGAGTGGCCGAATCATCTAATTATGATGGAGATGCATTAGGTGGCGGAGGCCCTCCGGATGCAGATGGAGATCATGTTGGAGACGGTTGGGATTTATGCAGTGATACGGGAGATACTTCCTATCCGGATGGATTTCCAATGTATCCAAGAGGATGTACTGGAGAACAATTTTCAGCATTAAGCTCTGAAGATCAAGATACTGCTAAAATGGCATATGATGGAGGTAATCCGCCAGCACCCCCTGATGGCGATGGTGATGGAATTCCAGACCCTCTTGACAATTGTGCAAATACTGAAAATGGGAACTTGGTTTACAGTGATGGATGCGATCATATAAGATACGATTCAGATTGGTTCACTTGGATTATGAATGGAACACACGGATCCATAATGGCCGTTACTGGCCAGTCTTTGAACTGGACTCATTCGATTGTCTCTATCTATAATGAATCAGGAGGATACGAACAACCTAGTTTCTACAATGCTGTAGAATACGAGGCTGACTTAGTTATGAATCACAGTTGGTTAGAAAATGGGCAATATTTAGCTAATATCACGCTGTATCGCATGGACACTGTATTGGCAGATAGTAGTTGGACTTTTTGGGTAGGATACAATGATTCCGATGGAGATGGCTTTGTAGACATCATAGATATTTTCCCAAACGATTCTAGTGAATGGACTGATTCCGATATTGATGGAGTAGGGGATAATTCAGATATTTGTCCAAACACGGCCACTTCTACGCCCGTTGCAAACATCGATAACGAAGGATGTTCAGACAGTCAAAACCTCGACACCGATCAAGATGGCATAAACGATCAAGATGATTTATGTCTTGATGAAGATGCAAGCGGATACGATGCTAATGCAGACGGCTGTATTGACGATTCTGATAATGATGGCGTTAAAGATAATTTGGATATTTGCCCTTTCGATGCAACTGACGGATGTCCAGCGGCTTTAGAAAATCAACAAACTGAAGGCGAATGTACTGAAGGAGATGTAAAAAATGAAGATTGTAATTCCTGTTATTGCGAAATTGACCCAGAGGGAAATGAATCGTGGGTTTGTACCGAAATCGATTGTGGAGGAATGAAAGAAGAGACTCCTGGATTTGGTATTATTGCAGTCATTATCAGTTGTTTGGTCATAGTTTTCAGAAGACGAAATTAATTTGAAGAATATAATGAGTGATAAATTAGAAAATAGCAATAGCCAGAAGCTTCAAATCCAAAAACAATACAAGGAATGGAAAGAAGGAGATGGTAAGAAAGTGCATATCTCGACATATTACTCAGGGATGGATCGTTTAACTAATTTCAAACAGAATTATGGTAAAGGGTCAGGCGACATTCCAATGTCCAAAAATTTCCAAAGGGCTTACGGCATAATCGTACCATTTATAGCTCTTGCAATCGTAGGAATAGTACTTTATCTTTTCATAGGTTTAGCAATAGATGAGCTCTACTATTCTATTTGGTGTGACACAGATAGTAATTGGGAAAAATGCATAGGCCTTCCGGTATCTCCAGGAATCATAGTAGTTGCATTTTTAGATAGTTTATTACTATTATTAATGCTTATAAATATGTTTAGAGAGCCTTGGAAAAGTCAGATTTTAGTTAAAACTAAAAGTGGAGGTTATGATTTCCGTTTTAGAAAAGGTACAAAAATGGAATCTTATAAAAATAAAATACTTACAAATCTGTTTCTCAAAGCTGATACTAACAAAGATGGTAGCCTAGATTTCACAGAATTTTTGAGAATCGGTGGAGAAGATCCAATGAATCTAACAGACGAGGAAATTAAAGAATATGAAGAAGATTTTGAAAAAGCAGATAAAGATGGAGATGGAAAATTAAGTCTTGAGGAGATGGAAGATTTTTCAGATACTTAATTATGGTGTGTTCATAAATTCAATAAACTCATCTTCGGTTCTCTGTTTCAAAACATAGTTATTCATTCTTTCAAAACCCATATTAGACATAGGGCTATTGCCATAATCATGGCCTGGGAACATATCAACATCATCAGGAATTATTGATAATACATTAAACAATGAATGATACATTTCTCTAGGATTACTTCCAGGTAAATCGACCCTTCCACATTCACCTACAAACAACACATCTCCAGTGAATATAACTTGTTTATTGACAAAGAAACAAATCTCATCAGGAGAATGACCTGGCGTAAAAAGCACATTTACATTAATATTCCCAATCTTAAAATCATCTCCATGTTCTACTTTTAAATCAGTATAGAACATAGCATTACGGTGGGCGATAATTTTAGCTCCAGTCATTTTAACGGCAACATCATTTCCTTCAATATGATCAAAATGGCCGTGCGTGTTGAGAATCCATTCAATGTCTAAACCTAGTTCTTTCGCTCTTAAAATCAATCGTTCAGGCTCAAAAGCAGGATCAATTAGTGCTGCAATTTTAGTTTCTTCACATCCTAAAATATAGCCAAAATTATCCATATTCCCAATTGGGATTTGCTCTATAATCATTTAATCTAATTATACATTTTAAAATCTAGTAAAAAAGTGCTTCGTATACTTTTAGGTATTTTCGAATATATCGAAGTAGGAATAGGAATCAATACAGATGTTTCAGCTTTATATTTCTTATATTCGGCATCTTTTCCATATTTCGAATTTGCCGAAGCTTCCAATAGATTTATTCCACTCATAAATAAGAGAAGAATGATTATCCAAATTAAACCAATAATAGTCCATAGAGCGACTCCATGACTATAACAATAAACGTAAATTCCAGACCAAAGGAAAAGGTTGCCAAAATAATTAGGATGTCGGCTGATAGCCCACATTCCAGTTCTGCACCATTTTTTACCATATAATTTATGCTTAAATTTGGTATAATCAGCAATTGATTCTATTGCCAATCCAATTCCAAACATTGTGATTCCAATATATGATAAGTTTGTAAGTTCAAAATTACCTTCCATTCCATTAAAATATGTAATTGGAAGCGACAATAAGAAAACCCAAAGCATTTGGAAAACCCAAAAGCCTAAGAAACTCCAAAATACTTCACGCATTTTATCAAATCTGTGATCTTCACCCCAGATTAATATTCTATAAAATAAATATCCACCGAGCCTAAATCCCCAAAGACAAACCATCAGGGTGGCCAACATTTTGGGCAAGGAAAAATCATTTCCAAGCCATAGTGTAAAGGCAGCCAGGACGATAAAATTACTCGCCCCAGCAAAGTCCGTTACTTTGTCAATTTTCAGCGTGTACGCTACAGCAAAAAAGCTTAGTTGCATACACACTGTAATTAACAGCGATACCAGAATTAAATTATTTTCGAGCTCTATTAATTCAGTCATCTCGAGGTTTGGCCTCGTTCACCTTTAACTCACGGCCTTCAGTTTCGTAGCCATTTAATGCTTCGATTGCTGTTGCAGCCTCTTCAGAGTTTGCCATTTCAACAAACCCAAATCCGCGACTTCTGCCGCTCATGCGATCTACTATTACCTTCGCATCTGTTACTTCGCCGTGCTCTGCAAAGAGCTCCTTCAATCCATCGTCTCTACAAGACCATGGCAAATTTCCTACATAGATATTATTGCTCATTTCTCTTATCCTGCCCTGTCTCCAAGGCAAGGTTCCAAAAAACCCCCTACTTAAGGGTTATCGCTCAAAAGTCGTTACCTAGCTCTCTTCTAGTCTGTCCAGGGTCAATAAATGGAAGAACAAACGCAATTAGAAGTTGACAAGTTCCTCCAATCATAATGGTAGTTGTATAGGTAAAGTTCTCTTCAAAATAGCCTGCCATCTTCAATCCGAAGAGAGCTCCAAAGTTAAGCATAGCCATGTACAAAGTAAATTGAGTGGCTCCAACTTTTGGCCATGTAACATTCATAAATAATGAAATAAGAGAAATCCCCATTGCAGCTCCAAAGAAAGGATAAATCACAATCAACCACCACATAACTTTCCTATTTTCCCACAAAGGTTCGGCCAAAGCTATAGTAAAAATTGACAGTCCAGTTAGCACTGCAAATAAACTGGCAATGCGACGTGCACCATAGCGATCTGCAATGATTCCTCCCATTAATGTCCCAAGAATTCCGGCAATAACTGCAGACCCCCCTGTAACAGCCACATACTCGGTATCAGTCCATCCTAAGTTTTGAATGAATAGAACATTTAATACAGGAATCAAGAATTCCCAAAAATAAGTTAACATAGCAAGAATAATACCGACTAACGGAGCTCTGAGTGAGAGTGCTTTGACAATATCGCTCTTTTGGGGTGCTAAATCAAAAGCTTGTTGCCCAAAAGTGTTGTTTCGCAATAGTACAAAGTATGCCATTCCGGCAACTACTGTAAGAACATGACACCACAGTTTACTTGCAAAATCAGCAATCGTTAACAATAAGAATAAATCTAAAGCAATTAGAAGACCAATATCAACAGATAGTGATTTCGCATTATGGTCACCCATATCCCATTTTGGTGCTAAGAGAGGAGTAGCCTCATTATTGGCCTTTACACTTTTAGGAGCTTTTACTTCATTACTTGGCTTTACCATTGCATCACCCTCAGTCCATGGGAATAATTTTTCTCCGGGCCTTTCTCTGATAAAAGCAGGTAAACACATAATCAATAATAACATTGGAACTGTCAAAAACAATCCTTCAGCAATTCCAATAGAGGTGTATTTCCCCATAAAGTATCCAATACCAGCCCCACCAATCATCGTACCAAAACGTTTTGCACCAAACATGAAACCATTAATCTTTCCAAATTCCTCAGGACTCAAAATATCTACAGCTAAACCATCCACTGCCACATCTTGCAAAGATGCAAAGCAATTATGGAAGAATAATAACGCAGTTAACAAAGTAATTTTAGTATCAATTTCAGGCACGAGTGCAATAATTATAACAGTAACTACCATACCAGCCTGCGCACTGAGAATCCAAGGTCTACGCCTCCCCATTGGCAAATAATGGTAATTATCAACAAAAGGTCCCCATAGGAATTTGAAAACCCAAGGCAAGTATACCCAGAATAACATATTTCCTATTGCAGCAGCACTAAATCCTTGCTGTGCTAGATAGGCGATTAAAGTATATGAAATAAATCCAGAAGGAATGCCTTGTGCAGTATAGAGTGCACAAAGAGTAAGTGTTTTAGCACTTATTGCACCAAACATAGTAGTCATTAGGTTATTTTGGCCTTCAATGACAACATCATTATCCCAGACGAACTCGTCTTCTCCAGATTCTTCAACTTCTAAATTACTTTTAGATTTTCTAGGTTGGGTGAAAATATATCCCATTGCAATTGCTGCAAGAATAATAGCAGGAAAGAAAAAGAGTGCATTGATACTACTCAACCCTTCATTAATTGAGGTTACAAGACTATATTCATCCAATAAGACAACTGAAAAACTATTCACAGCAGACATTGACATTCCACCATCCAAAACTAGTCTTGCAGCCAGAGTCTGATTTCCCTTACTAACTTCTTCAGGAATAGTAATTTCCCAAGTTGCCCAATTTTTTTGATTAGAAGTATCGGTTGCGGGGTACCATTCGCTCGATCCAAATTTAACTTCAACACCAACAGTAGGCTTGTTTGCCGTAATAGCCGTTCCTTTCAATATTGTTCCATTATATATCTCAGGTTTTTCTAATACAACAGTTCCATTAACTTCACTTTCAACATATGCTAAAGTCCAATTTACAGAAACATCAGGATCAATCATTCCTGCAATTTCAGCAAAAACAAGTGGATCAGCCTGTCCATAACCATATTCATTGTCAGGCCGTGTTTCAAGAACAGAACAGTCATTTGTTATCAATCCCTCATCTAGGATTTCTCTTTCTATAGAATATCCCGCTACCAGTGTATCTTTAACTTCAGCAGGAGTCAAATCTGGGTTGGCTTCTAGAGTTAAGGCAACAATACCGGCCATCAGAGGCGTAGCCATACTTGTGCCGCTTTTACTAGTATATCCCGTTCCAGTTCCTTTGTTTGGAGCCATGATATTACTACCAATTGTTGCAACATCCGGTTTTACGCGCCCATCAGAGGTGTATCCTCTTGAACTATAAATTGCCAAGCTCAAATCTTTGTCCAAAGAAGCTACAGTAATAGGCAATCTCGAATCGCCAGGAGAGTCTATAGTATTACATCCAGCAGCAGTAATTGCTCCAATTTCATTTCCAGCACTCAAAGTAACAACAAGTCCCGATTCTACAGCTGCGTCTGAAACTTGACTCCAAGCTGAACTTCCATCATTATCAATATGGAATTCTACTTGCTGTTCTCCTAAACTAGAAGTCATAACACGAATATTTGGTTGGATAACTTTTTGATTTTCAATAGTCCATTCAATTCCTCTGATAATATCTTCGATATCACCTTCACAGCAAGATAAGACATTGACTAAGTGGGCTTTAGGTGCAACTCCGATGTAAGGCGTTCCATCCGGTGCAGTTTCTCCAGCACCAGTTCCTGCAGCAATTCCAGCCACGTGAGTTCCATGAGTTCCACTATCCAAGGATTGTCCAGGTTGACATGGAGAACATATTAGAGAATCTTGAACTGCATCATAATATGCTGCAACTTTCAAATCATTAGTAAATAAATTATCATCCATATCATCTAGACCAACATGAGCATTATCCACTCCAGTATCGACAATTGCAATCGAAATTCCCTCACCATAAAGACCGTAATTTTCCCAAACCTGGTTTACTCCCATATTAGGTACAGCTTCATTCATATCAGGAACTGCTTTTCCAATATCATCAAGCATGACCACACCATTCCAATTAGCAATTTCATGAATCATGTCACGAGGCATTGTAGTTCCAATTAGATCGATAAATTGAGCGCGGAAAGTAACTTCAATTCCAGCTTGCTCTAATCTTTCCACATCATAATCTGTTGGGTGATGATCATATCTAACAAATACTCGCGCCTCTCCAGCATCAAAGAATTGTTCATTCTGTTCTAATTTCCAAGTAAGAAGGTCTGAAATGCCATTATGGTCTTTGTCTCTAGAATAAACATCCCACCATTCTAGCTCTTGATTAACTTCATTTTGTTCAACAGCAGTTTTAGTATTTACTCCCATACCCAGACATAAAATTAATACGATTCCAAGAGCCCATAATTTTCGCTGCATTATACCGAATATAGGACTTTGAATAAAGAGGTTACGATTTATTCGTTATTTCCAAATCCAGCTCTGACACGAACTGCCATGCCTTGTTGTCCCATTTCTAGTTCTTTAGGTGAAACAACTAATTTTCCAAATGCTATTAATTTATCATCTGGAGTAACGACAATACATTCGTCCATGATCTGTAATTCAGAATCGATACTCTCAATAAATTTACAGAAGACACTTTTACCATTTCTGTTAAATTCAGCCGTTTCAGGATTTACAACGACTCGGAATTGAGATTTTTTCGAATACTTGTGAAGTAATTCAGCTCCACCTTCCTGCAAGATGAATAATCCTCTTCTATGAGACAAAGAAACCATATGTCTCCCATCTAGAAGCAAATTACGTAATCGCTTTGTTTTTCTACTAATGACTAGTTCAGTGTTGCCTTTGGTGAATAGCTCTCCAATCCCCTTTCCAAATTGATAATCCAAAATTGCCTTTACTCTTTCGATACCCCATTCTTCCATTTTCCATCCTTCTAAGTCTTCTTGTAATAAACCAGGATGGAAAGGATAAGTCTCAGATAAATAAGTCGGTATTTTTCCAAAGTAGGGGTGCGTCATGTTTCCATTATCGAAAGAATTGGTAAGGCTTGTAAATATTGGCCGAATATCAGATTCAACACCTGTTTTGAGGGGAGTTTTATAACGATAAGCTGGTTCAAAGTGACCGATCCATTCAATTTCATTTTTTATTACATCAAAGACCTTCATTAAAGCAGGCGAAGCTCTCAATCTTGTTTCTACTAATTCCCATAGTAAACCATCATGAATAGCTTGTTTAATTCTTCGAATTTCTGCAAAAGAAACCATTAGGTTATGTTTAGCTATGATTTTCTGCCTTTCTTTTTTTCCAAGTTCTTTTAATTTTTTTACAGTCATGCCTGGAGCTGCAGAAAACTCTCCTGGCAATTCTTCTAACTCATCTAAGTTTCTAGTTCCCCAAGTAAACATTAAGCTGTCTCGAGAGGCGAACTTAGCATAACTGGCACTATCAAACAAATCACAGCCTAGGAAAGTAGCTAAAGCGAAAAGGATAGGATGTCCGCAACCAAAAAGATGTACTGGTCTTGAACTATCAAGTCCTTTTTTGGCCGCAATGATGACTTCAGCTAGAATTTTGAAATTATTTCTTTCCATCATAGGAACAACTCCCCCTATCGGGAAAAGTTCGGCATTCGTAGTTGACGCCATTTCAGCAGCTTTAGTTCTTAGATCCAGATGCCGCCCACCTTGAATTGGTGCAGCTAAGAAAATATTTCCTTTGTTCTTGTCTGCGAGTTCTATTCGTTTCTGAGTTTCAGTTAATTCCTCTTTTGCTTGTTCAAATCTAGTTTCAGGCTCACAGAAAACATCCAGAACAGTTCCGATATCGACTCCAATCTTTTTTTGAAATTCGAGAATTTCTTCTGGTTTCATTTCAATTTCACCATAAACATGAGATTGAAAAGTTCCACTATCAGTCATAATAGGTCCTGACCAATTTACCAATCCATGAACTCCTTTTTCCTCAGCAATCTCTTTTAATTCTGGATTTTTATAAATAATATAACTATTTGTGATAATTCCTTGTGCTCCACATTCAGCAAGTTCCTCCATAGATAACGTTAGAATTTTAGGATTAACAACTGGCAATAATGTCGGAGTTTCTAGAACACCATGTGATGTTTTAATTTTCCCCAGTCTGGCCAATCCATCACGTTTACTAATTTCGAACAATGCTTAATCACAAAGAAACCTTTATTTCAATCCATGTCTAAAACAACATATGGAAAAATCGACGATTCGAATAACAGGGATGACGTGCGCATCCTGTGTTGCATCTGTCGAATCCATAGTCGGTAATCTAGAAGGAATAAAATCAGTAAAGGTTAATCTTCCTCTTGAAAAAGCTACAATTGGGTGGATGGAAGGGGTCAATAAAGATTTGAAAATGATTGAAAACGCTATCAGCGCAGGTGGCTTCGGATCTGAAGAACACATAGATCCTAAGAAATATAGGCAAGAATCTATAGATACTTCAAGTAAAATGGGCATACAGGTTGTTATATCTTTAATTTTAACAATTCCAACATTTATTTTGACAATGTTTATTGGAGACTTGGGTGAAATTATAGGTATTGACTTAAGACTCGCAATTGCTTTCATTCTGTCTTCAATAGTTTATATTTTTGCCGGTAGAGATTTTCATACGGGAGCTTGGAAAGCAATATTATCTGGAAGAGCAAATATGGATGTTTTGGTCCATTTAGGCACAACTACGGCCATGGTTTGGTCCTCACTTGTAGTTTTCGAACCATTTTTAAATTTTTTACCGTCTATTTTTTCGTCAACAACGCATGTTTATTTTGATGGAGCTGCGTTTATCATATCCTTTATTCTACTAGGCAACTGGTTAGAATCCAGAGCTAAATTGAGAGCCACAGATGCAGTATTTTCTCTGATTGATCTTCAACCTAAAGTTGGTTTGATTGTAAATGACGATGGAACCGTTTCTGAAATGCCAGTCGAGTTAATCGAAGAAGGCACTGAGTTATTAGTCAAGATAGGTCAAACTATACCTCTAGATGGGGTGGTGGTAAAAGGTACAACTTTGATAGACGTATCAATGATGACTGGAGAGTCCAACCCTCTCTCTGTCAGGGAAAATGATACCGTCATGGGAGGTACAATAGTTTTAGATTCTCCTATAAACATAAGATCAACTAAGCCTCACGATGACACAATATTAGCAAACGTCATTGCACTTGTGGATGAAGCACAAATGGGCAAAGCACCAATTCAAAGATTGGTTGATAGAATTTCAGCTGTTTTTGTTCCCGCGGTAGTCTTTTGTGCCGTTCTTGCATCCTTTAGCTGGGTTTTTTTTTCAGAAGGTTATGGAGATTACAACGCTACAGAACTAGGAATTATGGTTTTAGTTTCGACTTTAGTCATTGCCTGTCCATGTGCATTAGGCTTGGCTACACCTACTGCTCTTATGGTCGGCACAGGTGTTGGCGCTCAATATGGTTTGCTAATCAAGGGGATAGATGCTTTGCAAAAGGCACACACTACAGATACCTTAGTTTTAGATAAGACTGGCACTCTTACAACGGGAACTCCGTCCGTGGTAAATATCAATACGATAAATCCAAATGGAGATAATCCTCTGACAATTGCAGCTTCTCTTGAAACAGGTTCAACTCATCCAATTGCTAAAGCTATTGCCAAAGCTTATCAAGAATCAAAGAAGGAAATGATACTTTTCGATAAAGTGGAGAACATTGGAGGTATGGGGTTGCTAGGAATTTCTGGAGATGATGAATATGCTGTAGGAAATCAAGCATTGATGGAAAGCATAGGGGTTGAAATTTCAGATGCTAATAAAGAACTAAGTGAAATATTGATTGATGGAACTACTGCAGTCTTCGTGTCCAAGAGAGGTAATTTGATTGGATGGATTGAAATGAAAGATCAATTGAGAGAAACCACTCGTTTGGCAATTTCAGAAGCTAAGAATCTAGGTCTTGAGGTAATCATGTTGACTGGAGATAGACCTGAAACTGCTCTAAGTATTTCCAGAGATGTTGGTATTACAAAATTTGAAGCAGAAGTCAAACCGGATGAAAAAGCAGCCTACATCAAGACACTGCAAAGAAACGGATCATGCGTTGCTATGGTTGGAGATGGCGTTAATGATGCTGCAGCCTTGGCCATGGCAGATGTTGGAATAGCAATGGGTGCTGGCAGTGATATCGCTCTCGAGGCAGCAGACATAGTCCTTCTTCGTGATGATTTACTAGATGTAGTTTCTACTCTACATTTAGGTAAGGCTATAATGAGTAAGATTCGAAGTAATTTGGCTTGGGCTT
>Ga0302127_10002197_pt1 | contig 11784 bp, 10 predicted proteins | sample CB4_SCM_MG_FD_204452 | JGI IMG/M metagenome (GOLD analysis project Ga0302127, IMG submission 204452) | Marine microbial communities from Western Arctic Ocean, Canada - CB4_SCM | ecosystem: Environmental > Aquatic > Marine > Oceanic | place: Canada: Western Arctic Ocean | collected 2017-09-24
CCAGTTGTAAAATATGTCTGCACGGTGACCTGCAGAGTAATAAACTTCTTCTCCTTCAAGTGTTTCTCGTTTACCGATCAGCTCATTTGAAGCGGCTAAACGTATGCCATTTCTGACGCCGTGTGTCAGCGGAAACCAGTTAAAGTGGAAAAAAGCACCAACGGAACTGTGTCTTTCACCAATTGCATTCGCGGCAGTTCCACGAGGTGTTCCTGAAGTGCCTGTGGGTAAACGAAACGTAAATCCTCCGCGGTTATACCAAGTGTTTGTTGCACTCAGGTCTTTCGCGATTTGCACGCTGATGTCACCAAGACCGCTTTGTGTTTCGGATGCTAAATTGTTGAGTACTTTCTCTTGACTCGAAGTTGCGGATGCAATGCTCAGTGTAGAAGTTTGTTGTTTTTGCACTAACGGGATTGTTGTCTCAATCATCCATTTTTCTGACAAACCGTATCCCATCCTAAACTCTAAGCGCTGTTCCTGACGTTGCAGTTCACCTTCAACCGAATCGCGCCATTCCCGATCCCAGAGCATGAGTTGCTGTAAAGGCGCTTCCTGACCGTAACCGTTAAAAGCACGGCTGTAAGCCGGTGTATAATGAAAACGCATTTCCAGCTCCCAGACAGAAGCCGGAATCCGGTTTTCTAGTTCAAACGCTGATAATGTTGCAGGGATAATGAGTACTAAAACGAATGTGATTAATAACTGTTTCATGCAGAGACCTCTATTATTTCTTTTTCAGCAAAGGAAATCCAAGCGTTTGCTGTCAAATGAGGAATGATACGTTCGATCGGAAATCCAACTACATTGTTGTAGGATCCACTGATTGATTCTACCAAAATTGCTCCTAAACCCTGAATTGAATAAGCACCTGCTTTACCAAAAGCTTCTCCGGAATTGACGTACCATTCAAGCATTTCATCATCAAGTTTTTGAAAACGTACTTCTGTACAAATAACATCTGTAATTTCTTCTCCGGAATCTTTATTCAAAATTGAAAAACCGGAAAAAACCTGATGTGTCTGTCCGCTCAATTGTTCAAGCATGGTGTATGCGTGTTCTGCGCTTTCCGGTTTCCCGAGGATTTTATCGTCAAAAAACACAATTGTATCACCTGCGAGGATGATTACATCATGAGGCAGTTCAGGAAATGACTTCTGTATCTCACTTGCTTTTTCGCTGGACATCCGTTTAACAAAGCGTTTTGCGGCTTCATTTTTATGTGGAGTTTCATCAATTTTCGGAGAGTAGCACACAAATTTGAGACCGTACTTTTTCAGAAACATCTGGCGTCGTGGTGAAGAAGAAGCCAGACAAAAAGGTCTATGTTGTAAAAAATTGGACATTATCAGAGAATTTAAAATAGTTTATTTTAAAAGTTTGAGGCACCTTTATTTTTTGTCAGGTACCTGCCTGAATTGTGTATTTTAATAGAAAGCCGTTCTAAGGCGATCACTGAATTTCCAGTTTATTGATTCAACGTTGTTTTGCAGAATTTGTTCAGTTTTGGGTTGATAAATATTATCGATATAGTAACTCAGTATTTTACGCACAACCGGAGCAGCAGTTTTTGATCCGCCACCGCCGTGTTCAACGAGTGCTAAAACCGAAATTTCGGGATCTTCCGCAGGTCCAAATGCAACAAACCATGCATGATTCTGAAATTTTTTTCTGGCCTGTTCTTCTTCATCCAGCGTCTCAAGTGTCTTGTTGCTGATGACTTGAGATGTTGCGGTTTTTCCGGCAACAGTAAATTCTTCAAATCGAACTTTTTTGGCAGTACCACCTTCAGAGTTAACTACCGCAACCATACCCTCACGGATCAAACTTAAATATTCACTTTTTAAAGGAATTTGCTGAGGGCGAAGACCTTCCTGTTCTTTAAAAAGACTGGGAGGCATCCACAAACCATCATTTGCAATGATATTTATCATATTTATCACCTGCATAGGGGTTGTAGTAATATAGCCCTGACCGATTGCCGCGGACGGTGTCTCACCCATGTACCAGGGTTCTTTGAAGGTGCTTTTTTTCCATTTACTACTGGGAATCAATCCTGCTTTTTCAGTCTGGAGCCCCACGCCGGTTATTTTGCCTAGTCCAAACAGATTGGCATATTTATGGATTGCATCCACTCCCACTCCAACTCCGGTGTTATAGAAGTAAACATTGCATGAGCCCTTAATTGCGTTTACCAGATTAACTTTCCCATGGCCGCCTTCTTTCCAGCATTTAAAAGGGGTGCCTCGTCCTTTAATGAAAAAATAACCGTTGCAGACACTCTCAGTTTGCTGAGTTATAACTCCTAGATCAAGTCCTGCGTATGCTGTGACTACTTTAAAAATTGAACCAGGAGCATATAAACCCTGAATTGCTTTGTTTTCCAAAGGGTGTTCTGGATTAGCTAAGAGGCTGCTCCAGTTTTTCTGATCAATTCCACCGGAAAACAAGTTAGGGTCAAAGTCCGGGAAACTGGCCATAGCCAATATTTCTCCTGTCTTGGGGTTCATGACTATCACCGCGCCACTTTCACCACTCATGGCTTCAGTTGCAACTTTTTGGAGGCGTATATCAAGGTTTAAAGAGATATTTTCCCCGGGAACTGATGCGACAGGTTTACCTAATACCTGAATCTCCCTGCCCATATGATCAACTTCTGCCTGTCTACCGCCATCGAGTCCGATCATGTAATCGTTTTCCAGCAGCTCAATCCCAGAGTGACCTACGATTTGGCTGGAGCTACGTTTCTCTTCAGGCAGTTCTTTCCAGTCTTCTTGAACAATTCCGACATAACCTATCAGATGTGCTGCCAGGTTATTGTACGGATAAAATCTACGTGGTTGAACTACAATTGTTACACCTGGGAAATCATCCTGAAATGTTTCCAGATACATGGCTTTTTCGTATTCTAGATCATCTACCAGAACAATCGGTTTAAACTGAGCTAAATCGTGGTTAGCCTTTATTTTATCATTCAGTTCAGCAAAGGGTAGGTTGAGCGCTTGCGACACTTTCTCCAAAGTACTTTCTAAATCAGGTGTATCTTCTCTGACCAGCTGCAGTTGATAGGCAGGTCTGTTTTCAGCGAGAATAACTCCGTTTCGGTCATAAATAATACCGCGTAAAGCAGGTTCCGGAACAAGACGGATACGGTTGCCCTGAGAAAATTCTGTGTATTTTTGTCCCTTTGTAATTTGCAGGTACCAGAGACGGGACGCTAGTAACGAAAAAATCAGGATTACGACACCACCCAAAATTATCAGGCGAATCCGAATCCGGTCAAGTTCTTCAAACTCCGGAGGCTCCAATTTCACGCAACATCCTTCAGGAATTTTTTTTCTCCCCAAATAACAAATTGAAGAATAATAGGTGTCATTAATCCCTGTAGAAATGCAAGTGGAAGAGTTGATGTCAGCAGATGGTTGGATTGTTCAAGTCCTACTTCGAACATAGCTAAAATTGAGAGAGAAATCCAACCTTCAAAAATCGACATACTGAAGACTGCCAGACTGACCGCAAAAATAGTATTTGCGTAAAATAATTTGTTCACCTGACTGATAAGTAATAATGTAAGAAAAAATGATGTCCCGTAAAGTCCCATGATTCCATGTGAAAGCGCATCCATCATCAGACCGGCCAGGATGCCCACGAATGGAATTACCAGCTTTGAATGACGGAATGTCAGGATCAACAAGAACATCAGTATCCAGTTAATTTTTAATCCTCCGATTTGAACATAATTATTGAAAACAATGTTCAGCCAGACACCAAAAAGCATAAAACTAAAAGCAAGCAGAAATAAGCGCATCAATTAATAAACAAGTGAGAATCTGTTTTAGAAGGTACGATGACAAACACTTCTTCAATTTGGTTAAAATCTACTGCACTGTCCAAAATTGCTGTTTTAAACAGTTCATGCTTTTGATGACGTATTTCTTTAACCCAGCCTATGAGCAATCCTTTAGGATAAAGTCCTCCAAGTCCACTTGAAATCACACGGTCACCGATTTTAATATTTGCATGCTGATTTATTTGCCGCATTTCCAAACCTTGGTGTGTTCCATAAATCAGCCCCCGAATCCGGTTACGTTGAATCAAGGCGGAAACACGACTGCGGTGATCGGTTATTAATTGTACTGAAGACTGAAATGGAGAGACAGACTGAATTCGCCCCACCAATCCCTCTTTGCGTAAAACAACATAGTTATGCTGCACCAATTGATTGCTGCCGCGGTTTATCAAACTTATATCGTGGTTATTGTCCACAGATTCTCCAATAATTTCCGCAAATATTTTCTCTTTGATTTTTTTACTGGCAAAGAGCAGTTGATCTCTCAAACGGAGAAACTGGACAGAATTCTCAATGTGTCGATTCATCTTCTCTTCCATATCCTGGAGTTCCCGCCGGAGAAGCTTATTATCTTCGTTTACATCGATCAATGATATGTAAGAATACCAGAGATTTTTGAATGTGGATGCAACTGAGCTTACAGATCCCTGAAGGGGGTAGGTTACTGTTTGTACAACCGACTGAAAACGTGATGTCCCTTCATTAGCATGTGTCTGAAACATCAGCATAAACAGAGCGATGAAGGTGGCAATGATGAAAAACTGCAGACGGTATTTGTTGATAAATTTGAACATTATTTTATTGACGAGTGTCTTTTGTCAATTGAATACTGACGATTTGCCAAATATCAACTTCAGACAATTTCTCTGAGGAGGACGACCGGTTTCAACATGTAGTCTGCCTGATTGATTTCCTTGAGAGCTTTTTGTACCAAGCCTTCTTTACAGTTCTGGAGAGTCAAAGTGAAAATCACAGTTTCTTCACCTTCTTTCCCAATTCGGTGATACTGCGGTAACTGCTCCAGGGCATAAATATTAATAGAAAGCCGTTCAAATATCTTGCCGTAATGGCCAAATATTCCAGGGTGGTCCCGAACTTCAAAACGCAGAGTATGGCGAAAACTTATTTCATCCATCGTTTCTATTGCTAGTTTTCTGGAAGTTGGAGGAGGCTGAAATGGTTCCGGTTGACTTTGAACTTTGTTCAGATCAGCAACAATCGCAGAGGCAGTTGGGAGGCTGCCGGCGCCTTTGCCGATGAGCGTGATGTCTTCCGCAAATTTTCCTGTGAGAGTAACCGCATTTGTTGAACCGGCGATTTTTGCAAGGATGTCATCTTTTTCAATCATGAGTGGCAAAACATAAACTTGAACCCCTTGATCACTAAGTCGCAGATTTGCGATTAATTTAATCCGCCGTCCCATTCGCTCAGCATATTCAAAATCCGCTAGTTCCAAATGATCGATACCTTCCAAAGTGATTTGCTCCGGCGTAAACCACTGTCCGGTGATTAAATAAGTCATAATTACCAGTTTGTAACGTGCATCAATCCCTTTAATATCATTAGTGGGATCTTGTTCCGCAAATCCTAAATCCTGTGCCTGTGAAAGAGCTTCCTCAAAAGAAAGGGCATTGCTTTCCATTTCACTGAGAATGTAGTTTGTCGTACCATTTAGAATTGCCTGGATTCCTTGAATATCCTGAACCTGCAAATAATCTTTCAGTAAACGCAAAACCGGAATCGCTCCTGCTACTGCTGCTTCGAAGAGCAAGTGGCGACCATTTTCCCGCGCGACTGCCATTAGTTGCGCACCGTGTACTGCAATCAAATCTTTATTGGCAGTAATCACATGTTTGCCGTTTTGCAAAGCTTTTGTGATCAATTCACGGGCAAATCCGCTACCACCGATTGTCTCGACTATCACATCAACTTCAGGATCCTCTAGCAGTTTTTCTGGGCTTTCATAAAACAATTCCGGATTTTTTTCAAACCACGATCGGGCATATTTACCTTGGGTATCACGTTCCAGAATTCCTGCGAGATTTATTTTTGCGTCCGGATGTTCGCTGTGCTGTGCTAAAACATGCGCGACACCACTGCCGATTGTGCCGAATCCGGCAATAGCTACATTTAAGACTGGCATTTGTTTAACTATTTTGATTGTGGATGAAGATTAGTACTCTGAAGAAATTTCCGCAATTGCATCCATTTCCACAGCAACACCTTTTGGTAAAGCACTGACTTCTACACATGCACGTGCAGGTTTAGAAGCATCGAAGTACTCAGAGTATATTTCATTTAATTCATTAAATTGTGCTAAATTTTTCATGTAAATTGTAACTTTCAGCACATTCTCCAAAGTTGAACCTCCTGCTTCAAGGATTATTTTAAGATTCAAAAGTACTCTATGACATTGTTCTGCAAATGAATTCAGCACAAGTTCTCCATTCTCAGGATCAAGCGGAATTTGTCCGGAAACAAAGAGCATGTTTCCACAGCGAACTGCCTGCGAGTATGGTCCTACCGGCGCAGGCGCCTTTGATGTATTGACTATAGATCGTGACATTATTTTGCTGCTTTAAAGTTTTGATTGACTGATTTTTCTTTTGAGAAACTGATACCACTGTAGCCGTTCAAAAATGCTTTGATCCATTGCAAACCAGTCAGCACATCCCATTGTCGCGGCTTCATCGAGTAATTGTGGAGACTTGATGTTACCGTTAATTATCAATGGTTTGTCAGTATATTTGGCGCTCCATTGACACAGCGGTTCTTTGTTTTCAAAGCACTTGTTCATCGCATGTACTGCCAAAGGATGGAAAAAATCAACTCCTGCTTGTTCTAGCAGTTGTAGCATGGATTTAAGATCTTTAGGTCTGAAACCGTCTTCAATTTTGTCAAAAATAGAAAAGTAGTAACTAATTGGTATATTGATTGATTCACGATTTTTGATGGCGCTGACAACTTCGATTGCCAACTTCATTCGTGTTTCAATCTTCGCAGAACCATATTCGTCCATACGGGAGTTTAGTTTGACACAACAACATTGATCAAGCAGTTGCTGTTCTGTCCCGTTTATTTCGATGAAATCCATCCCGACTTCCTCCGCACGTTCAGCGGCATGAACATAATTCAGGATAATCTCTTCAACATCACTCTGATCAAACTCACGGCTGATGTCAAAATCCCGTCCAAAGTTCAAAACTGACGGGGCGACAGGCTGTTCACCGCAGGCGCTTTCAGAAGTCTGTGCGCCTGCATGACTGATACGGAGTCCGATAGTGGCTCCTTCTTTTTTAACACCGCGGGCCAGGTTTTCCAGGCCTTCAAGATGTTCTTCTTCTGAGATCCCCAACTGGTTTACGTGGCTCCGTCCCTGTTTGATCACATAGGCTGACTCAACAATGATCGTGCCGACGCCCTGACGCGCTAAGGTACGGTAATGTTTAATAAGTGCAGGCGTCACCTTGCCGTCTACATCTGCGAGATCGTCCACAGTTGGCGGTGCAAGGATACGGTTCCGGAACTGTACTCCGTTAATTTTAAACGGTTGGAACATTGACTCAATTTTGGACTGAGCCGTTTTTGCCGGTGCTACTTTTGTTTTAGTTACGGTAGGCATTGTTGATTTTGTGTGTTATATGTTGAATTATTGGCGTTGTGCTTTTTCTTCCAAGCCGGATTTACCAAAACGTTTTTCAAATTCCTTAGAGATGTCTTCCGGTGTCAGACCCTGATCTACCATTAGGACGAGCAGGTGAAACCAGAGGTCGGTGATTTCATGAATTTGCTCATCACTGTTTTTATTTTTTGCTGCTATAATAACTTCTGCGGATTCTTCACCGATTTTTTTCAGAATAGAATCAGTACCTTTAGTCATTAAAGCAGCAACATAAGATTTTTCAGGTGAACTTTGTTGGCGTTCCCTGATAACTTCGTAAACCTGCTCGAAAATTGCTGCAGAAATTCCGCTCTTCATTTTTGTATGCCTCTTTGATTTTTAAGTCCAAGAGTTTCTATTTTCTTACGTAATGTATTCCTGTTAATACCTAATATTTTTGCGGCTTTTTGCTGATTCCACTTTGTTTTTTCCAACATCAATCTCAACAGCGGCCGCTCCAGTTGAGGGATGACATCCGCCATCAGGGAATCTTGGTCTAATTCAACTGCATCTCTTACCAATATTTCAAGTTTACGTTCAGCAAGATCTTCCAGAGTTTCCTCTGAGTCTGCTATAGGCAAATTTTTGAACAGATTTTTTGGTAAAGAGTCCAGGGTAATTGTGCTGGTTACATTGGTGATCATCAAGCTCTTGACCGTATTTTCCAACTCACGAATATTCCCCGGCCAGGCAAAACGAGCCAGCACATTTAATGCCTCCGGCTCAAACACTTTACGCCCAACTGCCATTTCCTTAGTGCCTTTTCGCAAGAAATGTTCAACCAATACAGGAATATCTTCCCGACGTTCACGTAAAGGCGCAATGTCGACAGGAAACACATTCAACCTGTAATAAAGATCTTTCCGGAACTGTGATTTGTTAATCAAATTTTCCAGATTCTGGTGAGTAGCAGCAATCACACGCATATCGGTTGTGATCAGTTCGTGCCCTCCCAGTCTTTCAAATTGTTTTTCCTGTAAAACTCTCAGCAACTTACTCTGCAACCTCATCGGCATATCACCGATCTCGTCCAGAAACAAAGTTCCCTGGCTGGCGAGTTCAAGTTTACCACGCTTGCGATCAGTTGCACCTGTAAAAGCACCTTTTTCATGACCAAACAATTCGGACTCCATCAATTCTGATGGAATCGCCGCACAGTTAATTGCGACAAAAGGCTGGCTGGCACGTAAAGAGTGCTGATGAATGGAACGTGAAATCAGTTCCTTCCCTGTCCCGCTTTCACCTTGTATGAGGACAGTCAAATCTGTGGCCGCGACACGTCCAATTGCTTTATAGAGATCGCGCATGACTTTACTTTGTCCGGTCAGTAAATCGTCTGCAACTTTAACTTTTATGGGTACGTTACTTTCAGAAGTGAGGATGGGTACCCTCAGTGCACTTTTTACCAGTTCTTCAATTTCGTCAATATTGAAAGGTTTCGCCACATAATCAAAAGCACCTGCTTTCATAGCTTCAACCGTGTTGTACATCGTACTCTGGCCAGTCATTACAATGGTCAACAAGGACGGATACTCCTGCAAAATTTCTCTTGTAAATGAAAGTCCATCAAGTCCGGGAAGATTTATATCAACAAGAGCCAACCGAATCGAATGTTTCCGGAGCAGTTGCCTAGCTTCCGGTGCGTCTGTTGCCAAATGCGGAATGTAACCTGCCTGTGTTAGAGTACGCTCCAAAACCCAACGGATACTGTGCTCATCATCTAAGACCAAAATATGAAATGGTTCCTTTTGCTTTTCGGTTTTCATCTTTTTGGACAGAACTTTTAAGGTTCATCTTTTCAGTAAATAAAACTTAAGAAACGTATTTCTCATTTCTACAGAACAAGTTTTTACTCACTTTGCAGATACTTTTCTGCCGGAGCAAGTAAAGTTTCCGGAAGTTGTTTCTCTTCCGCAAGAAATTGAAACAGGCTCAAAAGAGATTCGCGCATACTGTCCAAATCTTCTGCCAGCGGATTTGCATTTTCTATGAACCATTTGCTCATAAAACGTTTTACTAGCTTCAAGTCCCATTCAGCAACAGGTGGCGGCTGAAAGTCTACCAGGAAAACATCCAGATCTTCCTCCACTCGTTCCTGTTTTTCTGCGGGAACTATTCCAATGTACTTTTTATAAATGCTCTCTTCAATCGCAGGAATCCTTTCTTGCTCTTGCTCTTGTTCCAGCAGATCTTCTTCAGCTTCCGCAACGGATTCCTCTTTTCCGGAACCTTCAATATTGTTGGTAAGTTCTTGAATAAATTCGTGATTGCGTTTATCAAACTCTTCCATTGCTGCAGGCAAACCTGTAAGATCCAAATCTACACCGTCAACAGAAGCACGTGTTTTAAGGAAAATTGCAATGAGTACAGGATTTGAAAGATACGGAATTTTTTCACTGTTCGCAATTTGATGACGTGTTGCTTTTGACAACACAGATATTATAGACTTTTCGGAATTTTTTTCTTCAATTTGAGCAAGTCTCTGGTCAAGATCTGCGATAAAATCTTCTGTCAACAACTCCACCAGAATTTCTACTTCCGTACTGTTACTATCCAGCAGAGCCTTGAGTTCTGTCTTGTCCATACTCAAATCAGCCAGTTCCGGTTCAAATGCCAGAGTCGGCAAATTACTTAAAAGTTGTTCGAGTTGTTGGGTTGAACCTGGCTGTTGAGGAACTCTCTTAGGCATTGCCAGACGCCGACGGATCATTTTATTTTGACGCTTTTGCTGTTGACGTTTAAGCATCCCTGATTTTTTTTGTTTCGTTTTTTTTGCCATATTTATAGAAAAGTAATAAAAGTTTTGAAGTTGATCGCATATTATTGCAGAATTATCAAATAAAATCACGTCAAATTAGTGGCTTATTTTTTTTTGGTATTGCTTTTTAACTTTGCAGTAATCGCAAAAACAGACAGTTTATTATATAATTTACACTTTAATAGTTTTTATTATCACAGGTATTGCTGAATGAAACATGTACGAAAATATTGTCTTGGACTTATCTTTTTTGGAGGACTGTCGTTATTTGCTTTTGCGGGCGGAGGTGAGGTTGAATCACTGCCTTTCCCTACTCCACTTGCTGCCTACGGTGACGCTGACTTAATTAAAAGTGGTGAAATCATGGCCGTCTTAACAAACAGGGTAGGACATACTCCCTTTAATCTATGGGCTTCTCTCATCTTTTTATTTGCAATTCTACATACTTTTTTTGCAGCAAAAATTACTGTGATTGCCAGAAAAGTGGAAAAAAAGCATGCAGATAAAATGAGAGTGGAAGGAAAATCTGAAGAAGAGATTGAGCATAATCCATCTTTCCTGGCAGAGATACTTCATTTTTTTGGAGAGGTTGAAGCTATTTTTGGGATTTGGATTTTGGCCCTTGCTGCAGTAACCATTTCATTTTATGACTGGAATACTTTTAAGAATTACATCGCACACACGGTTAATTTCACCGAACCTATGTTTGTGGTGGTGATTATGGCACTGGCCTCAACTCGTCCAATTATGCTGTTCGCGAAACAAATCATGGGCAAATTTGCTGCTCTTGGGGAACACTCTCCAGGAGCTTGGTGGCTTTCAATTCTTACTATAGCCCCCTTGTTGGGCTCTTTTATAACCGAGCCTGCTGCAATGACAATTGGAGCAATGTTACTGGCAGAGCAGTTCTACCGGCTTAAACCGTCCAGCAAACTTGCTTACGCTACGATCGGGATCCTTTTCGTCAATGTTTCAGTAGGAGGGACATTCACCCATTTTGCTGCACCGCCGGTATTGATGGTGGCAGCAAAGTGGGAATGGACACTGCCCTTCATGGCCCTGAATTTCGGTTGGAAAGCATTGTTGGGAATTGTTATTTCAAATATTATATATTTTATGGCCTTTAAGCGTGAGTTTGCCCAGTTAGCCTCGGTTTCCGTCACAGAAGTTTCTGTTGAAAAATCCGGAGATCATCAGGTCGATTCTGTACCGATTTGGATCACTTTAGTTCACATTCTCTTCATGGGCTGGACTGTTTTAAATGCGCACTATCCACCGCTTTTCATAGGAGGGTTCCTGTTTTTTCTCGGTTTTGCAATTGCAACCAAACCGCATCAAAGTCATATCAATTTAAAATCACCTTTGCTGGTAGGTTTTTTTCTGGCAGGATTAGTTACTCATGGAGGAATGCAGGCTTGGTGGATCGCACCGGTGCTGGGTTCACTTGGAGATATACCCTTGATGCTGACGTCTATTGTACTGACTGCATTCAATGATAACGCGGCAATTACCTTC
>Ga0302127_10002198_pt1 | contig 11780 bp, 5 predicted proteins | sample CB4_SCM_MG_FD_204452 | JGI IMG/M metagenome (GOLD analysis project Ga0302127, IMG submission 204452) | Marine microbial communities from Western Arctic Ocean, Canada - CB4_SCM | ecosystem: Environmental > Aquatic > Marine > Oceanic | place: Canada: Western Arctic Ocean | collected 2017-09-24
CGAGCAGGCGCTGACTGCTAGGTGTGACTTAAGCCAACTTAATACATCTTAAGTCGCACCTATCAGTGAGCGCCTGCTCGCTTTTCAAGTCAAGCAAGGTTTAGAAGAACCGTGCCGAGGGGTTTTCGACTTAAGATGTCTTAAGGTTGCTTGAAGGTACACTAACTCCTCTGCCCGCGGTGTGGGTCGGCCGTGGATGAAGTGATCGGGTGCGTGCGCGACCGGCTGCGTGCGGTCGCGCAACGGGGTGCTCGCGCGCCGACTTTCGGCTTCTGCCCCTGGGGGACCACGCTAATCGCCCAAGGCATGCGCGACGGGACGGACAACGAAAGCGACAACGACTCCCCGCTTTCGTTGCGGTGCACGTGCTGCGGCTGCAGCACGCCGGGCGGCAGCTCGCCGGGCGGCAGTCGGATGTTGGCGCCGACGGCAAACCACGACGCCACGCGCGACGCCTGGCTCGCCGCGGCCATGGCCAGCGCCGCGCAGCCGGCCGAGGAGCACGGCGGCGGGCACGACGAGGTCCTGGTCGAGCGCGCGCAGTTTGTGCGCGAGCAGCTGGCGTTGCTGCAGCGCTACGCCTTCATGTGCACCTTGCTCGCGCAGCATCAGCACTGGCTAAACGAGCCGCCCACCTCCGCGTCCGAATGGCTCGTGCCGCTTCGCTTCCCCGTGAAGCTGACGCCCAAGACGCGAAGCTACTTGCTCGAGGGCCTCGCGACGTCGCTGGCCGCGTTTGTCAACGAGCTGCACCACGCGAGCGTGCACACGAGCGTCGAGTTTCTGGAACCTGGACCCGATCGCCTCGGCGTGGGCACGGCCGAGTTTGCCAACGCCATGGCGGCCGACCTTTGGGTGCAGACGACGCAGCTGGTCGATCGCGAGACCGCGACCACCCAGGCGCGGACGCGCCTGTTGCAGCTGCTCGACGACTTTGCGGCGCGGGCCGTCGCCGACGAGCGCAGCCGGTTGCGCGCGCTGCACGGCCACTGCGCGTGCCTGCGCGACGCGTGCAACGACTTTGGTCGGCGCCTGCTCGTCGGGCGCCGCCGCACCGAACCGGACGCACGGCGCAAGACTGCGCGGCACTGGCTGACGAGCGCCGGTCGCGGCGGGGCCTGCCTCGCCGTGCGCGTGCTCGTTCGACGTCGCCGATCGGCGGCCGTCTTTGCGCAGCTCGACGTGGGGCGCATGGTCGCGGCGTTTGGATCGCTCGACACGCTCGACGACCGGGCGGCCGAGGAGCTCTACGACTGCATGGAGCGCACGCACAACAAGCTCGCGACGGCCATGACCTGGGAGGTGCGCCGCATCGACTGGCTCACGGAGACACCCGCGACGCACCCCTGCTGGTCGGGCGTCGTGATCGCGGCCGACGCGTGCGACCACAATGCCGACGAGCGGTTGCTGATGGCCCCGTCGCACATGGCCGGGTTTGCCACCGGCCGCCTGCGCGTCGTCGTCGACCCCGCGCTGCAGCAGACGGCCTACACGTGCGGCCTGACGCGCGTGCGCGTGGCACGCCTTCTCGCGCAGCTGCTGCGCGGCGGGCACCTCCCGCTCAATCGCATCGACCGCGCCTTTGCGCGACGCGTCACCGCGTACGAGTTTGCCAAGTACGAGCAGGCGGCGATGCGGATCGAGATTGACACGCTCGGACCCTTTGGTCGGGCCGTGCGCGTGGCGTACGCGCCCGGCGCCGTGGCCGCAGCCATCGCGGCCGGCAATCTCGACTCTCAAATCATCTCGTTAGAACGTACGGTGCGAGTGGGAGTACTGTGTTGAGTCGTGTGGGTGCGAATGTCGGATAAGTCGGCTGCCGCTAAGCTTCTATCAGCCAAGCACGCGTTTTTCAGTCTCGACGCGGACGCCGTGACGCGACACCGGCCGCTGTCATGGCGACGATTCCGGCTGGAAACGACCCGTTCATCGGGGGGAGCATCACGCGCTCGGGGCAGTCGAATGTGGCAGGCGGCATTGCGAGCGCCAACACGAGCGTGGGCAACCCGATTGGCGGCGTCAACCCCGGCACGATCTTCTCCGCGCGCAACAACTCCGGGTCCAACATCGGCATCCCGTACACGCGCCTCGTGCCGCTCGGCAGCAAGTCGGGCTCGGGCCTCGCCCCGCCGCCCCTGCCCGCGGGCATGGAGATGCCGCCTGCCAATGGCCAGCGGGCGGGCTACCTCACCGAGACGGAGGACCTGCGCAGCATGACCGTTGCGTTCATCCTTGGCAAGCGCTCGGGCCCGCAGTACTCGGTCAATCCCGACGGAGAAGAGACATTCGAGCAGAACATCGACTATGGCTTCAGCCTCGCGGTCAACGGTGGCATCGTGCCCGGGATGCCAGGCACCGAGCGCTTCCAGAAGCTCTGCTCCATCGAGTACATCAGGCGGTACTTTTCCAATGCGCTTTGGGCCAAGGGCATCGTGCTCAAGAACAACGGCCCGGCCGCGAATGCGGGCGGAACGCTGGCCAACAAGGTCAACACGCCGTTGTTTGCCACGGGTCTGCCGCGCATGGTCAAGGCGGCCGCGGCCGCCCGCGAAGAGAACCGCGCCCTGCGCGACGAGGCAAACGCTCGCCTGGACGACCGTGCGGGCGTCGCCCTGGCGGCGGGCATCAACGCGGCGACGCTGACCAACATGCCCGACCTCGGTAAGAACATGGGCTTGCCCGACTCCGCGGCGGCCATCGACCCCACGATCAGACAGGGCATCTTTGCCCACGACATGGGTCCGTTTCTGCGTGGCAAGGGCATCACGCACGAGATGCTGGCCGGCACCAAGGACAGCACGGTGCAAGGCATCAACGCCGTGGCTCCCAATGACAAGCCCATCAACCCCTACCACGTGTCCCGCTGCGCGGGCGACGAGCTGGCCTTTGCGCTCTTTGAGCGGCTGCTCGAGGAGAAGGGCTTCTCGGACTGGCGACCCGACGGCATCGTGCTGTCCAAGGGCGCCGACGACCCGAGCGACAAGCTGAGCGACGAGATGCTGAAGAGCCGCGACGGCGAGCTGTTCAACATTCGCATCCAGGGGCCGGCCGTCACGAGCTCGTGGACGGGCGACCCGGCGCTCGAGGTGATGCCGCTGGACAAGGTCTTTGTCGTCATCGTGGCCGACGTCTGGTGGGGCGACTTTACCGCCGGCGGCGGTGGGGCCAAGCCGGCGGCCGACGCCGGCGTGAGTGCGTTCGTCGATGGCGTCGCGCCACCAACCGGCGTCGCCATCGGCGCCGGGTTCGCTGCTCTGAGCGGCGACGACAGGCGCACCGCCCTGCGCGCGTACCTGGCCGCGCGCGAAAAGGAGTTTGAGACCGACGGCAACGGGCTGTGCAAGAACCCGCCCATCCCCAAGACGGTCAACGGAGCGCCGTACGGCGCGGTGCCCGACGCTGCGAGCTACGAAGCCGGCGGGGCGGGCGCGCAACCGGGCGTCGCACAAGCCGCTGCGCGTGCCGCGTGGGGCGCGGGGCTCGCCAAGGCCCGGAAGCAGTGGTTTGCACGGAACCGGTACGAGATGTTCCAGACGGAGGCGGCGGCCGCGTACCAGACCGGCGACGAGATGACGCGCCTCTGCAACTTTCAGGTGCGGCTCGCCACGAGCAGCCAGATGGTCAACTACTCGTACCCGCGCTTTGACGGCAACGGCAACCAGGTCTGCTCGCCCGCGACGGACGACGACGAGTACCGCCGCGTGCACAACCAGTCGCGCATGGGCCTGCGCCTTGGCATGCACGGCGGTGAGTACATCGTGGGCGGCTGGTGCATCGGCAGCGTGCTGGACACGGCGGCATCGCGCGCGGCCTTTTCATCGGCGGGCGCAAACATTGGCGTGCGCACGGCCCCCAACTCGATGGCGATCAACCTCGTCGTCAAGGTCGAGTGGTGGGACAGCGATCGCATGTGGCGCAGCTTCATGAACGTGAACGACTCGCTGACGCCGCGGTACGTGAAGACGAAGCCGCTCGTCGGCTTGGGGCCGGACGACCGGCCCGACGGGACGTACCTCTACTCTGGCCCCAACATGCCGCCCAAGGTGGGCACTGCGCTGCGCAAGGCGTACGCCGCGACCGTCACCGACGCCGAGGCGGGTCCGCTCTACGACGCGCTGGACGGCAAGGCCAACGGCGACTACGCGGCGCTGGTCGCCGCCTTGGGCGCCGGGGGTGCTGGGGCGGCGGCGCTGGTGGCGAGCGTCGCGGCCAAGCTGGAGGTTGCAGCGTCGAAAGTCCCGTGCCTGGCGCTCGCGTAAAAAGGAAAGGAGACGAGAGGAGGAGGAGGAGGGAAGAAGGCCAGCCAGCGGCGGCACGTACCAACGACGGCGCGAAGCGCGACGAGCACGCAGACCAAGAAAAGGAGCGTGTGGGGGCAAAAGGGGGACGGGACCGGTGGGGGGAGAGCCGCCCCGCTTGAACGCCGCTTGGTTATCCATGCCGTGCCGCATCGTGTCATGTGTGTGTGTACCGAGTTTTGTCTCAATGCTTTGTCTCGGTCGCATCGTGGTTTTGTCTAGTAGGGACCGGTTCCATAGTCTGTGAATAGCTGTTGTTCATCCTGGTTCCAGACGCAAAAACTTGAATCATAAGACACGGTGGCCGTGCGTCGTAGCAGAGCCCGCAACGAGTGAGACGCGCGTCGTCCCGCTAAGTCTGCCTCAGGCACCCGGACTCGCCAGAGCGTGTGCACGCAACTCGGCCTCGTGCGCCGCATCGACTCGTCGTCGTTCCAGCTCCTCGTCGTCGCAGCAGCAACCATGTACAATGGCGCCGCCTACTCGCAGTTCCAGTCCATTCAGGGACCGGTCGACCCGATGCTCCGACACAGCGAAATCGAGGGCTACCAGCCCGTGTCGCGCATCGGCGAGGTCGTGATCAACAGCTTTGTCGACTCGTACGAGTTTGCGCAGCTGCCCGAGGCCTTGCAACAGACGGACATCGATAACCTCGGCGCGCCCGCCAATCCCGACCAGCGCGTAAATGTCGAGTTCAAGCCGCACTTTCACGAATGGGCCACCGTCCTGCCCGGCATGATCTGCCTCAGCCGCAAGGCGCGCAACGCGACGTTTCGCAACTATGTTGCAGCGGAGACGGCAACGCCCGTCATCGGCTGCTGCGCGTGCCTGTCCATTGACGATGCCAAGAACTTCTACTTTGCGGGCGTCTGCCGATCGAAGACCGTCAGGCCAATCGACGACGGCGTGGGCCCGCAGACGGACGAGTTCTTCACGCTCGCCATCGGCGGCATGGTCACGATGCTCAACAACTCCAAGGACCCCGTCTTCCCGGGCGACATGCTCGAGTGGACCTTTTACAACGAGAGCAACACGGGGGAAAGGGTGAACGGCGTCGACCGTGCCAACAAGCGGCTGAAGAGCAACCCGCGACGGATCGCCGTCAAGGTCGCCAGCCCGACCAGCGAGCGCGTGATTGGGCGGTGCCTCTCGTTTGCCAAGAGCGGCGAGACCTTTGATCTGCTGCTCAAGGGCTGCTGAGCGCAGCGAGACGCGCGCGCGCGGCGAGCCCCGTGCTGGCACGACGCGGAAAAAACTGGGGGAGCAACAGGGCGATCCGATGCGACCAGGAGAGGAGAGCGACGCGACGGGGAGCGCACGGACCGCGGGGGAATTGGGAGTGGCGAGCACGAGCACGTGCGTGCGTGTGAGTGAGTCGTCTGTGTTTCGAATGTCTCAAGAGAGATGGTCTTGCAACGACCCGACACGCGTTCCACCAAAGACAGAGAGAAACAGAGAGAGACTAACCACACGCACACTTGCGCAACCGAGTGCTCTGTACCCCAAGACGGTCCCTATGCCAGCGCCTAGTCAAAGCCCAGCGGGTTGTCCTCGCGGTCGTGGTCGTAGTCGTCCGAATCGTCCGCGCCGTCGTCGTCCATGCCGGGAATCTTGGGACGCGGCGGCTCCTCCATGGCCTCGTCGTCCGACGAGTCGTCCGACGAGTCGTCGTCGTCGTCGTCGTCGTTGGCCCAGTGAATGCCGACCCAGATGGCGCCGTCGAAAACGTGCGTGATCTTGTCGCGGCCGACCACCTTGGGGGCGCTCTTGGAGCCGGTCGGCTTGACGACCGCCTGGGAGATCCTGTGCGACCCGTCGAAGCTGACCTTGAGCACCTGACCCTCGGTGATCTTGGCGCCGTGCGCGACGCGCACAATCACGCCCTGGCGAAGCAGGGAGGCGCCGGGCCTGTGCGGCACCAGCTCCACGGGCGGCGACTTTGGCGCCGCCGCCGCCTTCTGCTGCTTGCGCGCGGCAGCGGGCGCGGCAGTGGGCGCCGGCTTCTTGCCGGCCGCCTTGGACGGCGGCATGGGCACCGGCGGCATGGGCACCGGCGGCTTGGGTGCCGGCTTGGGTGCCGGCTTGGGTGCCGGCTTGGGTGCCGGCTTGGGTGCCGGCTTGGGTGCCGGCTTGGGCGATGCCTTGGGCGACGCCTTGGGCGATGCCTTGGCCTTCTTGGCCGGCGGCATCGGTGCCGATGCCGCCGGCGAGGCCGCCGGCGAGGCCGCCGGCGAGGCCGCGGCCGACGACGACTCGCCGCGGTCGCGCTTGCGAGCCGCGCGTTGCTTCTCCTTTTCCTCAGCCGCGGCGGTGATTCGCTCGATCAGCGTCTGCACGCTGGGGTGCTCGACCCCCTGCGCGCCGCCCATCCTCTTGGCGGTGAAGTCAAACAGGCCGTCGTACATTGACTTCTGCTTGCGCTTCTCCGCCACGACGGCGTTGTAGCGCGTGGCGAGCTCGTCGTACTTGTCGTGCAACTCCTCGCACCGCGTGTCAAACGACTGCGCCAGCTGGACACGGTACGCCTCCATCTGCTCCTCGGTGTACGTGACCACCGCCGCCGCCGGCTCCGGCTCCGGCTCCTCCTCCTCCTCCTCCTCGCCGTCACCCTCCTCCTCCTCGCCGTCACCCTCCTCGCCCTCCTCGCCCTCATCGTCACCCTCCTCACCCTCCTCGCCCTCCTCGCCGCCCTCCTCACCCTCCTCCTCCTCACCCTCACCCTCACCCTCGCCCTCACCCTCCTCACCCTGCTCACCCTGCTCACCCTGCTCCTCCTCCTCCTCCTCCTCAGGCTTGCGCTTCTGAGCCTCGCGATGCTTGTACAGCGACACGCGCTTCTTGACCAGGAAGTGCTCCTTGGAGTGGAAGAGCTCGCGCGCCTCGTTCGAGTCGAGCTCCTTGACGCGCTTGCCCTTGAAGTGGGCGGTCCACTGCTGCTTCTCCGCGGTGGGCAACTTCTCCCAGCGACGGTGGTCGGTTTTGCGCCACCACTTGGCGAGGAAGCCCTCGGGGCACGGGTCGGTGGGCAGCGCGAGGTTGGCAGACATCGGTGAGCGAGGAAACGGGGTGTGTGTACGAGAGGAGAGGGGAGCAGGTTCTGCTGCTGAAGTGGACACAACCCGCAAGCCACCAGTTCTCGCTGCAGAATCCGTGCCGCTGCACGCGGCCGAGCATCGGCACGGACCCAACCGCCCCCGGCAGGTGCGGTACCCCGCGGGTTCCGTAAGTGCTCGCTTTTTGACACGGGAAATATATATATATAGGGGTATTTTACGGGAAACTTCCCAAATTTGGGCCCAAAATCGTTCCAAAAGCGAGCACATTTGGACCCGCGGGGTACCGCACCTGCCGGGTCTGCCGGCGCCTGGCTGCCCCCCCCCGGCCCGGGCGCCCTTGGCGGCTGAACGCCGGCAACGACTGCAGCGGCTTGCGGCTCGCGTGCTCCCGACTGACAGCTCCCTCCGCTCCGTCTTCAGTTCACACACAACCACCACTCTCGCCGCCATGGCACCGGCAGCACCACCAGCAGCAGCAGCAGCAGTTGCAAACGACCAAGCCGTACCAATGGACGTTGGCCCAGTACCCGACGCCGACCTCGAGGATGCGCACGCCTTGCACCTCGCCCGTCTCGCCAAGCGGGGCGGTCAGCCGATGCCGGGAGTGCGCGCCCCAGAGGAGTACCGTCTGATCGGCAAGGCCAACTGGCGCGAGTGGACCACCTGCGACCAGGTAAAGCAGTGGCTTGCCGAGAACCCCTTTTGTCCAACATACACGAGCGTGTACGAGGACACCCTCGTGCTGCGCAAGTGGGTGGAGTTGCTGCCCGAGGACGACGCGTTCAAGAAGCGCTACGACTTTGCAACCTGCGCTGGCAAGACGCCCGTGGAGAATTCCCTACACCTGCTGTCGACCATCCAGGTCATGTACGATCTTTCCCAGGCCATGCGCGGGTCGGTGGGGTCGCGCAGCGTGGCCGCGCCAGACGCAATCCACCCGATCCCCAAGTCGACCAAGAAGGTGCACGAGCGCATGTGGGAGGCCAAGCCCGTCGACTGGGGTTGGCTGCGCGACACGCTGGGCCTCTGCGAGTCACCGTACCAGATCCAGAAGCTCTCCGAGTGGCTGGCCAACGAGCGCAACGAGGCGGCCACGGACATGCAACACGGCGACATTGCTTTGCCCCCGTTGCTGGTCGCGGCACCTGCGCGCATGGGCAAGACCGCCATCAACGCGCTCCTCGCCTTTTTCGCGCGCCGCATGGGGTTGGTCTCGACCTACGGCGTGTCCCCCAACACGCACGCGGTTGCCGACGCGGTCCTGTCGGTCTTCCAAAGGCTCGGCTGGTGGAGCGACGACGGTGCCGGCTTCCTGGGCAAGTGCGTCGCATTGCACCGCGACCTGGGCCGCGTCGGCAACAAGGCGACCGACGTGTCGGCCCCCCGCTTTGACTTTGTGCTCTACAGCTCCGACAACAAGCTCCACGCACAGTGGGTGCGGGCGTACGTTGACGCGCGCGCGATGCGACTGGACCGCAAGGGCGACCTTGGCGAGGACAACCACGCGTTCAACGGCATCTACTACCGCGTCTCCGATGCGGATCGTGCCATCGGTCGCACCTGCACCTTTGCGCACTTTCGCGACGAGGCGCAAAACTCGGCGCGCTTTGGCGCGGAGAAGGACATTGACGCCTACGAGGCCAAGGACGACCGTTGCGAGGCGCTCGTCGACAGCTACGAGGAGCTCTGCAAGTCCGAGCACAACAACAACGAGCCTGGCATCGCAGGCAAGCGCGAGGCCATGAGGGAGCGCGTGGAGGACCTGAAGGCTGATCGCGAGAAGGCCAGGCTCAAGGTCGAAAAGTCGCGCGACGGCTCGCAGGAGGCGCTGCGTTCGACCTTTGTGCCGTCGCGCGGGGCGCAGATACTGATCAGCGCGACGCTCGTGCCGACGACGCGCGAGCGCCAGCTCTGGGGTCTGACCTTTGAGCCCGAGGTGCCCGAGCACCTCGACCTCGGACAGAATCGCACCATTGTCTATCCGCTGGGCCCGGAGGTGGAGTCCAAGGACTACAAGGGCGTTCAGGACACGATCAACGTCAACAACTGGCGCAACGGCACCGCGTTCACGCGCACCCTCGTCCGCCAGGAGACGGTGCGTCTGTTCCAACGCCGGTGCCAGGCCCAGATGGACTACCTTTCGGACATGCGTGCCGAGCGCACGGCCGAGCTCAACAGCCTCGCACTCGAGGATGGCGAGATCGATCAGGTCGGCCTCGAGTCCTTGATTGAACGGATCTGCGAGCAGATTGGTGACCTGGAGCAGACCAAGCAAAACGCCGACGTCGTCGTCGTGCCACCGGCTTGCGATCCGTTGTTCGAGGGCGCCATGCTCGGCGCCAAGCCGGGTCTGCTGAACATGGACGGAGGCGTCTTCCTGTGCCGCGGCGAGCCCGTCAAGCAAACGACAAACGTGCTCAAGCAGCTCGCCGCGTCGGCCCGCGGCACCTGCTGGCTCCGGAGCATCATCGGCAACGACCCCAAGCGCATCCGCCTGGTGAAGCCGCCGCTGCAGGAGAAGGAGGGCAAGCCCGAGGCGCCCTGGCGGATGCCCATCACGCTCGTGTGCCCGACCAACGGCACGGCGCCGACCTGCACCGCGATCCAGGGACCGCGCAACCGCTCGCACCAGCAGTCGGCCTGGGTCGAGTTTCTTCTCGACGAGCTCGTCACGGCCAAGCAACCGGGCTTCGTGGCCCTGTACGCGTCGGGCATGTCGGAGGAGCGCGTCCGTCGCTACATTCGGCCAGGGGACGTCGAGATGACCTTTGACGCCGGCTTTGCGGTCAACCAGGCCGGCGACAAGGCGCTCAAGCAGGTCACGGTCTTTGAGGTGCGCATCGTCGAGCGGCAGGCCATGATCTGCCCGGTCAAGGCGCCGGTCACCGACATGGCGGGCGTGGTGTCCATGGTCAAGGATACCTATCCCAACCTCCAGCGCGCGGCCGCGGTCGCCATCTTTGCCGTCGGCTACGACATGTTCAACGGTGCCATCACGATGTCGCACCACGTCTCGGGGGGCTGGATGACCTACAAGCGTCGCGAGGACGGGCTCGGCCTGTGCCCCGACAGGGCCATGCCCGTGCTCGTCGCACCGGCCAACATTCTGTTTGCGCACTCGGCGGTGCGCGGCCTCGACCAGATTGTTCAGATGGTCGGCCGCACCTACAACGACCTCCAGTACAAGGACGATCAGTACAAGATCTCGATGCTGTCCTTTCAGCGCACGCACGGCGACATTGTCGCCATGTCCCTCGCCGAGGATCAGTTTGTCAACGTGCTCCGCGTCGAGCCCGGCATGCCGGAGCCCGACGAGGATCCGCTGCCGTTGCCCCCGCCGGCGCCGGCGCCGCCGCGACCTCGCGAGATTGAGTACGATGACGAGGGAATCGCAATCGTCCGCGCTCCGGAGCCGCCCCCGCTGGTCGTCGTCGACGCACGTCCGCGCAAGCGCGTCTTTGGCTACGAGGCCATGCAGGCCGTCCACCGTTGCTTTCTCGATCCGGAGCAGCTCGCGGGCGACGTCAAGCTCGAGCACCGCGACGACCTGTCGCGGTTGTTTGTCGGCCGCAAGCGCCAGTCCGTCGCCAAGACCGTGGCCGATGCCGAGCCCATGGAGCTCGAGCGGCTCCGCAATCTGGGCGGTTACCAGCTCGTGCCCGGCAAGTGGAAGCCGCAGGCCCGCGTCCGCAAGGACCCGGTTGCTGCTGCGCAACCGCCCATTGTCGTTGGCATGGATCCGGCCGACGCGCCGCCAAGCGACGACGAGCCAGAGTTCCAGCTCGACGTGGTGTACACCTCGCCGATGAAGAACCCGCTCGCGTACAACAACTTGCGCAGCGTGGTCGAGACGGGCTTGGCCAACTCCACCCTATCCGAGTCTACCAAGGAGGACTACAGCCGTACCCTTCTCGGCGGCGCGCAGGACTGGGGTCTCCTTGGGTTTGTGGACAAGCTCGAGAACGCGCACCTGTTCCGCTGGGATCAACACATGCCCGACAACCTGCGCGTCAAGGACTGGTACAACAAGTCAGGGATCTGGCAGCGCATCCTCTACGACTTTCGTCACGACCTCACCATCCACGGCGCCGTGCTCAACCGCAAGAACTTCTACTCGGCGTTGCACAAGATGACCCAGATCCTGGCCAAGGTGCCCAATGCCAACCTGCGGGCCGTCATCTGCAACAACCACCGCAACGACTTTGGCAACATGGACGACGACAACTAGAGCGGAGACGAGCGGAGGAAAGGGGGACAGGCACCGGCCTGGAACCGCGGGTGTGCGTGTCCGTTGCGTGTCCGTTGCGTGTCCGTTGCGTGTCCGTTGCGTGTCCGTTGCGTGTCCGTTGCGTGTCCGTTGCGTGTGCGTCGTGTGCGCGTCGTGTGACGAGGCTTTTCTTTTGGCAAACGAGGATTCGAGTTGCAA